>JAABUT010003178.1_pt1 | contig 14489 bp, 13 predicted proteins | sample 5559281 | NCBI WGS metagenome assembly JAABUT01 (sample SAMN10711880, study PRJNA513359) | rock metagenome | isolation source: Antarctica rocks | place: Antarctica: Victoria Land, Ricker Hills nord | collected 2016-01-04 | reverse complement strand
CCTAGCGGCCCTGACCGCTGAACTGGTCATGACCAAGACCCTGTACGGCGACACGATCGTGCGGCTGCGCCGTACCGCCGAGATGGGTCTGGCCGCCGAGATGCAGTGGTCGTTGCTCCCCCCGCTGACGTTCTCCTGCGAGCGGGTCACCATCGCCGGCGCCCTGGAACCCGCCTACCAGGTCGCCGGCGATACCGTCGACTACGCCGTCGACGCCGGCTGCGCCCGGATCGCGGTGTTCGACGGGATGGGGCATGGGCTGCAGAGCGCCCAGCTGGCCGGGTTGACCGTCGCCGCCTACCGCAACGCCCGCCGCTGCGGCCGCAGCCTGACCGGCACCGTCCGCACCATCGACGAGGCGGTGCTCGCCGGGTTCGGCGGCGAGGCGTTCGTTACCGCGGTCGTCGCCGAGCTCGACACCGACACCGGCCGGCTCCAGTGGATCAGCGCCGGCCATCCCGAACCACTGCTGCTGCGCGACGGCAAGCTCGTCAAAACCCTGCACGTCGACCCAGCACCGCCACTGGGTCTAGGACGCAGCGCCGACCCGACCGGCCCGGCCGACCCACTCACGATCGGCACCGAGCAGCTCGAGCCCGGCGACCGGGTGCTGTTCTACACCGACGGCGTGACCGAGGCCCGTTCCCCCGACGGCGACTTCTTCGGCCCCGAACGCCTCGTCGACCTGACCAGCCGCAATCTCGCCAGTGACCTGCCGACGCCGGAGACGATGCGCCGGGTCGTCCGGGCCCTTCTAGCCCACCAGCAGGGCGACCTGTCCGACGACGCCACTTTGCTGCTACTGGAATGGCGCAGCGGCAACGAGCAAGCCCTGATCCCCAGCCCCCCCTGACACCACTGTCACCCACCACATCGCCACGGACCGCCGCGGGGGAGCAGGCTCTGGAAGGCTGACCAGCCCCAGAGGGGTCCGTCCAAACCATCACAAGGCCAAGAGCACGTTCTGAAGTGCGCACAGGTGCTCCTCGACGGCGCCGGTGAGCTGAGTGGCCTGCGCCGTCTTGATGATCTTGTAGACGGCGCCGCGGCTGGTGTAGCCCAGCTCATCGGCGATCTGCTGGTAGGTCAGGCCCTGCAGCTTGAGCTGGATCGCCCGGCACCTACGGGCTGATGCCAGCGCTCGGTCCCGGTGCCGGCCACTGACTCGCGGAAGCACAACCGTCTCAAGCAGCTGCGCGGCCATACCGGCTCCCCTGTCTTGATGTGGATGCGAAGGTCTGCATAGTCACAACACGTGGCAGGCAACCGCATGGGCGTTGAGCGTGGGTGGCGCGGCGTCAGCACTTGGGAGGCGGCAGTAACCCGGCGTCCCTGGCTCTGATGACGTAGGCCGCGGCAGCGTGCCTTGCCGATGTGTTCGTTGACGGCGCACCCAGAGGGTGAACGCTCGATCCTCGGCGCATGGTGGATCGCCTCGCACTTCGACCACTTCGACCCTGCGCAGGTGAATGAGCGTGCGAACGTAGCCGTCGAGCTTCAGCCCATCCCCGAGCCGGACGGCACGACACGACTGCGGTTCAAGATGACTTGCCCGAAGTGCGGTCAGCAGCCCGTGTACCGGCAGGACCGGATCGACGCCGCTCTTGCCGCGCTCTACGTCAAGGGCGCGGACTCCAAGATCGTGCAGTACGCGATCTAACATTCGGCGTGTTGCTCTTGCCCTAGCAGCAGCTCTTGCTACTGTTCGAGCAGTTGAGCGTCGGGTGCGGGCGGCTATCCCCCGCACATTCCGGTCCTCTCAGCGGAGGGCGTGTTCTTCGCGCCCTTGAGAGGTCACGATGACCCCCGCTGAGAAGACTGATCGAGCCCGTGTCGCCGCTCTGCGCCGGCACCGCCCGACCGACCCCAAGACCGACGAGCTGGCGGCCGCGTTCAAGGCCGACCGGCTCGCGCAGCACATCCGCCGCGTTGTGGACTCTGCTCCGCCCCTCACGCCGGCGCAGCGCGACCGCCTGGCCGTCCTGCTGCGTGGGGCGGTGTGAGCCGGTGATCACACACGACAGCCGCCCCCTGGCAGAAGCGGCCGGTGCGGTGCTGGACTCTGGCGAGACCAGCGTATCGAGCCAGAGCAGCCAGATCCAGCCGCCTCGGCGACCTACCTCGATCGGCCGATCCGCCCGCCGGGCTGACCTCGCGCCGCGGGCGTGTCGGGAAGGGAGACAGAACCGCCGGGCACGACCGCTCGATTTCGTCGACTGGGTCGCTTTCACCGTGGCGCTGCGGGCCTGGTGCGCCGGCGCCTTACTCGTTCTGGGGAAACCCCAGATTGAGGCCACCGTGGCTCGGGTCGAGCCAGCGGCTCGTCACGACTTTCCCGCGGGTGAAGAAGTGCACGCCTTCGGTGCCGTGGGCGTGGGTGTCCCCGAACAGCGAGTTCTTCCACCCGCCGAAGGAGTAGTACGCCATCGGCACCGGGATCGGCACGTTGATGCCGATCATGCCGACTTGGACCTCGTTCTGGAACCGGCGGGCGGCGCCGCCGTCGTTGGTGAAGATGGCCGTGCCGTTGCCGTAAGGGTTGGCGTTGACCAGCTCCAGCGCGGCGTCGTAGGTCGGGACCCGCAACACCGACAGGACCGGGCCGAAGATCTCGTCGGTGTAGATGCTCATGTCGGTGCGGACCCCGTCGAACAGGGTCGGGCCCAGCCAGAACCCTTCCGCGTCGCCGCTGATCTCGGGCCCACGGCCGTCCACCACGAGCCGGGCACCGGCGGCGACGCCCTGCTCGACGTAGGACGCCACCTTGTCGCGATGCGCGGCAGTCACCAGCGGCCCCATGTCGCTGTCGCACCGACCGTCCCCGGTCTGCAGCCTGGCCATCCGCTGCTCGATCTTGACCAGGAGCTCGTCTGCGACCGGCTCGACGGCGACCACGGCGGAGATCGCCATGCACCGCTCACCTGCGGACCCGAAACCGGCGTTCACCGCGGCGTCGGCGGCCAGGTCGAGGTCGGCGTCGGGGAGCACGACCATGTGGTTCTTCGCACCCCCCAGGGCCTGCACCCGCTTGCCGTGGGAGGTCCCCGTCTCATAGACGTAGCGGGCGATCGGTGTGCTCCCGACGAAGGAGACGGTGGCGACGTCCGGGTGCTGCAGCAGTCCGTCCACGGCGACCTTGTCGCCGTGGAGGACGGTGAACACGCCGTCGGGCAGCCCTGCCTCCTGCCACAGTGCAGCGAGCCAGTTCGCGGCGCTCGGGTCCTTCTCGCTGGGCTTAAGCACGACCGTGTTGCCGGCGGCGATCGCGATCGGGAAGAACCAGCACGGAACCATTGCCGGGAAGTTGAACGGGCTGATGATCGCCGACACGCCCGCCGGCTGGCGCAGCGAGTAGACGTCCACGCCGGTCGACGCGCCCTCGGTGAAGCCGCCCTTGAGCAGGTGCGGGATACCGCACGCGAACTCCACGACCTCCAGGCCCCGGGTCACCTCACCGAGCGCGTCGGACAGCACCTTGCCGTGCTCGCCGGTGATGACGGCGGCGAGCTCGCCCTTACGGGCGTTCAGCAGCTCGCGGAAGGCGAACAGGATCGAGGTGCGCCGGGACAACGAGGTGTCCCGCCAGCCCGGGAACGCCCGCAGCGCCGAGGCGACCGCTGCGCGCACGTCGTCCCCGTCAGCCAGGGCCACCTGCTTGGTGACCTCCCCGGTGGCCGGGTCGTAGACCTCGCCGAGCCGGGCGACGCTCCCCGTCGGAACGCCGTCGATCCAGGAGCGGACGATCATGGGGCCGGCAGCGTCGGTCGGGGTGCTCATGGCGTCAGTCTGGACGGCGTCGCCCCGGACGGCCAGGGACAAGAAGTCACGCCCGCGTCGCAGGGCTGACAGCATGTGGCTGTGGACCCTTATGGGCCGCCCGAGCCGGCACCTGCCCTCACCGTGTCGGCCGTGCTCGCGCTGCCGGAAGTCCAGGCCGGGCAGCCGGCCGTGCTCGCCGGGCAGAAGGGGATGTCGCGGGCCGTCCGCTGGGTGCACGTCCTGGAGCTCAGCCACGTCGAGGGGCTGCTGCGTGGCGGCGAGCTGATCTTGTCGACCGGGATCGGCTTGCCGACCAGCAACGAAGGCCTGCGCCGCTACGTCACCGACCTCGCCCGCAACGCAGCCAGCGGCCTGCTCGTCCAGCTCGGCGAGCGGTGGTCCGCCCTGCCGACGGCGCTGGTCAACGCCGCCGAGCGGGCCAGCCTGCCGCTGGTCGCCCTCGCGGTCGAGGTGCCCTTCGTGGCCATCACCGAGAGTGTGCATGCCAGAATCGTGTCCAGCTCGTACGCCGAGCTACGCGTCTCGGAGCGGCTGCACGCGCTGTTCGCACGGCTGGGCACAAGCGCCGTACCCGTGCAGTACGTGCTCGACCAGGTGGCCGAGACCGCCGAGCTGCCAACGGTGTTCGAGAGCCTGCACCACCGGGTGCTGGCCAGCGCCGCGCCGGCCCGATCCCGGTTCACGGCACTGCAGGACTGGGAGCGCCGCTCGCGTCGCGCAACGGACCCTGTCGAGGGGCGCTGGGGGCCGGAGCGCTGGCTGGTCGAGCCGGTGGCGGTGAGCGGCGCGGCGTTCGGCCGGCTGATCCTGCCGGTTCCCCCGCAGCAGCCGGCCACCCGCCTGCAGCAGCTGGCGCTGCGCCGCGGTGCCGAGGCGCTCGCCCTCGGGCGGCTGCTGCAGTCGGACGGCGCCGACCTGGAGCAGACCGCCCACGCGCGGCTGCTGGAGGACCTGGCGGCGGGCAGGTTCACCGACGAGGCGGACGCGCACCTGCGCACGCAGGCCGCCGGCGTCCCCACCGCGCGGCGGAACCTGTGCGCCGTCTCGCTGGTCACCTCGTCGGCGGACCCAGCGGGACCTGCGCTACTGCTGGCGGCAGCCCAGACACGGCGGATCGGCGTGCTGGCCAGCCAGACCCCCAGCGGGGTCGATGCCCTGGTCGCCGGGCCGCCCAGCGGGGACCTCGACGGGACGGTCGTGGCGCTGGCCGCGGAGGTGCAGCGGCGACTGGGCCCGGCCGGGTTCGCCGTCCTAGGCCGCTCCGCGCAGCTGGTTGACGTCGGGCAGCTCGGCGCGGCCCTGCGCGAGGCCCGCGCCGCCGCAAGCGCCGGGTTGCTCGGCCGCCGGCGCTCTTTAACCACGCCGACGCGGCCGGCCTCGCCGCGGGTCCAGGTGGTGCGGCTCAGCGACACCGGCCTGGACGGTCTGCTGGCCCAGCTGGCTGCGGACAGCCGGGTCCAGGGGTTCGTCGAGGAGCAGCTCGGCGTGCTGCTCGACGGTGACGACGACAGCACCCTGCTGATTGCGGCCCTGCGGGCGTTCCTGGAGCAGGCGGGCAACAAGAGCCTTGCGGCGCAGGTGCTGGGCATCAGCCGCCCGGCGCTGTACGCCCGGCTGGAACGCGCCGCCGGCCGCCTGCGCGCCGACCTAGATGATGTCACCACCCGCCTGTCCCTGCACGTCGCGCTGTCGGCGTGGGACGCGCTGACGGTCCCGTCTACAGCACGGCCTGCGCCTCGCCGAGCACAGAGCGCAGCACCTGCTCCATCTCGTCGAACTCGGCCTGCCCGCTGATCAACGTCGGCGCCAGCTGCACGATGGCATCGCCCCGGTCGTCCGGACGGCAGATCAACCCGGCGGCCAGCAGCCGGGGCGCCAGTAAGCCGCGCAGCAGCCGCTCCCGCTCGGCAGCGTCGAAGCGCACGTTGCCGGTCTTGTCCTTGACCAGCTCGAGGGCCCAGAAGAAGCCCGCGCCGCGGACGTCGGCAACCATCGGCAGGTCGCGCAGCTTGTCCAGGGTCGCCTGCAGCGCCGGCTCGCTGGTGCGGACGTGCTCCAGCAGGCCCTCGCGCTCAAAGACCTCCAGGTTCGCCAACGCCACGGCACAGGAGACGGGGTGGCCGCCGAACGTCACGCCGTGCGCGAAGATCGTCGTGCCCTGCTGGAACGGCTCGACGAGCCGGTCGCTGACCAGGACGCCGCCCAGCGGCGCGTACCCGCTCGTCACACCCTTGGCAAAGGTGATCATGTCCGGCTGGTAGCCGTAGCGCCCGGCGCCGAACCACTCCCCCAGCCGACCGAATGCGCAGATGACCTCGTCCGAGACGAGCAGGACGCCGTGCCGGTCGCAGATCTCGCGCAGCCGCGCGAAGTAGCCAGGCGGTGGCGGGACGCTGCCGCCAGCGTTCTGGACAGGCTCGACGAAGACCGCGGCGACGCTGTCGGGGCCCTCCATGAGGATCGCCCGCTCGACCTGGTCGGCAGCCCACAGCCCGTGCGCCTCTGCGTCGTCGGCGTGCTCGACCGCGCGGAAGAAGTGCGCGTTCGGGACCTTGACCGCCCCCGGGACCATCGGCTCGAAAGGCGCCTTCATGGCCGGCACGCCGGTGAGCGACAGCGCGCCCATCGTGACGCCGTGGTAGGCCCACTGCCGGCTGATCACCTTGTAGCGACCGGGCTGGCCGACCAACTTGAAGTACTGCCGGGCCAGCTTGTAGGCCGCCTCGACCGCCTCGCTGCCGCCGGTGGTGAAGAAGACCCGGTTGAGGTCGCCGGGGGCGCGATCGGCCAGTCGCTCGGCGAGCTCGATCGCACTGGGGTGGCCGAAGCCCCAAATCGGGAAGTAGCCCAGGTCGTTGGACTGCTTCGCGGCGGCAGTCGCCATCTCCTGCCGCCCGTGACCAATCTGCGTGACGAACAGGCTGGACAGCGCGTCCAGGTAGCGCCGCCCGCGGGAGTCGTAGACGCAGGAGCCCTCACCACGCACGATGACCGGCAGCTCGTGGTCGTCGTAGCTGCCGAGCCGGGAGAAGTGCGGCCACAAGTGCCGGCGGGCCGAATCCTGAAGACGGTCGTGGTCGTTCATGCCGGGCTCCCGAGTCGTCGTTATCTCCTCAGCCTCGCGTGGGCCCGCACCGGGCACAATAGGCAAGTTGTATGGCACGACGCCCTGGCTCATACAGACCGCTCAAAGCCGCCTGAGACCCAGTGACACCGGCGCAGGAGTGAGAACCTCCCACCAAGGCTCTCATGACACGGACCGCCTCACACCGCGTCGGAGCCGACCCAGCTAAGCAGCAGCCCGAGGCCGGCGAGGGACAGCACCTGCGCCCTCAACCTGCAGCCCACGCGGAGGGCCGGCCCGACGGGCAGGGCGGTAACGAGGCTCACGGTTCTGCCCCGGGCGCTGCCCGCTGCTGCGCGCGTTGTCCGCGCCGCCGAGCGCCTGCCCGAACCGTTGCCACCACTGCTCAGGGTGTCCCTCCGGGCGTGGGTCGCCAGTACCGCCAGAGCCAGCGCGATCCCGCAACCCAGAACTGGGTGCCCGCGAGCTGGACCGGAGCCACGCGCAGTACACCCGACTGCAGGCGGCCCGTCAGAGGGCCCTGGTCGCCGGACCGGAGTTGATGCTGCTGGACGAGCCGAGCGAGGGCATGGTCCTCGTCATCGTCGAGCAGATCGCTGACGTCATCCGGACCGCGTCCGAGGAAGGCGTCAGCATCCTGCTGGTCAAGCGGCGCCTGGACCTGTGCCTGGCCGGCCAGACCGCGTGTACGTGGTAGAGACCGGTGCGGTCGTGTTCGAGGGCAGCGTCCCAGACTTCGTGGCGGATCCCTCGATCAAGAACCGTTATCTCACCTTGGAGGTGGAGGGATCGTGACGTCAACGCGGACCCAGGTACGTCGCAAGCTGGCCCGGGGCTCCTACGAACGGGCCGGGGCGCTCGCGATCCTGCACGAGGCACTGTTCGGCCACCTCGCCTTCGTCCAGGACGGCCAGCCGTACTGCATACCGATGGGCCACGGTGTCGTCGAGGAGACGTTGTACTTGCACGGCTCGGCCGCCAGCAGGGCCTGCCGGCTCGCGGGCTCAGGTGCCCCGCTGTGCTTCACCGTGACGCTGACGGACGGCATCGTCGTCGCGAAGAGCATGTTCAACTCCTCGCTGAACTACCGCTCATGCGTGGTGTTCGGTGCCGGTCGCGCGGTGACCGAGTCGGACGAGACGACCGCCGCCTATCACGCGGTAATCGACTCGCTGATCCCCGGACGCTCCGGCGATGTCAGGGCGCCCACCGACAAGGAGATCAAGCAGACCGCCTTCGTCGCCATGACGCTGGACGAGTTCTCGGTCAAGGCCCGCCGTGGTGGGCCGGTCGAGGAGCCCGAGGACGTCGACCTGCCGCACTGGTCCGGTGTCGTGCCGGTCCGGATGGCCTTCGGTCCGGCCGATCCTGCGCCGGACACGCAGGTCGCCTTGCCCGACTATCTGGACCCGTACGTCCGACCTGCCGACGTCCGACCTGACGAGGGGCGCCGGTCGTGAAGGTCGACCTGTTGCTGACCGACGGCGACTTCATCACGCTCGATCCCCGCCAGCCGAGGGCGCGGTGGATGGCGGTCCAGGGCGAGCGCATCCTCGCCCTGGGCACCGACCAGGGCGACGCGCCGCAGGCCCGCCGCACGGTGCGGCTCGCTGGCACGACGGTCGTCCCCGGCTTCCACGACGCGCACAACCACACGGTGCAGTTCGGCGACTCGCTGCGGCACGTCGACCTGCGCAGCTCGCAGGTACGAACCCTCGACGAGCTCTACCGAAGGCTCGAGGACGCCGCGCGCAGCCAGCCCGCCGGTAGCTGGATCGTCGGGGAGTCCTACGACCAGAACATCCTGGGCGCGCACCCCGACCTCGCCCGCCTTGACCGCGCGACGCCGGACCACCGCGTTCGGCTGATCCACAAGTCGCGTCACATGTGCTTCGTCAACTCCTCGGTCATTGACGCCCTGGGGCTGCAGGACGCCACCGACCCGGTGGGTGGCAGCGTGCAGCGCGGACCCGACGGCCGGCCCACCGGGCTGCTGCTGGAATCGGCCATGGAGCTGTTGCGGCCCCTGACCTGGCCGGTCTCGGTGCCGGACATGGTGGAGGCGATCACGTCGGCGCACGGACGGTACCTGGCCGAAGGACTGACGGCGGTGCAGGAGGCGGGCGTGGGAACCGGCCTGGCGGGTTCGTCCCCGCTGGAGGCCCGTGCCTTCCAGGTCGCCCGCGAGCAGGGCGGGCTGCGGGTCCGCACGACCTTGATGCCGGTCAACACTGGCGCGGAGCCGATCCAGGGAGCGGACGGCGACAGCGGCTTCGGCTTCGGCCTGGGGCTGCAAAGCGGGTTCGGGGACTCGTGGTTGCGGATCGGCGCGATGAAGGTGTTCAGCGACGGCTCGCTGATCGGCCGCTCCGCTGCAATGCACGACGGTTATCAGGACGACCCGTGCAACCACGGGATGCTGGCGATGGAGCCGGGTGATCTCGAGGGCGTGCTGCGCGCCGCGCACCGCTCCGGGTGGCAGCTGGCCACGCATGCGATCGGTGACCGGGCGGTGGACACGGTGCTGGACTGCTACGAGCGCACCCTGGCCGAGTTCCCGAGGAGCGACCACCGGCACCGCATCGAGCACGCCGGAATCGCCAGCCCGGACGCCGTGCAACGGATGGGCCGTCTCGGGGTCATCGCCGACCCCCAGGGCCGGTTCATCGGCGAGATCGGTGACGGCATGATCCGGGCGCTCGGCCCGGAGCGCATCGGCTGGTGCTACCGGGGCCGGTCCCTGCTGGACGCTGGCATCGAGCTGCCGGGCAGCAGCGACCGGCCGGTGGTCGAGGGCGCGCCACTGCTCGGCATCCACGACATGGTCAACCGGCGCACCGACTCCGGGCAGGAGCTCGGAGCCGAGGAGGCGCTGACACCGCTGCAGGCGCTGCGCGCGTACACCTACGGGTCGGCGTACGCGGCCTTTTTGGAGGGTGACATGGGCACGCTGCGGCCCGGTGGCCTAGCCGACCTCGCCGTCCTGTCCGACGACATCACGCAGGTGGCGCCGGGCCGGATCCGGGACGTCGCCGTCGTAGCCACCTTCGTCGGTGGCACGGCGGCGCACGATCCGCAGCACCTCGCGGACGAGGTGGCGTCATGCACCTGACACCGCACGAGCAGGCCCGGCTGCTGGTCGCCACGGCTGCGGACCTGGCGCGCCGCAGACTCGCCCGAGGAGCGCGTTTGGGGGCGACGGAGGCCAGCGCGCTGATCGTGGACGAGGTGCACGAGTGGGCGTGGGACGGGCTGCCCCTGGCCGAGGTCGTCCAGCGTGCGGGCTCGCTGCTGCGGGCCGACCAGGTGCTGCCAGGTGTGCCCGCCAAGCTGCGGCACCTGCAGATCGACGCGCTCTTCCCGTCCGGCACCCTGTTCGTCGACCTGGTCGACCCCATCGCAGCGGCCGAGGGTGAAGCGGCCGCCGAGGTCGCGATCGGTGCGGCATCGACCGCGGTGATCGAGCTGAACCGGGGACGTCCGAGGCGTGAGGTCACCGTGTCGAACCGGGCCGACCGGGTGGTGCGGGTAACCAGCCATGTCGACTTCGCCTCGGTGAACGCGTTGCTCGAGCACGACCGCGCGCTGACCTCCGGCTGGCGTCCGGATATCCCCGCCGGCTCGAGCATCGCCTTCGAGCCCGGCGAGACCAGGACGATCACGCTTTTGGCCATGGCAGCGGCGACAAGAGAGGCATGAGCGATGACAAGCATTGACGCCCGCATATACCGTCAGGTCTACGGGCCGACGACGGGCGACGTCGTGGCCCTCGGTGACTCCGGTCTGGCTGTCCGGGTCGATTCGGACGACGTGTCGTACGGCGACGAGATCCTCGGCGGCTGCGGCAAGACCTGGCGCGACGGCTTCTATGTGCGTGGCGAGGCGAGCGAGAGCGAACTGGACCTGCTGGTCTCCAACGTGGTGCTGCTCGACCCCGTCCTCGGCGTGCGCAAGACGTGCATCGGAGTGAAGGACGGCCGGGTCGTGGGCATCGGCCGGGCCGGCTCGCCGGACGTGGTCGATGGCGTCGACCTGGTCGTCGGCCCGCACACCGCCCTGGTGCCGGGGGAGGGCCTCGTCGCCACCCCGGGAGCGGTGGACTCCCACGTGCACCTCGCCTCCCCGACGCTGGTCGATGTCGCCCTCAGCGCCGGCATCACCACGATGGTGGGGATGGGGATCGGTGGCGTCTGGGACGTCGGGGTCAACCCGCGGTACAACATCCACACCCTTACCGACGCGTTCCGCGACGTGCCGCTCAACGTCATGCTGCTGGCGCGGGGCAGCACGACGGACCGGGCAGCCATGGAGGCAGCGCTGGACGCCGGGGCCGGCGGCTTCAAGGTGCACGAGGACTACGGGGCCTCGCCCGCCTGCATCGACGCCTGCCTCACCGTGGCCGAGGCGGCTGACGTCGCCGTCGCCCTGCACTCCGACAGCCTCAACGAGTTCGGCCTGCTCGCCGACACCGTCGAGGCGACGGCCGGCCGCACCATCCACGCCTACCACGTCGAGGGTGGCGGTGGTCATCCTGACCTGCTGGAGATCCTGGAGCATCCGCACGTACTCGGATCCTCCACCACGCCGACGATCCCGTACGGTCGACACACGCTCGAGGAGCTCTTCCCGATGACGATGACCGTGCACCGGCAGAGCCACCTGTTCGAGTCGGACGTCGCCACCACCACCAGCCGCCTGCACCGGGCGGGAATCCAGGCCGAGAACTTCCTGCACCACCACGGCGCGATCTCGATCATCAACAGCGACGCCCTCGGGATGGGGCGGATTGGTGAGATGGTGCGGCGTACGTGGCAGCTGGCCTCCAACAGCGCGCTGCGAGCCGAAGGCGGCGTGGACGCCGACACGCGAAGCGTGCTGCGGTTCCTCGCGAAGATCACTATTAACCCGGCGATCGCCCATGGCATCGCCGATCACGTCGGTAGCCTGCAGCCCGGCCGGCTGGCGGACATCGTCCTGTGGGACCCGGCGTGGTTCGGCACAAAGCCGGAGTTCGTCCTGAAGTCGGGCTTCGTCGTTTGGGGAGCGGCCGGGCAGGGCAACGGCTCGACCCGGTCGTGCGAGCCGCGGATCATGGGCCCGTACTTCGGTGCGATGGGCGGTGCGCCACGGCGCCTGGCAGCGACCTTCGTCACCGAGGAGGCGATGCGCGGCGACCAGCTGGTGCCCGGGCCGAGGTACCTACCGGTGCGCGGCGCCCGCGGGCTGACCCGGGCGGACATGCTGCACAACGACGTCGTGCCTCGCGTCCGGGTGCCGAGGGACGGCTCGCCGGTTGAGGTCGACGGGCGCCGCGTCGAGGTGGCGCCGCTCTCGCACGTTCCGTACGGACAGGGGGCGTACCTCGCATGACGACGTTGGACCGGCGCATCGGCCGCGCGACGTGGACGCTGCTGCGTGCGCCACGGATCCACACCCTGTATGGCCCCGCGGTGCAGGCGCTCGTGTTCTTCGGCGACCGAGTGGTGGCCGCCGGTTCCGCCGAGGAGCTGGCCGCTCGATTCCCGGTGGACCGCCGGGTCGAGCTCGACTGCGTGGTCGTGCCGGGGCTGAACGACGCCCACGCGCACCCGACGATGACCGCCGAGAACCTGCTGCACCTCAACTGTTCGCCGAAGGTGGCCACCGGCGAGTCCCGCCTGACCGAGCTGCTGCGAGCCGAGGCTGCCGAGGTTGGTGACGGGCAGTGGGTGGTCGGGTCAAGGTACGACCACAGCAAGACCACCGCCGGCCGGGTCGTCGACCGGCACTTCCTGGATACCGCGGTACCGGACCACCCGGTGCTGCTGACGCACGTAGCCGCCCACTGGGGGGTCCTGAACTCAGCGGGGCTGGCGGCGGCGGGTCTCAGCATCGACAGCCCCGACCCGCCCGGTGGGGCGCTCGGTCGGGACGCTAGCGGAGAGCTGAACGGGGTGGTCTATGAGCAGGCGCTCTTCGACGTTTCCTACCCCTCGCTCGCCCGCGGGGCCACGGTCCTACCGCCGTCCGGAATGCAGGACAGGCTGCGCGGGCTCGAGCGGGCCCAGCGGATGTTCCATGCCGCAGGACTGACGTCGATGACCGACGCGCTCTGCGGCCCCGAGGACGTGCGGCTGCTCGTTGAGGCCCGACGCCGCGAAACGCTCACCCTGCGGGTCGGCATGCTCGTCGCCTTTCCGCACTACGACAAGATCGCTGATCTCGGCCTGCAGAGCGGGTTCGGGGACGAGGGTCTGCGCCTGCTCGGCGTCAAGGCCTTCGTCGACGGAGCCTGCGCGGGCGGCAACTGTCTGATCGACGAGCCGTTCGAGGGCACCGACGACCACGGCATGCAGACGATGACCACGCCCGACCTCGAGGCGTTGGTGCAACGGGTCACCGGCGACGGTGTCGTGCTCGCGGTGCATGCCAACGGCGACCGGGCGATCCGGACCCTGCTGACTGCACACGAGAAGGCCCGCGCCGCGGGGGCGCCGAGGCGCCGGCACCGGATCGAGCACTGCTCGCTGGTCGACGAGCAGATCGTACGGCGGATCCGTGACCTGGACATGGTCGCCGTCCCCTTCGGTTCGTATCCACGCTTCCATGGCGACAAGCTCGTGGGCTATTTCGGGCACGAGCGGCTCGAGCGCATGTTCGCGCACCGCACCCTGCTCGATGCGGGCATCCACGTCGCCGGATCCAGCGACTACCCCTGTGGCCCCTACGAGCCCCTGGCAGCGATCACCAGCTGCGTCGGGCGGCGCGCCGTCGACGGTACGGCCATTGGCCTGAGCCAGCGGATTGGCGTCGACGAGGCGTTCGGGCTCTACACGCGAGGTGCGGCCTACGCCTCGGGTGAGGAATCGGTCAAGGGCACGCTGCGCCCGGGTCTGCTGGCCGACTTCGTCGAGCTGGAGCGCGACCCGTTCGACACGCCGCCGGACGAGATCGCCGACATCGCGGTCCGCTCGACCTGGGTGGGTGGCGAGTGCGTCTACTCTGCGCCATGACGACAGGAGAAGCCATGCAGAGCGCGCGATCAGAGGTCAGCATCGACAACGACAGGGTGCGGGTCACGACCTGGACCCTCGCGAGGGACGAGCGGACAGGGCGGCACCGGCACGAGTTGGACTACGTCGTCGTGCCACTGACCGCCGGACAGCTCGCGATGACGTCCGCCGGGACCGCGACGTCGTCCGAGCTGACGCACGGCGGCTGCTACTTCCGGGACGCCGGTGTCGAGCACGACGTGTCGAACCCCAGTGCGCAGACAGTCGCCTTCGTCGAGATCGAGATCAAGCGGCCGGCGCTGGCCTAGCTGTAGCTGGCGACAGCCGCCTACTGGACGCGCAGCGGAGCCCCAGCGCGTGACGCCGACCGCCTCGTCAGGCACCTCGAAGAGGTCCCGGCCGTCCGCGGCTCGGCCGGGCGACCGCCGTGGTCGGCGTGGCCGCCGGCTCAGTCGGCTACCTGCTCGCCCTGATCGCTGCCCGCTCGGACAGCATCCCGCTGCTCCTGCCGGGCGCCGTGCTGCTCGGCGCCGGCGGCGGACTGTCGCTGGCCGCCGGGCTCGCGCTGACCAACCGGATCGCGCTTCCGGCCCGGCGAGGGGCGCTGTCAGCGGTCTTCTACGCCTGCGCGT
>JAABUT010003177.1_pt1 | contig 14494 bp, 12 predicted proteins | sample 5559281 | NCBI WGS metagenome assembly JAABUT01 (sample SAMN10711880, study PRJNA513359) | rock metagenome | isolation source: Antarctica rocks | place: Antarctica: Victoria Land, Ricker Hills nord | collected 2016-01-04 | reverse complement strand
GCCCGTACCTGAACGTGTACTGGCGGTACCGCCAAGGCATCAGCAGCAACTTGCAGTACTTCACCCACCCGATCGATGGTCGGGAGGCGGTCAACGTCAACCTCGCGAACGGCAACCTCGTCGACGTGGCCAGTGAGTTCGCTGCCCCCGCGCCGGGGATCCCGTTGTCGATCACCCGGACGTGGAACACCACCCAGGCCAGCCAGCCGTGGAGCAACGGCCAAGGCTGGTGGAGCACCCCCGCGGACTCCGGTGCCTTCGCCTACGGCGCCGCGAACAGCACGTGGGCGCTCTACGACGGTTCGGAGGCTTACTCCAGCGCCACCAACGGCAATAACAGCTTCGACGTGTATCACCCGGCGGACTACGCCAACCCGGGCAACGGGGCGTTCACCACCCCGCCCGCCACCGGGATCACCGCCACGTCCAGCGGCGGGAACTACACGTTCACCGACAACAAGTCCCAGACGGTGGAACAGGTCACCGCCGCGACCAACGGGCAGACCGTGAGCGTCGCGAGCCGCTCCGGAAACACCGAGACGATCACCCATGGCACCGCGATCTTCCCTGGTGACAATGACCCGGTCGTGACGTCGGTGACCGACACCGCCGGCCGGGTCTACAGCAACACCTACGCCACCAGCGGTTACCTCACCTCCACGTCCGGCCCGGTGGTCAACGGCAGTGCGCTGTCTACCGCCTACACCTACTCGGGGGGCCCGACCTACAGCAGCACCCCGGGGACGGGGGAGTTGCTGACCGCGACCGACATCAACGGTGGGGTCACCACCTACACCTATGACGCGGCGCAGCGGATCACCTCGATCACCAGCCCGGCCGGTCGGAAGGTCTGCTTCACGTATAACGCGACGAATCAGGTCACCTCCGTGACCTATGTGCTGAACCTGAGCACCGGCACGGGTGACACCTACACCTTCGCCTACACCCAGCCCAGCAGCACCGGCGGGACCGGCACCACGGTGGTGACCGCTCCCGCTGGCGGCGCGCACACGACCAGCTACACCTGGAACCCCGACGATGAGATCACCAACGTCACCGACGGGGACGGGCACGCCCGGTCTGCGACGTTCACCCCGAACGGGGACCGGGCGACCCTGACCGGCAACGCCACCGAGACCTCCACGGTCAGCTACGACGCGTTGAACAACCCGACCTCGGTGCAGGCCCCGGACCTCAGCGGCAGCCAGCCGGGCAGCGGGCGGATCACCCGCGCCGGGTACACCACCAGCAGCCAGGCCAACCCACCCGGCTCCTCCATCCCCGGGGCCGCCTACCTGAGTAACAGCGTGACCGACCCGCAAGGCAAGGTCAGCAGCGCCACCTACAACAGCACCGGCCTGGTGTCCACCGTGACCCCACCGACCGGCACCGGCGGTGTCGCATCGGTGAATCACTACCAGGGGGAGACCGGGATCAGCTGCAGCGGCAAGCCCGGACAACTGTGCTCGAGCACGGATGGCAACGGTCACACCACCAGCTATGCGTATGACACCGCGGGGAACGTGACCACCGTGACCCCGCCGGCACCGCTCGGGGCGACCACCCGCAGTTACGACGCCCTCGGTGAGGCCGTGACCGTGACCGACGGCAAGGGTCAGGTCACCCGGACCGGTTACGACCGCGGCGGGCACATCACCCAGGTCCGTTACGGCGGGACCACGACCTGCACCAGCACCGACATCACCGCCGGGAGCTGCCTGACCTACGGTTACGACGCCGACGGGAACCTGACCAGCCAGCACGACAGCACCGGGACCATCACCACCAGCTACGACCTGGTCGGGGGGGTGACCAGCCGAGGTAATCCCGCGACGTACACCAGTCAGGTCACCTACGACGCGGACGGCAACGCCGCGACGTTCACCGACGACGGTGGGACCATCACCTACACCCATGACAACGCCGACCTGCTCACCGGCCTCGCCGAACCCGGCGGCAGCTGCACCGGGACCATCAGCGGCTGCACCGTCTTCTACTACGACGGCGCCGCCCGTCGGAACAGCACCCAGTACCCGGGTGGGGAACACGAGAACCTCGGCTTCGACACCAGCGGTCGGACTACCAGCATCACCGGGACCCGGCCCAACGGCAGCAGCTTCTTCACCCGCGCCCTGGCCTACACCACCGGCACCAGCACCGACACCGCGCTGTTGCAGACCGGCACCGACACCACCAACGGGGCCACCACCACCAGCACCTACGGCTACGACCAGTTGTCCCGGCTCACCACCGCCACCCTCACCGGGGGCAGCGCCACCAGCTACGGCTACAGCTACGACCCGGCCGGGAACCGCACCACCAGCACCAAGACCGGTACGGCGACCCAGTACTACGCCTACAACCCCGCCGATGAGCTCTGCGTCACCGGCACCGTCAGCGTGACCAACCCCACCGGGGCATGCCCCGGGACCGCGCCGGCCGGGGACACCGTCAGCAGCTACGACACCAACGGCAACCTCACCGCCGCCGCGCTACCCGCCGGGGCGAGCACGCTGGCCTACAACAGCAAGGACCAGACCACCAGCACCACCACCGCCGGTAGCACCAGCAGCTACGGGTACGCCGGCAGCAGCCAAGTCGACCGGCTCTCCGCCGGGCCGGTCGGGCACGCCAGCAGCCTGCTCGGCACCGAAGGACGGGTCACCAACGGCCCGACCTACGCCTGGATCACCCGCACCCCCGACGGGCAACCCATCGACATCCGGCAAGGCAGCGGCAGCAGCTACACCCCCTACTACTACCTCATCGACCAACAAGGCACCGTGCTCCGGCTCACCGCCAACGGGGCCACCACCGACAGCGCCACCTACACCTACGACCCCTACGGAACCGCGCTCACCGCGAGCAGCACCGGCACCACCCCCGCCCTCAACCCCCTCCGCTCCGCCACCGGCACCCAAGACCCCACCACCGGACTCACCAAACTCGGCCACAGGTACTACAACCCGGGCCTAGGCCGATTCACCCAGGTTGATCCAACCGGCCAGGACGCCGCATCGCAGTACGCCGGCGACGACCCAATCAACCACGTCGACCCCGCTGGCACGTCCTGGTTTGGCGGGCAAGTATGTCTCTTCGCCGCCATCGGCGGCTGCGTCAACGTGACCGTCGACCAGCACTGGCACGTTGCTGTAGGCGGTACCCTTGGTGTTGGCTTCAAAGCGTCGGCCGGGGGGATTAACGGCCCCGGCAACGTCTCCACTAGCGCGGGGCTCACCGGCGAGGGCTGTTTCGTTGTTTGCGCCGGTGCCAACAGCGCCCTCAACAGGGGAGGCTCGGGGGGGTTTTACGGCGGTATTGCATATGGTGCAGGTATTTCGGGCGGCTTCTACGGCACTGCGCGCTTGTTTTAGATGGACGTTGCGCCAATTGTTGTGCTTCCATTCATCAGCGTAGCCTGCTTCGTCATTGCGGGCCTGGTTGTGCGAGAACGCGCCCGGATGGTAAGGCGGTTCACTAATTACCCCCCGACCGTGCTCCGGCTCATCCCTTTCGCCAAGTCCGCCCCAAATGCGGACCTGCTTGTGCGGATTATAGCGGTCGGGGTCGCCGGCATAGGTGTCCTCGTGTTAATCATCTGGCTTGTGCGGTTGATCACCCATTAGCTACTTCGACCTGAAGAAGTCCCAGGCCAGTGATTGAGGCTGACCGCGGCCGGCGCCGTCGCTGGACGCATGCCGCATCCGACCAATATGCCCGCTCATTTTGGCGCCGGAGGCCAGGGCGATGGTGTCGGCCCGCTGCGCTCACGCGCATGGCCCAGGGGCGCCGCCCCGACATCGACGGGTTCGCGGACCTGGTGGGCTGGCTCGGGTTGCCCGCCGACTCGTTCATGGGCGACGGCGCGGCGCCGGACGCCGACGAGGCGAACCGGCGGCCTTCGTCGTGAGCTACCTCCGCGCCCGCAAGGACATGGACGCGGAGACCGTCACCTTCGTCGTGGACATCCTGCAGGCCGCGTACCGGCGCATGGCCGCCGACCCGACCTGATCAAACGTGGCCGTGCCGCCTTCCCCCACGGGTTCAAGACCGCCTGCGAGGCCATCGCGGTCGAGGAGCGCGCCATCCTCGGCCTCCGGGCCTGGGAGCCGCTGCACCCCCTCGACCTCGCCGCCGAGCACGGCGTCCCCGGCGTCCCCATCGACGAGCTCGCCCCCACACGCGGCTCGCCGGCACCGTCGCCCACCTCGTCCACGGTCCCGGCGCGGCCCTGCTGTCCGGCTTCACCGTGTGCCGCGGCACTCGGCGGCTCATCGGCGTCAACCCCAGCCGCACCCCAGGACGGCAGTCCAGCAGCGTCGCCCACGAGCTCGCGCACCTGCTCCTCGAGCACGCCCCCGACCAGGCCGTCCCCGAGGACGGCCTGCTCACCCGCCGCGCCTGGACCCGCAGGCGGAGGCCGAGGCCAACTGGTGCGCCGGCGTGCTCCTCATCCCCCGGCCCGCGGCCCTGCGGTTCGCCCGAAACCCGCACCGCCGGGAGGAGCTGCAGGCCTCCTACCGGGTGTCTGAGGAGATGATCGACTACCGGGTGAACGTGACCGGAGCCAACCTTCATGTCCATGAACAGCACAACTTCTGCCGGTCTGCTTGATGTCACTGGGGTGGCGCAGCGCCTGGGGGTGCCGGTGCGCTTCGTGCGCCGGTTGGTGGCCGAGCGCCGGGTGCGCTACGTCAAGCTCGGCCGCAACGTGCGGTTTGACCTAGCCGACCTCGACGCGCTGGTCGCCGCCGGCACCGTCGCGGCAGTGCCCCAGCTCGAGCGCTGCGGCGGGCACCGCCGGTCGTGACGCTCGCGGAGCCGGGCGCGGCGGCCGGGGCGGTGGCGCCTGGGGGGCGGCGCCGGGCCCGGCTGGCGGGGGGCCGGCCGCACGAGCTGCGGGTGGTGTTCTCGGCGCCGGAGCTGGCCGCGGTGCGCGCGGCGGCGGCGCGGGAGGGCCTGGCGGTGCGCGCGTTCCTGTCGGCGGCCGCTGTGGCGGTGGCCCGGGGTGCGGCGCCGGCGGCGGTCGGTGAGGGCGGACTGTTGATGGCGGCGGCGGGCCCGGCTGTGCAGCTGGTGGCCGCGGTGCTCGAGGCGCAGCGGCAGGTGGGCCGCTACGGGCAGCTGGTGAACCAGGCGGTGGTGAGGCTGCACGCGACGGGGGAGGTGGGCCCGCAGCTGCAGGCGGCGCTGTCCGCGTGCACGCGGGCGACCAGGGTGCTGGCGGAGCTGTCCGCGGCGGGGGTGGTGCAGCTGGGCCGGGACACGGGTGGGCGGCGCGCGGCAGCGACCGGCGGGTGATCGGCCGGGTGTACCGGGGTGGGCGGGTCGCTGGCCTGGTGCGCTATCTCTACGGGCCGGGCCGGCACAACGAGCATCTCGACCCGCACCTGGTGGCGTGTTGGCGCGGCTCGCAGCCCTCGGTGCTGGCCGAGACCGAACCGGCGCTGCTCGCCGCCGCCGACGGCGACCGAGCCGCGGAGGGCGGGGGCGCCCGGCGCGACGTCGCGGCGTTGGTCGCGGAGCTGGAGGCACCGCTGCGGCTACGCGAGGCGTTGACCGGTACGCCGGCCGGGCCGCGGGTGGTGTGGCACTGCCCGCTGCGTGTCGCCGACGGAGACGCTGAGCTGTCCGACGCGCAGTGGGCGGAGGTCGCCGAGGACCTGCTGCGACGCACCGGCCTGCACCCCGGCGCCGGCGGTCGCGGCCCAATCGCCGGCGACCCGGACGCTGTGGGCGCGCGGGAGTCGGCGGGCTGCCGGTGGGTCGCCGTGCGTCATGACGCGGTGAGCATCCACGTCGTGGTCCTGCTCGCCCGCGAAGACGGCAGCGCCGCGAACCCGCGGTTCGACTACCGCCGGGTCCGGGAGACCTGCCTGGCCGCCGAGCAGCGCCACGGGCTGCAGGTCACCGCCCCCATCGACGGGACCGCCACCCCGGCGACCACCCGCGCGGAGACCGAGAAGGCCGGCCGCGGCGGGACGGACAGCAACCCCCGGACCCGGGTCAGCGGCGAACCGGCCCGGGTGGCGCTGCGCCGCGAGGTCCGCCGCTGCGCCATCACCGCCGACAGCGAGACCGAGTTCCTCGTCGGGCTGCGGCGCCGCGGCCTCGTCGTGCGCGAGCGGCACAGCACGCTGCCGCCCGTCCCCTCCCCCACCGGCACCCGCGCCGACAGCGACAGCGACAGCGACAGCGCCAGCGCCAGCGCCAACAGCGACGTCGAGCCTCAGGTGACCGGCTACGCGGTCGGGCTGCCCGGCGACCGCGACGCCGTCGGCGAGCCCGTCCTCTACAGCGGTGGCCGGCTCGGCCCGGACCTGACGCTGCCCCGGCTACGACAGCGCTGGGCCGAGCCCCCCGGCAGCGGCAGCACGGGCAGCGGCACCGGGCAGGGAGACCGGGTCGCCGCGCTGCGGGCAGCGGCGCTGGAGGCGACCGCTGCCCGTTTGGCGTTGCACGGCCTCGCTGGCGCAGGGGCCAGCGACGGTGCCCGCGGGGTGGAGCAAGCAGTGCTCGCCGCCACCGGCGACGCCCTCCTAGCCGTGGCCCTGTCCGTGGAGGGCCCGCTGCGCGGACCGCTCACCCAGGCCGCCGCCCACTACGAGCGCGCCGGCCGGCTCCCCCGGCCCACCCCCAACGCCGCCGTGCCAAGCGGGCACGCGCTGAGCCGGGCGGCCCGCGACCTCGCCCGCACCGGCACGGCCAGGCCCGGAACCAACAGTCAGGCCGCGCTCGAGCTGGTCCGCGCCCTGGTACGGCTCACCGACGCCGTGGCGCGGCTGCACGCCCAACGCGACCGGCCCCACGCCGCCCGCGCCGCGGACCTCACCGCCCACGCCCTCCGCGACTGGCACCACCAGGCCATCGCGAACCCCGCGACCGCGCCCGCCTCGGCGGCGGCGCGACAGCCCACCAGGTCAGGGCCGGCGGCGTCACCGCGGGCCACCGCGCCGCGTGGTCGCAGCCGTTGAGCAGCACCCGCACCCCGACCAGGACGACCCGCCCAGGGCAGAGCCAGAGCTACACCACCGCCGGGACCGCCACGACATGCCAACCCTGCTGACCCTGCCCGACCTCAGCAGCGGCACCACGGTCGCCACGATCAGCCGCACCCCCCCGCGCACCACCTGCCCAGCCGCGCTTCCCGTCGCGCTGCCCGTCGTAGGGCTCGCGCCCTGGCCGGGTACGCAGGCCCGTCCGCACCCTGCCCCGACCCTTGCCCGGCTTCCTGCCCGGACCCTTGCCCGGACCCTTGCCCGCGGGCAGTTTGACGACCGCCGGCTCGGGGTGGGACGCGGCACGACGAGGTGAACGCCGGTAGCCGCGTCGCCAAGGCCGCACGCGGGCGGCGCCGGCGCCCCTTGCCCGGTGGGCCCGGCCGGCGCCTCCCCACAGCAGCAGCGCCGCTCTGAATCCTCCCGCAGCCTTCCGCCGGCTGGTGCGCGGCGATCGCGACCTGTCCGTGACCTGTCTGGCGACTCGCCCCTGCCGACGCCGAGGCGCCCGCCCTGTCCGACGACCTGTCCCGCGACTCGCCCTGAGTGGCGCCGACGCCCATCCCGTCTCGCGACTATCCCGTGACCCACCCCCCGAGCGACTCGAGGCGACGCGGAGGTATCGGCCCTGTCCGCGACCTGCCGGTGACGAGGGGTGCCCGACGGTCACGACGGTGACGAGTGGGCGCCCCCCTCGCCGTGCCTCGGCGGCTGCCCCGTGCGCCAGCGTGCTGCCACGCCAAGAGCGCCCGGCACGGCCACGTCGCGCCGGCTCTGCGCCGCCCTGCCCGCCACCGTGCTGCAGCTCCGTCCCGACCGCCCGCGACGTCGACCACCCGGTCGACGCCGACACCAGACCAGCCGTCACTGCCGCACCCGACCAGCAGCGGCACCGTCAGCCCGCCGTCCTGTCCCCCGAGCCGACCCTGCACCGCGACGCGCAGGTTGGCTGCAAGCGCCGCCCGCCTGCCCGACCGTGCCCCGGTCCCCTGCGACTCCGCCGGGGGTTGGCCACCTGCAGCCCTCCCAGCCCACGGGCCCCGCGTCACAGCATCCTGTGTCCTCGCCCCCTGTCGCTGACCCCGCCGGGTCAGCCCGCACCCGCCGCACGCGCCGCGCAGCGGCGCGCAAGGGGCCGGTTACGGCATATCTCGCTCTGCTGTTGTGCCTGTCGCCGGGCAAGGGCCGGGCTCAGGCGGCTGCGGGACCGTACCGGAGGGTGCTCCCCGAAGAGGACCGAACCGTTCGCCGGCCTGCCCTCGCCCAGGACGCGATCGGCAGGATCCCGCCGGGGCCCGACCAGCACGTGGCCGAGGGGGCCGTAGCCGTGTTCGACGCTATCGAGTGATCCACTGGCTGCCAAGGCCGCGGCGGCGAGCGGCCGAGGTAGTCGCGCTGGCGGGGGTGGCCGCCTCCCAGCCTGCTGTCGCCTGTCACGAGGCGACCGCGGCCTACTACGACCGACGCGCCGAGGAGTACGACCACTGGCACCTGGGGCGGGGGCCGTTCGCCGACGGCGACCGGCCCGGCTGGGACCAGGAGGTCGAACGCCTGGTTGCCTTCGTGCAGGACCTGCCGACCGGCCGGACCCTTGACGTCGCCTGCGGCAGCGGCTACCTGACCCAGCGCCTACGGGGCGTCGTCGTGGGGCTGGACCAGAGCCGGGCGATTCCGGCGGGGGCCATCGGCTGAGCGCGGAGCCGGTGCCAGCGATTGGTCGGCGCGCACGTCAGCACGGTCGCGACGGCGTTGCCGGCTCGGCCAGGCCCCGGATGCCGAGCATGAGCAGGTCGACGCCGCGTTGGACGTAGGCGTCCGGGTCGGCGCAGTCGACGAGCTCGGGGAGCATCCGCGCCACGGATGGGTACCGGTCCGCGGGCAGCGAGGCGAGGAAAACGTGCTTTCGCCGGCTGTGCTCCTGCTGCGCGTCGGTCTGCTCGACCACGGACCCGCCCGGTACGGCGCCGACCAGGGCGACGAGGGCGTCCAGCACGTACGCGCCCACGCCGGCGGCGGCGCGGTCGTCCAGGCCGGCGTCTGACAGCCGCCTGAGCACCCGCTCCGCCAGGGCGATACCCGGCTCGCTGGCCAGGACGGTGCTCATCGCCAGCGGCGCCACCGCAGGGTGCTCACGCAGGCGGGCGGCCATGGCGGCGAGCACAGCGCACAGGTCCGCGTGCCAGTCGGCGGCCGGTTGGGGGAACTTTATGCCAGCGAATAAGCGCTCGCCGAGGGCGTCGAGAAGGGCGGTTTTGTCAGCGACGTGCCAGTAGAGCGCCATCGGCGTCACGCCGAGCGACACCGCAAGCTTGCGCAGCGACAGGGCGTCGAGCCCTTCGTGGTCGACGAGCTCGAGGGCGGCGTCGACCACCTGCTCGCGGGACAGCCGACTGCGTGTCTCGGTGCCGGCTGGGTGCTCGCGGCGTCGCGCTGCGGCTGTCATGGCCTGAGCGTACCCCCGCATCTACGGCGTACAAGGGCTCGCTTTACACCGTAGAGTGGCTGCACTACCGTCTCGTCTACGACGTAGATGTACGCCGTAGATGACTTGGAGGGTCCATGGCTCTGATCACCTCACTCGACACCGGCTCGGCCCCCGCGGCCGGTGTTCGTTCCGGGCGCTCCTGGGACTGGCATCGGCCCGCGCTCGTCCTGACGCTGCTCGCCGTCGCCCAGTTCATCGACGTCCTGGACGTCACCATCGTCAACGTCGCGCTCCCCGACGTGCAGCACTCGCTGCACGTGACGGGCAACGACCTGCAGTGGGTCGTGAGCGCCTACGTGCTGTTCTACGGCGGCTTCCTGCTCCTCGGCGGCCGGCTCGCCGACGTGTTCGGCCGGCGCCGTGTCTTTACCGTCGGGCTCGGCCTGTTCGGGATCGCCAGCCTCAGCGCCGGGCTTGCCCCGAACATCGCGACGCTCGTCGCCGTGCGCGCCGCGCAGGGCCTGGGCGGCGCACTCATGGCGCCCTCAGCACTGGCCCTGTTGACCGTGCAGTTCCCCGCGGGGCGCTCCCGCGACCTGGCGATGGGCATCTGGGGCGGCCTGGCCGGCCTGGGCGGGACCGTCGGCGTCATCATCGGCGGGGTCCTGGTCGACGCACTGTCCTGGCGCTGGATCTTCCTGGTCAACGTGCCGGTCGTGGCAGCTCTGCTCGCGCTCACCCCGCTCGTCCTGACCGAGAGCCGCGCCAAGGACGACGCCCCGGACGGCGTCGACTGGGCCGGGGCGCTGCTTGGCACGGGCGGCCTGCTGGCCCTCGTGCTGGGCGTCATCCGCACCGACGCCCTGGGCTGGGGCTCGGCGCAGGTGGTTGCGCTGCTGGCCTCCAGCGCCGCGTTGCTGGCCGGCTTCGTGCAGGTCGAACGCCACGTCGGCCGCCCCATGCTGCCGCTGCGGCTGTTCCACAGCCGCGGCCTGCGCCTGGGCAGCACCATGCTGGCGCTCAACGGCGCGACGTTTCTCGCGATGTTCTTCCTCACCGCGATCTACCTCCAGCAGGTACGGCACGACAGCGCGCTGGGCACCGGTCTGGCATTCCTGCCGATGGGCGTTGCGGCAGTGCTCAGTGCCGTCACCGCCGGGCAGGTCGTGACCCGCGTCGGCACCCGGCCCGTGCAGATTGTGGGGACGGTGCTGGCCCTGGCCGGGCTCGTGGTGCTCACCCAGACCGGCCCGCACGACGCCTACGTCAGCTCGCTCCTGCCGGGCATGGCGCTGTTCGGTGCCGGCATCATCGCCGTCGGCGTCCCCACCCAGATCGCCGCCGTCGCCGAGGTGAACACCGACAACGCCGGGATCTCCTCCGGCGTCATCGGCGCGGCCTTCCAGATCGGTAGCGCCCTAGGCTTGGCCGTCATCAGCACCGTCACGACTGCGCACGTCGCCGGTCAACTCGCCGACGGAGACAGCGCCGACTCCGCCCTCACCAGCGGCTTCCACCTCGGCCTCGTGATCGCGGCTGCGCTCGCCGTCATCAACGCCGCCGCCGCGTTCGCCTCACCGACCATCCGACCCACGCCAGAGATGATCGCGGCAGCTGCGCTCTGACGCTGTGGGCGCAGGAAACGACCCGCAACGTCGAGTGTGACCCTCGGGTCGCCCTGAACGTCCGCGATGCGGCGAATCCTGCCCGCTACTACGGGATTCGCGGTCGCGTCGTCAGCAGCACCACCGAGGGCGGTACCGAGCACATCGAGACGCTGGCGCAGCGCTACCTCGGCACCTCATACCGTGGTTCGGTCGCCGCGACCAGGTCCGCGTGATGCTGCGCGTAGAGGCCGCCTCGGTCACCTCACCGACTGGCTGAGCCGCCCCGATGGTCTGGTCCAGCGTGCCGAGCTACCCCTACCGGGGACCGCACAGCCCGCCGTCGCGGTGGTGCCCCACGCACTCGACGGCCACGCCCGGGCCAGTTCACCCGCCTGGTGGGACGGTGCAACCGGGGCACGTCCACTCGCGGACGTGATTGGGATGCGTCGTCCAGCTTACGGGCCCACGTGCAGAGGCCGTCGGACAGGCCATCAGGCGGGCCGACTCGCTCCCGCGAGGCTAGCACTTTGACTGACTAGGCACTCTCTTATATATTGCCTGGGTGGCTCGTCCCCGGAGTGAAGATCGACGTGGTGCTCTGCTGTCGGCGGCGACCCGGTTGATCGCGTCCCGGGGGCTTGGGGCGCCGACAGCGATGATCGCGAAAGAGGCGAGCGTCTCCAACGGGGCGCTGTTCGTCTATTTCGAGACGAAAGCGACGCTTCTCAACGAGCTCTACGTGACCCTCAAGACCGAGATGGGAAGGGCCGCCCTCGACGGCCTTCCTCTCAAGAGTCATCCGCGCGAGCAGGTCCAACACCTGTGGACGCAATGGTTGTACTGGGCTACGTCCTTCCCGGAGAAGCGGCGAGCGCTTGCGCACCTGCAAGTCACGGACGACATCACTGCTGAGAGCCACGCACTCGTGGGCTCGGCGCTCAGCGCGTTTACAGACCTGCTGGAACGAAGCCGGGCCGACGGGCCGATGCGGGAGACAGATCTAGGCTTCGTCCTCGCGCTGACGAACTCGATCGTCGACGCGACCATCGACGCGATGATCCGCGACCCCGCCGAGGCCGAAGCTCACAGCCGCGTGGCGTTCGAGGCCATGTGGCGAGTCCTCGCCGGCGCCTCCGTCCCGGTCGCTGCTTGAACGCACACCACCAGCACCGCGACGCCAGCAGCGGCCTGGATCATCACCGGACCCACATCGGGGATCGGCCATCGCACCGCGCTCAAGATCGGAAACCATGGCACGGTCATGCCGGTCGGTCGTAGTCGCGCAAAGCTCGACAGGGTCGAGAAGGAGATCCAGGCACGGGGCGGCAACGCCCTGAGGAGCCCGGTGGCCCACGGATCTCGCTCACAGGTGTTCGGTCACCTGGTGGAGTGCGTCGGAGTAGGTGCCGGGGTCTTCCCAGGCGGCGAAATGGCCGCCGCTGGCGTTCTCGTGCCAACTCGCGACGTTGTAGGAGCGTTCGGCGACGGCGCGCGGTGCGGGGACGAGGTCGCGCGGGCTGAGGCTGAAGTAGGTGGGGACGTCAATGTATGGCGGGGGCGGTGAGGGGTTGGTGTAGGCGCTGAAGGAGGTGCCGATGCTTCCGGTGACCCAGTACGCGGTAATCCAGGTGAGCAGGTCGCCACGGGGGAAGGCCGACTCGAGGTCGTCGTGGCAGTCGCTCCAGCTGCGGTACTTTTCGACCAGCCAGGCGGCGAGCCCGGCTGGGGAGTCGCCGAGACCCGGGGTGAGGGTATGCGGCTTGGTGCGCTGTTGCAGCAGGTAGCCGCCCTCGGTCATTTGGAACTGCTGGGCGCGCTGCACGTAGTCCTGCTCGAGGGTAGTGAGGGACGCCGGGTCCAGCAGCGGCAGGCGGCGTGGCGAGACGTTCGGCAGGTGCAGGGCGGCAACGCGGTCCGGGTGCGCGGCGGCGAGCTGTTCGGCGACGTCCCCGCCGATGTCCCCGCCGCTGACGACGTAGTGGTCGTAGCCGAGCTCGCGCATGGCCTCGGCCACGAGCTCGGCCATCACCACCACGGACATGCCGGGCGGGGTGGGGGTGGCGCCAAACGGGAAGCCGGGCAGTGCCGGTACGACGGTGTGCATGTCGGTCAGGAGCGGCAGGGCTCGAGTGAAGCGCAGCACCGAGTCCGGCCAGCCGTGGAGCAGCAGGACGGCCGGGGCGTCGGTTCGCGCGCTTCGCTGGTTGAGCAGACGCAAGCATCGGTCGGTGGACCCGGTGACGATCCAGGGCAGCGCAAGGACGCGTTGCTCGTGCACGCGCCAGTCGTAGTCCTCGGCCCAGTGCTCGACGAGCTCGGCGAGGTAAGCCGGGTCGGTGCCCCGCTGCCAGCCGGCGCCCTCGGTCACCGGCACCAGCCGGGTCGCGCGCAACCGCCGGCGCAGGTCGTCGAGGACCCGCTGAGGGACTATGTCGGGCGAGTCCTGGGGTGCCTTGAAAGCCTTGCCCTGGTCGGCCGTCATCGTGATCCGTTAAGCGCGTTCGTCAGCATCTGTGTGACCGTACAGGCGATGTGTACGCGTGTACACTTCGCCGGTGCAGGGTCGGGAGGAGGAGCAGGGCGTACCGAGGCCACGTGATGCTGCGGCTTCTCGACTGCTCATCGGACAGACAGCCCGACAGCTGTTCGCCATGCACGGCTACGAAACGACGACGGTACGAATGGTCGCGCAGGCAGCCGGAGTGTCCCCAGGGTTGGTGACGCGGTACTTCGAGAGCAAGGAAGCGCTCTTCTTATCGACCACTGCCGTCGGCCTGGACATCGCGGTCGTGCTCGATGGCCCGCGGTCAGAGTTCGGAGCTCGGCTGGCGGCCAGGATCGTCGACCGCTGGCAGCGCGAGCAGGCCGATGACCCGCTGCTGATCCTGCTTCGCGCAGCCGGCGCGCGACCGCAGGCCGCGACAGCCTTGGCTCGCTTCTTGGAGCGCGAGAGCACCGGGCCCCTGTTGGTGCAGCTGCGGGCATACGGCCTCACTGAGCCACAGGCTGTCGGACGGGCCGCGTCGCTCGAGGCGTTCATCATGGGTGCGGTCATGTCTCGCCGAGTGCTGCCCCCGCGGGTTCCCGAGACTGCCAAGGACCTGCGCACCTGGCTGGCGGTGTCCTTGCAGAGCCTGTTGGACCATCCTTCGTGCTGAGCTGCGGTGAACCGTCCGGCTTTGATGCCGCTTCCCTTCTTACGGAGGATGATCGCGTCACGAGATTCCCCAGCCCTCGGCGTCACGGATTTCCCGGGTGCTGCGTCACGTAGTCTCCAGTGAGACGATGTCGGGCGGGGTCATTCGGCCCGGTGGTGTCCCCTCGCCGCACAGCAGCGGCTGGAGGGGACTAGGTGGCGAGCAGGACGTTGCGGTGATCGATCCACCGGCGGCGGTGACGGCGGCGGCCACATGAACCTGCCGTAGCCCGGCGCGTTCAACGCCAGGGTGGTGCTTGACCGCGTC
>JAABUT010003176.1_pt1 | contig 14503 bp, 12 predicted proteins | sample 5559281 | NCBI WGS metagenome assembly JAABUT01 (sample SAMN10711880, study PRJNA513359) | rock metagenome | isolation source: Antarctica rocks | place: Antarctica: Victoria Land, Ricker Hills nord | collected 2016-01-04 | reverse complement strand
AGGCCGACAGGTTCCGCGCGGGGTCAAACGCAAGATGAGCGGCTATCCGCTGCGCCCTCGCACCCCACAGCCGACAACGTGGATCGATGTCGCCAACGCCATCCGGATCGTAAAGTGAACAGTATTGGGGCTTGCCCGCCGGATACATCGCGATGTCGAGCCGGCTTTTGTTGAGCGCCTGAAAGCCGACCATCTGGTTCGAGTTGGTGAACGTGACCGCCGCCTTGCCGAGCGTCAGCATGTTGGTGTCGATGTCGGTCTTGTCCAAGGCCTGCACGTCGGGCGGAACACAGCTTCCCTGGTCGCGCATCGTCTGCCAGAAGCCGAACCAGTCGGCCATGTCGGTCGCATCGGCGCCGAACTTGCCGTTGCTCGTGTACATCGTCTTGCCGCGCTCGCGCAGCCACACGTCGAGAGCGGGTCCGGACACGCCGGAATCGCTGCTGCCCCAGTAACCGTCGCGCTTGGCCGCCTTCGTGAGTTCAGCGGTGCGGCGGCCGAACTCCTCCCAGGTCATGGGCCAGCCGGGCAACGCGATGCCGTATTTCTCGAACGCATCGCGATCGTAGACCAGCGCGGTCGAGTTCAATCCGAGGCTGATGCCGTAGGTCTTGCCGTCGACGTTGCCGCCGTCGATCGATTCCTGCGCGAAACCGCTGAGGTCGATCTGCTTGCCGATAAGCCCATCGAGCGGCAGCAGCGCTTTGCGGTGCGCATATTCGAAGATGTAGCCGTAATCCATCTGCACGAGGTCGGCCATGTTGCGGCCGGCCGCCTGCGTGGCCAGCCGGGTCCAGTAGCCGCCCCAGCCGACGGTCTCGCCGACGATGGTGATCTCGGGATGCGCCTGAGAGAACATCTCGTCGACCTTGTTGGTGCGGTCGGCACGGTCCTTGGCACCCCACCAGTAGCTCCGCAGGCGAATGGCGCCCTGGGCGCGCGCATCCGCGCGAGGCAGCGTCACGGCACCGATCGAGGCTGCGGCCGCGGTCAGCAGGTGCCGGCGCGTCGGAGTCGTTCAGCTCATGGTTCGTCTCCCGGTGGTGCCGGCTTGTGCAGCCGCGCTCTTTATGAGGTCCTGGAAGGGCCGCAGCCAAGTCACGCAGGAAAGATGTCAGCGCGTCACCCCGTCGCACCCCATCCGATCGTATCAGGCCCACTGGACATCGTTACCATCACTGGATACGGGTGGTTTGACAAGGCGTCCGTCAGCGCCGACGGCGCTCGATGCAAGATGCCGGCAGCCATACCTGAGGAGCATCGCCCTTGAGCGGCGCCATCAAGACATATGCCATCGTTGGTCTCGGCCACCGGTCCATGATGTATCTCGATGCCTTGCTGGGCGAACATGCGGCCGACGGCCGGCTTGTCGGCCTTTGCGACCTCAATCCGGGACGGCTGCAGCACGCGGCTTCGGCCGCGGCGAGAGCGGGCGTGACCGTGCCGATCTACGATGCGGACAGCTTTGACCGCATGATCGCCGAAGCCGCGCCCGACCGGGTCATCGTCACCGTCCCGGATCATGCCCATGCGCAGTATATCGTGCGTGCGCTCGAACTCGGCTGCGACGTCATCACGGAGAAGCCCCTGACCACGGATGCCGGTGCAGCCGCCCGCATCCTCGACGCGCGCCGCCGCACCGGACGCGCCATCATCGTTGGTTTCAACTACCGGTATTCACCTATACGCACGTTGCTCAAGCAGGTTCTGATGTCGGGCATCGTCGGCCACGTGAAGTCGGCGACGTTCGAGTGGCTGCTCGACACGCATCATGGCGCCAATTACTTCCGTCGCTGGCATCGCAACAAGGCGAACTTCGGCGGGCTGTTCGTGCACAAGGCGACGCATCATTTCGATCTGTTGAACTGGTGGCTGGGCACTGTCCCGCGTCGTGTCACCGCAGTCGGGCGGCGCGTGTTCTACCGTCCGGAGATTGCCGACGCGCTCGGCCTTCAACCGCGTGGTGAGCGGTGCACAGGCTGCCCGGCATTCGCCCGTTGCGGCTTCCGACTGGATGTGGCCGCGAGTGCCCATCTGACCGACCTTTATGCCAGGAACGAGCGGCATGACGGCTACCTGCGCGACAAATGCGTGTTCAGCCCCGACATCGACATCGAGGATTCGATGAATGCCGTGATCGAGTATGAGAACGGTGTCGTCGCGAACTACACGTTGACGGCCTACAACCCATGTGAGGGCTACCGTGTCGCGTTCGACGGAACTCGCGGCCGCGTCACGCTTGAGAATGACGAGCGGCAGGCAGTCAACCCCGATGGCAGCCTTATCAAGCCGGCACCTCCCGAAACCAACCGCATCGTCGTGCAACCGCACTTCGCACGCCCCTACCAGCTTGCGATCCCGGAGGCCGACGGGCTGCATGGCGGCGGCGACCGCGTGATGCTGCAACGCCTGTTTCGGGACACGTCGAACGACCAGTACGGCCACGTTGCCGACGAGCGTGCGGGCGCGTGGTCTGCGATGGTCGGGATCGCCGCAAACGCCTCGATGGCGCAGCGCATTCCGATCGAGCTGGCTGCGCTGGTGCCTGACGCGCCGCATCCAGACCATGTGCCTGAGCCGTTCGGCCCGGCGGCGATCTGGCAGCAGTTCGAGCCGAAGCGGTACCCGTTTCTTGAGGGCGCGACGATCCTTTGACGTTACCTGGGCACTTCAGGGTCGGATATTGGCTGAATTCGTGTTTGCAGCATGGGCCTTGATATGTCCGAACACCGGCTTGGCGACCTGCTTGCGCAGCCGGCATCGACTTCGGCGCGCGGCTCTGCGGGTCGTGTCGGCCATGGCCTGCATCCGTGGCAGGTGAAGCAACCTGACCCGATATCGCTTTAATCGTACACTCAAATAACAAGCGGTTGCGGCATGAAGATGGTCGTCAGATCAGATGAACATGCCATGCGCCTGCTGGTTCGCATCATGGAGCGGCAGAGCTTCAGCGCAGCGGCATCCGACCTTGGCCCGTCTCGGCTTCGGGAGGCCAAGACCAGCAACGCGGCGGCAGCAAGACGAGCGGCGCGCATTCCAGACCCCTTCGTGTTGCGGCCGGCGAGACAGCTCGCCCGCATTCACCGCCGCATCCGCAACGAGAGCGACGGCGGCGGGCAAGGAACCCTGCACCAGCATGCGCAACCGGACGGCACCAGCGACGGCACGATCAGCCTGCGCGCGTCCGGACAGCGCCGCTATACCGTGGAGATCGCGTTCGGGGTGTAGTCAACCTTCATCGACATTTAACACTCCGCGTTGCTTGGACCATGCACCGTGGGTCCATGCATTACCTGGCACTCGCGACCGACTACGACGGCACCATCGCCCACCACGGCGAGGTGGACGCGGCCACCCTGGACGCGCTGGAGCGGCTGCGCGCAAGTGCCCGCAAGCTGATCCTGGTGACCGGGCGGGAGCTGCCCGACCTGGCGCGGGCGATGCCCCGGCTGGACCTGTTCGACCTCATCGTGGCCGAGAACGGCGCGCTGCTGTACGACCCGTCCAACCACGAGGAGCACCTGCTGGCCACCCCGCCGCCGCCGCGTTTCGCTGAGCGGCTGCGCGAGCTGGGGGTGGAGCCGCTGTCCGTCGGCCGCGTCATCGTCGCGTCGTGGGAGCCGAACGAGAGCAAGGTGCTGGGCGCCATCCGCGACCTGGAACTGGAACTGCAGATCACCTTCAACAAGGGCGCCGTGATGGTGCTCCCGGGAGGCGTGAACAAGGCCACCGGCCTGCGCGCCGCACTCGAGCAACTCGAACTTTCTCCCCTCAACTGCGTGGGCGTGGGCGACGCCGAGAACGACCTGGCGTTCCTTGACCTTTGCGGCCTGGCGGTCGGCGTCGCCAACGCGCTGCCCTCGGTGAAGGAGCGCGCGTCCCTGGTCACCGCCGGCGAGCGCGGCGAGGGCGTGGCGGAGCTGGTGGAGCGCATGCTGGCCACCGACCTGAACGAGGTCGACGCCGTGGGCATCCGCGGACGCGTGGCGCTGGCGCAGACGGCCGACGACGACATCCAGCTATATGCCCCACAGCGCGAAAGCATCCTGCTGACCGGCCAGTCCGGCGGCGGCAAAAGCACGCTCACCCTCGGCCTGCTGGAGCGCATCGCCGCGGCCGGCTTCCAGTGGTGCGTGCTCGACCCGGAAGGCGACTACGAGGGCGTCGAGGGCGCCATCTCCGAGGGCAGCGCCGAGGCCGAACCCGATCCGGTGCAGCTGCTCGACCTGTTGCGCAAGACCGACAAGGGCGTGGTCGCCAACATGCTGGCGGTGCCGATCGCCGATCGGCCGGCCTTCCTCGCCCGCGTGTTGCCCGAACTGCTGTCGCTGCGCGCGCGGATCGGGCGGCCCCACGTCGTGGTCGTCGACGAGGCGCACCACATGCTGCCGCGCGACTGGGACCCGGGCGGCGCCGCGGTGCCGGCCGACCTGGAAGGCTTCCTGTTCGTGACGACGCATCCCGAGCAGGTTTCCCGCCGCATGCTCGACTGCGTGGACCGGCTGCTGGTGGTCGGCCGCGATGCCCACACGGCGATCGAGGCGTTCTGCCACGCGCGCGACATCGCCGTGCCCGGCGACATCCCCGAGGTGGCGCCGGGCGAGGTGCTGGTGCTGGCTCCCGAGCACGGGCCGCTGCTCAAGCTGCGCGCCATCGCCGGCACCGGCGACCGGCGCCGGCACCGGCGGAAATACGCCGAGGGCCGGCTCGGCACGGACACCAGCTTCTACTTCCGCGGCGCCGAGGAGAAGCTGAACCTGCGGGCGCACAACCTCACCATGTTCGTCGACCTGGCCGACGGCATCGACGAGGCGACCTGGGTCTGGCACCGGGACCGGGGCGACTACTCGCGATGGCTGCGCGACTGCGTGAAGGACGTGGAGCTGGCTGAGGAGGTCGCGGGCATCGAGGCGGATGGCACCGGGCCCGCCGAGGCACGCCGGCAGGTGCGCGCCGCGATCGAACGGCGCTACACGGCGCCGGGCTGACCGCGCGGCGCTCCGTCACGCCATCACGCCGGCGTCATCAAAGCGTCATCACGTTTCAACACGTTCGTCACAAGCGGCCGCTACAAGACGCCTGCGCCAACCGGGAACCCTTGTGACAGCCATCCAGCTCAGCCGCGTCGTCAAGCGTTTCGGATCGACGACCGCGCTGCACGATGTTTCGCTGTCCGTCGCCGAAGGTGAGTTCGTGGTGCTCGTGGGGCCGTCGGGCTGCGGCAAATCCACCCTCATGCGCATCATCGCCGGCATCGAGCATCCCGACGGCGGCACCGTCCGCATCGGTGGCCGCGACGTCACCCGCATGTCGCCGGCCCTGCGCAACGTCGCCATGGTGTTCCAGTCGTACGCGCTGTACCCGCATCTGACCGTGGCACAGAACATCACGGTGCCGCTGGCGATGCAGCGGCTCAGCGCCTGGCAGCGCCTGCCGTTGCTGGGCGCCGTCCTGCCGGGCACCCGCGCCACCCAGGCACGCACGGCGCAGGATGTCCGCGCCGTCGCCGACAGCCTGGGCCTGCTCGACCTGCTCGACCGCCGGCCGGCGCAGCTGTCCGGCGGCCAGCGGCAGCGCGTCGCCCTGGCCCGCGCGATGGTCCGCCGGCCCACCGCATTCCTGATGGACGAGCCGCTGTCCAACCTCGACGCCGCGCTGCGCACCCAGGCCCGCCGCGAGATCGTCGGCATCCACCGCCACAGCGGCGCGGCCACCGTCTATGTCACCCACGACCAGTCCGAAGCCCTGACCATGGCGGACCGGGTGGCGGTCATGCAGGCGGGCGAGATCCTCCAGCTCGCCCCGCCCGAGACCATCTACAACGACCCGGCCGACCTGCGTGTGGCCACTTTCATCGGCTCGCCACGCATCAACACCTTGCCGGCCGAGGTGGACGCGGCCGGCACCGTCCGCGTGTGCGGCCTTGCCACCGGCCTGCGCACGGCGGCCACCGGCAAGCTTACCCTCGCCGTCCGCCCGGAGCATTTCACTCCGGCCGCCGTCGGCCTGCCGGCCACCGTCGAAGGCGTGGAATTCCTCGGCGAAAGCATGCTGCTGCACGCGCGCCACCCCCAGACCGGCACGGCGCTGATCGTGCGCGTCGCCCCGGAGCGGCGCCCGGACGTTCCGGCCGGCGGCACCATCCATCTCCGCTTCGACGCCGCCCGCGCGCTGCTGTTCGACGCCACCGGCCGCCGCGCCACCGTTATGGCCGGGGTGCCGATCCTTGTCTGACATCGCCATGCCGCATCGCCAGGCCGCCGCCCGGGCACCGGCTGGCGAGGCGGTCTCCGCCTGGCTGCTGACCTTCCCCGCCATCTGCGCCTTCGTTCTGATGCTGCTGCTGCCGACGCTGGCCGCCGTCACCTTCGCCTTCACCGACTACGAGCTCGGCAACCCAGGCTTCCACTGGATCGGGCTGGACAACTTCGCCGAACTGACCCGCGACCGTGGCTTTCTGGCGTCCCTGCGCAACACGATCGTCTATGTCGGCCTGGTCACGCCCGCCTCCATCGCCGGCGGCCTCGCCATCGCCCTGCTGATCGAGGCAGGCACCCGCGGCCGCACGTTCTTCCGCGCGATTTTCTTCCTGCCGGTGGTCTCGCTGGTCGTCGCCATGGCGTCGGCCTGGCAGTACCTGCTGCACCCCACCATCGGCCCGCTCAACGCGGCGTTGCGGGCGGTTGGCCTGGCCGGGCCGGCGTGGTTGTCCAGCTCCGACACGGTGCTGCTGTCCATCGCGGCCATCGGCATCTGGGAGAACCTCGGCTTCAACATGGTCCTGTTCCTGGCCGGCCTGACCGCCATCCCGCGCGACCTGTATGCGGCATCGGAGGTAGACGGCGCGCGCCTGGCCTGGGACCGCTTCCGCCTCGTCACATGGCCGCTGCTGGGCCCGACGACGCTGTTCGTGTTGACCATCACCATGATCCGCTCGCTGACCCGGTCGTTCGATCTGGTGGCGGTGCTGACGCAGGGCGGCCCGAACAAGGCGTCCGAGGTGCTGCTGCACACGCTGTATCAGGAAGGCTTCACCTATTTCCGCCTTGGCTACGCCGCCGCGATCACGCTGGTGTTCCTGGCGATCGTGGTGTCGCTGATGACCCTGCAGACGCGCTTCCTGGACCGGCGGGTCCATTATGGCTGACGCGAACACGAGGCCATGGCTCCGCGACCTGCCGCGCCTGTTGCTTCTGGTGCTGCTCGCGCTGCTGGTGCTGCTGCCCTACGTCTGGATGATCGCCGCCAGCATGAAGCCGCTGGACGAGATTTTTCGCGCTTCACTGTCGCTGTGGCCGGAACGGTTCTACGGCGCCGAGAACTACGGCCGGGTGTTCGCGCGCATGCCGGTGTTCCGCTACCTGCTGAACGGCGTGATCGTCTGCGGCGGCATCCTGTTCTTCCAGCTGCTGTTCGCCGTGCCCGCCGGCTACGCGCTGGCCAAGCTGCGCTTCCGGGGCCGGGAAGTGCTGTTCGGCGCGGTGATGCTCGGGCTGCTGGTGCCGGTGCAGGTCACGGCGCTGCCGCTGTACGGCTTCTTCAGCGCCACCGGCTGGCTCGACAGCTACGCCGCCCTGATCGCGCCCTTTGCCATCTCGTCCTTTGCCATCTTCATGTTCCGCCAGTTCTTCCGCGCCATGCCCGACGAGCTGCTGCACGCCGCCCGACTGGACGGCATGAGCGAACTCGGCATCGTTTGGCGCGTGGTGCTGCCCAACGCCTGGCCCGCCGCCACCGCTTTCTCGATCTTCTCTGTCGTGGCGCATTGGAACGACCTGTTCTGGCCGCTGATCGTGGTCAGCACGCCGGACCACGCCACCCCTGCCCTGGGCGTGCTGTACTTCCGCTCGGTCGATGCCGGCGACGACTTCGGCGCGCTGATGGCCACCGCCGTCATCATGACCGCGCCCCTGGTGCTCGCCTTCCTGTTCGCGCAGCGGCGCTTCGTGGAGGGCATCGCCACCACCGGGCTCAAGGGCTGAGCGCGCAATTCCTTTTGGAGACACCAGACACATGACCTTGAAGATCACCCGCCGCACCGCGCTGGCGTTGCCGCTTGCCGTCGCAGCCCCCCGCATCGGGCGCGCGCAGGCGGCCACGGACATCACCGTCCACTACGCCCAGCCGTTCATCTACAAGGACAGCTACGACGCCATCACCGCGGCGTTCGCCAAGCGCGAGCCGAACATCAAGATCAACTTCGTCACCACGCCGAACTACGAGGAAGGCGCTCAGCTGATCCTGCGCCAGGCCGCCACCAACCAGCTGCCGGACCTCAGCTATCAGGGCTTCAACCGCCTGCGCGTGTTCGCCGAACGCGGCATCGCGCAGGACGCCATGCCCCTGCTGCGCGCCGAAGGCGACCCGACCAAGCTGGGTTACACGCCCGCCTTCCTGGCGTTGGCGCAGTTCGGCGGCATCCTGACCGGCCTGGCCTATGCCGCCTCGAACCCGGTCTGCTACTACAACGCCGACCTGGTCAAACGCGCCGGCGGCGACCCCGACAACTTCCCCCGCGACTGGACCGGCGTGCTCGACCTGTCGGCCCGCATCCGCGCGCTCGGCGACGGCGTCGAGGGCATGTGGTACACCTGGACCGGCGACGAGTGGATGTTCTCCGCCCTGCTGTTTGGCGGCGGCGGCAAGATGCTGACCCCGGACGAGCGCGAGGTCGCCTTCGCCGGACCTGAAGGCTTGCAGGCGCTGAGCATCATCGACCGCATGGTCAAGCAGGGCGGCATGCCGAACCTGTCCGCCGTTGCCGCCCGCCAGGCCTTCGCCGCCGGCAAGCTCGGCATGATCTTCCAGACCACGGCGCTGGTGCGCGGCACGCTTGCCGCGGTCGGCAGCAACTTCACCTTGCGCACCACCGGCATGCCGGTCATCGACGCCCAGAAGGGCCGGCTGCCGACTGGTGGCGCCGCTGGCATGCTGACCGCGAAGGACCCTGCCAGGCTCGCCGCCGCCTGGAAGTTCCTGCGCTTCTCCACCGGCCCGGAAGGCCAAGCGCTGATGGTGCGCAACACCGGCTATCTGCCATGCAACCAGATCGCCATCGACGACCCGCAGTATCTCGCGGCGTTCTACGGGCAGAACCCGCTGTTCGTGCCGGCGGTGAAGCAGATCCCGATCTCGGTGCCATGGTACGGCTATCCCGGCGGCAACGGCGTGCGCGTGACGCAGACCATCGTGGACAACGTCGCCCGCGTGGTGGAACAGAAGGCCACCCCCGCCGTCGCCCTGTCCGACATGGCCAGCGAAGTGAACCGCCTGCTGCCGAAGAAGGGCTGAACCTGTGGCGGTCCGGCTGGCACAGATATCCGACACCCACCTGTCAGCCGGGTATTCCGGGTTCACCGCCAATTTCGACGTGCTGGCGGATCACCTGCGGTCCGCGCCGCCGGACCTCGTCGTCAACACCGGGGATGTGTCGGCGCACGGCGAGCTGGCGGATGCGGCGGCGATGGCGGACCTGGCCTTCGCCCATGACCGCCACGCCGGCCTCGGCATCGACTGGCTTGCCGTCCCCGGCAACCACGACGTCGGCAACGACCCGGCGGTGGCGGCGACCAACGGGTGCGACCGCCACCGCGTGACGCGTTGGAACGCCGTCTTCGGCCCCGACCGCTTCGTGCGCGACGTGCCGGGATGGCGCCTGATCGGCCTGAACAGCCTCGCCCTCGGCACCGACATGGCCGACGGACAGTTCGACTTCCTGACCGAAGCCTTGGACGGTGGCACAGGGCGCCGCGTGGCGCTGTTCCTGCACAAGCCGCTGTGCGAGGAAACCATGGATGAAACGGCCCCCACCTACTGGTCCGTGCTGCCGTCGCCGCGCCGGCGCATCCTCGATCTGCTCGGTGCGCGGCCGCCGGCCTTCGTCGCCTCCGGGCATGTCCACCAGTGGCGCGACCGCGGGATCAGCGAGGGCCTGCGCCAGATCTGGGCGCCGCCGGTCGCCTTCATCGTCGGCGACCGCTGGCAGCACCGGGTTGGCGACAAGTTGCTCGGCTATGTCGAGCACGTGCTGCACGCCGACGGGCGGCACGAATGCCGGTTGATCGAGCTTCCGGAATTGACCCGCCACGACATCGGCCTGATGCCGGGCGTTTATGGCCCGCAACAACCGGTGGCCGCCTGATACCGACACGAGGCTTGCATTGACGCACCGGTTCAGCCAACTGGCTAACCGACCCGCCAACGTCAGGTCATCGCGGAGTTTCCCGACATGCCACTCGACCAGCCCGTGCCCGCCGCCAGCATGGCCGTCCTACTGGACCGGTTGCGCGGCATCGTCGGTGCGTCCGGTCTGCTGACCGATCCGACCGACACCGCCCCCTTCACCGAGGACTGGCGCGGGCTTTATCAGGGCCGCGCCGCCGCGGTGATCCGGCCAGGCAGCACCGCCGAGCTGGCCGCGACCGTGCAGGCCTGTGCGGCGCACGGCGTGGCCCTGGTGCCGCAGGGGGGCAACACCTCGATGGTCGGCGGCGCCGTGCCGGCCGAGGACGGCAGCGAGCTGGTGGTCAGCCTGTCGCGCATGGCCGCGGTGCGCGACATCGACCCGATCGACCAGACCATGACCGTCGAGGCCGGTGTCACCCTCAAGGCCGCCCAGGACGCCGCCGAGGCCGCCGGCTGCCTGTTGCCGCTGTCGATCGCGTCCGAGGGCAGCGCGCAGGTGGGTGGCATCCTTTCGACCAACGCCGGCGGCAACAACACCCTGCGCTACGGCAACGCGCGCGACATGGTGCTGGGGCTGGAAGTGGTGCTGCCGGACGGGCAGATCTGGAACGGCCTGCGCCGGCTGCGCAAGGACAACACCGGCTACTGCCTGCGCCAGCTTTTTGTCGGTGCCGAGGGCACGCTCGGCATCATCAGCGCCGCCGTGCTGAAGCTGGTGCCGCGCCCACGCGCCGTGGAAGTGGCGTTGTGCGCAGTGGCGTCGCCGCAGGCCGCGCTGGACCTGTTCGGCCGGTTCCACCGCCACGACCCGGCGGCGGTGCAGGCGTTCGAATACATGTCCGGCGCCGGCATGGGCCTCGTGCTGAAGCACATCCCCGGCGCCACCATGCCGTTGCGGCAGCCCGCCGCGCATTACGTGCTGGTCGAGCTGGCGACGCCGCGGCCCGACGCCGACCTGCGCGCCAGCCTGGAGACGATTCTGGAGGCGGCATTGGAGCAGGGCACGGTGTCGGATGCGGTGATCGCGGAGTCGTCGGCCCAGCGCGCCGGCCTGTGGCGCCTGCGCGAGGAGCACTCCGAGGCGCAGAAACGCGAGGGCGCCAGCGTCAAGAACGACGTGTCGGTGCCGGTGTCCAAGGTGCCGGAGCTGCTGGCCCGTGCCGAGGCCGCCTGCCTGGCGCTGATGCCCGGCATCCGCGTGGTGCCGTTCGGCCACATGGGCGACGGCAACATCCATCTTAACCTGGAACAGCCGGTCGACATGGATGCTGCCGCCTTCCTGGCCCGCGACCACGAGATCATGGACACCGTCTGCGCCGTGGTGCGCGACCTCGGCGGCAGCTTCTCCGCGGAACATGGGGTGGGCAAGCTGAAGCCGTACATGATGCCGGATTGGCGCGGTGGCGCGGAGCTGGAGCTGATGCAGAAGATCAAGCGCGCGATCGACCCGGCCGGGCTGATGAACCCGGGCAAGGTGCTGCCCTGACCCGTTAACGGGACCTTGTGAGATTGAGGCGCATGCTGCCGGCTTAACCAGGCCGCAGGACATGATGCGACGCGCAAGGCTGGTTCTGCTGTTCCTCGCCCTGGCCGGATGCACGGTCGGTCCCGACTACCGGCGGCCGACGGACAACGTGCCGGCGGCGTTCACCGCCGGGGCGGGCGCCACGCCGGTGCTGGCCACCACGCCGTGGTGGCTGACGTTGAACGACGCCGTGCTGAACGGCCTCGTCGTCCGCGCACGCCAGGCCAACCCCGACCTGGCCCGCGCCCAGGCCAGCGTCGCCGAGGCCCGCGCCGCCCTGGCGCAGGCGGAGGCGGGCGGCTCGCCCCAGCTCAACGCCGCCGCCTCGACCAATTTCGGCCGGGGCTTCATACCGCCCGGCAGCTATAGCCGCGCCTCCGGATACATGAACACCGGCTTCGATGCGTCGTGGGAACTCGACCTGTGGGGCCGCAGCGCCCACCTGGTGCAGGCCGCGTCCGCCAACGCCGACTCCGTCCAGGCCGACGCGGACGACGCCATGCTGACCCTGCTGGGCGACGTGACGCGGACCTATGTCAACCTGCGCGGCACCCAGGCGCAGATCGGCACCGCCCAGGTCTCGATCGACAACCAGCGCCGCGCCAACGAGCTGGCGCAGCGCCGCTTCGACGGCGGCGACGGCACCCGGCTGGAGGTGCTGCAGGGCCGCACGCTGCTGATGCAGCAGCAGGCCCAGGTGCCGGTGCTGGAAGCCCAGGTGCAGGTGCTGGTCAACGCTCTTTCCACCCTGTGCGGGGAGCCGCCGGACGCGCTCACGCCGCTGCTTTCCCCGACCGGCGCCAACAGCCGCAACGCCATCCCGCAGGCGCCGGTGCCGGATGCCGGCATTCCCGCCGACCTGCTCCGCCGGCGTCCGGACGTGCGGTCCGCCGAGCGCCAGCTGGCTGCCGGGATCGCGCTGATCGGGGCGGCGATGGCGGAGAAATATCCGACCCTCAGCCTGTCCGGCACGCTGTCGTTCAGCGGCAGCTCGGCCGCCAGCATCATGGCGATGCCGCTGTTCGCGTTGTCCCCCACCCTGAAGCTGCCGATCTTCGACGGCGGCCGGCGTGAGGCGGTGGTCGACATCCGCCGCGCGCAGGCCGAGCAGGCCCGCTTCGCCTACCGTGCCACGGTGCTGCGGGCGCTGCGCGAGGTGGAGGACGCCATGGCCCAGCTGCGCGGGGAGACCCTGCACCGCGACCAGCTGAAGCTGACCATCGCCACGGCGCGGCAGGTGGTGGACACCGCGCGCAACCTGTATTCCCTCGGCGCCACGGACTTCCTGCAGGTGCTGGACGCGCAACGGGTGCTGAACCAAAGCCTGAACGCGCTGGTCCAGGCGGAAACGGCCCGGACCATCCAGGCGGTGGCGCTGTTCAAGGCGCTGGGCGGGGGCTGGCAGGTGATGTAGGCTGCCTTCACATGCGCTTCACCCGCGATCCCACCGAGCCGCCGGAAAAGCCGGGCCGCGACAGCTACCATCACGGCAGCCTGCCGCAGGCGCTGATCGCCGCCGCCCTGCACCTGATCGCCGAACGCGGCCCTGCCGGCTTCGCCTTCGCCGAGGTGGCGCGCGCCGCCGGCGTCAGCCCCGCCGCCCCCTACCGCCATTTCCGCGACCGCAACGCGCTGATCGCGGAGATTGCCCGCCAAGGCTACGAACGCTTCGCCGACGAGCTGGAGAAGGCTTGGAACCAGGGCCGCCCGGATCCGGTGGCGGCCATCGAGAACTGCGGCAAGGCCTACCTCGCCTTCGCCCGCCGCGAACCGGCCTCCTATGCCGCCATGTTCGAGACCGGATTTCCCCTGGAACAGGACGCCATGCTGCTGCGGGCGTCGGACCGTGCCTTCGGCGTGCTGCGCCAGGCCGCCGAGTTCGCCTGCAACACCCACCGCGCTGGCGGCGCCCGCCCGCCGGCGACGATGGTGGCGCTGCACATCTGGGCCATGTGCCACGGCATCGCCGCGCTGTTCGTCGGCCGCACCGAAACCAGCCGGCGCAAGCTGCCGATGTCCGCCGAGGAGCTGCTGGAAGCCGGACTGCTGATCTACCTGCAATCGCTTGGACTTTCCTCCCAAACTTGAAATCTCCTGCGATCGGCCTTGACGCCGGGCCGACAGTTTCCTAGCTATGTGAATGTGATTAACATTCACATGGAGACGGGTTGCGATGATTTCGGCATATCTGAACGACGTTCCAAAACCGGTGTGGATCGCCGGAATGGCTGTGGGCTTCATCTGGCATTGGCCCGTCGGGCTTGCTGTCCTGGCCTACCTGCTCGGCAGCGGCCGCATCGGACGCGGACGCACCAACGCCCCTGGTCGCTGGTACAACACCGGCACCCCCACCGGTGACTCCACAGGCCGTCAAGCCCGCTGGGGCAACTGGTCCTGCGGCACCCCCCGTCAGGCCGCCCCCAGCGGCAACGCCGCCTTCGACGAATACCGCGCCAACACCCTGAAGCGCCTCGAAGACGAACAAAAGGAATTTGTCGACTACCTCGAACGCCTCCGCCAAGCCAAGGACAAAGCCGAATTCGACCAGTTCATGGCCGATCGCCGCCGGCCGGTGCCGACGGAGAACAATTAAGCCAGGCAAGGCCAGGGCTTTGCCCTGGACCCACCAGGGGGCAGCGCCCCCTGGACCGGCTTTCCGTAAGTAAGGCAGTGGCCTACGGCAAAGGGGGGCCATCTCGAACGTTACCAACGTCCGAGATGGCCCCCCTTTGCCGTAGGCGATTATCTAGTTGACAAACACGACGCTACTGGTAGGATGGGCTTCAAGGAGAG
>JAABUT010003174.1_pt1 | contig 14504 bp, 15 predicted proteins | sample 5559281 | NCBI WGS metagenome assembly JAABUT01 (sample SAMN10711880, study PRJNA513359) | rock metagenome | isolation source: Antarctica rocks | place: Antarctica: Victoria Land, Ricker Hills nord | collected 2016-01-04 | reverse complement strand
TAGATGTACGTAGGTGCGTAGTAGCTGACTGAGAAAGGGGAGCTGAATACTTTGCTCGAAGCTAGTGAAGCTAGCAAGGGGGTTAAGCGAATGCGTTAACAACAATTACCCCGGCAAGGTAGTACATATCCCTTTAACCGCCACAAGGTCGGCCACCCCCTTTGATCAACAGCTAGGCCAAATTTGGTAGCAGCTTGACCAGATGGGGTACGGGTGCTTAATATACCCCGCTGTCGCCGACTCGCCGAATCCAAATAAATGTTCGTATGCTTAGTCATTGGTGGGGTCCCCCTACTAGCATTGTACATCATAGGGGGTGGCCGACCTTGTGGCGGTTAAAGGGATACCTCGAGACCAGGCACATGCATAGAATCGAGAGCTGTTGTAAGGTCCGGTATCGTACTGTCTTTTAGTCTCTCTATCAAAAAGCATGCATAATCCCGTTATCCAATCTTATGCCATCCATCACCATTGCAGTCACCATGCTCCTCCCCCCCATCTCTTTTCCATGCAATCAAGCTCTCTCCAAAACCAACATCTCATATCCACCCACCCACTCCATCAAACTATCGAAAACGTCAGAAGATTGTCAAAGTGTCAATTTCATACTCACAAGCGTTAGAAACGGCAGGTGGTCTTGTTCTCACTAAGCTGTCAACAGCAGGACGAAAATCCGTGATATGGAGGATGACTGAACCGTTCCTTCCGGACCGGGAGATATCTACCTTACGTTGTCAGTCTCTAGGAGCGATGATTTAGCACATTCAGAGACGCAATCGTGCCTTCCCAAGTCCGCCCTCATTCTTGAGAAAAATTCCCATGATATCCCACAAAAACCCTAATCACAACCTACAAGAACGCCACATCACTCCTCCCCCACCCCGACCTCATCTGCCAAAAAACCCCCTCCATATCCCACAAAAGCCCTACATCACCGCCTGTCTCCCCTACCCCCTCCCATACAAATACCTATAGCCCTGCCTCCCCCCCTCCCCCACAGTCCCCACCTCCTCCCTCCCCCACCCCACCATCAACGCCTTGCCCATCTTCTCCCTCTCCCTGAACAATAGATCAACGCGACGGCGCCATTCCTTCTCCCGTGCTTCGAACACTTGCGCGAAGCGGGCTTCGAGGGAGGCATTTACTGAGGCGTTGAGGGCGCGAGTTTCAGCAGCTTCATGCCTGGCTGCGGCTGCTTCTTCACGAGAGAAGTGGGCTTCTTGGCGAGCGGTTTCCGCGGCGGATTCCGCGGCGGAGAGGGACTGGGATGTTGATGCTAGTTCTGTTTTTGTCGTTGAGAGTTGTTGGGAGAGGAGGCGGATGGCTGTGCGGAGTTGTTCGATTTTTGTGGGGTCGGCTGTTGATGCTGGGGTTGGTGGAGTAGCGTTGAGACGCTGGGTTAGGGTTTTTATTTCTTCCTTTAGGGAAGTGACTTCTTCGCGGTGCAGATTCGTGAAACGGGCTTCGCGCTTGCGCATGCCTTCGGCGGCTTTGAGAAGAGTGGAGCGGAGGGTTTTGAGTTCTTGAGAGTAGTTGGATTGGATTTCGAGAACGGACTTTTGGTGCTGAGCTTGTAGTTGCTCGACCGCTGCTTGATGTTGGGAATTGAGACGTTCATGCGATATGTGGTCATCGGTTTGCTGCGGATGTCCATCCTTTTTGATCTTTATGCGCTCGAGTTCTGCGTGTAGTTTCTCGATATTCAATATCGCAGCTTGAAGCTCTGCGTCTTTGCGGTTTGCTACAGCTTTTAGATCGGAGACGTCTGCAGCCTGTCGGTCGTTCTCTTGAGTCATACGGTCGTTCTCATCTTCCACCACTGTTACAATGCGCCGTGTCTCCGTGAGCTGCTCCTGTGCGTGTTCGAGCTCAATCGTTAGCATAGCAGCCTCCGACTTTGCGGCGGTAAGAGCAGCTTGGCCCTGAGATCGAATCCTTCCCACAACCGTTGCATGTTCCTCTTTTGTTGCAGCGAATCGTTTCTGCTCGAAGGCAACTTCACTTCTGCACGTCTCTAGTTCTGACCTTAACTGCTTGACCGTTGTGCTGGTCGCAGCTTGGAGATCCTCCGCGGCATTCCTTCGTCTAATGTTCTCATCTTGGGAAGTTTGAAGCCCTTCCTTGAGTGCCGCAATCTTGGCATCTGCTGCTCGCTTCGAAGCCTCCGCTTCTGATTTGACAATTCCAATTTCTTTTGCAAGCGGCTCGAACTTGGCTCGTAAAGACCCGATCTTTGACCCAGCATCACGTCGTGATGCTTCCTGCAAAGCCATTACCTCTTCGTTGGCCTTAGCTTGTTTTGCTTGCCACTCTGCAGCCGTCTTTTGCTCTTTCTGAAGCTGATCCTTAAGATCTTCGTAGTCCTCTTGGAGCTGTTTGTGTTCCCTTTCGTGAGCACGACTTGCAGAGCAACGGATATCATCTTCGATGCGCATTTGCTCAACTTCATCCTGCAGCGCCGATATTCGATCGAAAACTTCTTCTGCAGCCCTGTCGTGCTTTGCCTCAGTGTTCAGGCGCGACAATGGTGGTGCATGTATATTCCCAAGCTTTTCGACTTCTTCTCGTGTTTCTTGCATATCTGCTAGGCCCCTCAGCTTTGACGGCCCTGGCGTAGATGTGCTCAGTGGCAGGAATTCGCTTTCGTCTTCAGCCTGGTATTCCGCCTCATGTTCTTCTAATGACCCTTGTCTTTTCATATGTTCTTCGCCGTTCTGGCTAGGAGCTTGGTCTTCAGGCATATCGCTCCCACGCCCTGGGCCGTCCTCATCATGTCCACTACCTTTGTCCAAATTCTCCCCAATTTTCTTCCGATAAGAATCCTTTCCCCTCATCCACTTCTCCATGTTAAGCGTAAAATCTTCTGGTCCTTCGTCTTCACTCCCCATTCCTTCTACTACCCTCTTACCGTCGCCAATCATGAGTCCGCTGGCCTTCTCGCCAAGCTTCGCCAAATCAAACGAAAAGTCATCCATGCCGGAATCGCTTGCGCTATTGCTCGCAAATGAGTTCTGAGAAGACACTACTGAACGTGTGCGTCGACGACGAAGTGCAGCATCCGTGCGTTTCTTGCGCGAATCAGAGAGTCTTGTGCGAAACGTAGAGTCAGAGGTACTTCGACTGATGGGAAAGGGTAGGGTGGAGCTAAAGCTTGGGGTCGGTAGGGCCGAGGAGAAGTTCTTTGACGGTATCGCTTTAGGCGCGGGTGATGGCGATGTTGGGGAGTCCATAACCACAGTGTATGTAGTGTAACCTAGAGTTGGGCAATGAAGTGGTATTACAGACGTGCAGCGTTGTATAATATTTTCGCTAGAATAGTTGATTAGGACGCGGATACTTTGTGTGCGGGTAATAACGCGTCTGATTTGACAACACCCTTTTTAGTCAGCCTTTCTTTCTCACCAGCTTACTATCCAGCAGCTGAGATGCGAAATCCTACTGAGAGTGCTGTGTTTGCTGCACAGCGACAAGGGCTGCGAGTCATTACAGTATCTAACAAGTCATCAACTGAATTCATTACTAGGCATTTGCGAGCTTGCACTTCATCGAAATTACATAGTCAACATCCTAAATCAAGCAATCATTAACAGAAAGCGCTGTCACAAGACGTATCTATGACAGCAATAAGAGAAATTGAGTATCTAGTATTGAATTTGAAGACTCGAACGATTTTTGGGTAGAGAGCTTTTTCTAATGACTCGACGCAGAATTACTGCAGCACTAGTGCGATGTTTCGTCGAGTTCTCTTCTCGGATCTCTACACATGACCATCAATCTCTGTTACAGTTCGCTGTGCAAGAAACTGTCGCCCGGACTCTTCAGTCCTATCTAGTCAAACCAGCAGCTGCCGTTGTGTATTCGCATCAGGTCATGATCATCACTAGCAGACTATCTGTTGAGGGCTCAAATCCCCCACGTCACTATAACAACACGTCTCAGGAGTACTACATCTTCGACATCGTTACAGACGCCACCAATGATCTTCCAAAATGACGAAAGATCTAACCTGCCTGACGCTCCATTGCTCCCACTCAATTCAGACGCGCTACTAGAGACACTCCGGATTCTTTCATGATATGATCAAGATGTTGCTGATGCTGCTGCTTTCACTGACAGAGAGAACTGTAGTTACCAGTTGTTGAGTATGGCTGTTAGTCAATCTTGACGATGTCGTGAGGTTCATTGACGGTGAGCGTCTTAAAAGGAAACCTTGCTAGTCCAATTTATTGTTCATACATATCAAAGTCAAAGGCCTACTCGTATGGTAGGGATACAATTTTTGTGACTCAAGTCTAAGAGTAAAGGCTAGGACATCCTTTTTGCAGATGCGTACTTGTTCTCTAAGCTTTAAGTAAGAATTCCCCTAATGGCCTTTGACACGACAGCCCTTCTATAGTCCCGTGCCCAGTACAACAATAAAGACGGAATCGTTGAGCCATCATGCCATCTCATATGTCGTCTCTATCGTAACATCGTCTCTCTCAGGTTTTGTCAAGTTTGCTCGCAAACGATCAAGTCCACAGGAGTTAAATATACGCATCTCGTGGGTTTTTCCCCTACTGCTAAAAGCCCTAGACTCCTTTCTGCTCATTGAGCGGTATTGTGCACGTTGGCAACCTGAAAAGATATACCAAATGCTCCATAGCAAAAGTACCGCAGCTGTCAAGGGTATTGTTACGACCCAATAAATCCAGAAGCGATCCGATATAACGGACGCACCGCTTGCCGCTTGCCAGTCAAGCAGTGGCAGCGCGAAGAATGACTTGAAACCATAGAGTTTAGCTGCATAATGGCACTGTGCGATGAGAGTTGACAACTTACAGCAACAAATGTCCCGGGGAGAAAGACCATCGTCAATACCGCGATGGCCTTCATTGCGGAACTGTCTCTTCCCGCTGCGGAAGCAATTTCCCGCGAGTCGGCCGCGATCGACTGGTTAGTGACATTGTCTCGCTGTGCTATGAGATTCCATATCTATAATGCTAGTCAGGTAATGTCTCTCGATAGGGATTGTGAAAGCAAGGCGACCGACTTACAGCATTAATTAGCAGTGATGCTCCGTTGGTGATTAGCTTACATTCTGCTATAAGCCCTTCATAATCATCCGTCATTTCTCCCAGACGCTCTCCAATACGAGCATTCTCCGTGGCGATGAAGTCTATCCGGGCTTCTGGCACGGTGGTTCTAATAACTGCCAATTGGCCTTCCATTTGTTTGAGCCCTCTTCGAAGTTTCATAAGGGATTTTTCCAAGAATCCTGTATCCAAATACATCCCAAGCACCTCCCTCGTAGTGTTGTCATAGTCGATTGCGTCTTCCTGCAATAACACGGGCTGCGCCCTTAAAGCGTGATTGCCATACTGACCTGTATGAGCATACAGTGTCACCAATTTGCGCCAATTGTCTTGAGTCAATCTTTTGTGACGTCTCAGCTGCAATTCCGAAAACAAAGCCGGCAGGAGCATAGGGTGCCCTGCTGAGCACGTCGTCATCTTAAGCCAGTCGGTCAACATTTTAACATCCCGCTCGTCACAGCCATGGAAGAGGGCATAAGTCATACCAGTCCCAATGTTTGCCGAAGCGGACATAGCGAGATCTCTCGACCATGAATTGTCCATACGCATATTGAAGCCTGAAGAAGAAAGTCAGCGCCTGAGGGCGATTGACAAGTAAGACTTACACCTAAAGGGATGAGAAGATGAAGGCCCCCTTATCATGTTAGAAGAGAAGTGTAAGCCGCCTCTGAGGATTGTGCGCACGAATGAATGGGACAGGTGGAACTGGTCCATGAGTTCGAGAAAGGTCTCACGAGAGAAGGGTAGGCGGCTAAGAGTCTCGGCGCCTGGATCATTAGGTTGGATCGATGCATCACTTGCTCGATACGAAATTCTGATACGGTCAGATCTGGACCATTTGCGAAACATATGAAACTCACACGATACGCATACCCCGAACCAACGCCCTATCAGTTGAATGGTCCTGACCCAGGTGAATCATGAGTTCATGAATGCTGGGAAGTATCGTCGACGTACCTGCCTCAGCCAGTCTCTTAGTACGAGGTCTGGGAGCTCCTGGACTTCATGTTGGACGTGGTCAGAGTTCTATGCTATGATCAGTGAAGGCGCGCACTCTGGAGCTCACAAATCTCACGATGTGTTGATAGCATTGAATAACAGTATTCATCTCAGGTTGAAAGCAAAGTCGATTGATATCCGATGCAAAGGAAGACGTGTTTCGTCCGTGCCAATCCATGTAGTCTGCGGTCTGATATGGCAGATAGCTGAAAGTTTCCGTTGACAGTGCACGGTGTTGTGGAAGATGCTACAAAATGGCACTGGCGCATGTATGATGGTAGCAGCACCCTCAAAGACTGTCATCAGATGAATAGACGAAGGTAGGAGGATTCGGTCGCTCTGAGACTAGACATGAATCTATTTGCTCCTAGCAGAGCTGTCAGGAAAGGAGAGAAGTCTTGGGTGGTCAAACTGACAGAGGTGAGAGGTTTAGGCACATTGATAATCCAATTGTCCAATTTCAACTGCCTTCGAGTCAGCCTCGATGTAATTCCTGGGTTTGGGACCACGCGCAGTGATGCTACACTCTTCTTTCTTGTACAACGCATTCAGCAAGGCCGCAAGCTTCTTGCGGTCTATGTACCTGGAGCGCAAGACCTGGGTGGGCATTCTGCATCCAGTGTCAAAGACAGAAAGTAAGTCCAGCGCATCGAGCTCCTCGTTTATCATAGAGACGCTCACGCAGCTTCGGAAAGCACCAAGACCCTGTCGAGGGGGCGCAGGGCTGCGCTAGTGTCAGCCCCACTTGTTTTTCCCCTGGAAAAGAGGCATCAACGATGCATCATCTCAGTGCTCAATATGAGTGCACGTCAAGGTCATGGCTGACATCTGGGTCGTGTATTGTGTTGATATTCTTTCCGCAAAGACGTTTAACTAAGCATCACCAATTAGCAAGGCGGCACGCAGTACAAGGGGTTATTACCAAGTATAGGGTTTGTCAGCAGACTCGTCGGTCACGTTCCTCAACGCATATGTAGACAGCATGCTCCTACCTTCCGCGTGTCTTTCTCCTTCGCATACAGGCTGCCAAAGATGATCACACTCAGACGCCGAAAGCAAAATGTGTATCAGGATTGTGGAGATGTACTCTTTCTGTCATTGCGTCTACTACATGCATGGCGTGGACACTTGTCCTGCTTATGGCCGCCGAGGCCATTGTGTTATGATCAAAAAGGTATTGGTCGGTTTCAATTGTTCTCGGCATTCAAGAAATCAGAGTAGCGAGGAGTTCATCGATGATGCTAGAGACCCCACCATAAGATCAGAAGACTCTAGACCTCAGAACGCATTCGCAAGGCACCAAGATGGTCTGAAAAGAATTACTGAGGAGGGTAACACCGATACTTCACTACGCGGCCGACTGCTGGCAAGGGTTCAAAAAGTCCTGGAAACAGACGAGCAATTTATTCCTGCCGGTGATTTGGACGAAGTCTTGACCGGTCAAGCCATTAAAATGGAGCTCCAAAGCCAAGGATTGGGGGACGTCTCCAAATATGTGTTTCGGCATGCTAAAAGAATCTTCGCCATCTTACTTGTGATTCGTAAGCTTGACGCATTGAAGGATTTGATCGAGGAAAGTTTGGGAGATGAGGTATTACCAATCGCGGTATCAGTGGACGGTCTGCCGAAGGATAAAAAGCTCCAATCCGCCTTCTCTGAATGGGACCTTGACACTAGAAAGCAATTCGCGGATTTCCAATGGACGCTGCTGGCTCCTGTTTTTTCAGAGGGAATGCACCTGAAGCTTCATGATGATGCTAGGCTGCCTTTCATCAGAACTGAACCGATTGCGAACGGTGCATATGGTGGTGTCCATAGCGTGGAAATTCACTGTAACCACTCGAGCTTTATGAAGTTTGAATCGCCCATGAGCACAGAAGTGAGTCTAAAATATCAGTAATGACTAGTGGTGCTCAATAATAATATGGAGTAGGGCCATATATTTGCGCTGAAGCAATTCACGCGGGGCACAGCAGATGTCAATCAGCGAGCCTTTAATCGAGAGCTAGACATTATGAGATCCATACGCTCCTCGGGTCACCGCCACATCATCAAACTACTGGCTACTTTCGAGCACAGAGGCCGGTATTCAATGATTCTTCCGCTGGCCGAGGAAAATCTTCGTCAATTTTGGGCACACTCAAAGCCGTCTTCAATCTCGGCCCACTGGTATTTTGAACAAATTGCTGGTATTGCGACGGCTCTCTCCTACATACACAACGATCTTGTGACGCCAGACTCCCGCCCCGTGAGTGGTTTTCACATGGACCTTAAGCCGGAAAATATCTTGATTGGGAAAGATGGTCTTGCAGCCCGTTCCACTTGGAAAATCAGCGATTTTGGCTGCAGCCATATGAAACCAAGAGAATCAAGCCTGGAGTTACCACCACATCCTGGACTTGGGACGTATGAACCTCCTGAATGCCAGTTGGACTTACCTCAGTCACAAGCGTACGACATTTGGTCTTTAGGCTGCATCCTCTTAGAGTGTGTAGTTTGGTTGATGAATGGATCAGGTGCTATAGAAGCTTTTGCAGAAGACCGTTTGAAAGATGTGGAATTGTCTGGCAACATTTTCAAAGACGATTATTTTTTCACTCTGGAGTTCAACGGGTCATTGAAACCTTTCAGAGCCATTACGCGCCCTGCCGTGATAAAACGTATCCAGGACCTTAATAGCGATCCCAATTGCAGTGAAGCAATCTTCGAGCTTTTGTACCTGATTCGAGACGGGCTACTTCAGGTGGACCAGAGCAGACGACTAAAGGCGAATTATCTTAGCCATAGACTCGAGCTAATACATAACACTGCAAAAAGACTCCTCGAGCCAGACCCTCAGTCGATTTCACACTCTACGTCCGATGCACAAGTCACGGAGATTAAAGATCGAACCCGCAACGGTAACGACTTGGGGCTTTGATGCTTCTCACAAGGGGAAGACCACTTCAGCATGAGGTAGTAGAGATGTTTTAGTTGATTTGTCTTCATAGCAGATGTGTTAGAGTTAATATTTTAGCATTATTGCATCATATCTAATAAGATTAGCTCTGTCCTATATAATAAAAAATTTTGATAATTTTGAACTTCTATTAACATATTTTTAGTAAGTGATATCAATTTACTTTATTTTAATTCAAAATACGTGCTTTCAAAATTGAACAACGTTGTTAAATTGTCCTGTAATACAATATATTAATTAACAAATGTATACAAAGTTAATCACAATTGAAATGTCTTGATCTTTTCACATCAAGAAGCTAAATCCTACTGGAACGCTCACTGCGCCAAGGTCATGCTGCAGGCGAAGAAGTGTATGAAGGAGCACGAACGGGGCAGATGTACCCGGACGGAAGAGGCCCGTAAGGCTGCTAACCACGAGCAGGTACGAGTGATTCGAAAGGCGAAGACGTTCTCGTGAAGGGGAGAGCGTACATAAAGCCTCGTTGAAACCGACGGGAGTATGAAAGCTTGCCAGATAGGGAAGGGAGAGAAGTGAACGCTCAAGGGAACTGCCTCAATTCCCAGCGATTAAGGATGAAGAAGACGGAAAGGCGAGCGACTTTAACGGTAAAGTAAGAGCTCTGCTCCAGGTGGAACTACCAGAAATGCCATTTTGCAGCTGTGGTATCAGATAGTAATATTGGCCATCACCACGCACCAGGACATCGACATGAACACGGACACGCTGGTATCCAATTGCCTTAATGCCGTGGCCCAGAACCCGCGAGCAATGTCTTACTTCATCCACCGCGGCGCGGGCATCGAGAAGAGGCGACCTCTGTTAAAAACGTCTTACGGTTACCTGGCACAAACTCCCAACATATTGCGGTAACAGATCTCGTAGCTCTCATATTTGGAGTTGTGGTGCCGCTTGTTTTGCGGCACCACCAGGAAGGCCAATATCAGGTCGTCGGTTCATGTTTTGTTCATGGGTTTGAGGGACGGAGAAAAATGGACGGGAATGGCTCTGGAGAACTTCAATTTGATTTGAGAAGTAGGTTGCTTACTTAAAAATGCAATAACATAGATCGTAGAATTGCAATTTTTCTGGGCTCATTGGGTGGTCCGTGCCCTACTACGTATCATTGAGCAATTTCACACTTCGTCGCTCGATCCCACATCTTATGATCTCATACTTCTGCCAAGCTGTTGCCTTCCTCCAAGATCTGAAGTCCGTATTTTTTCAGACGGATAGCGTTGATGTTGATAAAACCGGCTATACAAAGGTTAGAATTAAAGGCTAGGCGAAAACGCACGATACTGGAAGTTGACTCAAGGAATGTAAACCTACTCGTATCAACGGGGCTGAAATTCACTAGGGTGTCCATTGATGACTCCTCTTCGGAGTACAGTTTCTCAGTCTCAGATGATCTCCCCAGAACAAAGCAGTTACCGCGGTAGCATCGAAGACGAACCTCGCCGTTCTAGAAGAGCATTAGCTGGTGAGGCCCAAGGGCTGTAGATCAGGACATACGACGCGTTGCTGGGAGAACATGAGACTGTTTTCTACAAACTCTCTCTCGGGCGAGAAGTAGCTATATCGTGAAGAGTCAGCGCTGGTAATGGAGAAAGGCGTCATGTTGTCTTACAGCCCATTATATAGAATCTCTGACCACGAATGGGTGACGAATTGGTCGCGGAGGGACCGCACCTTTCCGTCCATGACAAGACCTTCAAGGTCCAAGTGCGCTGCCCGTAGCTATAGATAGATATCAGCTCTTACATCTAGTATTGTTGAAGGAGTAGAGATAATAGTAAGAGACGGAAGGGGCCGATGGAGATGATTAACGCAAGGAGTACTTGGAGCCCTGCATAAGAGCTAAAAAGGATGAATTCTAGTACTCACAATTGTCATGGCAGGTGAGTCATAGCACCCTCTTGACTTGATTCCCACATAACGGTTCTTCGAAAGTCAGCACGCCACGAAACCAAGAATTTAAAGTACAAACCTCAACGATATCAATCCTGCCGATACCGTGAAGCTTGCCAATTTCGTTCAAGGCGATGAAGAGCTCTAGGCTATCCATAAACTCTTTACCGTTGGAGCTGACCTTAACCGGAATACCCATTCTAAACCGGATGGTAATGTCCTGTGGAGTGGACGGTGCAGTCATAGGATCACTAGTGCTGTAGCATATTAACTTTTAATAAGGGTTGTCTCTCAAAGAGAGGGGAAAAGATTCTCACCGGGTCTATATGTCATCAGGAGGAGGTCGGGATGGGTCCTCTAATTGTCCGCTTTCATAGCTACAGTGCGAGATTATCATCCATACTGTACGACTTGGCCTTAGTAGAAGTCACGGGAGTCCCCATCTCAGCTGCATATTCGAGTAGATCGTTCCTCCCTTGGAAGCGGTTAAAGAATTGAGGTATTCGCTAGGGGGCAATAATCTTAATCTTCGGATCTATGGCAAGGAAGGCCAGTTCGAAGCGGACTTGATCATTCCCCTTTCCCTGTTATCACAAGTCAGCAAATGGATTCGAGGAGAAGGGCTCAATGCTGTTGAAGAGGTCATCATTATGGAGGGAGTGCGGTTATAGAAGGAAAGCATGTTATCTTTTTGCCGGCAAAGATGGCGAAATCCTAGGGCGAGGGAATAATATACTTGCCGTACATCTAAAAACTAAGGATTAGTGAACACATTCTCTCGTTTCTTTCAGGAGCTTGACTGAAAGGTGAATCGAAGTACTGGAAATTCCGGGGAAATTCACGGTTGCCACATACCCATAGCTAACATATTGGCCTACGAGTCTCCTTTAGCAGAATCCTTTATGAATTCGATACTAGAGTACTTACAGCCTTCTTCTAAGGCAACTTGCATCTGAGATCGTGCAATAACCGGGCGGGCAAGACTCGTTCCAAGTAAATATCTGCCTTCATATTGCGCATTGCATTGAATAGCGCGGACGCAAAAGTCCTCGACGAAGGTCCGGCGTATGTCCTTGATGACCATCTTAGATGCCCCAATCCTTTTTGCCTTGACGCGGACTTGGTCCCAGTCTTCCTCCTGCGAACCATTCAATTAATGATCTTTTTTGATCGCCACGAACCGTGCTATCAAGTGCATGCGAATCACGATGACCCTTACCTGTCCCACGTCTGCGAGAAAGCAAACCACCGTGTAGCCTTGTTCAAGGAGCCACTTCAATATACACGATGTATCGAGACCGCCCGAGTAGGCGAGGCAGACCTTTCCAGTGGATGCCATGACTGCAAAATTTTATTGTATGCAGGTGCGTCTAGACTGCCCGGAAAAGAAAAAGAAGCTCGCCAAGCAGCGGATGAGTCAGCGACTCCACAGCGAGCAAAGGTCTTTTCTAGGGTCAAAAGTCACGGTACGACACAGCATGGCGGGTACATACTTTTACCACGAGCATTTTTACGCAGAATCTTTGTTGAAACGGTCTTGGCGAATTGGGCGCGTTCTCACTTGCACACAAAGTACTTGTACAGTATCATCCGCGTCTGTCTACATCTCGGTTAAGCTTAAGCGGGCCATCAGCCTTTTCTGTTAAGGTACTTGGAGCGGAAGTGCGGGGTACGGGTACCTCAAATGTCACTTCTTGGCCCCGTAGCTTGATACCCATATACAACCCCTAATCATGGCTTCTAATCCCCCACCACTCGCAGGCACCCGTATCATTGAGCTTGCCGGTCTCGCTCCAGGTAATCCACACTTGACTGCCGGTCCCACTCAAGGTCCATGTCATACTGACAACAAGCCGCGTAAAAGTCCCATTCACTTCCCTCCTCCTCGCTGATTACGGCGCTTCGATCCTTCGCATAGATCGCCCCCATCCCCAAGCCCATTCCTCTATACCTCCTCCACGAACCGCTGACTTCCTCACAAGACACAAATCTTCCATAGCACTGAATTTGAAGTCTCCCGCCGGCCTCGCCTTGCTCAAGGATCTCCTCAAATATACCGATGTCTTCCTTGATCCCTACCGGCCAGGAGTGTTGGAAACTCGCGGTCTCGATCCCAACGAGTTGCTGACTGCAAATCCAAGGTTGATAATCGCAAGATTGACAGGATTCAGAAGAGATGGCAAATACGCTAGTATGGCTGGCCATGATATCAACTATTTAGCTGTCTCCGGCGTGCTCAGTCAATTGGGACGGAAAGGAGAGGCACCATATGCCCCAGCGAATATCGTAGCTGACTTCGCAGGTGGGGGGCTGATGTGTGCTTTTGGGATCCTTGCTGCTCTCATTAGCAGGGCGAAAACTGGGAATGGACAGGTGGTAGAGGCGAACATGGTTGATGGATCAGCATATCTGGCTTCGTTCATGAGGTACGGTTTGAAGACACCGTTCTGGAATAAACAGCGAGGGGAGAATGTACTTGACGGAGGGAGTCCGTGGTATGATGTTTATGAGTGCAAAGATGGTGGCTACATGGCTATTGGTGCTGCTTTGGAGATGAAGTTTTCGAAACTACTGATAAAGGGCTTGGGTACGGACGACGAGCTTCTGAAACGCCGAGATGATCCGGAGGCATGGCCTATGCATCGAGAAATATTTCAGAAGCGGTTTTTGGAAAAGACGAGATTGGAGTGGGAACGGGTGTTTGATGGAAAGGATGCTTGTTGCACGCCTGTGCTTGAGCAGGCTGAACTTGAGGGAGAAGGCTATGAGCAAAGGCCTGCGGTAGTGTTGTCTGAATCGCCCGGGCTGAAAATCTCGGAAACAGAGGCATGGAAGAGCAAAGGACTGGCACCTGGCGTTGGCGGTGAAGATATTCTGGAGAAGTGGGTAGGGTGGAAGAGGGATAAAGATTACAGGGTCGAGAAAGGAGGATTGGTCAAAGTGCATGTCGCAAAGCTATAACACGGCTTCAAGTTTGTTGGACATCGTTGCCCTTCCCCAACCCTGGAAGCAATCAAGCCCCTATCAGCTTTAGATCCAATGGCCGACAATCTCATACAGCCTTTCGCGTTCAGCCAGCCCAGGACGCCAGTACGCCAGTACGTTATACTCAACACCTCCGTCCGAACCCTCTGTATCGATGAAGATATCAAACCAAGCTCTGACAGATTGTTCGCTGAAGACAGTACTCAGCATCGCTGTTTAGTGTAAGATGTGCCGCCAGCTTCAAAACACAATAGCTTACCCAAGAAACGACCCATGAGCCAAACCTCTCTTCCTCACCCGCCAGTCACCACCTCACGCCCCTATATCCACCCTCCTAATGCCCAGTTCCTGCGCCGCGCAGTTTTCAGCGCTGCGAAATTTTGGCGTGGGTGGTGGTGATGGTGCTGTGGGATTGGTGGAAGGGGAGTGAATGTGAGGAGAGCGAGGAAGGTGGTGGAAGGTACATAGAGGAATAGAGGGAGGTATTACGAGCGTGAAGAAGTGAGGGCAAGGAAAGGATACGGTATGAGAGAAAGGGATAATTGTGCTTGGCCAAAATTTTCAAAAAGCAAGCC
>JAABUT010003173.1_pt1 | contig 14505 bp, 14 predicted proteins | sample 5559281 | NCBI WGS metagenome assembly JAABUT01 (sample SAMN10711880, study PRJNA513359) | rock metagenome | isolation source: Antarctica rocks | place: Antarctica: Victoria Land, Ricker Hills nord | collected 2016-01-04 | reverse complement strand
CCATCCACCAGACGGACCCGCCCCGCCCGGAATGTGCGGCGCCGGTTCGGGGAGCCTGCCGCATCGAGGGAGAAGCGGTCGTCGTGGTCACTTCCCGATGACCTGGTTCAGGTTGGTGGCGAACTGCTGCGGCGAGATCGACAACTGGAAGAGCTTGGCGATGTTGCCGAGCAGTACCTCGGCCGCGGTCGGGCTCAGCGCCTGGTCCCAGGACTGCGCGAACTGCTTGGCCCCGCTGGCCACCTTGTACTGAAACTTGAGCCAGTCGGCGTCCTTGGAGGCCCCGAGCAGGCTGTCGCTGCCCTTGACGATCGGTATGGTGCCGGCGTCGATCCACTCCTTGACCTCCGCCGGCGACAGGACGGCGGTGGAGAAGAAGTTCTTGGCGATGGTCTTCTGCTCGTCGCTGGCTTTCGAGGAGATCGACAGATATTGGCCGGGGTTGCCCACCGTGTCGGTCGGGTCGCCCTTGCCGCCCTCCACCGGAGGAAAGTTCATGTATCCGAGGTTGCCGCCCGAGACGAAGCTTGGGTTGGCGGAGGCGATGGCGCCGTAGACCCAGGAGCCGTGGAGCATCATGGCCGCCTTGCCGGTGTAGAGCAGCGCCTGATCGGCGTTGGAATCGGCGGTGATCGAGGAGAATCCTTTGATGAAACCGTTTGCCTTGACCAGGGTCTGTAGCTGGGTGAGCGCCTTGATGGCCGACGGGTTGGACCAGGCGTTCTTCTCGCCGTTGAAAACGGCCTGGAACACCTGGCTACCGCCGATGCGGTCGAACAGGAACTCCAGCCACATCATGTTGGTCCACCGGGATTGGCCGCCGAGAGAGAACGGTGCGATACCGGCTGCGTTGAACTTCGTCACCAGCGCCATGACGTCGCCCCACGACTGCGGAGGCTTGGCACCGACCTTGTCGAAGACCTGCTTGTTGTAGTAGAGGACGATCGGTTGGACTGTCTCCGCGGGCATCGCGTAGATCTTGCCGCCGATCGTCGCCGCACCGAAGGAGGACGGGAACAGCTTCGACTTGAGCGCGGGATTCTGGGTGAACCAGGAGGTGAGGTCCTCGACCAGCCCCGCGTCGGCGAAGCTCTTCAGCCCGCCGCCTCCCCAGCCCCAGATGATCGTCGGGCCCTGGCCGGCGCCCAGCGCCGTCTTGATCTTCGTCTTGTAGGCGTCGTTCTGGAAAGTGGTGACGGTGATCGGCGTTTTCGGATTCGCCGCGTTGAAGCGTTTTACGGTGTCCGTGCGGATCGCCTCGCCCGGCGCCCCGGAAAGGGTCCAATAGGTTGCGCTGCCCGTGGCTCCCCCCGCCGCGGGCGAACCGCCGCTTGCGCTAGTCGCACTACCGGTGCCGCTGGGGCCGCTGCTGCCGCTGGGGCCTGAAGTGCCGCAAGCCGCAAGTCCCGCGGTGGCCGCGCCACCGGCGACGAGCCGAAGGAAATTTCGTCGAGAAACCGGGGTGAGTGCCACTAGATCTCCGTAGTCGACAGCCCTGGACCCGAGTCCACGGCATTGTGAATTGATCGGCGGACGCCGGTGTCCCTGCCGACCGTTTTCGTCAGAGCTCAGGAACACGTTTCGAACATTTTTTAACGTAGATTTCGCTCCGAGCAATGTCAAGGGGTTGAACAAATGTTGCGGCTGGGTGAGACTGCTAATCCAGATGCTCTTGGTAGACAGCGAGACCCGCATTCCGGCACGGCCTGGACAAGGTCACGACGCGGTCGCGGCGGGGTATCGAAACCTTTCGAAATGTGACCTTCGAGTGAAAGATGGGTGAGCTTGTATGGCGACCGGCCCGAGCGAGCGGCTGTGGCAGGACACTTCACTACCGGCCGACAAACGCGTTGACCTCCTGCTCTCTGCGATGACATTGGAGGAGAAGGTCGCCCAGCTCGGCAGCCGCTGGGTCGGGAACGATATGGGCGACGGCACCGAGATTGCTGCAGAGGATAACCTCAACGTCGCGCCCATGCAGGACGTTTTCGCGGCGTCCGGGACCGTCTCGCTGGAGCAGGCGAGCCGCCATGGACTCGGGCACCTGACCCGGGTGTGGGGCAGTGTTCCGGTCACGGTCGAGCAGGGCATCGCGGAGCTGGTTCGGCAGCACAGGATCGTGCTGACCGGGTCACGACTCGGGGTACCCGCCCTGGTCCACGAGGAGTGCCTCACGGGATTCACCACGTTCGGGGCGACCGTCTATCCGGCCGCTATCGCCTGGGGCGCCACGTTCGACCCTGACCTGGTGGAGCGGATGGCCGCGGCGATCGGCCGCGACATGGCTGCCGTTGGTGTCCATCAAGGGCTCTCGCCGGTGCTCGACGTCGTCCGCGACTACCGCTGGGGACGAGTCGAGGAGACGATCGGCGAGGACCCATATCTCGTGGCCATCCTCGGCTCGGCCTACGTCCGCGGCCTGCAGGGCGCAGGCGTCATCGCGACCCTTAAGCACTTCGCGGGGTACTCGGCGTCCCGTGCGGCCCGCAACCACGGACCGGTGTCGATGGGACGGCGCGAGCTGCTCGACGTCGTCCTGCCGCCGTTCGAAACGGCGATAGCGACGGCTACCGCCGGGTCGGTGATGAATTCGTATTCCGACATCGACGGTGTCCCGGCCGGGGCAGACCCGTGGCTGCTGACAGAGGTACTGCGCGAGGGTTGGAGTTTCGCCGGCACCGTCGTCTCCGACTACTGGGCCGTGCCCTTTTTGGCCACGATGCACCGGGTCGCCGCCGACCCGGACGCGGCCGGGGCTCTCGCCCTCGCCGCCGGCATCGATGTCGAGCTGCCGGACACCCTCGGCTTCGGCGCCGGGCTCGTCGATCGGGTGACCTCGGGCCAACTCTCGGAGACGCTCGTCGACCGTGCGGCCCGTCGGCTGCTCCTGCAGAAAGTGCGGCTGGGCCTGCTCGACCCCGATTGGACGCCGGAAGGCTCCGTCTGCACAGACGTCGTCGACCTCGACTCGGCCGACAACCGCAACCTCGCCCGCGAGATGGCCGAACGGTCGATCGTCCTGCTGGAAGCTGGGACAGCGCTGCCCCTAGTCGGCGCCGGCCGGCCCGCGCTGCACCGGATCGCCGCGGTCGGGCCGTGCGCGGGCGACCCCAGGACGTTTATGGGTTGCTATGCATTCCCCAATCATGTGCTGCCGCGGTACCCCGCCCACGGGCTCGGCATCGAGGTGCAGAACGGGGTCGATGCGCTGCGCGCCGAACTCCGGGACGTCGAGGTGGTGTACGAGGGGGGCTGCACGGTCCTGGGCGAGGATCGGTCCAGGATCGACGCCGCCGTGGACGCGGTCCGCGATGCGGACCTTTGCATCGCCTACGTCGGGGACGTGTCCGGCCTGTTCGGGCACGGCTCGTCCGGCGAGGGCTGCGACGCTGGTGACCTACGGCTGCCCGGCGTACAGGGCGAACTGCTCGCCGCGCTCTTGCACACCGGGACGCCGATCGTCGTCGTCGTCGTGTCCGGTCGGCCCTACGCCCTGGGTGAGATCAGCGGCCGCGTGGCCGGGTTGATCCAGGCGTTCATGCCCGGCGAGGAGGGCGGCGCCGCGATCGCCGGTGTGCTCAGCGGCCGGGTGGTGCCCGGCGGCAAGCTGCCGGTGCAGGTCCCGCGGCATCCGGGCGGGCAGCCGTCGACGTACCTGCAGCCGCCTCTCGGCGGCGTCGATAGCGCCGGGATCAGCAACCTGGACGCCGCGCCGCTGTTCCCCTTCGGATTCGGCCTGTCATACACCAGCTTCGAGGTCAACGACCTGCGTCTCAGCGCCGTCGAGATCCAGACCGACGGCGAATTCACCGTCACCGTCCGGGTGGCCAATACCGGGTCCCGACCCGGCGACGAAGTTGTCCAGCTCTACCTTCACGACGTCATCGCACAGGTTGCCCGGCCACTCAAGATGCTGGCCGGATTCGCCCGGGTATCCCTGGAACCAGGCGCCGCGGCAGAGGTGACCTTTAGCGTGCACGCCGACCGCGCGGCGTATGTGTCACCTGACATGACCAGGATTGTCGAGCCTGGAGAGCTCGAGGTACTCGTCGGCACGTCGTCCGCACATCTACCGTGCCGCGGCCCGGTCCGGTTGGCGGGACCTGTCCGCCAGGTGGGCTACCACAGGACTCTGACCACACCCGTCAAGGTGAGGCCGGTGCCTTAGACGGCCCGGTAGCTAGTGTCCCGCGCCGGAGATTCGTTTCAGTAAGCGTCCGAGGGATTCGAGGATCTCGTCGGCGGTCTTGGTCCAGAGGAAGGGTTTGGGGTGAGTGTTCCAGTCCTTGATCCAGGAACGGATGTCGGCTTCCAGTTGCTGGACGGTGTTGTGGTGGCTGCGTTGCAGCAGGTCCTCGGTGACGAAGGCGAAGAACCGCTCGACTTGGTTGAGCCAGCTGGAATATGTTGGAGTGAAATGCATCTGGAACCGGGGGTGGGCGGCCAACCAGGTTCTCACCGCCGGGGTCTTGTGGGTGCCGTAGTTGTCGCAGATCAGGTGCACGTCCAGGTCAGCGGGGACTTCCGCGTCGATCTTGGCGAGGAACTTCTTGAACTCGATGGACCGGTGCCGTCGGTGCATGCTGGAGATGACGGTGCCGTCGGCGGTGTTGAACGCGGCGAACAGGCTGGTGGTGCCGTTGCGGACGTAGTCGTGGGTGCGCTTCTCGGGCATCCCGGGCATCATCGGGAACGCTGGCTGCGAGCGTCCCAGCGCCTGGACCTGCGACTTCGTGCGCCACGAGGCGTTGTGTTTTACCGGATGGAGGTGAGAGACCTTCATTGCCGCGCTGTCGCAGCAGGGCGGTGAAGCTGGCGGCAGCCTGAACCGGGAGACGCCGGGGAGGGTGGGAGCAGCCGCGACAACGGCCGGACGGGCTGGTACTGCCAGACAGCTCGGGTCGGTCTAGCGAGACGGAAAGGCGTACGTGAGGAACCAGTGTTTAAAGCCTCTCAAGAGGTGCGCCGGCTCAAATCTGGTGGATATGGGCCGGTGGGCGGTGCACGCCCGCTGTTGGTGGGCGACTCCCGCGCCGGGTGAAGTGGACGGCAGGGAGGCCACGAGGAAGGTCTGCGGCCTACTCGTGGCGATGCCGCAGGGGCAAAGCTGGGCACCGACCCCGTTGACCGGGACACGGTGAACGTGGGAAGCGCTTCGGTGTCGTCCCGTCTGCTGGGCTGCCAGGCCAGCAGCGGGCAGGTGCGTCGTCAACTGATGGCGCCGGGGTGTGGCGGAGCCGCCGTAGTACTCCGAGGCCGGGAGAGCCGGTCACATGGGGAAGGGCGGCAGCGGTCTGGTAGCGACCGGGCTGACAAGACAGGAGGTCGCCGGTGAATATCGGCGCGCCGTGGCCGACGCCTGAAGAGGCCGAGGCGCGGGTACTGCGGATGCAGACCAAGCTGCACCAGTGGGCGGTCAGTGATCCTGATCGCCGGTTCGATGATCTGTTCAACCTCGTCTACGACCCCGCCGTGCTGATAGTGGCATGGCGTCGGGTCAGGGGTAATCGAGGGAAGCGGTCCGGAGGCGTCGACGGTGTTGCACCGATTGACGTCACCGACGCGGCAGGTCTTCTCGTAGCGTTACGTGATGACCTGAAGACACAGCGGTTCACGCCGCTGCCCGCGCGGGAGCGGATGATTCCTAAGACCGGTGGGAAGTTACGCCGGTTGGGGATCGCAACCGTAACCGACCGTGTCGCGCAAGCGGCCCTCAAGTTGGTGCTGGAGCCCATCTTCGAGGCGGACTTCCACCCGTGTTCCTACGGGTTCCGTCCGAGGCGCCGAGCGCAGGACGCGATCGCCGAGATTCACCAGTTCACCTCCCGCACGTATGAGTGGGTGCTGGAGGGTGACATCGAGGCGTGTTTCGACAACATCGACCACACGGCCCTGATGGGCCGGGTGCGTCGGCGGGTCGCAGACAAGCGTGTCTTGGCTGTGGTGAAGGCGTTCCTGAAGGCTGGGATCCTCGGTGAGGACGGCTTTCTGCGGAACACCAGCACCGGCACCCCACAAGGCGGCATCGTGTCGCCGTTGCTGGCTAACATCGCCCTGTCCGTCCTCGACGATCACTTCGCCGAGGCTTGGCAAACGATGGGCGCGACGTCCTACCAACGCTGGAAGCGTCGCCAGGCAGGCCTGCCGACCTACCGACTGGTCCGCTACGCGGACGATTTTGTCGTGCTGGTTCATGGCAGCCGCGCCGACGCTGACGCGCTGCGGAACGACGTTGCGCAGGTCTTGGCCCCGATGGGCTTACGCCTGTCCGAGGCCAAGACCAGGGTCAGCCACATTGACGAGGGCCTCGATTTCTTGGGCTTCCGCATCCAGCGGCGACTCAAGAGAGGCACGACCAAGCGCGTGGTCTATACCTACCCGTCGAAGAAGGCCCTCGCGGCCATCGTCGGTCGGGTCCGCACGCTGACACGACGGACAGCCCATCCGTCGCTCGCTGCCCTGCTGCGCCAGCTCAACCCGGTGCTGCTTGGTTGGTGCAGCTACTTCAAACACGGCGTATCGAAGGCGACCTTCGGATATCTCGATGAGTACGCGTGGCATCGAGTACTTCGATGGATCCGCCGCCGATACCGCAAGACGAAGTGGGCCGTCCTGTTCCGCCGGTTCTACCAGAACTGGCGGCCAACCGAGGACGGAATCGTGCTGTTCCAGCCGCAAACGGTGACGGTCAGCCGTTACCGCTACCGCGCCGCGAACATCGCGACACCATGGGCGACGACCGCGGCATGACACCCGCACACTGGCATCAGGCCGTGGAGAGCCCGGTGCGTGGAGACGCGCACGCCGGGTTCGGCGGGCGGGCTGGGGAAACGTGCCGTTCTTCTGAACGGCGGCGCGCCCCCGCCCGACCCAACCTCGTCCACCGGCAACACCACCGCAGCCTCGGGGGGATTGAGATACAACCCGACGACGTCGTAGACCTTATCCACGAAGAACGGATCATTGGACAGTTTGAACCCGTCGGTCAGGTGCGGTTTGAGGCCAAAACCCTTCCATATCCGGCCGATCGTGGATTTGGACAATCCGCTGCGCTCGGCCATCTTCTTCCTGGACCAGTGGGTCGCGTGCTCGGGGGTCGACTCCAGCGTGGCGACCACCACGTCCTCGACCTGTTCCGCTGTGATCGTTGGCTTGCGGCCCGATCGCGGCTCGTCGGCCAAACCGTCCAACCGCGACTCCACGAACCGGGACCGCCACTTACCCGCTGTCGGCATGGAAACCCCCAGTTGCGCAGCGACTTCCTTGTTCGTCAAACCCGTCGCGCAGGCCAGCACGATCCGCGAACGCAGTGCCAGACCCTGCGCCGACTTTCGTCGTACAGCCCACCGCTCCAGCTGCTTGGATTCCTCGGATGTCAACTCCAGCAATGCTTTTGGCCGTCCGGTCATCACCCAATCCCACTACATGACAACCAAACTCAGGCGCAGGACACTAGCTGCGCCCGAACATAGGAGCACGACGTGACCCCAAGATCTCGCGCCACGTTGGCCACCGTTGCCGCCGCCGCCGGAGTGTCCGTTGCAACCGTGTCCAAGGTTCACAACGGGCGCAGCGACGTCTCACCGTCGACGCGGGCACGGGTGCAGGAGGTGCTACAGCAGCACGACTACTTCTGTCGGCGACCGGAGCCGACCGGTAAGGCCACTGTCGAGCTGTTCCTCGGCGGGATGAGCAACTACGGCCTCGATGTCATAGAAGGCGTTCTCGATGAGGCGAGAGCCGCCGGCGTGGACATCGTGGTCAGTTCACAACCCCGAGATCCACAGGCCGTCAAGCCCGTTCGGGCCGCACCCTGGATTCGACAGCTGACCGCCACCGGTCGCGTGGCCGTCATCGGGGTGAACATCAAACTGACCGCTACGGATCTGGCCGTCCTCGCCCGGGCGCGGCTCCCGCTCGTAGTCATCGACCCGATCGACATCCCACAGCTGGACATCATCAGCGTGGGCTCGACCAACTTCGCAGGCGGTCTGGTGGCAACTCAGCACCTGCTGTCGTTGGGGCACACCAAAATCGGCTACCTGGGCGGCCCGGCGACCGCCAGCTGCAACCAGGCGCGGATGCAGGGTTTCCGAGGTGCCATGGAGGCAGCGGGAAAGCATGTGCCGCCCAACTACGTCCAGTTAAGGGATTTCCGTTACGAAGACGGCCTGGAAGGCGGAGCCGCGCTCCTGGACCTACCGGAGCCGCCCACCGCCGTCTTCGCCGGATGCGACCAGGTCGCGCTCGGCGTAATAGAAGCGGCTCGTAACCGTGGGCTGCGCGTTCCCGAAGACCTCAGCATTGTGGGATTCGACGACACGCAGCTGGCGCGGCTCGCATCCCCCCCATTGACGACCATCCGGCAACCGCTGCGCGAGATGGGCGCGGTGGCATTGCGGACCGCGCTGCAGCTTGCTGCCGGTGAAAAGATCGACTCGCACCACGTCGAGCTGGCCACCAACCTGATTGTGCGGGCCTCCGCGGTCACCGAGACCCGGCTGGCCGCGGTCGTCGAGTCCTAAGGGCGCGTGATGAAATAGCATCGTTTTAGTCCCTCAGGTCGGCTACGGTTCTGCTGTGGCGGAACTGTTGGGCTCGGTGGCTCGGTGGCTCGGTGGCTCGGTGGCTCGGTGGCTCGGTGGCTTGGTGCGGAGCAGCAAGTAGGTCGGAATCGAGTTCCAAGTTCCTGGCTCATCGCCGGAAGGGGAACCTCGAACGGAGCGGTCTTCGCGACGATCGGTTCATGTTCGGTAGGCGTCTGAGCGGTGCCGAATTGCGGTGACCTCAACGATGTGGTGACTCTCGTCGAGCAGAAAGAGAATGCGGTAGGTGCCGCGCCGCGCGGTCCATGCCGGCGCCATCGGCGGATCGAGCGGCTTGCCCACCCGGTGGGGGTTGTCGAGCAGCGGGCCGGTAAGGAATTCGTAGGCCGCGGTTGCGACCTTCTCGGGCAGCATCTCGGCCAGGGCCCTGGCTGCCGGTCGGGCGATACGCAGCCGGTAACGTTCGCTCACTGAGGCAGGCGTCTGGCATCGCGCATCGCGTGAGCGAGTTGGTCAGCGTCTAGGTAGTCGCCGGCGTCGAGGGCGGCGCGACCCTCGTGGTGAGCCGTGAGTAGTTCTGCATCGGACAGCACGGCGATGGTGTCCTGCAAGATGTCGTAGTCGTCAGCGGACATGAGCACAGCGGCGCGGCGTCCGTTGCGGGTGATTTCGAAGCGCTCGTGGGTGGTCGTCGTCGCGTCGATCAGGCGCGAGAGCTGGGCACGGGCGTCGGCCACCGGCAGTGTCGTCATGTACGTAATACTAGCGTATTCAGCAGTGCTGTACGTATCGCACGCTTCTCGTGGGGCTTTGAGCATTTACGACCGAAGCATGCAGGTGGGTCGGTGCAGAGCCGACGCACCCAGGTGCGGATGGCGGTGTCGGCGTTGCCGATAACCAGCGCTCTGGCCAACGGCCCTGGGATCGGTTCGTGACCGTCAGGTGGGCGGGTTCGTCGCCGCCGAACAGTGTCCGGTTGGTCATGATCAGGTCCAGCTGCAAACCGCCCGACGACCCACTGCACGCGCAGCCCGACCCGATCGTCCCCGGCGGCGGTGGTGGCGCTGGCCGCAGCAGTGGTGGCGCTGGTCGGTGCTGCGGTGTCGACGTCGGCAGTGGTGGCGGGGCTGGTCGGTGCCGCGGCATCGCACTGTCGGTGAATGGGCTGGTCGGCGCTGCGGTTTCGGGACCGTCGGTGCCGGAGTCGTCGGTGTCGACACGGGGACGCGGCCGGCGGTGCCGTAGCCCGCGAACGCGACCGCCTTGTCGTGCCATCGTGGGAGGCGTGCTCCAGCGCGTTGAGCAGGGCCGGGCTGGTCGAGTGGTTGTATTCCGGCTTGACCAATTCGCGTGGCCTATTTCATCTCACCGTTGACCACCATCCGACCCGACTTCGCCGAAGTCGCTCGTCGCACCCTTGCCGTCCTGCAGCAGCGTATGGACCCAGCACATGACATCATCCTGCGGGAGATTATCTCTCCGGCCCTGGTGCTCCGGAACAGCGTTGCCCGCCCGCCAGTTCATAGCTGATCTGCTGGCTACGGCGTGAGCACGCCTACAGCACCCAAAAGCAAGTCGCGGAGTTCGCCAGGCAATCGCCGGCGTCGGAACCCGGTACCTGCGCCGCGTCATCCGCAGCTCCGATAGCATCCGAGGTTCGCATGATCGAACTGGTTGTCACACAGAACCTTCCGGGGTCCCAGCCGAACACCACTCACACCCTCTGCGGGTCGCCCGGCCTGATTGTGGTGCACCCGCAGAGCCGACCGACCGACGACCGACCCGAGTGGCCGACCTGATGGTCGATCCGGCCGACGGAGGATCGACCATCAGGACTTTCAACGACCGATCAGCGCCGTTCCGGCAGCGCTGGCAGCGGCTCTGCCGGCCTTGGCTCGGTGATTGATCTTGGCCAGTGCCGCGTTTGCCCGGTCCTTCGGAGAGGCAATGTTGGACCTGGCCTTGGGGGCGGCAGCCGCTAGGGCAGGGGTCAGGTTCTTGCACTGGTCGGTTGACGTTCCGCGTACTCGATTGTCGGATCCGGTCGGCTTCATCGCGTTGCCCGAGCAGACCAGGTTGCCGCGGATGACGTTGCCGCTGATGCTGACCGGCCCTTGGTTGTTCCGCACGGTGACATTGGACCCGAAGACGTTGTACCCGCAGTCCGTGATGGTTCCGGAGGTGCCCAGCTGCACCACACCGTCTACCCCGGCACCGCTGAAGCCGGCGTTGCCGTAGATCTCCGAGGCGCAGATGACGCTTCCGAACATGGCACCGGCGACCGAGACCTTCCCATTGACGACGGTGTCGGTCAGGTCGGTGGAAGCGTCCCCATTGGTGGTCAGATTGCGACCCAGCCGACCCGACTCGATGTAGGTTTCCCCGTGGGTCGAGGTGACCTGCCCTGCGTGGGTGGATCCGTAGCTGTAGAGGAAGCCGGAACCGGCGACCGTGACCGCGCCGGTCAGCGTGCTGTCCTGGAAATAGGCGCCGTAGGCCATGTCAAGGCTGGTCGCCTCCGACACCGTCGTCCGGTCCAGGTCCAGAAATCCGTTGTTGCCGACTGTGATTCGGCCCTTGAAGGTCGACCGAGTCGTCACCAGATCCGCATCCGCTCGCACCGTCGTCTGTCCCTGCACCACCACGTTCGTCAGTTCGCAGGACTGACCGGCCGGCACCACCAGATCGCCGGGCACGGTCACGTTCTTGGCTGTTCCAACGCACGAGGTCGTCAGACCCGCCTGCGCTGAACCCGACAACGCTACGATTCCTGCCCCGACCAACGCCGCGACCAGTGTGATCCTGGTGGCCGCTATCATCTTGATACGCATTCCGTACCCCCATCTGTGAGCGGTGAGTGTGCTCGTCGATCCCACCGCGCGGAGCGGTGCGTGTCAAGGGTTGCGGTGGCAGGTCGACGGCGATCCACCAGCGGCGGACAACCCATCTCGCATCCGTCCGGCGCGACCCGGCGAACACCCGGTGGGCAGACGCGATCTATCAACTCGGTGATTTGCCCGCTTTCAGGCCGTTTAAGGCCTCCTGCTCAAACAACTGCGGGTGACGTAGTATGCCCTGTCGGTGACAAGGTGAGACTAGGCGAGCGAACTAACCCGGCCGCGAGCCGCTCAGCTAGGTCGCCGGTCTGACAGACTCGGAGATTGGTCGTCGATCTTGACATAACGCTCGACGGCGGCATGCGTGCAGTCGAATCGGACCTGCGTGATCTCAGCGGGTTGCAGGTTGGGGCTAGATGGCTAGAAGCTTGCCCAGCGCGTACCGGGACAGGGACATTCAGCAACTACTCGGCGAAGTGCGACTCTAGAAACACGCTACTGCCGCCGAACGTATCTGCTCCACTGAACTGGCAAAAGCCATCGAAGTCATCTGCACGACGGCTCAAATCGGATCGCCGCACGATTTGCGAGGTGTGAGCGGTGACGACCGTCAGCGGCTCGCCAATCAAGTTGGACGCGACCTGGACGCGCTCTGCAGTACCGAATGGCCGCCCGAGGACCAGGCCACGTTGCAGCTCATCACCATCTGTTGGAACCATTGGAACGATCCTGCCGGCGGCCAACGCAAACTCGCCGAGACGCTCGCCGGTAGGCAAGATCGCGCTGATCGGCTCACCTTCCTACTGGGTGCCCACGACAAGCATCTGTGGGGCGGCGTGGACGACCCTGGCCGCAACACTCAGCTCAGCGGGCACCGCGTCATACAGATGAGGACTCAGAACCGCGAACCGTTCCTCCAGCTCGGCACCTGACCACCCCAACCCAGCTTGAAGGTCCAGCCTTCACCCGTCCCGACACCCCGCGGACGGCCAAATAATGTGGTCCCAGGTCAACGATCGCCGCAGGTGCGCCCGTAACGTAAGCACGGTTTTGGTGAGGGCGTCGCGGACGGCCTCGGCGATGTAATCGATTGGCAGGTGCGGCAGCATCACGTACCGGTCTGCCGCTCGACGAGGGTGCCGATCGCGGATCGGTTGCCCTCTCCGGTGATGTAGGGGTCGGACCGGGGCGCGGTATCAAGGTTGCCCTTGACCCGTTTCCCCGGCCCGCCCTCCGCACCGGACGTGCGACTTTCATCGCATCCGGCGCTCCCCGGATTGCCACTGCTTACACATGCACCGACGGTGCTGTGGTGCTGGTCCATGGTGTGGGTATGTGGTTTCCCCGCCACCGGTACCGGGTGATTGGTTGGCATCGTGGCGGCATCGAACATGACGAGCCCATCTGCGGCCGGACGGTTGCCTGGTCTTCCGGTCAGGAACCGCCGGTGGAGTTCCGCCCAGTTCAAATGCTTGTGCCGTTTGAGCAACCATTGGGTGACCCGATGCCAGGCGTAGGAATCGAGGTAGCCGAACGTTGCCTTGGACACGCCGTGACGGAAATACCCGCACCACCCTCGGAGCACCGGGTTGAGGTGCCCGAGCAGATCAGCGAGGCTGTGATGCTGCGCTTTGTTCGTCAACGCCCGCACCTTCGCCGTGATGGAAAGCAACGCTTTCTTGGACGGGTAGGTGTAGACGGTGAGCTTGTTGGTGCCCTTCTTCGGGTGCCGCTGGATGCGGAACCCGAGGAAGTCGAACCCCTCGTCCAGATGGCAAACCCTGGTCTTCTCCGCCGACAGTCGCAGCCCCGACGGGGCTATCACCTCGGCTGTTTCAATCCAGAGTGCCTCCGCGTGCGCTTGGGTTCCGGCCACCATGATCACGAAGTCGTCCGCGTAGCGGACGATCCGATAGGTGGCACCTCCACGTTTGCGGTGCACCTCACGCCGGTAGGAACTGGTATGAGCATCCCATTTCGCGCAGAAATGCTCATCCAGCACCGACAACGCGATGTTCGCCAGCAGCGGCGAAATGATGCCGCCCTGGGGTGTGCCGGTACTGGAGTCCCTGACCGTCCCGTCCGCGGACATCACACCCGCGGTCAGGAACGCCTTGATCAGGGCCAGGACCCGCTTGTCGGCGATCCGCAGCCGCGCTTCCCTGGCTGCGGTCTCGGCCAGGTCGGCGAGCTCACCGGTGATCCGCTGGACCACAGCCTGCGCTTCGTCGCGGCCCTGCGCGCTGCGCATCCGCAGCTTCGCGGCGATGCCGTGGGCCCGTTTCCCGGCCGAGTGGGACCGGTCCCGCACCTGTGTGCGTACCGCGCCACCGGCGGCCTGGATTCGCCGGCCGGTGACCGCGATCCGCTTGATCGCCCTGGCCAGCAACCCCGAATCGGTCGGGTAGGCCACGTTCGCCGGGACCACCGTGGTGTCGGCCCGTAGTCGGTTGGTGCGCAGCACCTTCGCCTCGACTGCTTTGGCCAGCAACGCCTCGTTCAGCCCGTCGATCGCGGCCGTTCCGCAGCGGGTCGTCAACTTCATCAGTGTCGTCGGGTGCGGGACCTGCCCGTCCAATGGGATGCGGCAGAACCGCCGCCAGGTGATCGAGTCGGCGACCTCCCGGCACAACGACTCGTAGCCCAGGCCATGCCGGAACTTGAGGAACATGAGCCGCAGATAGGTTTCCATCGGCGTTGACGGCCGACCCGCGGTCGGGTGGAAGAACGGCACAAAAGGGCCGAAGAACACCCCGTCGTCCAGCAGACGGTCGACCCGCTCCAGCTCCACCGGCAGCCGCCGGACCTCGTCCGGGAGAACCGCCTCCCACAGACTGACCTGCTCAGCGTAAGTTCTTAGCATCAAACAACTCCCAGCCGTCGCGACCGATCCTGGGCCCCATTTTCCCACGAACGTGTCCCCACCCAGCGCAGGCGCGCAGCCAAACCCGCTGCGCCGCAACGACTCAGCCTCGGACTATTTCAGGTCGAAGTAGCTAACGCCGATTCTCGCGTCGGGTAGCGGGCGGGACTGATCTGGACACCAGGCGTGGTCCGTGGATGCGCGAAACCCGTTACGCAGTAGGGGAAAGCGCGCGCGGGTCTTGGTGAGTCGGGGACCG
>JAABUT010003172.1_pt1 | contig 14514 bp, 9 predicted proteins | sample 5559281 | NCBI WGS metagenome assembly JAABUT01 (sample SAMN10711880, study PRJNA513359) | rock metagenome | isolation source: Antarctica rocks | place: Antarctica: Victoria Land, Ricker Hills nord | collected 2016-01-04 | reverse complement strand
TACGCGGGAAGGACGGGAAGGATTGTATAAACTGATCCTCTCCTCTCTTTCCCTCTCTGTGCTCTCTGTGCCTCTGTGGTTCAATAATCAGACCAAAGGAGGGTGACGAAATGCAGTACCGGACACTGGGCAGGACGGGCGAGCGGGTCAGCGCGATTGGGTTGGGCGGCGCGCACGTCGCGCGGCCAGCGGACCCCGCCGAGACGACGCGGATCATCCACGCCGCCATCGACGGCGGCCTCACGTTCATGGACAACTGCTGGGACTACCACAACGGGCAGGCCGAGGTGAAGATGGGCTACGCCCTACGCGGCGGCTACCGCGAGCGCGTCTTCCTGATGACGAAGATCGACGGCCACTCCCGCGACGTCGCCGCCGGGCAGATTGACCAGTGCCTGGAGCGATTGCAGACTGACCGCATCGATCTGATCCAGTTGCACGAGATGATCCGCCCGGCGGATCCGGAGCGCGTCTTCGCCCCGAACGGCGCGATGGAGGCGCTCGTCGCGGCGCGGGACGCAGGCAAAATCCGCTACATCGGCTTCACGGGCCACAAGGACCCGGCGGTGCATCTCGCGATGCTCAACCAGGGATTCGACTTCGACACCGTGCAGATGCCACTCAACGCCCTCGACCACCACTATCGCAGTTTCGAGGCGCGCGTGCTCCCGGTGCTTGTCGAGCGCAACATCGGCGTCCTCGGCATGAAGCCGCTCGCGTCGGGTCGCCTCCCGAAGGACGGCACGCTCAGTGCCGAGGAGTGCCTGCGCTACGCCCTCAGCCTGCCAACTTCCGTCGTCATCACCGGCTGCGAGAACATGCGCGACCTTGAGCAGGCGTTGCGCGTTGGTGAGACCTTCACCCTGATGACCGAGGAGGAGTTCGCCGACATCCGCGCGCGCGCCGCGTCCATCACCGGCGCGGAAACGGGCATGGTCGAGGGCTGGAAGACGACGAATGACTTCGATGGCACGATCAAGAACCCGCACTGGATCACGACGGCGAGTGTCACTGCGTAACGGAGGACGAAGAAGAAGTAACGAGTAATGAGTAACGAGTACCAAGAGCAGCGACGCGAGCAGGAACCCTTCTTGTTACTTGCTACTCGTTACTCCCCCTCAGTCCTTCCTTAGTCCTTCCTGGGGTGAGACGATGGCAATGTACGATCGCTTCTCGCTTTTGCCGGAACCCGATGATGCGTCGGTGCAGGATCGCGACCTGCTGATCCGCATGACGGCGTATCTCGACGCAATCGAGACGCGCGTGCGGCAGGGGCAGGGGTGGTGCATCTTCAACGCGCACCGCGCCCGCGCCGCCCGCATTGGGCAGTATGTCGTCGCCGGGCTGCGCGGCCACGCGCCGCTCATCTCGCACACCCTGATGACGTGGCGCGACTTCGCCCTCAATGCCTACGTCACGGAGGTTGCCCTGCCGCGCGAGGAGCAGGACGAACCCGCGCCTGAGCCAGAGAGCCGACGTGATCGGGAGCAACGCCTCGCCCGCCGCGTCTCACGCGAGGCGTACTGGCGCGCGCTCAATGTTGATGTGCTCGTGCTGCTCGACCTCGCACCGGCGCACGCGCACGAGGTGACATTCCTCGGCGGCATCCTCACGAGCCGTCACCGCCTGCACCTGCCAACGATCCTGACCACGCCCCACATGCCGGACGGCCTCCGGGCGGCGATGGAGGCGGTGGACACCGAGGGCGGCGCGTGGGAGCAACTCTGGGGCCGGATGTACGAGACGAGCCTGATCGCGCTATGAGCGCGCCCGCGCTGCCGCGAGCAATCGCCCCGCTCGACCGACACCGCTCGACGACACACCCCGCGTCACCCACGGCAATCCGTTGGCACTACTGTTGCGCCAAATCGATGGTCGGTGCGGCTTCCCGGAATGGAGCGATTCACTAACCCGGATGTCTACCGCATCACGGCATCGGATACACCTCAACCGATTGAGCGTCTCTGGACGTAATACGAGTAGGCAGAAGCCAGAGGCCAGAAACCGGAAGCCGGAACCGGATGTCAGTATGTTGATGCTCCCGTCCGGTTTCCGGCTTCTGGCCTCTTCTCTCAGTACTCAGTACTCAGTACTCGATACTTCCCTCTCCCCCGTTGCATTTCCCGCGCAATCGCGGTAGCGTGTGGGTGCAGCAAGGGTGCGGCGCGAATAGACAGAGGCGGACACGATGTGTGATAGAGTGTCCCAGCACCCGACGGCAGCGATGATGGTCCAATTCGGCGGTAGTAGACGGCGTCCGGTACTTGTCACTCGTGCGCCCTCCCGCCCGCTCTCACAATGGTACATGCCATGACAAAGCTTCGGCCCCCGGCGGCACAGCCCGCCTTCCTTTGTATCACCCTCCAGCGACGGCAGCGGCGCGGCGCGGTCGCGGCGCGCGCGCTGCTGCTCGCCCTCCTCGCGATGCTCATGGTTGTGCCGCCAGTCGCCGCCGACGACCCGCCGCTGCTCGCCGCGCCCGGTGGCCCGTGGCAGCACGACGACACGACCTCATTCGCCATCAGTTATATCCAGCGGGATCGCGTTGCGCCACAGATCGACCTCTACAAGAAGATCGCCGACCGCGCGTACGAGATGGAAACGGGTATCTTCGGCTCCACACAGGGGCTGGACCGCCCCGTCCCCCTCTACCTGTTTACCGACCTGCCGCAATTCATGGCGGCGGTGCCGGCGGCGCAGAACGACCCGAACCTCTACAGCGGCGTCGATGGCGGCGGCATCTACATCGCCGTGCCGCGCATGGGCGCGCTGCAAGCGCCGGAACTGACCCAGAATCTGCGGACGCTGCTGACGCAGCAAATCGCGGCGAGCCTGAGCGGCGGAAACCTGCCGCCCGGCCTGCTCCGGGGCACCGCGCTCTACGGTGCGGCCCCCCCGGCGGAACTGCCCGCGCTCGTCGCCACCCTCAATCAGCAGGCGAACGCGGATCGGCTCGCCGACTGGGCGACCCTCGCGAACAACCCCGACGCGGCGCTTGCCGGGCAGCAGTACAGCGTCGTCTCCTTCCTGATCGACACGTACGGCTTCCGCATGTACCGCTCGTTCATCGAGACGCTCGGCAAGCCGCAGGCGCGGAAGGATTGGCGGCAGGCGATGCAACTCGTCTACACCAACGATGGCCCCGCCGCCGCGACGACGCTGGAGAGCAAGTGGAAGGCGTACCTGCCGCAGTTCATCGGCGGACTGTGGCAGCGCAACCAGTTCACCTATTACAACATCGACGAGGCGACGCAACTGGTTGGCGTCGGGCAGTACTCGCAGGCCGTCGCGCTGCTGACGCCCGCGATCCCTTTTTTGCAGCAGACCGGGACGCCGAAGCGCGCCTCGGAGGCGCAGGCGCTTCTCTCGAAGGCGCGCGCCGGTTCGGAGGCCGAGGCCCGTGTGCGCGATGCCCAGCAGGCGCTTGAGGGGAACGATTATCCGCGCACGACGCAACTCCTCAATCAGGCGTCGGACTTGTACAAGGCGATCCCCGACGCCAAGCCGCCACTGATTCTCGTGCAGTATCAGCAGCGGGCGGCGCGCGGCGTCCAGGCGACGAATGACCTGACGACGGCGGAGACCGAGGTCGGCGGGTGGAATGTCCTCCGCGCGCGGCAGCACGCGAACCGCGCCCTCGCGACCTTCACGGAGTTCGGCAACGCGCCGCTCGCGGATCGCGCGGAGAGCGTGACGCTGCGCGCCAATCAGCGCATCAAGATGGCTGGTGTGGGCGTTATCGGCACCGGGCTGATCGTCCTCATCGGCGGCTTCGCCATCCTGGCTTTGCGGCGCGGGCGGCGGCAACCGCTGCCCGCGCTCCCACCACTCGATTAGTGCTGAGTACTATCTGTCGAACGTACTGAGTACCGAGAAATGAGATTTGATATGGTGACCGAACAGCGCGGACTCCCGAATGCGCTCAACGTTCCCAAAATGCGAAAAGGGCGGCCAGCGCCGCAACCATTACGTGGCGGCCCGAATGCGTCTGCGGGCACTCAGTACGTTCGACAGATAGTACTCAGTACTCGATTCTTCCCCCTCGCGTGGCGCGTGCTCTGGTTCCCCTTCTGGTTCGGGAGCGATCTGCGGCCGCCCGCGCTGCCGCGACGCGGCATGGGGGATAACCGCCTCACCGTCCTGCGCCGGGGGCTGGAAGCGACGCGGTTTGTCCAGTGGATGCTGGAGATTCAGGATCGCATCTGGCGGCAGCGACTGCTCCTCATCGCGCTTCGCACCGTCTGGCTGATCTGCGTCGTCTCGATCGGCATCTGCGTCAACGGCATTCTGCGCGGCACGCAGCCGAGGCCCGTCACCATCACCTTGCCAGCGGCGATCATCTGTGCGCTCGCCTTCGTCTATGCGTGGCTGCAACGCCCGACGCGCATGGGCCTCGCGCGGTTCCTCGATCAGGGGTACGGGCTGGACGCGACGCTCGCCACCAGTTTGGAACTCGCGCAGGGCGAGATGGATAGCCGCCTCGCCCCAAACCTGCTGAACCACGCCGCGCGCACCGCCTACCGCATCGGGCGGACGCGCCATTTGCGCCTCCATCGCATCGCGCAGGAACAAATCCTCGCCCTCTCGCTCGCGATCGTCACCGTCGGCGTCGTGCTGCTCCTCTTCCTCGCGAACAGCCTCGATCGACGCCCCTTCGCTCCCGTGCCACGGCTGCCGGACGTGAAGACCGCGCAGCAGCAGAACGGCGCGGACGCGACCAACCCGCAAGCGAACCTTGCCGATCAGCAGTTAACGCCCGAGCAGTTGCAGCAATTGGCGGTGCAGTCCGCGCAATCGCAGCAGGACCTGAAGCGGCTCGCGGACGCGCTCAACGACGACTCCGCGACGAAGCAGGCGGCGCAGGATATCCAGAACGGCAACTACAGCGCCGCCGCGCAGGACCTCCAGCAGGTCGCGAGCAACCTCGATCAGGTCTCGCCGGACGCGCGACAGCAGATTTCCAATGATCTTCAGCAGGCGGCAAACCAGAACACCACCGGAAACCAGAACCTGACCGACGCGGAGAAGAATGCCGCCACCGCGCTGCAACGCGGGAGCGGCAACGACGCCGCGCAATCGCTGCGCAATCTCGCCAATCAGGTGCAGCAGACGGGCGGGCAGGTGCGCTCGCAGCAGGACCTCTCGAACGCCATTCAGGACGCGCAGCAGCGCGCGCAGGGTGGCGATCAACAGGGCCAGCAAGGGCAGCAGAGCCAGCAGGACGGCACCGGGGCGCCGCAGAACGGCACGGGCAAGGACGGCAATCAGAATGGCCCCGGCGCGGGTCTCGGCCAGCCGGTGCAGTATCAGGCAGGCGACCCGACGCAGGTGCAGAACCTCGGCACGACCGGCAACCCGCTGCCCCTGACGGGCCAGCCCAATGGCCAGTCCGCCCCGCTCCCCGGTGGGCAGGGCAACCCGAACAACCTCACCAACTCCCCCGGCAGCGGCGGCAGCGTGCCGAACACCGGACAGCAGGGCGCCGTCGATCAGAGCAGCCCGGATAGCAACCGCGTCCCCCGCGACCGGCGCGATGTCGTGCAGGGATACTTCACGCAGCCGGGGAGTAGGTAGGACTAAGGACTAAGGACTAAGGACTAAGGACTGAGGACTGAGGACTGAGCGTTGATGCTCCTTAATTCGTTACTACAAGGATGTATAGGGATACGGTAAACGATGGTGGGAACACGAAGCGACGAAAAACTCAGTCCTCATGCCGCCCAGAGGGCACCCGCAGTCCTCAGTCCTACTCTTCTCGATGAGGCGTTCCTGCGGCGGCTGGAGAGACTCTCGTTGCGGTCGCGGCGCTCGTTCACACACGGGATCGCCGGGGAGCATTCCAGCATCCGGCGGGGCACATCGCCCGAGTTCGCCGACTACAAGCCGTACACGCCGGGGGATGATTTCCGGCGCGTGGACTGGAACATCTACGCCCGGATGGGCGAGATGTTCGTCCGCCTCAGCGAGGTGAATATCGACCTCGCGGTGCACCTCCTCGTCGATCGCTCCCGCTCGATGGACTGGGGCGAGCCGAACAAGTTCCTCTACGCAAAGCGGGCGGCGGCGGCGATGGGCTACCTCGCGCTCGCCGGATTCGACCGCGTGACGGTCGCGCCCTTTGTCAGCGAGGCGGGGCGGACGCTCGGCCCGCTGCAAGGTCGCTCGCGGGCAGCGGGACTGTTCCAGTACCTCAGCGCGCTCACCCCCGAGAGCGGCGAGACCGATCTCGCGCGGACATTGCGCGCCTACGTGAACACGAGCCGTCGACCGGGCTACCTGATCCTCTTCTCCGACCTTCTCTCGACGACGCGCATGGAGGATGCGTTCGGCATCCTGATCGAGCGCGGCTGGCAAATCGTCATCCTGCATACCCTCTCCCCGTGGGAATTGCACCCCACGCTGGACGAGGACGTCGAACTGGAGGACGCCGAGAATGGCGAGCGGATGCGTATTCGCCCGACGCCGGAGACCTTCGCCGCGTACGAGGAACGGTTTTCGGCGTGGCTCGGCGCGGTCGAGACGTACTGCAAGCGGTACAACATCAACTACGTGCGCGTGCCGACGAACATGCCCTTCGAGGACCTGGCAACGCGCACGCTGATCGCGCAGGGGGTGCTCGAATGACCCTGCTTGCGCCGCTCGCGCTCCTCGGCCTCGTCGCGTTGCCGGTGATCTACGCGCTCTACATGCGCGAGGACGCGCCGGACCCCTTCCCCGTGCCGACGCTCCGCTTCTGGTCCGAGGCGACGAGCGACCGGGGCCGCCGCTTCCGGCGCAAGCGCCCGCCGCTGACCCTCCTGATGGTGGCGCAGATGCTGATCGCGCTGATCCTCGTCGGCGCGCTGGCGCGGCCTCTACTGAATTTCGGCTTCCTGCGCCCCTCCGGTGGCGCGAAGCAGCTCTTCGTCATTGTGGACGGCAGCACGAGCATGGGCGCAACGGACATCGCGCCATCGCGCTACGCGAAGGCGAAGGAACGGGCAATCAGCCTCGTCGGTAATCTCGCGGCGGATGAGACCGCGACGGTGATGGTGCTCGGCAGCGAGGTGCGGATGCTCGGCGCGGCGGACGGCGTGGAGCAACTCGCCCTGAACGAGAAACTCCGCAACCTCACCCTGCCCGGCGGCCACGCCGATTTCCAGGACGCGCTCGGCGTCCTGCGCCCGCTGTTGAACGCGCAGCAGCGCAACGAGGTCGTCGTCATCACGGACGGCGGGCTGCTCGGCACCGGCGCGCTCAGCCCGGACGACAAGATTCCTGCCTCCATCCGCGTCGAGAACATCACCGGGGGCCAGGGTGCCGCCTCCACCGCGAATGTCGCGATCACGCAGGCATCGACGCGCGTCTCGCAGCGCAACGCGGACATGGAGGAATTCTTCACCCGCATCGCGAACTACAGCGACAGCGCCGCGAGCGTCACACTGCGCCCCTTCTTCAATGACATTCCCGCCGCCGAGGAGCAGGTGACGATCAACCCCGGCCAGACGATCGAGCGCACCTACACGATGCCGAAGGGCACCACGAGAGCGAAATTGGAAGCCCGCACGCCGCAGCCGGACGCCTTCCCGGCGGACAACACCGCCGAGGTGATCGCGCGCGGCGGGCGCGGCTCCCGCGCGGTGCTCGTCTCCACGCGGCCCGGTGCGGACACGCCGCTCGTCCGCGCGCTGAAGGCGTCGCCCAACATCAAACTCGAAATCCACGACGCCGCCGAGAAGCCGGACCTCGCCGCGCTCGGCGGCAGTTTCCTCGTTCTCGACGGCATCGCGCCCGACCTGAGCAACCTCCCCCCCCGCACGCCGGTGCTCGTCGTCAACCCGCAGGCGGGCGGGCCGCTCCTCAATGTGACGGGCGTCTCCGGCGCCGTCTCGCCGCCCCGACTGACGGATGCTGGCACGCGCGACGTGCTCCTAAAGAATGTCGATTTCGCGGGCATCCGCTTCAACCGCCTGCCGCTCGTCGCGCCGCCGTCGTGGGCGAGCGCGCTCGTTGAGACGAATGAGGGGCCGCTACTCCTCAGCGGCGAGCAGAACGGGCGGCGCATCGTCGTCCTCAGCCCGCCGCTCAATGCGGACGCGACGAACTTCATCTCCCGCCAGGCCTTCCCGATCATGATGGCAAACATCACGGAATACCTCGTGCCGCCTGCGCTCCCCAGCAGCATCACACCGGGAAACACCGTCGCCATCCCGCCCGTCGAGGGCGCGGAGCGCGTCACGGTGACGCGGCCCGACGGCAAGAGCCGCACCTTCCCCGTCAACGCGGACCGGACGCCCATCCCCTTCGTGGCGACCGAAACCCCCGGCACCTATCAAGTCGTCTATACTGGTGGGGGGAAGGACGTGCTGACCGACGCCTTCACGGTCAATGTGGGCGACGAACTCGAATCCGACCTCCGGCCCGGCCGCGCGATTGACCTCTCGGACATCGCCGGTGGCGCGAACACCACCCCCGCCGCAGGCGCGCAGCAACGGCGCGGTGTCGGGGTCGCGCCCTGGCTGCTCGCTGGGGTACTGATCTTGCTGGCGGCGGAATGGCTGCTCATCAGCCGCCGTTCCGGTTCACGGAGAGCGCGCCCGCGCTTGCCATCGTTCTCACTTCGCAAAGGACGCGCGTCATGACGCTTCGCCGCCCTGAGCTGCTCTGGCTCATCATCCCCGTCGCGCTGCTCATCCTCGCGACCGCGCTGCGCGGTCGTCGCGTCGCCCTGCCCGCCGCGTTCGTCCGGCTGGCGGCGGTGGGGAGCATTCTGATCGCGATTGCCGGCCCCGTCACGGCATATCAGGTCTCGGGCAAGAGCGTTATCTTCGTCGTAGATCGCTCCGGCAGCATCCCGCAGACTGCCACCGCGTCGCAGGCGCGCTTCATTAACGACGCCATCGGCAACCTCGCGGGTGGGACGCGCGCCGGTGTCGTCGCCTTCGGGGGCCGCGCGTCGCTCGTCTTCGCCCCCGGAGCGACCCCGCGCGACCCGACCCGGATCGCCGGTGGCCTGACGGAGGCGGTCGTTGATCGCGATCACACGAACATCGCGGCGGGCATCCGGCTGGCGCGGGCGATCCTCGCGCGGGGCGGCGGCGGGCAGGTCTTCCTCCTCTCCGATGGGCAGGAGAACACCGCCGATGCCCGCGCCGAGAGCGAGGCCGCGACGAGCGACGGCGTTCGCATCTCCCCCGTGAAGACGGACGATCTCGCCTTCCCGCCGGATGTGCGGGTCGCGTCGGCGGATGTGCCGGAGACGCTCTGGGGCGGTGACACGCTCCCGCTCCGCGTCAACCTGACGGGTAACAACCCCTGGAAGGGCAGCGTCCATGTCCGCATCGACGGGCAGGAGGTCCTCGACGCGCCGATTGTCGCGGCGGACGGCAACGCCGGTTTCGTGACGACGCTCCCCGGCCTGACGCCCGGCACGCACGTCGTCACCACGAGTGTGCAGGTGACGGAGGGCGACAACCGCATCCCCGAGAACGACCAACTGAGCGTCGTCACGACGGTGCGCGGCAAGCCGAACGTGCTGCTCATCGAGGGCACGAGCGGTGAGGGCAAGTCCGTGCGGGACGCGCTGACGGCGCAGGGCGTGAACGTCACCGTGAAGACTGCGAAGGAAATCCCCTCCCGCCTCTCCGCGCTCGGTGAGACGGACGCAATTGCGCTCGTCAATGTCAGCGCGAAGGACCTCTCGCTCGACCAGATGACGACGATCCAACAATCCGTGCGGGCCAACGGGCGCGGGCTGATCGTCATCGGCGGCACGAACGCCTATGGCTCCGGCGCGTACTACGACACCCCGTTGGAGCAGGCGCTCCCCGTGAAGATGGGATACGCACCGGGCAACCAGCGCGATCAGGTGTCGCTCGGCATCATCATCGACCGCTCCGGCAGCATGGATTTCGGCGAGGGGAGCAAGGACCCGAAGATCGCGCTGGCGCGCACAGCGGCGAACCTCGGCATCGACGCCCTGAAGACGGGCGACGAGACCGCCGTGGTCGTCTTCAACGACGGCGCGGACCCGATTGTCCCCCTCCAGACCCTCACGGACAACCGCGCGCTGATCCACAGCACCATCAACGGCATCCGCGCCGATGGCGGCACGGACATCTTCGCGGGGATGGCGAAAATGCTCGACCTGATGCGCGGCTCGACCGCGAATGTCAAGCACATCGTCCTGATGACGGATGGCGAGTCGCAGGGGCGCAGCGATTATCAGGTGCTGATCGACCAGATGCGCAATCTCGGCATCACCTTCACGACTATCGCCATCGGCAACGACGCAGACACGAAACTGCTGCAGCGCCTCGCGGACATCGGCGGCGGCAAGTACTACTTCGCGGCCTCGGCGAATGAGGTGCCGCAGATCACGCTCAATGAGGCGCAGTCGGCGGGCAAGCAGCCCTCGCGCACCGGCAATTTCCGCGCGACGCTCGTCAAGCCCAGCCCGATCATCGGCGACATTAAACCGGAGGAACTGCCGCCCCTCGACGGCTATCAGGTGACGGAGGCGAAGCCGAACGCCGACATCATCCTCGAATCGGGCCAGAAGGACCCCGTGCTCGCCCAGTGGCAGTACGGCCTCGGGCGCGTCGTCGCGTGGACGCCGGACACGGGCACGGCGTTCGCCAAGCAGTGGCCGACGTGGGGCAAGTACGCCCAGTTCTGGCATCAGGCGCTGCTCTGGGCGCTGCCGGACCCGAACACCGCCGCGCTCACCGTCGATACCCGCGCCGAGGGCGACCAGGTCGTGATTGGCGTGGACGCGACCGATGTCGATGGGCAGTACATCAACAGCGTCCCCGTCACCGGGACGCTCGTCACGCCGGAGGGAAAATCGTTCGCGTTGCGCCTGCCGCAGGTCGGGCCGGGTCGGTATGAACTCCATGTGCAGGCGGCGATCCCTGGCGCGTACCGGCTGACCCTCGCGCAGCAGCGACCGGGGACGAACCCCGTGCAGCGGGAGGGCGGGTTTGCCGTCCCCTACTCGGCGGAGTACGCGCCGACGCCGGGCGGTGCGGCCCTGCTCAGCGACATCGCGACGCTCACCGGTGGGTCACTCCTCGCCGCGCCGGGCGAGGTGACGGACGCGGGCGGCAAGGCGGGCGCCGTCACCCGCTACCACGAGTGGTGGGGCTGGTTCGCCATCGCCGCGCTCGTCTTCTTCCTGCTCGATCTCGCGCTGCGCCTCTCGCTCGCCCCCGCGCGGCGCACGGGTGGTCAGCCATCGGGCATCAACCGCCTGATCGGGCGCATGCGCCGCTCACCACGCCGCCGCACCCTGACGCGCCGCCCGCCGCCAAGTCTGCGGTAGGGGAACCTCACCCCCCGGCTCCCTCTCCATCGCCGTTGAAACCTCACCGAACTACGATCTTTGGGCGATAGCTCCGTACGAGAGGGGCCGGGGGTGAGGAAATAGCACCCACCCCATTCCAATCACGCAACCATTCCCCGCGCGCCGACGTTTCCCCTTGTGCCGTTGGTGGCACGGGTACGCCGCGTGCGGTATCCTAGAGGGCGAAGGAGAGCCATGTGACGTCAACCGTCGAGCAACACATACGGGCGGGACCGCCCCCATCAGCGCCGGTCTCGCCGCGTCATCCGCTCCGCAGCATCGTCGGGGCCATCGGGGCGTACTTCATCATCCGCATCGCGGCGCGCGCCTCTTACGGCATCCTCTCCACCTATCTCGCGCAACGTGTGACGGGTTCCGCGACGGTCGCCGCAGTCATCGTCACCGTCTTCTTCATCAGCGAACTCGGCCTCGCGCCGATCTTCGGCAACCTCTCGGATCGTTTCGGTCGCCGCCCCTTCCTCATCCTCAGCCCGATCTGCGGCGCAGCGGCGTCCGGCATCTTCGCGCTCGTCACGCTTCTCCCCGTCGCGGATACGCAGGTCACGGGCTTGATCCGCGTCGGGTTGATCCTCGTTTTCGTCGCGGGGCGGCTATTGGAGGGCATCTCCGCCGCGTGCGCGACCCCCTCCGGCCTCGGCTTCCTCGCGGATGTCTCCGGGGATAACGAGGAACACCGCGTCCGCGTGATGACCGCGTTCGAGGTCACAACGGTGCTCGGCGTGGTGATCGGCATCCCCGTCGGCAATGTCCTCTATGGCCTCGCGGGCGTGCACGGCTTTTTCGGCGTCCTCGCCATCTACGCCGTGACGGTCGTTATCCTGCTGGCGACGGTCGTGGAGAGCCGGAATGCCACGCACGCCCCGCCGGAACCGGAAGCGGGCGAGCGGCTCGGTCGGTCAGCATTTGCAGTCTATCGCAGGCTGCTCGCGCGGTCGCGGATGATGGCGTTCGTCCCGGCGTGGCTCGCAGTCAACGCGCTGCTCGCGGCGCTGCTCGGCCTCATCCAGTTCCTGCTCAGCCTGCCCACAGCGGCGCAGGGGACGCTGGAACGGAAGCAGAAGGACGCGGACCTGCGCTTCCCGCATCAGTTGCTCGTCGGCGGCTTCGATCAGGGCACCATCGCGCTCCTGCTCGGCGTCTTCGGCGCGATGCTGATCGTCGGCATGGTGCTCTGGACCTTCATCCTCCCCACGATGCGCCGCCCGGTGGCAATGCGAATCGCGCTCGGCGGCTTCCTCGCGATCTTGGCGCTGCTCGCGGTCATCAACCGGCTCGGCGAGAACCCGCAGACACTCTCGGCCCGCGCGCACCACGCGCTCTGGTTCCTTCTCCCGGCGATCGGGGTGAGCGTGATCGTGGCAAGCGGGTTCGCGCCCGCCGCCCTGACGCACCTCGCCGCCCTCTCGGAGGAGGCGCCGGGCGAGCGCGGCGCGATGATGGGCTTGTACTCGCTGCTCCTCGGCGGCGGGCAGTTGTTGGGCACATGGATCGGTGGCATCTTCGCGGATATCGCGGGCTTCAATGGGCTAGTGATTTTCGGTTTCCTGCTCACCGCCGTCGCCTTCTGGAGCGTGCATGCCTCCGCCGATCACCTCACCGATCACTCGTGCCGCGATTCCGGCCCCCTGGCGCACGCCCCGCATAACACCTGAGCTGCGGGGTATGCCCACCATGCGCTTGCCATAACACGTGCCCTCGGTGTAGGGTTGCGAGGGCAATGGCGGGTGTAGTGAAGGGAAACGGGATACATGCGACGCTGGCTTGGCTTGGTACTCATTCTTCTTCTCGTCGGGTGCGGTGGGAGCAGCACGACGAGCACACCGACCATTGCGCCGACTACTGCGCCAACACCGGCGACTGCGCCGACCGCTGCACCGACCATTCCCCCAACCATCGCGCCGACAGTGGCGTCAAACCCGACAACGGCCCCCGCAACAGCGAGTGCGACCGCCGCATCGACTGCGGCGCCGACCGCCGCCACGAAGGCCCCGGCCCCGGCGGCGAATGGCGACCTCACGCAGTTGCACGTCGGGGACAACGGAGACGGCTACGGCTTCAACGTCTGGGGCCTGAGTAGCGATGCTGCCTTCCGCGACAAGGTGTACGCGAATGTGCAGGACGCGGGCTTCGGCTGGGTGCGCCAGCAGGTCTCCTGGGCTTCCATGGAGCCGCAGAAGGGCAACTACGGCAACGACACCACCGCGCAACTCGACCAGTTTGTGAGCGGTGCGAGCGCGAAGGGCATCAAGGTGCTCCTCACCGTCGTCAAGTCGCCGGACTGGGTCGGCGCGAAGGGCGGCCTACCCACAAAGACGCAGGACTTCACCGATTTCATGACCTTCCTCACCCAGCGGTACAAGGGGAAGGTGCCAGCGTACGAAATCTGGAACGAGCAGAATTACGCTGTTGAGACGGGCGGCAAGGTCAATGTCGCGGCGTATCCGCCCATCCTCAAGGCCGGGTTTCAGGCCATCAAGAAGACCGACCCGAAGGCGGTCGTCGTCTTCGGCGGCATGACGCCAACCGGCGTGAATGACCCCGCCATCGCGCTGAACGAGGTCGAGTATCTGCGGCAAATCTATGCTTTCAACGGTGGCGAGATCAAGCAGTATTACGATGTGCTCGGCGCGCACCCCGGCTCCAACTGCAACGACCCGGATCACTCTTACCCCGGCAATCCGCAGGGGTGCGATGTAGATGGCGACGGCAAGCCGGACTTCGCGACCGACAACTCCTTCTATTTCCAGCGCATCGTCGAACTCCACAAGGTGATGGAGGACGCGGGCGAGGGCGGCACGAAGATGTGGCTCACCGAGTTCGGCTGGACGACGACGAACCAGGCGAAGGGCTACGAGTACGGCAAGGCCGTCTCCGAGGAGCAGCAGGCGAAATACCTCACCCGCGCCTTCGAACTGGGCAGGTCGTACCCGTGGGTAGGCGTGATGTTCGTCTGGAACCTCAACTTCTCGGTCATCACCCCGCCGAGCGACGAGAAATACCCATGGGCCGTCCTCAAGAGCGACTGGTCCCTCCGCCCCGCCTACACCGCGCTGAAGGCGATGCCCAAGTAGCGCGGTTCGCGGGACGGATTGCATCGCGGACCCGCCGGGAGAAACCGGGGATGAACCGCAGAGGCGCAGAGGACGCAGAGGAAGACAAAAAGAAGATGG
>JAABUT010003171.1_pt1 | contig 14515 bp, 17 predicted proteins | sample 5559281 | NCBI WGS metagenome assembly JAABUT01 (sample SAMN10711880, study PRJNA513359) | rock metagenome | isolation source: Antarctica rocks | place: Antarctica: Victoria Land, Ricker Hills nord | collected 2016-01-04 | reverse complement strand
CAGTCCGCCCTCGTCGGCCAGTCGATCGCCGCTCACGGCCACAACGCTGGCACGATGCCGTCGCCGAACTGCTGGCATTACAGGCTGACTATGCCGCATGGGCCGAGGCCTTGCCGGACGGGTTGCGCGACAACGCGACCGGCGAAGCTCTGCAGGCCATCGTCGACTTCGATCTCGATGACCTTGCCAGCCTTAAACCACCACGCGGCTATGGACGTGATTAAAACGCAATGAACCGAGGAACTTTCAATCGGCGCTTTTGAGGAGGATTCAACCGGTATTGACAGGCCGCCTTGTCGCGCCGGCTCTGCACCAGGATGTCCAGCTCGATCCCGTCCTGGTCCACCGCCCGCCAGAGCCAGTGCTTCTTGCCCGCGATCTTCACCGCGACCTCGTCCAAGTGCCACTTGTCCCCGGCTTGCGGGAGACGGCGCCGGAGAGATGGTCAATCCACATCCCTCCGTGGCTCTTTCGGTCATCGAAGCGGTTTAAGACCTCGGCTATGCTCGTTCCGAAAACGTGTCGCAACCCCGCGGGCCTCGTCATGGTACTTCGCTCCCGAACTGGAGTAGCGTCGCCCCTAAAGGGGCACGAGCGCGGGACCATGCAGAATTCCACTCGCAGCACAGCGAAGGTGCTTAGGCACCCTGGTGCGTTCGCCATAGCCGTAGTCAAGCAATTTCGCGCGAATCAAGGGCTCTTGCTCGCCGGGGCCGTCGCATATTACACGCTGTTATCGCTGGTGCCGCTACTGATTTTGTTGCTGATGGCACTCTCACACATTGTCGCTGAAGATCGACTGCTGCAGGTGTTGCGTGAGTACCTGGAGTTCATCGTGCCTGGGCAGTCAAATGCCCTGGTTCAGGAACTCAGGGCCTTTCTCGCCCATCGCGAGGTAGTCGGGGCCTTTCTGCTCCTGAGCATGCTCTTCTTTAGTGCCATGGCGTTCACAGTTCTTGAGAACGCCATGTCCGTCATCTTCGTTCACCGCGTCGCAATCCGCCGACGGCACTTTCTGATTTCGGCGGTTATGCCTTACCTGTTCAATATGCTTCTGGGTATCGGGTTGTTGATCGTGACGTTGGTTTCCGGGCTATTGGAAGCCATCGGCACTCGCAACATCACTATTCTCGGCGCATCGCACTCGCTTAGCCCGATCTCGACAGTGCTCCTCTATCTGCTCGGGGTGACCGGGGAGGCCCTGCTCCTTTCCGCAATTTATCTCGTAATGCCAGTGGGCAAGTGGTCGCCCCGCAACGCGCTGATCGGCGGCGTGACAGCCGCCCTTCTGTGGGAAGTGATGCGCCACGTCCTGGCATGGTATTTCTCGACCATGTCCCAGATGCAGGTCGTCTACGGGTCATTGACCACCTCCGTCGCAGTCCTTCTAAGCGTCGAGTTCGGTGCTCTCGTCCTGCTGCTTGGAGCGCAGGTGATCGCAGAGTACGAACGGATTGACCGCGAACCGCTGGAGGTCGCGCCCGAGCCACTGCGAACCGAAATCTCGCCCTGACCTTCGACTCGGATAGCTGTAGGCGCTTGCAATACATCGCCGCTCGTGCTCGCAAACGGAGCGGATTCTTGCTCGGATTAAATGACAATGGAGCGGCGGGTCTGCTCACATTATCTGCCACTGTGCTCGCCATCATCACGTCGTGCTCGCTATCGACGGCTTGTGCTCACAATCCGTGACAATGAGGAGTGGAGGCTTTCCGGCTCCTACAGGCAGCGACATCTCAGACGGATTGCAAGCAGGCGCCCGCCACCTTTCCCGAGCCGGCAGAGGCGATTACGTTTTCGGGTGATGGTCCGATTCGTTGGCGCCGAAAACGGAAGGAGCTTGGCTATGGCAGATGCCGCCCGACGCCAGCGGAAATTGGTGGCAAAGGCTGCCCGACGCAAGGCGATCGTTGCCGGGAAGAAGATGCTCGAAGCGTCATCGACCAGTTTGGTTGGCCGCATCCGGGTGGCGACACAGGGTTCGGTAGTCCGATGCATAATGTCGTCGACCCTGTTCGAGATCGGTATCGGCCACGTCATCGTGGCGCGCGCGCTGCCGTCGGGCTTACTTGGCTGCGCCTATTTTCTGGTCGATGTTTTCTGCCTCGGGGTGAAGGACGTCTTTTATGTCGAGATGGGTCAGACAGAGCTGCGATCGCGCCTGGCGGAGCAGGACGATGTACAAAGTTTCATCGACATCGAGCCCGCCCATGCGCGCAAGTTGATCCGTGATGCCGCGGCTTATGCGGCCAGTCTGGGGCTATCCGCGGCGAAAGACACGCCGGTCATCGAGGCAATTTTCGGGGATGTCGATACTGGCGCCTATACCGAGACATTTACGTTTGGCAAGGATGGCAAGCCCTTTTTCGTGAGTGGGCCGAACGACACGCAGGCACGCATTCGTGCCGTCAGCCAGACTTTAGAGAAAAGCCAGGGCACCGGCGGCTGGAATTACATGGTCAAAGTGCTCCCCGGTCTGTAGGGCCCATATGGAACGACGCTTGTCGGCTGGTTCACCGAGGATGGGTGAGCAACAAGATTGCCCGGAAACAGATCGTCGAGATGCGCCAACCCGTTCACCCGGAATGCTGAGCTGCGCAACTTGGTGCAGGGGCGCCGCCCGGCAGCACACAAGCGGATGGCCGAGGTCTAGAGCATCGAGAGCCTGATCACCGCTCGACGTTTCTCGCAAACCAACGTTTCTGACGATCCCTGGCGCGTACCGCCCGGAACCGCGCATCAAGGCACTTTCCCTTCTCACAACTGTTCCTGATTGCTCTGTTCCGAAACGCTGCGCGTTCGACGACTTTTGAGAACAAAGACGCGGAATGTAGGTCAGTTGCGCCGCCGCCGCGTTCTCCGTGCGTTGAAGCCAAACCCGCCGAAACGCGCGACTTTCCGGCAGGCGCGAGTGTTATCCTGACCTCAGTTCAGCCACTGGCGCAGAATGTGAGCACCACCCTCTGTTGGCGAGCACGACGCGATGATGGCGAGCACAGTGGCAGATAATGTGAGCAGACCCGCCGCTCCATTGTCAGTTAATTCGAGTAGGAATCTGCTCCGTTTGCAAGCACGAGCGCGGATGATTGCGAGCGCCTACAGGTAGGGCCGTGCGTCTGAGCGGGACGGTGTACTGACATAAGGGATTTTTCTGCAGTGGAATCAGATATACTCCGTCCACGTGAGAACCCGAAAATCGGCTAGCGAGTCGATCCTGATATAAGCGGCATTTCGGAGGTGCGAAGTTTTCGGGTTCTCACGTGCACAGAGTATACTTTGAAATATTCCGTTGCAGATGCGGACCAGTGGCTTTGGAGCGTGCGAAACATATCGCAAAAGCCGATGACTTCCGCGCAGGACTTTTGCTAACCGTATCCCATTAAAAACATGTAATCGGACTTCGTCAAAAACTGGCGTGCGAATGTATCAAGTTCCGCATACCCGCCTATGACAGTACACCGTCCCGCTCAGACGCACGGCCCAACTCCGGCGCGTCCACGACTGTATGAGCGTCGAGTTTGAAGATGGCGAGTTGCGCGAAGGGCTGCGCAAGGTGGCGGAACGCTGCCGTCTGGACGCCGGCGTGCTGAGCGAGCTGGAGCTGGGCGAGGCGAAGCTCGAAGCGCAGTTGGAGCTGATCTGAGCCATCGTAATCTGATGCCGGCGCGCAGGAGGCGCAAAACAGATGCCGAGCGAACTGGACGCTGTGCTTGCCGCGCTGGCGCGGCTGGAAGCGGGTCAGGCGCAGATGACCTCGAAGCTGACGGGGATGGATGCCGGTCAGACGCTGCTGTGATCCTCCTTGGTTTCCGTGGTTCTCCCGCGCTTTGCGTGGATCATGCCGCTATCAGAATGCGCCGTCGCAGCAGGTCGAAGCTGGCCCTGCCATAGCTTTGCCGTTTCAGCAGCTTGAGCCGGTTGATCTGGCCTTCGGCCTGGCCGCTGCTCCAGGGTTCGGTGAGCGCGGCGCGCACCGCGGCCCCGTCCTGCTCCAGCCCGGCGGCGAACATCTCGACGGCGCCGATGCCGCATGCGCGCGCTTCGGCGAGCCAGGTGTCCAAGTCGGCCACAGGCGCGGCGAGGGGTGTCGGCTGCCCGGTGCCGCAGTTGCGGACGAGAGCCGTGAACCGACGCGCGAGGGAGGCGACCTGGGCGGCTTCCTTGCGGACCATGTGCGCGTTCCAGTTCGGAAGGACCGGGCTATTACCCTATCCGTGTCCAGGCGGACAGAGGAACAGCGCTGCTGACATGTTGTGGTAGGGTGTCGTCCCTCGGTTGGTCCTGCCCAGCCCTAATCCCTTACGAGGGCAGGGCCGATGCCGAGTTCCTGGCGGACGTGCGCGAACTTGGCGGGGTCCGCCAGGCGTTTGTCGGCCATCATCGCCCGCAGAGCTGCAAGCCCCGCCTCCGTGAACACCAGCCGCGGCAGCCGACCCGTAGCGTCCAGCCGCATCAGGCCGCGCTCCAGCAGGCCTACTGCGGCCCGCGGCACCTTGGGTTGGCCCGCCTGCGGGCCGCCCCGCCATGTCCTAAGCTGGAAACCCTCGGCGACGGTCGGCAGCGTCGAGAAGAACATGTCGAGTTCGCGTCGTATGTAATCGCGCTCGCCTGGCGTGAGGACGGCGGGGATGGCGGAGGGTTCAGGCGTGGTCATGGCCGCTGCCATAGCACGCGGGGCCGGACGTACGTAGGCCCGGACCCACGGTTCATCGTGTCCCCTAGGCGCCCCCGGGTTTTCGCACCCTTGTCGGCGTGGGGCGGCTGCGGCACTGCGCCACTCGCCGCATCAGCCTGTCAGGAGCGCCAGGTCGGCCAAGTCTCGCTTGCGCTGCCTGGCCCGGCGCTCGTAGCTGGCCTGGGTTTTGGTGCAGACCAGGCTGTAGGGCCGTCCGCGGCGGTCGGTCGCCGTGTCCACGTCGCTGCCCGCTGTCCGGATCGTGCCCTCGACGTGGCTCCGGTCGGCTTCGGCCACCTTCAGCACCCAGGTTGCCCGCCCAGGGTCGTCCAGGAACCGCGCCAGCTCAGTGCAGCGCAGGTACCGGCACGGCAGCGTGCTGTCCCGGCGCAGGTCGGACGGGGGCGCCAGCGGCTCCGCGGCACGGGCGCCCAGGTGCGCCCGGCACGCCGCGCGCAGCGGGCCGGCGCCCGGAGCGTCCGCAGGCAGATCCCGGGCCGCAGGCACCAGCACGGCGTCCATCCCGTACGTGCCGGGCCAGGCCAGCAAGTGCGCCACGGCCTGCTCCGCCAGCGCCGGGTCCACCGCGCCCAGCCCGGCCAACAGGTCAAGGACGGTGCGCGGCGCCATCGGCGCGGGCTGCTGCCACGATGGAACCGGCGCGGCTTGCGCGGGGTCGCCAGGCATGGCGTCCAGCAGCGTCGCTGCGGCCCCGTGCAGCCCCGCCGGACCCCAGGCCGCCGCCGCCCGCGACAGCAGCCCGGCGCATGCTGCAATGGCCGTGCCCGCCGTGCCGCGCACGACCTGCTCCACCAAGGCAGCACGCTCCTGCGGCGGCAGGGGGCCAAGCGCGTCCAGGATGGCGCCGACGTCGCGCGGGTCGTGGCCGCCCGCGGCGATCACGTCGGTCAGCATCCGCCGGATCAGGTCGGCATCCCCCAGCAGGGACAGCGCAGTGAGCATTCGGGCGGTGCTGGTCGTGTCCCCGTTGCGTGCGGTCCAGGGGTGGTACGTCGGCCAGCCCGCCAGCATCTCCGTGCCGAGGTCACGCGCCTCGCTCCAGAACCGCGAGGCACGGTCCCCGCCCGCCGCGGCCCAGCGGCGGGCCAGGTCCTCCAGGTAGGGCAGGGTGACGGACAGGCCGGCCTGGGCCAGCACGGCCGGCAGGCTCCCGGACGGCCATAGCACCAGGGCGGCGCGGCGGTAGGTCCGCTCGAACGAGGCGCCCTCGTTCCCCGTGGCCTCGCGGAAGCTCTGCTCGTCGGGCGCCAGGTCGTCGCAGGCGCCAGGTGGGGACAGCTCGTCCTCCTCCTCGACTGGGATAGGACCGATGGCGGGGGCGCTGCCGTCCAGGGCGCGCCAGTCCGACAGCGACACGTCGCGGTTGCTGACCTCGACGACCTCAAAGCTTTCGTCGTCGTCCTCGTCCTCGCGTCCGCCGCGGCGCCAGCCGTAGCTGCCGGTGTACTCAGCCGGGCCGTTTTCCTCAATGGTCAGCAGCGCCAAATGCAGCTCGCATTGGGCTTGCGGGGCCGCCGTCGCCATCACGCCGGCCACCGCGGCATCGGCGCCCTTCAGCGCGGCGAAGCCCAGCTCGGCCGGCGTGTAGGCGTGCTCCAGCGGCAGGACCAGCTTCACCGGGCCTTCATCGTCCCAGTCCCGCAGCAACTCGGCGGCGCGGGCCTGCTCGGCGCGGTGGTCCGGCGGCTCAGGCAGGCGTCCGCCGGGGCGGACCAAGTTGTAGACCAGCGTGAGGCGGAACCCCTGGGTGACCGGTAGCACTTCGTGCACGCAATCGGCGTAGAAGGCGGCAAAGGCGGCCTCTGCCGGGTCGGTGCAGCGCAGGCTGAGCCGGGCCTCCTGCCCGGCATGACCCACCACCAGGTCGCCGCCCTCATGCAGGGAGGGCAGGACCACCACCAGGGTGGCGAACATGCCCCGCGCCTTTTCCGTGTCGCGGTGGCCGACGAAGAAGCCGCCCTCCCCATAGAGCAGCAGCTTGTAGAACTCGGCGGAGACCGGCCCGGTCACGCCCAGGCCCTCCGCGGCGCGGGCGACAATACCGTCGAGCGTGCGCGCCCAGTGCCGCCCGCCGATCCGCACCCGGCTTGGGGCGACCTGCCAGCAGCGGCGCACCGCCGGATCAACGATCGTGTCCTGTCCCCGCCCGAACGGCGCCTGCTCGGCCGCGGCGGCGAGCTGCGCGGCCTGTGCGGGCAGCAGCGGCAGGGCGATGGGGCCGACGCCCTCCACCTCCAGCGACGGCGGGAGCAGCTCGGCGGTGCCCGAGGCATGGAACGATCCCGGGCGGTCCACGGTGCGGAGCAGGTCGGCAAGGGATTCGGCGAGCATCGTCATGGGCATAAGATGGCGCAGGCCCTGGCGGGACACCAGGAGCCGCGGCCACATAACGCCAGTGGCATGGCTGTGACCGAGTGCGGATGCCGCTATCCGCCCGTCTGCGCCGCCATGCCTGATGTGGCCCTATCCCCCGGTGGCCCGCTGTTTGGCTGTCAGGGCTCACGTTCGCCCGGGACGACGGCGCACCGCTCCACCCGGCCGTCCCGCAGCACGGTCAGCTCTGTCGCGCGCCCGATCCCGTCGGCATCGAGCATCCGGATGAGGTCGTCTGCCCCACCCACGGCCGCGCCGTCCAGCGCCACAACCAGGTCGCCCGTCCGCAACCCGCCGGCAGCACCCGGACCGCCCGGCTCGACCTCACCGACGCGCACGGCCTGCGGTCCTCCCGCCACCGCGAGCGCCACCCGCCGCGGCAGCGGCACGGTCTGGGCGGAGATGCCCAGGTGCGCCCGCCGCACACGCCCGTGCCGGACGAACTCGGCCACCGCGAACAGCGCCGTGTTGCTGGACACCGCGAAGCACAGTCCCTGCGCACCGCCGATCATCGCGGTGTTGATGCCGACCACCCGCCCGGAGCCGGCGATCAGCGGCCCGCCGGAGTTGCCGGGGTTGAGCGCCGCGTCGGTCTGGATGACGTCGTCAACCAGCCGCCCGCCTTGGGCACGGAGCGACCGGCCGAGCGCCGAGACCACCCCGGCAGTGACGGTGAACTCGAACCCGAGCGGGTTGCCGATGGCCACGACCAGGTGGCCGCGCCGCAGGCGCTTAGGGCTTGTCAGGAGATAACCGCTTCATCTGAGTTGTCTCGCGGGTGGATGGTATAGTTCCATTCGCCATGAAAGTTGTGGCGGGTGATGTTGAGGGAGGCCATCTGTTCGTCGGAGACGGCGATGCCCTTGGGATAGTGGCTTTCGTCGAGTTCGCAGTGCACGGTCAGGCCGGTGGTTGTGGTGGTGGCGCTGATCAGGTCGACGATGACGCGATAGCTGACCAGCGGCCTGGCGCGCCAGTTCATGCTGATGAACGAGAACAGGCGGTGCTCGATGCTGTTCCACTTGCTGGTGCCGGGCGGCAGGTGGTGCACCTCGATGGCGAGGGCGATCTCGTCGGCCAAGCCTTGCAACGCGTATTTCCACAGTCGCAGGCGCGAGCCGTTGCTGCCGCCGCCATCGGCGGTGATCACCAGACGCTCGGCCGCGGGATAGCGCACACGGCCGACCTCCTGCCAGCAGCGACGGATCGTCTGCACCGCGAAGCTGGCGGTGTCGTGGTTCATGCCGACACTCACCCAGCCCGCATTGGCCGCCAGGTCGTAGAGGCCGTAGGGCACCGCACGGCCGAGTTCGGGCAGCAGGAAATCGTGCACCTGCACCTCCTCCGGGTTGCCTTGCGGGCGCCACTCGCGGCCCGAGTTCCTGAAGTCGCCGACGAGTTCCTTCTTTTTGGCGTCTACCGAGATCACCGGCTGCCGCTCCGCCAGCGCCGCCGTTACGCTGGCGTTGATATGGGCGAACTGCGCATCCCGGTCGGGATGCTCGCTCCCCTCTCGCGTCTTTCAATTGGCCTGGAGGCTGAACTTCTCCCGCGCCAGCAACTCGCCCACCACTGTACGGCTGACCGGATGGCCGCGCGCCGTCAGTTCCGCCGCCAGCCGCCGCAGGCTCTTGCAAGTCCAGCGCAGGGGCGACATCGGCTCGCCCCGTGCCCCCGGCTCCACCAGCGACAGCAGGTCAGGCAACAGCCCAGGGTCCCGCTCCACCGCCGTCTTGCCGCCGCCGCCCGGTTTGCGAACACGTCCCGGCGGCAGCCTGTCCACCAGGTCCCTCAGGCCCCGGCCAATCGTGCTCGCCGCCAGCCCCGTCGCCCGCGACACCGCGGCGATCCCGCCATAGCCCGCAGCGCGCGCCTCCGATGCCGCAAGCAATCGCCGACCGCGTTCGTCCAAATGCGCCGATAGTTCCGAAAACCGCGCCCTGACCCCGTCAATGTCGATCATCCCGCTACGCTACGTCTCCGCCTAACGCAGGAGAATCCCTGTCATGCGACCGCAGCCGCAAAGCCGATTCACTTATCGGCGGACGAGCCCTTAGAGTCGCCCAGGGACGCTGCCGGGGTGCCGGGCGGCAGCCGCGCGCGCAGCAGCGTCAGGTCGGTATCGGGATCGTCGCCGAGCACCTCCGCCTCGGCGTCCCCTCCTTCGGCGAAGGCCAGCCGGACCCGGCGGGTGCCGCCCACCACATGGCTGTTGGTCAGCACCAGGCCGTCACCTGCGATCACCACGCCCGATCCGGCGGTGTCGCGGCGGCCCGGCCCCCGGGCCTCGACCCGGACGACCGCCGGCCCGACCCGCCCGGCCACGTCGGCGACCACCCGCGAGTACGTGTCGAGCGCCGCATCCGCGGCACCATGGGAGTCGCCGTCGTGGTGCGGAATGGGAAGGTCGGGCATAGCGGTCCTTACAGGCGGATGACGCCCAGGCGCGCGGCATGCGCGACGGCGTCGGTGCGGCCGGTCGCGTCGAGCTTGTCGAGCAGCGAGCCGACGTGAAACTTGGCGGTGTGGACCGAGATGCCCAGGCGCCGGGCGACCAGCTTGTTGGACGCGCCTTCGGCCAGCAGGGCGAGCACCTCGACCTCGCGCGGGGTGAGGCCGACCGGATCGCCAGGCGGCACGGCGGCAGGGGCAATCCAGCCAGACACCAGCGTGACGTCCGCCTGCTCACCAGTTGCCGCCAGCCGCAGCCCTGGCACGTCGGCCAGGAGCGCGGCGACCCGGTCCGAAAGGGCGGCCTCCGCTATGGCCAACGCGACGACGACGGGCTCGGTCACGCCATCGTCTCTACGCCTGAGGCCGCTCCGCCACGGTGAGCGTCAGCCCAAGCGCCTGCCCGGCCCGCAGGACGGTGAGTGCGACCGCGGTGCCGACGCTGTCCGGGCCGAGCGCGCGCAACAGCGCCGGAACGCCCTCGACCGGGCGTCCGTCCCAGGTCGTGATCACGTCGCCTTGGCGGACGCCGGCCGCGGCGCCGGGTCCGCTGGCGTCCACGCCCATCACCATCGCCCCGGCGCCCCCTACGTCACGGGCGCCCGCGGCGTCAAGGCGGACCGGCTGCAGGCTGAGTCCGAGGTAGCCGCGCGCGATGCGCCCGTGCGCCTCAAGCCGCGCGGCGACCCGCTCGACCGTGGCGGCCGGAATGACGAGGACGCGCCGCTGCGGCCCGAATACAGCCATGCCCAGCACGTGCCCGGCAGCGTCCAGGACGGGTCCGCCCTCGGCCGCGCGTCGCAGCGCACAATCCAACTCGATGCGCGCGCCGATGTCGCCGCCGCGCATGCTGCGCCACGCCCCGCCAACGAACGAGACCATGCCGAAGGCCGCCATCGGTGCCCCGTCCTGCGCGCCGACGGCAACCACCAGGGCGCCCGCCGCGGCCGCGCTTGCGTTCAAGGCCAAAGGTGTTCCCAGCCCGCCGGCGGGCGCGAGGCGGAGCAGGGCGACGTCGGTTGTGGGGTCACGGCCGGCGATCGAAGCGGCAACCGTTTCACCGCCCGGCAGCACCACGGTGATGTCGCCCTCCTCGGCCAGTGCCTCGTCGGCGGTGACGACCAGCCCGGGCTTCCAGACGAAGCCGCTGGAGCGGGCGCGGCGGGAGTGGACGGCGACCACGCCCGGGGCCGCCCCAGCGACGAGGCGGGACAGCGAGGCGGACAAGGGTATCCATCCGGCGAGTAGCGCCTGGCAGGTCTGATCCAGCTTGGTGATCTTAGAGGTGCTCGTACGAGTGCTGTTAAGATCGGAGGCGGCTAGGGATGGAGATCATCACCGGGGTTGAGCGGCGTCGCCGTTGGCGGTGTGAGCAGAAGCTGCGGATTGTGGCTGAGGTCGAGCGGCCTGGGGCGTCGTTTGCTGACGTGGCACGCCGACATGAGGTAAGCCGCGGCCTGTTGTGGAACTGGCGCCGACAGGTGCGCGAGGGTGTGCTGGCGCCGGAACCGATGCCGGTGTTCGTGCCGGTGCAGATCACGGCTGACGCGCCGTTTCCCGACCGCCTGGCGCTCTCACCGCCTGGTCCCACCCTGAGCAAGGCGGCGCCAGGAGAGCCGGACCGGATTGAGATTGCGTTGCCGGACGGGACCTGCATCCGGGTGGGTGCGGATGTCGGCTTGGTGGCGCTGCGTCGTGTGATGACGGCGGTGCGGCGATGATCGCGATGCCCACGGGCGTGCGGGTGTGGCTGGCCAACGGGCACACGGACATGCGCCGCGGCATGGGAGGTTTGGCGCTGCAGGTGCAGCAGGCCCTCCATCGTGACCCGCATGCGGGCGATCTTTATGTTTTCCGGGGCCGCCGCGGCGACCTGGTAAAGATCCTATGGCACGACGACACCGGCATGTCGCTGTATGCGAAGCGGCTGGAACGGGGCCGGTTCGTGTGGCCGCAGGCCAAGGACGGCGTGGTCTCGCTCACCCCGGCCACCTTGTCGATGCTGCTGGAAGGGATCGACTGGAGGAGCCCGCAACGGACGTGGCGGCCGGAGATGGCGGGCTGATGTCGGCAGCCTGCGCAAAGACGTAATCATCTCGCACAAAGGGGTACACAGCCGACGGCAAGTATGATTCACTCGACCGCGTGACGCCCACCATCGATCCAGTCCCGGACAACATCGAAGCACTCCGCGCTGCCCTGTTGCACGAGCGTGCTGCCCTGGCGGCCGAGCAGTTGGCGCGCCGTGAGGCGGAAGCGCGCGCGTCGGGCGCCGAGGCGATGGTGGCGCATCTCAAGTTGCTGATCGCCAAGCTCAAGCACGACCGCTTCGGCGCCTCGTCCGAGCGCGGCCGCAAGCTGCTGGACCAACTGGAACTGCAGCTGGAAGAGCTGGAAGCCACCGCGGCCGAGGACGAGGCGGCGCTTGAACCGGACCAGGAAGGCCTGCCTCCCCGTCGCACCCTCCGCCGCAAGCCGGTGCGCGGGCCGTTGCCGGCGCATCTGCCGCGCGAGCGGGTGGTGATCCCCGGCCCGACCGAGTGCCCGTGCTGCAAGGGTAAGCTGGCCAAGCTGGGCGAGGACGTGACCGAGACCCTGGAGGTGATCCCCCGCCAGTGGAAGGTAGTGCAGACCGTGCGGGAGCGGTTCACCTGCCGGGCGTGCGAGAGCATCACCCAGCCGCCGGCGCCGTTCCACCCGATCGCCCGCGGCCGCGCCGGGCCCGAGCTGCTGGCCATGATCCTGGAGGCAAAGTTCGGGCAGCATTTGCCGTTAAACCGGCAGAGCGAGACCTATGCGCGCGAAGGGGTCGAGATCGACGTCTCGACCATGGCGGACTGGGTGGGCGCCTGCACGGCAACACTTGCGCCGCTGACCGCGCTGATCGAGGCGCACGTGATGGCGGCCGCTCGCATCCATGGCGACGACACCACCGTGCCCGTGCTGGCCAAGGGCAAGACGGCCACCGGCCGCCTGTGGACCTATGTGCGCGACGACCAGCCATTCGGCGGACCAGAGCCGCCTGCCGCCGTATTCTACTACTCGCGCGACCGCAGGGGTGAGCACCCGAACAAGCACCTGGCCGGCTACGCCGGTATTCTGCAGGCGGACGCTTATGCCGGGTTCAACGAGCTCTACCATCCAGGGCGCAGGCCCGGGCCGTTGATCGAGGCAGGCTGCTGGGCCCATGGGCGTCGCAAGCTGTTCGACTTGGCCAAGGTCGCGCGTGCGCCGCTCGCCGCCGAGGCCGTGCGGCGGATCGACGCGATCTTCGACGTCGAGCGCAGTATCAACGGCCTGCCGGCTGAGCAGCGCCTCGCCCTGCGGCAGACGCACGTCGCGCCACTCGTGGCCGGGCTCGAGACCTGGATGCGCGCGGCACGCGGCAAGATGTCGCGTCACGCCGAGGTCGCCAAGGCAATGGACTACATGCTCAAGCGCTGGGACACGTTCAGCCGGTTCCTACACGACGGCCGGATCTGCCTCAGCAACAACGCCGCCGAACGCGCGCTGCGTGGTGTCGCACTTGGGCGCAAGGCATGGCTGTTCGCGGGAAGCGATCGCGGCGGCGACCGCGCCGCGGCCATGTACTCGCTCATCATCAGCGCCAAGCTGAACGACGTCGACCCGCGCGCCTGGCTCGCCGACGTGCTGCGCCGGATCGCCGACCACCCCGCGTCACGGCTGCACGAGCTGCTGCCGTGGAACTGGGGACAGCAGGCTGCCAAACTGGCGGCATGAGCCAGACCCGCAGAACCCGCAAGTCGAAGACCCTGGACAGCACAACGTCGGCGTCAAACAGCTTCAACCAGATCTGCACGATCCGAATTGAGCTGCGTGACAGCGATCCCCTGATCTGGCGCCAGGTCGAGGTGCCGACCTCGATCACGCTCGAGGTGCTGCATGACGTCATCCAGATCGCCATGGGGTGGCTCGACCGTCACTTCTGGGAGTTCAAGATCGGCAAGCAAAGATACGGTTTGCCGATGGATGAGGACTGGGGCGCAGTCCCGTGTATCGAGGCCACCGAGGTCTGTTTGCGCGACGTGCTGAAGCCGCGCAAGACAATGATCGACTACCTTTACGACTTCGGTGACTCCTGGGAGCATCACCTCACCGTCACCGATATCCGCCAAGGCGAGCCCGGCGCTTCATACCCCCGCTACATCGCCGGCGAATGGGCCGGACCGCCCGAAGACAGCGGCGGGATACCAGGCTTCTATAGCATACTCGACGCCAGGGCTGACCCCGAACATCCGAACCATGCCGAGATCAGGCAGTGGTTCAATCACTACGACCCAAAGATGATCGACGAAGTCCTCCTCAAGATCGGTCTTGCCCGTATTGCCAGCCAATACGATGCGGCCAAGACGCGGATTGCCAAAGAAGACTCCTAATCGGCCCGTTGATGAACCTACTCAGCATCCGCGGCCTTCGCCGGAGGGATACGGACAAGGCCTCAAGCGTGGCGGAGCTGTTCGTATCTGACATGGGTGCCTCCTGGGGATGCCTACGGCATGGCCCCAATGTGCGGACGGTCCGTCGGCGGCGTTACTGCCCGGGTGGGCAGGGAGGGGCGTTGGTGCACTCGACAGATCCAGGGCGAGATGGCCCAAAATCCCAAGCTGCTACGCGATGACCGGGTGGCGACGGACGGAATTCGGGCGCCCGGCCGCCAACATCCGGTTAAGCACTGCCACGCCGACGGCAGCCTCAGTCTGCTGGGCCGCGAAGCCGCGGGCTCGCAGACGCGGTCCGATCAGCGCCTTGTAGCGCCCCATTGTCGTTTCTACTAACGAACGCTGACCGTAGTCGGTGGCGACCTGCCAGCCCAGGCGGCCCTGTTCCGCAATCATCGCCAGATGACCATCACGCTGTGTCGGCAGACCCGGATCGCCGCTAGGGACAGCCGTTGAACGCGGCGGGATTACTACCTCGATGTCATCACCATACATCGCGATCGTCTGATAGGTGGGCGCGCCATCATACGCACCA
>JAABUT010003169.1_pt1 | contig 14517 bp, 17 predicted proteins | sample 5559281 | NCBI WGS metagenome assembly JAABUT01 (sample SAMN10711880, study PRJNA513359) | rock metagenome | isolation source: Antarctica rocks | place: Antarctica: Victoria Land, Ricker Hills nord | collected 2016-01-04 | reverse complement strand
CGCCGGCCAAGGTGGCACCCGTGTCTTGCGGTTCCACACAGGGGAGTGGCATCAAGCGCAATCGGATTGCATGGAGCGTCCCAAGCCCAGGGGTCAAACGGTCCCACCATCTGCTCCCTCTGTTGCAAGCGTCGGCACCAGCATGGCGGCCGGGGAGGCGTTGTGAGGCTGGCGCACGGCGCCGTCAGTACGGCGAGTCCGGGAAATAGAAGTCCTTGGCGTTCTCCTTGGTGATCAGCACCGAGGGGATGATGGTGGTCGCCGGCAGGCGATCGCCTTTCAGCCGGGCCTCGGCCGTCAGGTTGATGGCGTCGTAGATGAACTTGGGTGAATAGGACACGTTGGCCTGCAGCCGCGGGTCGGAGCCGTCCATGATGGACTTCACCATCCCCTTCGCCCCGGCGCCGCCGAACACCAGCTTGATGTCGGTACGCTTCGCCTGCTCGATGGCGCGCAGCACGCCGACCGCCATGTCGTCGTCCGCGGCCCATACGGCGTCAACCTCGCGGAATCTCGTCAAGTAGTCCTGCATGACTCGGAAAGCATCGTCGCGATTCCAGTTGGCGTATTTAGCGTCCAGCAGCTTGATATCTGGATAGGACTTCAGCACCGCGTTGAAGGCGTCCATGCGCTCGTTGTCGAGCGTCGTGGCGATGCCGCGCAGGGCCACGACATTGCCGCGTCCGTTCAACGTCTTTGCGATGTACTCGGCCGGGACGCGCCCGAAGGCGGTGTTGTCCCCGGCCACGTAGGCGTCCTGTGCGCTGGTGTCGGTCAGGCCCCGGTCCACCACCGTCACGTAGGCGCCGCGGGCCTTCACCTGCGCCACGGGCTTGGTGAGTGCCGCGGACTCGAACGGGAACACCACTAGGGCGTTGATCCGGTTTGCGGTCAGCAAGTCCTGCAGCTGGTTTGCCTGCTCGCCAGCGCTGGCGGCGGTCTTGACCGTGACCTTCAGGTTCTTATGCTTCGCCTCCAGCTCCGCCTTGGCCTTGTTGGCCCACCATACGATGGCGGCGGTGAAGCTGTGCGTGGCGGAGGGGATAGCAACGCCGAGGTTGACGGTGTCCTCTGCCCGGGAAGCGCCCGGCCCAGCCAGCGCGGCCAAGGCGCCAGCCAGGGTGAGCCGGCGGGTTGCGAGCGTCATGTCCGTATCCTCCCGATTTTTGCACGAATAAACCACGGCCCTGCCCGGCACAGCAAGCGTCACCGCCGCCGCTGCAGGAACGCCACCGCGACGATGACGAACCCCTGCACCGCCGCGTTCAGGTACACGCTGATGATGCTGGTCAGGTTCAGGATGTTGCCGATCACCGATAGCAGCACCGCGCCCACCACGGTGCCGGCAACCGTGCCGGACCCGCCGCGCAGCGCCGTGCCGCCTACGATCACGGCGGCGATGGCCTCCAGCTCCCACAGAAGCCCGGTCGTGGGCGACGCGGACCCCAGCCGCGGCACGTACAGCAGCGTCGCTATCCCCACGCACACGCCCAGCAGCGCATAGGTCAGCACCTTGGTGCGGTCCACATCCACCGCGGCATAGCGCGCCACCTGCTCGTTGGAGCCTATGGCCTGCACGTAGCGGCCATAGGCCGTCCGGTTCAGGATTACGCCGCCCATGGCTGCGACGGCGGCGAACACCCACACCGGGATCGGGACGCCCAGCAGGTCGGTGTAATAGACCGGGCTGTATGCGTCCGACAGCGCGTTGTCGAGCGTGACCGCGCCGCCGTTGGAGGCGTAGGTCAGGCAGGCCCGGTAGATGCCCAGCGTGCCCAGGGTGACAATGAACGGCTCGATCCGCCCGCGCGTGATCAGCAGGCCGTGCAGCAGCCCGAACAGCGCGCCGGACACCACCGCGATGCCCATGCCCAGCAGCACCGCGCCTGCCGGCGGCACCGCGCCCGCCACGGCGTTCATGGCCAGGATCACCAGCCCCGCGATCAGCGCCGCCATGGAGCCGACCGACAGGTCTATGCCGCCCGACACGATGACGAAGCACATGCCCACTGCGATGATGCCGATGAACGCCGTACGGGTCAGCACGTTGGCCGCGTTGTCCAGGGACGCGAAGTCGGTGTTCAAGGCCGTGCCCGCGATGCACAGCAGCACTAGCCCCAAAATCGGGCCGACGCCGTGCAGGCGTTCGGTCCAAGCCGGTTTACCCGTGTGTTCCCGTTGCATAGGCGATCAGTTCCTCCTCGGTCAGCCGGTCCGCGCCGACCGTGGCCTGGATGCGGCCCGCGCGCATCACCGCGACCCGGTGGCACAGCCCGGCCAGCTCCATCAGCTCGGACGAGACGATCACCACGCCACACCCGGTCCGCGCCAGGCGCTGCACGAGCGCGTAGATGTCGCGCTTGGCGCCCACGTCCACGCCGCGGGTCGGCTCGTCCAGCACCACTACCTTCGGGTTGGGATGCAGCACCTTGGCCAGGGCCAGCTTCTGCTGGTTGCCCCCCGACAGCGCCGACGCCCGCACGTCCAGCGAGCCAGTGCGGATGCCGAACTCACCCACCGCCCCCTCCAGCGCGCGCCGCTCGGCGGACGGGCGCAGCCAGGGGGCGGCGTAGCGTTCCAGCGCCATCAGGGTCAGGTTCGGCGCCAGGCCGAACTGCATGTGCAGCCCCTTCCCCTTGCGGTCCTCGCTAAGATACGTGAGGCCCGCCGCCGCGGCCTGCCGCGGGCTGCGGATGTTCACCGCATGCCCGTCCACCTCGACGTGCCCGGCGCTGCGGGGACGCAGGCCGATCAGGCCCTCGAACGCCTCCGTCCGTCCGGCGCCGACCAGGCCTGCGAAGCCCAGGATCTCGCCGGATTGCAGCTTGAAACTGATGTCCTCCGCCCAGCCCGGCACGGTCAGGCCGTGCACCAGCAGACGTGGCACGCCGGGGGACGGCGCCGGGTCACGCCGGGGATACAGGTCCGACAGCTCCCGCCCGACCATCAGGCCCGCCATCTGCCGCCGGGTCAGGTCCCGCGTGGGGTGCTGCGCCACGAAGCGTCCGTCGCGCATGACGACGACCTCGTCGGTTGTGCGCTCCACCTCGTCCAGCTTGTGCGAGATGTAGACAATCGTCGTGCCGGCCTGCTTCAGCCGCGCCATCAGTTGGAACAGCGCCTCGGTCTCGCCCGGCGTGAGCGTCGCGGTCGGCTCGTCCATCACCAGCAGGCGGGCGTTGCGGGCCAGCGCCTTGGCGATCTCGACCAACTGCTTCTCGGCCACGATCAGCCGGCGCACCGGGGTGTCGGGATGCCGGGCGAGGCCGACGAGGGCCAGCACGCGCGCCGCTTCCGTCCGCATGGCGGCGTCGTCCAGCCGCCAGCCGCGCGTGCGCTCGTGGCCCAGGAAGATGTTCTGGGCGATGGTGAGATCGTCGGCCAGGTTGAACTCCTGGTGGATCAGGACGATCCCGGCCGCCTCGGCGTCGCGTGAGCTGGCGAAGCATACGGGCCGGCCATCTATCCGGACCTTGCCCGCCGTCGGCTGTTCGTAGCCGGCGAGGATTTTCATCAGCGTGGACTTGCCGGCGCCGTTCTCGCCCAGCAGCCCGTATACCCTCCCCGGCGCCAGGCTGAAGCTGACACCGTGCAGCACGCGGACGGGGCCGAACGCCTTTTCCACGCCGCTGAACTCGACAGCCAGACTCATCCGCCCACCCAGGCCGCCTTTGCGGGGCAAGGCTGAATGGCGCAGGCCGTCCATTGAACGGCCTGCAGCGGCAGCGTCTCGTATTGGACGGACATAGCCGGGTCGGATGGCTGTTCAGCAGGGGTGGTCCGGTTGACGGAGGTGGGGCCGGGCTTGCTGCAATGGCCCAACCGGACCTGCCAGCCCGGCAACACCCCGTTGCGGACGCGGCCATCCAAGGCGGCGCCGCCTGCGATCCGCATCATGTCCGCGCACGACGCTTCTGGTTGAGGCTATCCACGAGCACGGCGCCGAAGATCACGGCGCCCTGGATGAACTGCACCCAGAACGGCTGCACGTTCCACAGCGTCAACCCGTTGTTGATGAGGCCGATGATGAGCACGCCGAGGAGCGTGCCCAGCATCGAACCCTTGCCGCCGAACAGCGATGCGCCTCCGATCACCACCGCGGCGATCGCGTTCAGCTCCAGTCCCACGGCCGCGATCGGCTGCGCGCTGTCGAGCCGCCCGGCCAGCACCACGCCGCCCAGGCCCGAGAGCGCCCCGGCGATGAGGTACACGACGGCCAGCGTGCGCGTGACCGGGATGCCCGCCAGCCGCGCCGCTTCGCGGTTGCCGCCGACCGCATACACCTCCGCCCCGAAAACGGTCCGCGCCAGCACGATCCAGGCAGCCAGGAAAACGCTGAGCGAGATGAGCGCCGCGACCGGCACCGGACCGAGGTTGCCGCCGCCGATCTCGCCGAAGGCCTCGGGAAAGCCGAACAGCGTGTTGCCGCCCGTTACGATGAAGGCCAGCCCGCGCGCCATCGCGAGCACGGCCAGCGTGACGATGAACGGCGTCATGTTCAGCGCCGTGACCGCGAAGGCGTTGAAGGCCCCGCATAGGGCGCCGAGGCCGATGCCCGCGGTCATGGAAGGTCCTACGCCCCAGCCCGCTTGCAGAGCCAGGCCGCATACGACGCCCGAGAGCGCCACGACCGACCCCGTCGAAAGGTCAATCCCGCCGGTGACGATGACGAACGTCTCGCCGACTGCCACGATGCCGATGAGGGAGCTGGCCAGCAGGATGGAAAGCATGTTGTCCGTGGTCAGAAACTGCGGCGTCGTGAGCGCAAGCGCCAGCACGATGACGGCAAAGGCGACCACGATGGTCAGTTCGTTGAGCGCATGCCCGACTGCGGCGAGGCCCCGGCGGGGCGTTTGTTCCCCGGTGCCCCCGCTCATCCGAGGGCCGAGAGCTGCATGATCCGCTCCTGGCTGAAGTCCGCCCGCGCGACCTCGCCCGCAAGCCGGCCCGCGCGCATCACCAGGATGCGGTCGCACAGGCCCAACAGCTCCAGCATGTCGGAGGACGCGATCACGACGGCCGCTCCGCCGGCGGCCAGCTCGCCGATCAGGCGATACACCTCGACCTTCGCGCCCACGTCAATGCCGCGGGTCGGCTCGTCGAGCAGGAAGACGCGCGGCTCAACCTGGAGCGCCCGGGCGAGCACCACCTTCTGCTGGTTGCCGCCCGATAGCCCCTGAACGGGCCGGGCGATACCCGGCGCGCGTATCCGCAGCGCCTCGATGGCCCGGCGCGCCGCGGCGTTTACCCGCCGGCCCGACACGAAGGTGCGCCCCCACGCGAGCCGGCCGAGGGTGGACAGCGCCACGTTGTCGCGCAGCGAGAAGGCCAGGATCAGCCCCTCCGCCTTGCGGTCCTCCGGCACGAAGGCGATCCCCGCCGCCATTGCCCGGCGTGGTCCCGGTCCGGCCACGGCGCATCCCGCCACGCGGACCCGTCCGGCGGCGCCGGGCAGCGCCCCGAACACCGCCTTCAGCACCTCCGTCCGACCCGCGCCCATGAGGCCGCCCAGCCCCACGATCTCGCCCGCGCGCACCGTGAAGCCGACATCCCGCACCCGCCCCGGCACCGAGATCCCCTTGACTTCGAGCAGCGCCGGGCCGATCGGCACGTCCGCCTTGGGGAACATGGCCGCGATCGGACGATCCACCATGGCCTGCACCAGCGCGTCGCGCGTCCAGTCCGCCGACGCGCGGGTCTCGACGGCCCGCCCGTCGCGCAGCACGGCCACGCGGTCGCAAACGGCGAACACCTCCTCAAGGTGGTGGCTGATGAACACGATCCCGACGCCGTCCGCCTTCAGCGCGGCGACCGTGCGGAACAGGATGCGGACTTCGGCCTCGGACAGCGGCGCCGTCGGCTCGTCCATGACGATCACGCGCGCCTGGCGCGATAGGGCGCGGGCGATCTCCACGAGCTGCCGCGCGCCGATGCCAAGGCTGCGGACCAGGCGCCATGGCGGCAGGTCCAGCCCGACGCGCGCCAGCAGCGCCCGCGCGTCCCGGTCCCGCCGCCCCCGATGCACGAAGCCGAGCGGCCCCCGGGGCAAGTTCCCCAGGAACAGGTTGTCGGCAATCGAGCGGTCCGGGACCAGGCTCAGCTCCTGGTGGATCACGACCACCCCGGCATCGAGCGCGTCGCGCGGACGGCGGGGCGCGAAGGATTGACCGTCGAGCAGGATCGCGCCCGCGTCCGGCGCATAGACGCCGGCCAGGATCTTCATCAGCGTGCTCTTGCCGGCCCCGTTCTCGCCCACGAGGCCGAGCACCTCGCCGCGGCCAAGTGCGAGGTCCACCCGGTCCAGCGCCTGCACGCCTGGAAAACCCTTGGAGATCGCGCGCATCTCCAACAGGGATGCCATCCGCGTGCCTTCTTGGCCTTGCCGCGGCTCAGCGGCGCGCGACCTCCTCGCTCCACAGGCCGTACTTCTGCACTTCGGGGCTGCCGATATTGTCCTTGGTGATGAGGATGTGCGGCCAGAACTGGTGCTTGGGGATGTTCTTGTCGCCGCGCAGATACTGGTCCACGTAGGCGACGGACTGCGCGGCCATGGTGAGCGGGTTTTGGGACAGGGTCGCGTCCATTTGCCCGTCACGGATGGCGGCTAAAGCCTGGGCTGTTCCGTCAATGCCGATAACGACGATGTGGCCGGCATCTCCGGCCGGGCGGAAGCGGTTGGCCTGCTTGATGGCGCGGATGGCGCCGACCGCGTTGTCGTCGTTGCCGTTGAACACGGCGTCTACCTGGCTGTTCGCCGCAAGGAGCTGGGTCATGATGTTGAAGGCCTTGGCGGGGTCGAAGTCCGCCGCCTGGCGCGCGATCAGCTTGAGGCCGGGGTTGGCCTGCTGCAGCTTGGCGAACTGCTCGGCAAAGCCCTTCTCGCGCCCGTCGCCCGCCGTCGTGCCGAGCAACCCCTGCAGGTCCACGACGTTGCCGCGTATCTCGCCGTAGCGCTGCTTGAGCTGCTGGGCGATGAAGTCCGCCCCTTCGCGCCCAAGCGCCTCGTTGTCGGTTTCCAGGAAATTGACCTGGCACTCCCCGCAGGCCGCGCCGCGGTCGAGGGTGAAGACCGGGATGCCCTTCCGGTTCGCCTGGCGCACCACGGGCACGATCGCGTCGGCGCTGATCGGGTTGAGGATCAAGGCCGAAACACCCTGGTTGATGAGGTCAAGCGTCTGGTTCGCCTGGGTGGCGGCGTCGCCGTTGGCGCTCGTGTTGATGAGCTTGAGGTCGGGGTGCGCCTTGATGCCGTCCTGCACGCCTCGCGTCATGCCCTGGAAGAACGGGTTGGCGAGCGTCGCGACGCTGTAGCCAATCGTGCGCGTCTCCGCCCAGGCAGGGCCGAACCAGGCGGTGAGGAAGAGTGCGGCGGCAACGCCGCCACGTATGAGACGAACGACCATGTTTCCCCCCTGCCCCGGCCGCTGTGCGTGGCCTTTTGTTGGCAGTTCAAGGCTATGTGCCGCATGCCGGCACGTCAACCGGAACGCCTCGGGCCGGTGGTAGGACACGACCGCGATCATCCCGTCCTGCGGCACGCAGGGCGCCAGCAGGCGGGCGGCGACCTGGCAGAGCTGCCGGCCGAGATCAGGCAAGCGCCATCGCGGCCCGGCAGCAGGGCGCTCGGGCGTTACAGCCTGATCCTGATGGGGCTGGAGTTCAGCCGGCAGCTCATCGCCCGCTGCGGCATCATCCTGCTGGCCGTGGCGGCCGGCCAGACCCGCAAGGCGCGCTGATGGGCCACCCGCGGCTCCGCGCCGCCGGAGGCGCCGAACGTGACGCTGGATGGCAGCGGCCCCTAAGCGTACGCTGACCCTGTCCTGCACCGCGGCCGCATCCCGGGGCACGAACCGGCTTGAGGAATCCATGAAGACGATCAAAGGCCCGGCCATCTTCCTCGCTCAGTTCGCAGGCGACGCGGCGCCCTTCGGCACCCTGGCGGGAATCGCGCGCTGGGCGGCGGAGCATGGCTACAATGGCGTGCAGGTTCCAAGCTGGGACGCCCGGCTGTTCGACCTGGCCAAGGCTGCCGGCAGCAAGGACTACTGCGACGAGGTGCGCCGCACGCTCGCCGGCGCCGGGGGCCAGCTGACGGAGCTGTCCACGCACCTGCAAGGCCAGCTCGTCGCCGTCCACCCGGCTTACGACCTGGCCTTCGACGGCTTCGCCGCCCCAGGCGTGCGGGGCAACCCGAAGGTGCGGCAAGCATGGGCGGTGGACCAGATGATGCTCGCGGCCAAGGCGTCGCGGAACCTGGGCCTAACCACGCACGCGACCTTTTCGGGCGCGCTCGCATGGCCCTACGCCTGCCCGTAGCCCTAACGCCCGACCGGCCTGATCGAGGCGGCCTTCGACGAGTTGGCCCGCCGCTGGGCGCGGCTGCACCTGGGCTTCCTGCGCCGCGTCCTGCCGTATGCCCGGGGGAGCCCGAGCCACGACACGCTCAACGACATCCTCAACGCCCTCGACGCCGGGCTGTTCGCCGCCTGCTTCACCGAGTGGGTGGCCAGCCTGTGCGCCGACACCCCGCAGGACGGTGCCGGCCCCGAGATCGTCGCCCCCGAGACCGCCGCCCCCGAGATCGTCGCCATCGACGGCAAGACCTCGCGGCGCACCCACGACAAGGCGGCCGGGCGCAGCCCGCTGCACCTGGTCTCAGCCTAGGCCGCCGGCCAGCGCCTCGTGCTCGGCCAGCAGGCATGCGAGGCCAAGTCCAACGAGATCACCGCGATCCCGCTGCTGCCCGACCGCCTCGCCATCCGCGGCGCCCTGGTCACCAGCGACGCCATGGGCGGAGCTGGCGAAGGTTCCGTCAGGCGCAGCCTGATGGAAAGCCAGCGGAGGGTGCCAAACCAAGATCGCCCAGAAGGTGCTCGACCGCGAGGCCGACTACCTCAGGCGAACGTCTCCGTTCAACCTGCTCGCCGCAAGGAGAACTGGCCGAACCTGCACGCCGAGGTCGAGCGCGCCTTCGACGACCCAGCCCTTGGCGCATCTGGCACCACCGGCCTGCTGCGGCACGACACCACCGACGCGGACCATGGCAGCGTCGAACGAAGGCGTTCGCCGGGGACCGAGGTCCGCCGTCATACGGTCAGCCACGACGTGAGCTTCTTGCAAACCGGCCGCCGTTTCCCTGGCGATTGGGGTGCAACGCACACCAATCGCTTTCCTGGCCTCAAGGCCATCGCGATGGTCGAGGCTGAGGTCGAGCGCGGCGGCAAGACCACCCGCGAGCGGCGGTTCTACCTCAGCTCCTTGGCCCTGGACGCCACCCTGCTCGCCCACGCCGTCCGCTCGCACTGGCACATCGAGAACCGCCTGCACTGGGTGCTCGACGTCGTCTTCCACGAAGACCTTAGCCGCCTGCGCTCCGGACACGGCCCGCAGAACATGGCCACCGTCCGGCCACATCGCCCTCAACCTGCTGCATGGGGCCAAAGACAAGCACAGCCTCAAAACCCGACGCAAATCAGCCGGTTGGAATGCCGACTACCTCGAAACCATCATACGACGAACCGCGTGACCCGCTTCAAGCGATCCCCCTGGGCCGAGGCGGCCATCGGCAGGTTCAAGCAGGTGATCGGCAACGGCCTACGTTCACGCACGGACCGGCGCCGGGCGACCGAGATGGACGTGACCTTCCATGCGCTCAACCGTATGCTGGAATTTGGACGCCCGATCTCCGTCCGCATCGCCTGACCCCAGACAGAACTGGAGTAACTGCGCCCACATCCCCGGTCTATGCAACACGGCTACCAACCCGACAACGCCGCCGGTTCCGGTCCTCCCCTGCCCGCGGCTTGGATATTCAGCGCAGCAAGCGCGTCAGCCCGAGGGGAGAACGTAGCAGGGCGCGGAGACCGATGGCGCCGAGCAGCAGCACGCCCGCCGCCAGCGCGTCACCCTGCCGGCTGGTGTATATCTCGTCCGTATCGCGGGCCGTGCTGCTGAACCGTCCCCGTGCAGCCTGGTGGCCCGATACCGGGGCGAACAGGTTGCCGTCCCGGTTCGGCTCGACATCCCCAAGCTGCGCGTCGAAGCCGGTGCGCGCCATGGCTTGGTCCACCAACGACGGCGCAAGGCGGGCGGCCACGATGGTGGGTGGCGTCGCCTTGCCCACGAACACGTCACGGCGCCGGTTGAACGCCGCGAACACGATGGCACGCGCCGCCATCTCCGGTTGGTAGACCGTGTCCGGCGCCTTGGGCCGGCGTCCCGTCTTGTTGCGGGCCCAGTCAAACTGCGGCGTGTTGACCGCAGGCAAATGGACCATAGTCAGGTGGATTGGGCTGCCGTCGTGGATCAGCTCGCTGCGCAAGCTCTCCGTGAAGCCGCGCAACGCAAACTTCGCGCCGCAGTAGGCACCCTGGATCGGGATGGCGCGCCAGGATAGGACGGAGCTGACCTGAACGATGGTTCCGCGCCCTGTCATGCGGCGCATAGCAGTCAGAGTACCGTTCACGCTTCCCAAGTAAGTCACCTCGGTGACGCGCTTGACCTCCTCCGCGTCCAGATCCTTGATCGGCGAATATACCGTCGCCATCGCGTTGTTGACCCAGATCGTGATGCGGCCGAGTGCCTGCTCGATTTCCAAGGCTGCGCGTTCCACGGCGTCCGCGTCCGCTACGTCCGCGGATACGGTATGGACGCGGGCGCCCAGCGCTTCCAGCTCGGCCCGTGCGCTGTCCAGCCGCTCCTGTCCGCGGGCGATCAGGCCAACGGCACAGCCACGGGCCGCGAACTGCTGGGCGGCGGCACGGCCAATGCCGGCGCTGCCTCCGGTGATGACGACGACATCTGACATGCGTGGCTCCATTCGTGATGAACTTGCCACCTGATGCGGCCATCACGGCTCGCCACGGCGCGAACGCCTTTGTGATGGTGCCGTACTGGAAAGTTCATCTGGTCGTATGCTGCCCGGCGGCGCCCTCGGCAATCCGGTCATCGCTGACCGGTAGGCAATAGCGCAGCACCCGCGCCACGGACGTCCGCGACCACCGATCGCCGCCACGGGGGCGTTGGCAGCTGTGCTGCCTGCAAAGCCTGGGCATAGTCGCCCAGCGAACGCGCACCGGCCGCACGGGCCGCCGCAGTCGCCGATCCATTTGCATGATCAGCCCGCATTTGCGCCACAGCCACTCGCGCGGCACCGCCAGACGTGGATGGGGTCTTTGCTGCAGCCAGCGTGCCGGCCGCTGGCAGGCGCGGGTTGCCGAGCCGCGTCCCACGCACCTTGACTGCGGCCAGCGCCGCCTTCGTCCGCTGCGAGATCATCTCGCGCTCGTGCTCGGCGACGGCCGCGAGTACATGCACGGTAAGGCGGTTCACGCTGGGCATATCGGCGGCGACGAAGTCCACCCCGCCCGGGACATCACCAGCGCTGCCGCTAGGCCGGTGCGGTCCGCCTTGCGCCCGCTTTCCACGTCCTGGAACTCGGCAACGACCTGGGCGCCGACCGAGCGTGCGTGCAGCTCGACCGCGGCACGTTGGGCGTAGAGGCCAAGACCGGACTGGCCCTACTTCAGGTGCTGGGCGAGGTGCTTGTTCATCTCGAACATGGTCACCCGGTCCTTGCCGAACACGCGGCGCAGCTTGTCGTCGGCGATGATCTCACGGCCGTCGTCCGGGTTCTGCAGATGGTGCGCCTTGATGTACTCCCACACCTTGCTCACCACCTCGCCGCGCGCCATCGTCCCCTCTCCCCCACGACGGCGGCCAGCTCCGGCGATGGCTGCAGCGGCTGCTGCAAGGCGTTCGGCTTCCGCCCGGCCTTCGGCTTCTCGACCAGGGTGCCGTGCGGCGGTGCCTCGTCCTTGTTGGCCGCGCTCACCGCTGCTTTAATCTTCGCGGCCTTCGTCGTCGGAGCTTTGGTCATCGGGGCACCTCAAGGTTGGTCTCAGTCGTACGCAAGCGACAGAACGCCAGCGACCGGCTCTGTGTCGCGCCGGGGAAGGCGGGATCAGCGGCTTGGCCCGGGATGTCGCCCGGCTGCAACAGTCTGCCCGCTGCGGCGAGGTGGATCGCGATGGATGGGCAGCGGGCCTGCCTCGGACGGCGCGTCCCTGTTGTGGTTGGCGCAGGTCGGCACAGGGTTCCACCCGGCGGCGTTGCGGCGGCAACCGAGCCGGCGTGCTATGGCGTCCTCCATGTCTGAAGCCAAGCTGCCCGCCGCACCTGCCGCCTTCACGCCCGCCGAGCGCGACTACATACGCCGCGAGCTCGACATGTTCTTCTCGACGCTGCCCAGCGTCGCCGAGGGCTTCCAGCTCAAGACGTGGCGGAGCGGCCCGCAGGCAGGCCAGCCCAAGGTGCCGCAGTCTGCGGCAGGCCTGCTCGAACGCGGGCTGATGCGCCTTGACGCGACGACCCGGTGGCCGCGGCTGTTCTTCACCGACGCTGGACTGGCTGCGCTGCAGGCGATGATGGCCGACCGGCGTTTCGCCGATCCGGCCAAGTTCGCACACGTCCGCCAGGAACTCGGCCTCGACCCAGCCCCGGGTCATGCCGAGCAGCCGTGACGCGGTCGCCCCGGGGGGACGAGAACAGTTCCTCTCTCAGCAGGCTGGTTCTCACCGACCCGGTGATGCCGTATCAGCACGGTTCTGAACCACAAGGATAGCAGATGGCTCGCAAGCCGAAAGCCGCCCGCCGCAACGCGTTCGCCGTCTCCCCCGAGGCGGTCCTTGCCGCCCTGAGTGACGCCCCTGCCCCGCTGCGCCGGGGACGCAAGCCGAAGGCAGCTTCCTCGCCCGCGCCATCGGCCACGATGGACAGCGACGATGCCGCGGGTGGCAGCGCCGATGCCGATGGTGGCAGCGCCGACCCAATTGCGGCGCCCGTGCGCAAACGGCCCGGCCCCAAGCCGAAGCAGCGAGCTGGCGGAGACGCGGCGGCCCCGCTCCGGAAGGGTGCTGGGGCGAAGCCCGGACGGAAGGCCCGCGCATCGGGTGCCACTCCGGAACCCATGTCGGCCGCAGACAGCGGGCCAGACGCCGGGACAGAGGGCCAGCAGGACCAGCAAGAGCAGCGCCGTGGCCCTGAACCAGCCACGCCGGAGCCCACCTCCGCCTCGGCCGCCAGCAACGCAGCACCGTCCGGCTCAAGCCAGAACGCAGCGACCTCGGCGCAGCCTGCGGCCCAGTGGGACCGGGCCACCGACACGGTTCGGTTCGACTGGGCCGAGATCAAGCGCACGGCGTCGCAGGACGGCCCCAACCAGGTCATGGCCAAGCTGCTGGTGGCGGCCCGTGCGGAGGGCGCCACCTCGCGCTGGCCACTCTGAAATGCGCTTGTCGGGCCGCATCGGTCCTGCCGGCCAACGCACCCTCCCCTGTTCTTGACCTCCAGGGTATCCACCTGCGCATCCTGAACAGGCTTGGCATCTCGGTCGTGGTGACGCTAGGCTAAACCCCGTTCAGGGGGGAAAGCAGCAGATATGGCGAGCGGAACAGTCAAGTGGTTCAACCCTGACAAGGGCTTCGGCTTCATCCAGCCGCAAGACGGCAGCAAGGATGTGTTCGTGCACATCACGGCCTTGCAGGCGGCTGGGATCAACAGCCTGAACGACGGCCAGAAGGTCAGCTTCGACGTCGTAACCGAGCGCGGCAAGCAAGCCGCATCCAACTTGAAGCTTGGCTGACCCTTGATGCTGCACCGCCTGGCCCAGCCATCGGTGGCGACACCCGTCCCCCTTGCGAGGGGGCACTCGCGCTTCCGGCTTCGGGTCTGCCTCAAGGCAAGTGGCGTCCGGCCATATGGCTGGGAAGTCTACGACGAAGAGGACGGTAAGAGCGTGCGGCAATCGTCGGGGCGGTTCCGCACGTCGGCCGAGGCGTGGGAAGCAGGCACGGCAGTCTTGGATAGCCAGGAGTAAAGGCCATAGGGCCAGCGCACCCGGTGTGATTTGACAACTGCCGGGGTCGTTTGGTTCTTTGACCAGCTATCACGTTCTGCATGGAGGTCCCGTCCTACATTCGACGCCAGGTTTTTGCAGCAGCCGTGACGAGACGGGCTATTTGCCGACCACCATCGCATCTTCCACGTGAAGTGGTTCGCGTGACCCGCCTTTGCGCAGCAGGGCATGTCACGCGAAGGTGCCATCGGCGTGGTTCAGATCCGGGTTACACGCGAAACGTGGAATTCCTTGGTTGGCGCGGCTCTGGCCACTTTCGGTGTAACCCATAAATCGCCCGCTTTGAACCACGCCAGATGACCTATCCGGAAACGACGCCGCAGCGCCGCGACGAACTGCTCGCCATCCGCAAGCGACTCGAGGGCTGAGGTGCCGATGCCACCGCCTGGCCTTGCGTCCGAGCCCGGTGGGGGCGCCCGAGATCGCCGGCCCGCCAACGCCTGAGATCGCCGCCCCGGTCAGGCACGCAATGCACGAGGCGGCGGCGATGCGCATCCCGGCCGCCCCTCTAAGCCGACGTGACTATCAGGCCGGATAACCCTGGTTTTTTAATCAGTGCAGATCCCGGACCCAGGGGACATCGAAATATTCAGGATGTTACG
>JAABUT010003168.1_pt1 | contig 14518 bp, 14 predicted proteins | sample 5559281 | NCBI WGS metagenome assembly JAABUT01 (sample SAMN10711880, study PRJNA513359) | rock metagenome | isolation source: Antarctica rocks | place: Antarctica: Victoria Land, Ricker Hills nord | collected 2016-01-04 | reverse complement strand
GCGATGGCGGGAAACAGCTTGATAAGGGCTGCCCGACATTCCGGAAAACGGCCTAACTGAACGGTATTGGGTCTAGGGCGCACTGCGTCCTGGCGGGTCCAGGGCAGAGCCCTGGCCTTCCTTGCTTCCGAGCGATCATCCTGCCGGCTGTCAGGTTGCTTTGCCGATGTTCCAGAAGCTGGTGATTTGGCAGGGGAAGGTGCCGGTCACGTTTCGGCGCCATGCCAAGGGTTGCCAGTAGTAGCCCAGCGGGATGAACGGCACGGTTTCGAACGCGCGCACCTGGATGGCGTCGGCGAGCTTTTTCTGTGCCGCCAGGTCCGGCGCTTCCAGCCACTGGTCGCGCATCGCCTCGATCTCGGCGTCTTCAGGCCAGCCGAACCAGGCGCCGGCCTTGTTGGTGCGAGTTTGCTGGGAGATGCCGGGGTTCTGCACGTCGGCGCCTGACCAAGTAGATTGGAACGTGCTCCAGCCGCCTTTCTCCACCGTCTCTTTGCTGGCGCGGCGCTGGATCAGCGTGCCCCAGTCGGTCGCCGCCAGGTCGACGTTGAAGCCGACGCGGCGCATGACGTCCGCGGTGACCAGCGACAGGGCGTTGATCTGCGGGTAGTCGGACGGCGCCAGCACCACGGTGCGCTCGCCTTTGTAGCCCGACGCCTTCAGCGCGGCGGCGGCCTTTTCCACCGAGCGCGTTCGCAGCAGATCGTTGCCCGCCGCCGACTCGAATGCCGCGCCGCAGGTGAAAACGCTTTCGCACACGCTCCACGGCGCCGGCGCGCCCGCCTCGCCGTCGCCGACCACCGCGCGCAGGTAGTCGCGCTGGTCGATCGCCATCAGCAGGGCGCGGCGCACGGCGGGGTTGTTGAACGGCGGCTGCAGGTGGTTCACCCGGATGTCGGCGTAGGTGCCCTGCGCCAGGCGCTGGCCGACGACCACGCCGGGGTTGGCCTTCAGCAGCGGCAGCAGGTCGTGGATCGGGTATTCCCAGTAGTCCTGCTCCCCGGCCATCATGGCGCCGGCGGCGGTGGCGCTGTCGGAGATGACGGTCCATTCCACCCGGTCGACGCGGGCGCGCCGGCCGCCGGCGATGCCGTCCACGGGTTCGTCGCGCGGGGCGTAGTGCGGCGACTTTTCCCACACCGCGCGCGACCCGGGGTTCCACTCGGCGCGGACGAAGCGGAACGGGCCGGAGCCGACCGGGTCGGTGATGGCCTTGAACGGGTCGGTCAGGGCGATGCGCTCGGGCATGACGAACATCGGCATCGGGCTGGCTTTCCCCAGCGCGAACGCCAGCAGGGCAAAGCGGCGTTTCAGGCGGAAGCGGATGGTGCGGTCATCGGGGGCCGACAGCTCGTCGGTCAGCGCGGCGACGGTCTGCCCCAGCGAGTCGCGCGCCCACCAGCGCCGGATCGACGCCACCGCGTCGCGCGCCAGCACCGGCTCGTTGTCGTGGAAGCGCAGGTTCGGGCGCAGGCGGAACTGCCATTCCAACCCGTCGGCGGACTCCGTCCAGGCTTCGGCCATCTGCGGACGGGGTTCGAAGGCGGCGTTCACCGCGACGAGCTGGTCGTAGACCAGGTATGCGTGGTTGCGGGTGACCACGGCGGTGGTCCAGATGGGTCGAGGCTGGTCAGGTTGGCCTGCGGGATGACGCGCAGCACGCGCGACGCGGCGGGCTGGGCGAGGGCAGGGGCGGCGACGTTGGCGGCGGCTGTGGCGGCGGCTGCAAGCAGGAGATCGCGACGGCGCATGAGGTGACTCCGGGTTCGATGCGGCGACGATAGCGGGCGCGGACGCCGGAGTCGTGTTTCCGTTGGTGTCGGCCCACGCTTCATCATTGAAGGTGACGGGCCGGGCGTGGAACCCTTGGATTGCCGCTGCGTAATCTCAACCGTGCGCCGAACATCGTGTTGCAAGCGCCATGGGAGTCGCCAGAATGAGAAACATGATCGCTGCCGGCGCGATATTCGCGTCGCTTCTCGCCGTTTCGGCCTGCTCGCTGACGACATCGTCGCCCCAGCCGGCGCCGGTCATCGTGCAGCAGCCGGCCAACGCCCCGCCGGGCACCGTCTTCGTGCCGCGCACCTACTGACGCCCACACACCTACTGACGCGTGAGTTTTGCCGGTTGCGGCGGCGTCGCAACCGGCAAATCCCTCAACCGGCGGTGATCCCGTCGATCTCCGCCAACTCGGCCTCAGTCAGCTTCCACCCGCCGGCCTTCACGTTCTGCTCAAGCTGCTCCGGCTTCGTGGCACCGGCGATCACGCTGGACACCGGTGGCTTGGACAGCAGCCAGCTGAACGCCAGCTCCAGCGCCGTGTGGCCACGCGCCTCGGCGAAATCAATCAGCTTCTCGCTGGTGCCCCAGTTCCTATCGGTCAGGTAGCGTTCGGCCAGACGTTCGGTCTTGGTCAGGCGGGCGCCGTCCGGCATCGGCGCGTTGCGGCGGTATTTGCCGGTCAGCAGCCCGCTCGCCAGCGGGAAATACGGCAGCAGGCCCATGCCCAGGTGGCGTGCCGCCGGCAGCAGCTCACGCTCGGCATCGCGCACCACCAGCGAATACTCGTCCTGGCAGGACACGAACGGGTTCAGCCCGGCGGTGCGCGCGGTCCAGGACGCGTCCGTCATCTGCCAGGATGTCCAGTTGGAACAGCCGATGTAGCGCACCTTGCCGCTGCGGATCAGGTCGTCCAGCGCCCGCAAGGTTTCCTCGACCGGGGTCAGCGGGTCGAAGCGGTGCACCTGATACAGGTCCAGGCAATCGGTCTTCAGCCGGCGCAGGCTGTCCTCCACCGCTCGCATGATGTAGCCCCGCGACGCGCCCTGCCTGCGGCCGTCGTCGCTCATCGGCATGCAGAACTTGCTGGCCAGCACGATGTCGCGGCGCATGTCGCCCAGCACCAGGCCCATCGCCGTTTCCGACCCGCCACGCTCGCCGTACACGTCCGCGGTGTCGAACAGCGTGATGCCGAGGTCGAACGCCTTGTGGATGACGGCCCTGGTCGCATCCTGGTCGATGCGGCCGCCGAAGTTGTTGCAGCCCAGCCCGACGGCCGACACGCGCAGGCCGGAGCGGCCAAGATTGCGGATTTCCATCATCGGTACCCCCTGATTTCACCGCCAAGTCTCGCGTCCGCGCGGCGTGCTGGCAAGCGCCGGCAGGTCACCGCCGGGGTGGTGGCACCGGCGCCTTGGCCATCCTCGGCAGGTCCTCGTCGAGGATGATGATGTTGAGCGAGAAGCTCACCTCGCCGTCCTCATCGTCGCGGTGCACGGTGCCGAGGAACTCGGTGCCGACGCGCACCTCCACCGTGGCGCCCTTCTTGGCCGGTGCATCGATGTGGATGCGGTCGTTGCCCAGGGTGGCGCGCAGGTAGGACTGGACGCGGGCGATGTCGATTGGAGTCACGGTCAGCCTCGGGTGATTGCGGGTTCTGGTCTGTCAGTGGCCTGCGAAATTCAGGAACACAAGGGTATTCTTGCGCGGGGATTGAACGCCGCCCGGTTTTCGCCCAGCCTTCGCCGGCATTCGGAGGAGGCCTCGATGGCACTGGCGCAGGACCGCGACCGCATGGATTTCACCACCTGGCGGCCCGGGCACTTCCTGTGGTCGCTGGAATCCGGCGTCGGCACCATCACGCTGAACCGGCCGGAGCGGAAGAATCCGCTGACCTTCGACAGCTACGTGGAGTTGCGCGACCTGTTCCGGGCACTTGCCCATGCGGGCGCGGTGCGCTGCGTGGTGATAACCGGGGCCGGCGGCAACTTCTGCTCCGGCGGCGACGTGCACGAGATCATCGGGCCGCTGGTGGCGATGCAGGAAGCGCGCGACACCCAGGGCCTGCTGGATTTCACCCGCATGACGGGCGACTTGGTGAAAGCCATGCGCGCCTGCCCGCAGCCGATCGTGGCCGCCATCGACGGGGTGTGCGCAGGTGCCGGCGCGATCCTGGCGATGGCGTCCGACCTGCGGCTGGGCACCCTGTCCAGCAAGGTCGCCTTCCTGTTCGCCCGTGTCGGCCTGGCAGGCGCGGACATGGGCGCCTGCAACCTGCTGCCGCGCATCATCGGCGCCGGGCGCGCGGCCGAGTTGTTCTACACCGGCCGGTCGATGGACGGGGCGGAGGCGGAGCGCTGGGGCTTCTACAACCGGCTGTGCGCCCCGGACGCGGTGCTGGCCGAGGCCACCGCCCTGGCCCGCCAGATCGCCGCCGGCCCCGGCTTCGCCCACGCCATGACCAAGAGGTGCATGCACCAGGAATGGAGCATGGGCATCGACGAGGCCATCGAGGCGGAGGCGCAGGCGCAGGCGATCTGCATGCAGACCCGCGATTTCGCCCGCGCCTTTCACGCCTTCGCCGCCCGCCGGCAACCCGTGTTCGAGGGCGACTGATGGCCGACATCTCCTATCGCGACTGGCCGTTCCTGGACGACCGCCACCGCGACTTCGCCCAGCGCCTGGAAGCCTGGGCCGGCGAGCACATCGGCCTCGCGCCGCTGCCGCACGACGACGTGGACGCGACCTGCCGCGACCTGGCGCGCCGGCTGGGCGAGGCCGGCTGGCTGGCCCATGCCGTGCCCGACGCGGCGGACGAGATCGACGTGCGGCTGCTGTGCCTGACGCGGGAGATACTGGCGCGCCATGCCGGGCTGGCCGATTTCGCCTTCGCCATGCAGGGGCTGGGCAGCGCGTCCATCACCCTGTTCGGCAGCCCGGAGCTGCGCGCCCGCATCCTGCCCGCGGTGCGCGACGGCCACAGCCTGGCGGCGTTTGCGCTGAGCGAGCCGGACGCCGGTTCGGACGTGGCCGCGATGTCGACCACGGCCAGGCGGGTTGCCGGCGGCTGGCGGCTGGACGGCGTGAAAACCTGGATTTCCAACGGCGGCATCGCCGGGCACTACGTGGTGTTCGCCCGCAGCGGCGAGGCGCCGGGCGCGCGCGGCATCTCGGCCTTTGTCGTGGAAGCTGACCGGCCTGGCTTGCAGATCGTCGAGCGCATCGCGGTGATGGCGCCGCATCCGCTGGCGACGCTGCGGTTCGAGAACTGCGTGGTGCCGGACGACAACCTGCTCGGCCGCCCGGGCGAGGGGTTCAAGGTGGCGATGTCCACCCTGGACATCTTCCGCCCCACCGTCGGCGCGGCGGCCTTGGGCTTTGCCCGCCACGCGATGGACGAGGCGGTAGGGCGCGCCGTCGCCCGGCCGATGTTCGGCGCCCGCCTGGCCGACCTGCAGATCACCCAGGCGAAGATCGGCGAGATGGCGATGGCGATCGACGCCAGCGCGCTGCTGGTCTACCGCGCCGCCTGGCAGCGTGACGTGAAGGGCGGCCGCAACACCGCCGAGGCCGCCATGGCCAAGCTGCACGCCACCGAGGCCGCCCAGCGCGTGATCGACGACGCGGTGCAGATCTGGGGCGGCATGGGCGTGAAGTCCGGCGTCAAGGTGGAGGAGCTGTACCGCGACATCCGCGCCCTGCGCATCTACGAGGGGGCGACCGAGGTGCAGAAGCTGATCATCGCGCGCCAGGCGATCCAGGCGGCAGGGTGATCAGGATCAGGGCCGGATCACGGTTCTTCTGAAGGCGCCGGCGTTGGCGGCGTGCGCGACGGCTTTGTTGGCATCGTCCAGATCGAACGCCGTGACCTCGACGCCGCCCAGGTCCAGCAGCCCGGACCGGACCAGGCTGACCAGGCGGCCTGTCGCCTCGGGCGGATACATCCACTGGCCGCGAACGGTGATGTTGTTGCGCATGATCCACGGGTAGGGCAGCGCCAGATCGTCGCCGCCCAACATGCCGACGCCGCCCATCAGCACGACCCTGCCGTACTCCCGCACCGTCATGACGGCGGCCCGCACCGGCTTCGTGCTGGCCGACGGCGGCAACAGGTCGAGCACGCAGTCGATCGGGCCGGGTGCCGCCCGCTTCATCGCTTCCCGGTCGGCCGCCTCGTCGCCGGTGAGCTTCACGGTTCGGACACGGGGGCCGAAGCGGCGTTTCAGCTCCTCCAGCATTGCCTCGTTGCGGCCGGGGGCGACGACGCAGCCTGCCCCCATCGCCAGGGCCACGGCGACGCCGGCGCTGCCGAAGTTCCCGGTGGCGCCGCTGACCAGCAGCGTTTCTCCCGCTTGCAGGTTCGCCGCCAGCAGGCCGCCGTACGGCACCAGGAACAGGTTCAGCGAGCACCAGTGCCCTGCCTCCGCCGGGTCGATCGCGCCGATCGGGATGGCGTTCTCCGTGGAAACCCGCATCTGTTCGGCGAACGAGCCGTCGTGGAAACACTTTTGCAGGCGCAATCCGCCCTCGCCGCGGGCGCTCGCGCCCTGCAGCGTTATGTCAGGGGTCAGCGCATCGTCGCGCGACCGCACGGTGGGGTCGCAGCAAACCCAGTCGCCGACGGCGAGGCGCGTCGCGTCCGGCCCCGTGGCGCGCACGCGTCCGATGGCGCCGGCTCCTGGGACGATCGGCAGTTCGAGCATGTACTTCCGCTCGCCGCTGAGGACTTCGCCCGTGTAAGGTAGGACGCCAGCTGCCACGACATCGACGATGACCCCGCCGGTGCCAAGGACCGGGTCGGGCATGGTCTCGACGGCGAGCGGCGATCCGAACGCCTTCAGGATTGCGGCTTTCATGTTTGTTTCATCCTTTTGACGGCAATCATCCTCGCAGGGTTTTCGGCCATATCCAGGCCTGGTAGCATCCTGGGACTGAAAATACCTCCTTGTGGGAAGACGCAGCCATGGCAGCCTCGGGTCGCAGCGAATTCGGTGATTTCCTCCGGTCGCGGCGGGAGAAGCTGACCCCGAAGCTGGCGGGTCTCCCGGACGGGCGCCGCCGCCGGACCCCGGGCCTGCGGCGCGAGGAGGTAGCCGAACTCGCGGGCATCGGCGGCGACTGGTACATCCGGCTGGAGCAGGGCCGCAACGTCAGCCCTTCTGTCACCACGATCGATGCTCTGGCTCGCGCATTGCGGCTTGGCCGGGTGGAACATGCCCATCTGCGGGCGCTGGCCCACAACGCCGATCATCGTGTGTTCTCGATCGAGATCGTGCCCGGGCCGCTCCGGCGTCTTGTCGAGGGTCTCGATCAGCCGGCCTATGTCACCGGCCGCCGGTGGGATGTCCTGGTGTGGAATGCCGCCGCGGCCGACATTTTCACCGATTTCGGACGCGTTGCCGACGCTGACCGCAACATCCTCATCTACATGCTGACCAATCCGGACGCCCGACGCCTGTTCGGCGCAGCCTGGGCGGACGAGGCGAGGCGCATTGTGGCCCAGTTCCGGACGACGCACGATCTATGGGCCGGCGATCCGGCGTTCATCGACCTTCTGGAGCGCCTTCGACAAGGATGTTCCGAGTTCGCGGCCTGGTGGGAGGCGCATGAAATCCGCGGCGTCGCAGCCGGCCAAAAACTGCTCAGCCACCCCACGAAGGGCCTGCTGCGCTTCGAGTACACGACGTTTCAGGCCAATGACGATCCCGCGCTGAAGCTCGCCATCTACACGCTTGTTTGAGGCTACTGGGGTTCGAGGCTACCGCGTCGGCACGCTGCGGCTGCTTCTTCGGGAAACTTGCGACACGGCGCGCGTTTCAGTGCGCTGAAGCGCAGTTGCCGGCTGTGCCGCTGGCAGATCGACCTGTGCCGCCGTACCGGCTATCGGCTCCACGGCAACAGCCGGGAACAAGGTGCGATACAGCGCGATGTGGCGCTCCACCATGCCGATCGGATCGACCGGCACCTGCATGGTGGCCGCCATCGCGGTCAGCCGCCCACGGTCCTGCGCCAGTTCGCGCAACTGTGCCGCGAGGTCGTACGCGCTGCCGACCTGGAAATGCCAGCCGTCCAGACCCGGCCGCACCTTCTCCGCCATGCCGCCGATGTTCGAGCAGATGATCGGGCGGCGGTTGCGCAGGCACTCCTGGATCACCACCGGCGAGTTCTCCCACCAGATTGACGGGATCAGCACCAGGTCCACCGCACGCATCAGCGCGTCGACGCGGTTGTTGTCGTAGGCGCCCTGGAACCGCACGTTGCGCCCGGCCTTGGCCAGCCGGTCGAGGAAGTCGGCCTGGAACTCGGCCGGCTGGTTGGTGTGGTCGCCGTGGATGTCGAACACGATGTCGCAGTCTTCCTCGTCCTCCAGCATCCGGGCGGCTTCCAGCAGCACGTGGATGCCCTTCAGGAAGGATATCTGCCCGAAGAAGCCCACCCGCAGCTCGGCCCGGGTGGCCGGCACCGGTTCGGCGGCGCCGTGCGGCACCGGGATGACGTTCTCGATCACCACCATCTTCTCCGCCGGCACGCCCCAGACGATGTAGCGGTCGGCGAGGAACCGGCTGGGCGAGGTGAACAGATCGACATGCTCGAAGAAGCGCCGGATGTAGGCGGCGCGCAGGAAGAAGTCGCTGCGGCTGATGTCGGGGAAACACTTGTTGCAGTCGCGCGGGGACGCCTCGTAGCACAGGCTTTTGTTCTGCTTGGTGACCATCTGGCCGTAATGGTTGCAGATCGCCTGATACTCGTGAAGCGTCAGCACGATCTTGCAACCCGGCAACGCCCGCTTGGCGATCAGGAAGGTCTCCACCCCGTAGTTCACGTAGTGGTGGAAGTGCAGGATGTCCGGCCGGGTCTGTTGCAGCATCTCCGTCAGCTCGCGCGGGTAGCGGGCGTCGGCGTTGGAGAACTTGAACCAGTCGAACTGGTTGGAGGCATACAGGAACTCGTCAGGCCCGAACGGCTGGGTGATGTTGCTGCCCAGCCGCGCGCCGGCGGCCTCCCGCGCGCAGCCCATGAACCAGGCCTGCCAGTCCGGATGGTCGCGCAGGCCCTGGAACAGCCGCCAGGCCGCCAGCTCGGCGCCGCCCTTGGAGATGGCGGGATGGCTGTGGGTCGCCACCAGGACGCCCAGCGCGCGTGGGGCCGTCATGCCGGCACCTCCTCGGCGCCGGCCATCTGCGGCCCGGCCTGGTTGCGTTCGATCCGCGCCAGCGTGTCGCCCCAGCGGCGCTCGTGGGTCCAGGCGTTGCACAGGGTCAGGTTCATCCGCCAGCGCTGCTCGGACCCGGCCTGGGACTGGCGTTCCAGGTGGTACAGGAACACGTCCATGTCCACCGCGCAGGACAGCCCGCGCCGCCGCAGCTTCAGGCACAGGTCTGAGTCCTCGAAATCGCCGATCACATACGCCTCGTCGAAGCCGCCGAGCTGCACGGCGATGTCGGTGCGCATGACCATGCAGGCGCCGGTGATGGCGAGGCACGATTGCAGCCCGGTCTCGACCGGACGCCGCCAGCCCTTGCGGACGTGCATCGGAAACCGCCACGACGCGAATTCCGGCAAACGTTCGAACACCATGCCCTGGTGCTGCACGCAGTCGTCCTCGAACAGCAGCAACGGCCCGACCGCGCCCAGCCAGGCGTCGGCGCGCAGGTGACCCACCAGCCGCTCCATCCAGTCCGGGCTGCCGGCGAACACGTCCGAGTTCAGGAAGCAGACGAACTCGCCCCGCGCCAGCCCCAGGCCGATGTTGTTGGCCGGGCCGAAGCCCAGGTTGCGCTGCAGACCCACCAGCCGAAGCGGGATGGCGAACCGCTGGTGGATGGACGCTGCCAGAACCTCCGCCTCGCGCTGGCGCGACGGGTCGTCCAGCACGTAGATGTACTCCACCTGCATGTCCGGAGCGTGGCGGGACATGAAGCCGAACTGGTACTCCATGAAGTCGAGCCGCCCATACAAGGTCACGATCACCGTCAGCACTGGGGCCGGCGGCTGCGGCCCGAAGGCGATCACGTCGGCGCGCGGCGGCACGCGCAGCCGGTCCTGGTTCAGCGCCGTCACCGCGGGACCGAACACGTGGTCGAACGCCGGCGCCACGTCGCCGTAGCGGACATCGGCGCGGTCCAGCAGGAAGCGGATGGCCTGCATGCCGCGCAGCTTCGGCTTCGGCATGTTGCGATGAGCGATTTCGTTGCGCTCAGTTTCGACCTCGAAATAGGACGGCTCGTCCGGCAGCAGCGCGTCCGGCAGCCAGGCCGTGAAGCCGCTGCGCAGCTCCTGCAGGCCGTTCGGCACGCCGACGCTTTCCAGCACGTCGTGGCGGTCGAGCCGCACGCACCGGTCCAGCCGCAGCTCGCTGGCCAGATGGCCGCACTGGACGCGGATGGCGCGCACCAGGCTGAGGTCGAACGGCGCCCAGCCGACCAGCACCAGCCCGTTCGGCGGGCAGAAGATCGCCTCGTCGATCTCCAGGAACACGCGGTCGCGCAGCTCGCCCAGCGTGTTGGCGCCGGTGAAGCCACGGCGTGACGCCAGGGCATGCAGGCGCGTCCTGGTGTCGCCGGGCACCAACGCCGCGATCACCGGCAGCACCGCGTTGGCCAGCGCCTGGTCGCGCAGCACCGGCGCATGCTGGGACGGCGTCACCGTCCAGGCGTTGCCGGGCATGGCGATGCCGACGGAAACCAAGGCCCCGAGCGGCGCGCCGTCGGCTTCCAGATGGATCACCACCCCCAGCCCAAGGTCGCCGAGGTCCTCGCGCACGTGGCTCGACATCATCGCGTCGCCGGACAGCTAGCCGTGCTCGAAATGCGCGGTCACGGCGACGGTGGCGTCCAGCACATCCTGCCCGGTGGTGACCCAGCCGCAGAAGATCCAGCCGCGCGAAGGCATGTGGTGGCCGAAGAACTCGACGTGGCCGCGCCCGCGCTGCGGCAAAGGCGCCGCCGCCGGCACGACGGCCCGGCCAGCAAGCAACGGCGGCTGCGCGGTCCGGCCGTGGCGCAGGAAATGCTCGTAGACATCGCGCACCTCGCCGGCGCGAATGGCGGCCGGGACGTCGTGCCGGCTTTCTCGATACGCCGCGAGGTCGGTTTCAAGCCTGGGCGCACGCAGGTCGAAAACGCCGAACTTCAGAAAATGCTCGTAGCCCGAAAGCAACTCGCCGGTCTGGATGGCAGCCGAGGCGGCGAAATTCTGCAGCAGGTAGAACGCCTCGTCGAAGTCCGCGCAGGGATTGGTCAGCGGCGGCGGCAAGCCGACCAGGTAGGCGTGCAGGGCGCAGGCGAACACGCCGGCCTCGATCGCCGCGCCGACTTCGGGATAGGTGGCGACATACCAGCCCGGATCGAAATAAACCGAGGTGACCGCATCGCGCCGGCGGGTCCAGACGCGGTTGAGGAAATGCGCGAAAGCCCCGACCGCATCCACGTCGCGGATGTCGGCCCCGTCGGCCGCAACCCACGCGCGGTAGGTCGCCGGATCGAACAACAGATGCGCCGTCCGCCCTTCACGCGAGCCGGTGCGGACAAAATGGTCGTACAGGTTGACGCAGCCCGCATCCGCCAGCACCTCGGCCGACAGATCGGTCGAAAAACCGGCATAGGTCTGCTCGTCGAACAGCCAGTGCGGCGCCCGCCCGACACCAGGCTGCGCACAGTAATGCGCATACCCCGACTCCACCCGACCCTCCGCCACCGCATCGCCGACATCGGGATAACGGCGAAGATACCAGGCCTCATCGAAATACATGTTCGGCGAATAACCCCGCTGCCGACCCTGTTCCACATAATGACGGCGAACAGTCAGAAAATCAGACGGCGAACAGTCAGAAAATCAGTCTGCTCCAACTCTCCTTGAACTTCCGGATAAGCAACGAAATACCACCCGGCATCAAAATGACACCAACCCGCCCCCCCCGAACCCGTCTCGCCTAACCCAACCTCATCCACCACAACCCCACTCATCGCCCCACCTCGCCCGGCGGCGCGGGCCTGGAGTGTTGCCGGAGAGCAAGGAAGGCCAGGGCGCCGCCCTGGACCCGCCAAGGGGCAGCGCCCCCCTGGTGGGGTCGATGGGCAAAGCCCCCGCCTTCCTTGCTTCCCGGGCAGCGCCCCCATGCCGCCGTCGCGGGACAGGGCGGGGTCATGTGCGGTAGCCGTGGGGGTGGGTCAGGCGCCAGTGCCAGGCGGTGGCGACGGTGTCGTCCAGGTTGGTGAATTTTGGCTGCCAACCGGTTTCCCGGGTGATGCGGGTGGACGCGGCGATCAGGCTGGCGGGGTCGCCGGGGCGGCGTGCGGCCAGGGTGTGCGGGACTTTGCGTCCGCTGACGCGTTCGACGGCGCGGATCACTTCCAGCACGGAGTTTCCGGCGGCGCTGCCGAGGTTGTAGGTGACGCTGGCGGTGTCCAGGCGCTGCAGCGCGGCCAGGTGGGCGGTGGCGAGGTCGCTGACGTGGATGTAGTCGCGGATGCAGGTGCCGTCGGGAGTGGGGTAATCGTTGCCGAACACGGACAGCGGCGGGCGGCGTTCGAGGGCGGCGTCGACGGCGAGCGGGATCAGGTGGGTTTCAGGGGTGTGATCCTCACCGAGCCGGCCGTCGGGGTCGGCGCCGGCGGCGTTGAAGTAGCGCAGGGCGGCGAAGCGCAGGCCGTGGATCTGGGCGGCCCAGTGCAGCGCGCGTTCGGTCATCCATTTGCTGTCGCCGTAGGGGCTGCCGGGATCGATGCGGGCGTCCTCGTCGATCGGGCTGCGTTCGGGCATGCCGAACAGGGCGGCGGTGGAGGACAGGACGAAGCGGGGCACGCCGTGGCGGACGCAGGCCTCGATCAGCCGGATGCTGTTGCCGACGTTCTCGCCCAGGTAGCGGAAGGGTTCACGCATGCTGTCGCCGACCAGCGACAGCGCGGCGAAGTGGAACACGCCGTCCCATCGGCCGTCGGCCAGTAGCGCGTCCAGGGCGGCAGCGTCGGCAAGGTCGCCTTCGACCAGGCGGGCGGACGCGGGCACGGCGGCGCGGTGGCCGGTGGACAGGTTGTCGAACACCACGCAGGCGTCGCCGCGGGCAAGCAGTGCTGCCACGAGATGGCTGCCGACGAAGCCGGCTCCGCCGGTGATCAGGTAGCGTCCTGGCATGATACTCCTACGGCGCGGTTGGCGGCCGTGTCCTCGCGCGACCGGCAGCGGTCAGGCTTGTGTCACGGCCGCTCGGGATGCAGCGATGCCAGTCCCTGCCACGTCTCATAACATATCGGTGCGGTCATGTTCCAGCCATGCCTTGAAGCTGCCGGCGCCGTCAGCGAAGGGGTCCGCGAAGGTGGCTGCCAGGTTCGGGCGGCTTCGCCACAGCAGCCGGGCCGCGCGGGGGACCGGGGTGTCGTCGGCAAATCGGCCGTAATGCCACGCGTGGTTTGCGAACGGCGGCTGATGAAGCTGCGCCAGGCGGCGGCGATACCAGGCCAGCAGTTCCGCGGGACAGATGTTGGGTCCGGCGTAGCGTTCGATCATCGCGTTGCCGGCGCCGTCGACCTTGCTGAAATGGTAGAAGCCGAGGGGCACGCCGTTGGCCAGCAGCCGGCCTGAGGGGTCGAAGGCGAGGTGTCGCCGGCTGAGGTTCCAGCTGGCGACGTTGCTGCCGGGATCGCGCAGGATGTGCACGCCGTCGAACAGGCCGGGAACCAGGTCGCAGTAGCGCTGATCGGTGAACAGGCCGGCGTCGGGATCGTCGTAGCACGCCTCGTGCAGGCGGTCGGCCCACCAGCAGGCGAAGGCGAGGCCGGACGGGTCCTTGCGCACCGCCAGGAAGCCCAGGTTGAACACGCCGTGACGCAGTGTGGTGCGTTCGTTGTCGCGGATGGCGGCGGGGGTGTCGTTGGGGCCGATGTGGTGCGGCGTCAGCACCACGGACGCGTCCCGCAGCGCCGCCAGGGCCGCGTGCAGGCCGTGGAACACCGCGATGTCCGGATCGAGGTAGATCACCGCGTCGACGTCGCCCCGCAGTAGCCGCAGCAGCATCTGTCCCTTGACCGCGGTGCAGCCCTCGACGAGGTCGTGGCGGAACATCCAGGCGGGAAAGCCGTCGATCCCGAGCGCCTCGGCCAGCACCACCTCGTCGAAGCCGGCCAGGTCGTCGGTGTTCGTGCCGGCAGGCGGGCGGTCGACGAGCAGCGCCGTAAGCCGCCAGTCCGGATGGGCCGCGCGCAAGGTTTCCGCAAGCACGCGGGCGCGGGACAGGTAGGCGCAGGTGAAGCTGGTGAAACAAGCGACGCGCACGACGGTTCAGCCGGCCACGGCGGGCACGGTGACGGGAGTCGGCCGGGCAGGTGGCGGCCGCAGGATCGGAACGCCGGCCGCGGTCGGCGCCGGATCAGGAGACTGCAAGGCGGCGGGGTCCAGGGTCGCCGAGGTTCCGCTGGCGAGCAGGTCGCACGCATGGCGGCCGGCAGCCTCGCGTGCCCGGACGTCGGCGATCGCCTGGCCGGAGGTGAAGTAGGCCAGCAGCTCGGCGGTGCCGGCCAGCACGACGCCGCGATCCTGGTCGCGCACCAGGTTCGGCAGGTTGCCGCCGACATCCAGCGCCACCAGGTCGCAGCCGGCAGCCAGGCCCTCGTGCGCGACGTAGGAGAAGGTTTCCGGCTAGGGCCAATACCGTTCATTTAGGCATTCAGGCTCCTATATCACCAGCGGGGTTTTCTGGGATCGACAGCGATGGCGGGTGTTCCTGCTGGCCTTCCGGCCGGCG
>JAABUT010003167.1_pt1 | contig 14525 bp, 17 predicted proteins | sample 5559281 | NCBI WGS metagenome assembly JAABUT01 (sample SAMN10711880, study PRJNA513359) | rock metagenome | isolation source: Antarctica rocks | place: Antarctica: Victoria Land, Ricker Hills nord | collected 2016-01-04 | reverse complement strand
CATCGCACATCAAGGTCTTGCCGTTGTCGTCGGTAAGTGCTGCTCCGAGCGCTCGGAACGCAACGGCGAGGCCTTCGGCCTCGGAGGCTTCGCCCGACCAGAGGAGATCAAGATCCCCCGTCAGCTCCATCGAGCCGTGCATGATCCCTGCAACCTGCCCCATCACCACGACGTGGACGCCCGCGACATGCATGGCCCTCAGCACCGGGAACGGATCGAATCCGATCGCATCATCGGTCGCAAACGTCCCTACGTCTTCCGTTGCGTCTTGATGGCCAACGCCGATCGGAATCCGCCCCAGCGAGGCTGCCTTCCCCCTCTCAACCGCCTGCTCGAGTCGAAGCACCGGCAGGGCCGAAACTGGATCGTCATCAGCTACCCGCACGAACACCGCGTCCTCGACGACAGCCGGGCCGGATCCCCTCGATTGGTCACCGTGAAAGTCGCCATGCCTAAAGGCTAACCGCGACGGCGTGCGTGTCCGTCTAGCGCCGCATATTCACGGTCAGGAGCGGCAGCCATGTGCGTTTACGGCCAAGCCGACATGATCCTAACGAATATGTGCGCTGAACCACGCGTGCTCGTCGTCAACCCAGCGGTCAAAGGCCAGCCCAGCGGCGTCAAGCGCCAGTCTGATGTCACGCTCGTCTAACCTTCTCGCGGTGAAGGTGTGACTCCAGCGCCGTTCCTGGTGGGTGTACTCGACCGTTGCCATGAGCCTGCCGGGATCCGGACGGATGATGTTGTGCAGCCGAACGGCAACGTCGCCGTCGACTCCGCGCACCTCGTCCGCTCGGTCGAACCACTCCGGTGGGTGCGCCTGGACCAGGACCACTCCATCCCGTGTCACATGACGCCGACACGACGCCAAGAATTGGTGCCGCAGCACGTCGTCATCGGTGTTGATCAAGTGGGACATCAGCAAGACGGCGTCGTACTCGCGGCCGAGGTCAAGATCTTGAATCCGTGCGGGAACCAGGTCTACTGCGGCGTCTTCTATTCTTGCCAACATCTCGCGCGACTCGTCCACGGCTGTCAGCGCGTATCCGGCGGCAACCAACTGCGGGTCACCCGGCCGGCTCCTGCGCCCAGTTCGAGCCCAGCAGCGCCGGGCGGGGCGACAGCCTGCACCATCGCGAGCTCGTCGCGCTGCTCCAGCAGCGAGTACACCTCGACGGAGCAACCGTCGGGAGTGATCGCTCCCGGCCCCGACACGTCCATCCCTGGACCGTAATCTGTACACCTCGACTACGAAGACTCGTCCAAGATCACGGACATGCCCAAGTGGCGTGCATGTAGCGCCGCCTATCCGGCACGAGGGACTGTCCCAGTAGGCGATCGGCCAACGGGACGCCCTAGCTCTGAAGATCGGCGAACCCCGGAACCCGAGCCCGCCAGGTGTCGCATATCCAGTGCAACTCGAACGCGTCCGCCGGCGCGACGTCGCGGACCCGTCGCAGCAGGTCCTCACGGGCTGCTGGAGGCATCAGAACAGTCCTGCGGGAGGCCAGGTTGTCGACCAGCAGGTCGCGCGTCATGGCCTGGCTGTGGGCGAACTCCCGCCGTTCAGGCACGGGGTCGCCCTCGTAGGGCAGCTCGTCATCCATCGCCGACAGGCGGTCCTCGGCCGACGCAGCCGCCACTAGCTCGGCGACCCAAGGCACACGGTCGTCGAAGACGTTCCATAGCAGGCCAAGCACCCCGCCCGGCCGCAGTACCCGGCGCACCTGCGCAAGCGCCTGCTCGTGGTCGAACCAGTGCCAGGCCTGCCCGACCATCACCGCGTCCACGCTCCTGTCAGGCAGCGGTATCTGCTCGGCCGTCCCGGCCAGCGCCTGGGCGCCTGCCGGCACCAGGGCACGCATCGCATCGTCGGGCTCGACGGCGACGACATCCACGCCCATGCCGAGCAGTACCGCGCTGAGTCGGCCGGTACGCGCCCAAGTCAAGGACTCGGGTGCCGGCGCCCGTCTCGATGTGCTCCAGCACCCACCCCACCGCCTCCGTGGGGTAGGAGGCGCGGGCCCGGTCGTAGGTCCGGGCAATGCTGCCGAACGAGCGGCCTCTGGCGGTGTCCATGCTCGGCACCGTATGACGCCGCGCCCCCTGCAGGGCGCCGTCGACACCGTGTCAGGAGTAACCGCTGCCGGACACTCAGCGACAACACCTCGGAGGGAAGTCGATCTTGCGCCACAGGGGATCCTCCTGCGGACACGCTGGGGTTGCACTGCAAATCGTTCGCAGCACGGGGACGACGTCGGCAACAGTGTGCGCATGACCTCCCCCTCGGACCTCGATCAGGCCCGGTACGCAGCCATGCGCTGGAACACGCCGCTGTCGGTCGATCATGCCGCGCTGCTCGTGGACCGGCTCGGGCTCGAGCTCGGGCCGGGCGTGGACGTGCTCGACCTCGGCTGCGGCTGGGGTGAGCTGCTGATGCGGGCCGTCGAGGCGGGCGGGAGCGGCGCCACGGGCGTAGGGATCGACAACGACGAGCATGTGCTAGCTCGCGCGCGAGCTCTGGCCGCGGCGCGCGGCCTGCACCGGCGGGTCGACTTTGTCCACGCCGAGTCCGCGACCTGGGAACAGCAGGCAGACCGGGTGCTGTGCATCGGCGCATCACACGCCTGGGCCGGCGTCGAGCAGGCGCTGCACGCGCTTGCCCGGGTGGTCCGACCGGGCGGGCGGGTCCTGCTCGGCGAGGGCTGCTGGGAGCGGCCACCGACAGCGGCCGCCGCGGCGCTGTTCGGCGAGGACGTGATCGCCCTTACCGACATCGTGCGCCTTGCCCGGGCAGCCGACTGGCAGGTGCTGCACCTCAGCACCGCCGACCAGCGCGAGTGGGACGACTTCGAAGCGACCTGGCGCCGCGGCCGCCAGCAGTGGCTGCTCGACCACCCACACGACGACCGGGGCCCCGACGTCCAGGACACCCTCGACGCGCAACTCAAGGAGTACGTCGAGGTATACCGCGGCGTGCTCGGCTTCGGCTACCTCGTCCTCGGCCGGTAAGAGTCTTCCGCTCGACGGTGCTTGTCGTGAACGCCGTCCGCAAGCCCATCGTCTTCCGGACAGGATCGTGGTCACGGCGCAGCTGTTCACGCGGGGTGCCAGGACCACGTCGGTGTGCCGCCCGGTTCGTCTCGACCCGAGGTGCGTTGCGCGCGGCAGCGATCAAGGCTGCGTTGCCGGTGTACGTTCGCCAGCATCAATTCAAGGAGGTGAGACCGGTGCCGGCTGGATTCCGCTTGGTGTCCCGTCCCGCCTCGAGGTCTGCGTGAGCTGACGTCGCCGGGTGCCGGGGTGCCGTTTCACACTCCGAAGGGCCCGACATGGACTTTCTCTCCGACACCGTCACCGACGGTGTGCGTGAACGCCGATTCGTCGTGGGCGACGCGCCTGGCGTGCTGTTCTCGCCGTCCCCGGGCGGCCCTGCCGGCCCGCTGGTGCTGCTGGCTCATGGCGGCGGGCAACACGCCGCCCACCCCGCGGTGCTCTCGCGCGCCCGCGGTTTGGTCAACAAGTACGGGTTCACCGTGGTCGCGCTGGATGCCCCCGGCCACGGCGGGCGACCCCGCTCCGCGTTGCTCGCCGCCAGTCTCGCCGCATTGCCGGCCGCGATGGGCGGGGCCGCACCGGCGGCCGCGGTCGCCCGGCTGAACGCCGCGATCGCCGCGATCGCCGTCCCGGAGTGGCGCGCCGTGCTCGGCGCCTTGCAGGCCGACGGCAACACCCAAGGGTCGGTCGGCTTCGTCGGGTTCTCCTTGGGCGCGGCCATCGGCGTGCCCCTGATCGCGAGCGAGCCGCGGATCACCGCCGCCGTGCTGGGCCTGGTGGGCCAGCACGGCCTGGCCGACGCCGCGGCCCGCATCGCCGTGCCGGTGCAGCTGGTTGTGCAGTGGGACGACGAGCTGGTCGCCCGTGACGACACCCTGGCGCTGTTCGCGGCGATCGGCTCGAGCGAGAAGCGCCTGCACGTCAACCCCGGGGGCCACGCGCAGGTGCCGGCCTTTGAGCGCGTGAGCGCTGAACGCTTCCTCGCCGATCATCTCGGCGGCCGCGAGGTGGCCCCCGTCTCGCACGGCGCCGGGTCCGCCTCCCGCACCGTCGGCGACCAGGGCCGTCTGCGCCGGGGCATCGTGCTGCGATCGAAGGAGGACGCGTGCGAGGTCCTTCTCGGGGGTCGACCCGTGTGGGCGCGGTACGCCGGCGCGTTCCCGAGCCCGCGCGTGGAGCGGGTCTCACCCGGACACCTGGTTGCCCTGGCCCCCGCCGCCGGCGACACCCCGGTGGTCGTGTTCCGCTGGTATGACGCCGTCGTGCTCGGAGCAGCCGGCGACCAGGTCCGGATGTGGGAGCCCGCCCACGGCGAAGTCCTCGCCACACCGCGCCACTCCCGACAGCTCTGGCAAGCCGGGACCCGGGCCTACCTCTCGGCCGGGCTCCCGGGCGCCGAGTGGTGGGTCGCTGGCCACGCCACCACGGCAGCCGAGCAGGTCGACGTCGAGCTCGGTGAGGTCGAACGCTTCTGCACCGAGCGCGACCTGTGGGACCAGCTCGGCTGACCGCGCCGCTCAAGCCGCGCACACGCTGTACGGGACGTCCGGTAGCCAACGGCGGTGATGGGCTCTGATCCGGTTGGCTGGGGTCGGCCGTGCTTCGCTACCGCGTGAACCGGACGAGCAAGGCCACGACAACCATGATGATCGCCAACGCGAGACATTCCCTCAGGCGATCTCCCGAAGAGCGTCGCTCCTGCTCTGTTGGCTCGACCAGCCCAGGTAGAGCCCCAGTCTGCGTCGTCCCGTGTCGCGCCACCACGAAGCCACACCGACACGGTAGGACCGGCGCCACAGGTCCCGCTGGACGGTCGTCCTACGCACACCCGGTAGCCGCCGGGCGGCGAGCCGAATGCCTGCAGAGCCGATCTTTATGCTGAGGGAACTGTGGCGAGCTATCGACGGGCGACTCTTGTCGAGATCGCCGCGGCTGTCGAGGTGTGGATCGCGGCCAACGGCACGCGGCAGGCCCCCGAACATCCGGCTCGACTGAGGTCCTGGGCGAGGCTCCCCGGGGCCTACCTGGCGGTAGCCCAGGGGCCGGAAGCCGCATTGACCGCGATGGGTCTGGCCCTTCCCGGGCGAGCAGAGGATGGCGTAGGGGAAGTGATTCCTGGACTGATTCACCTGACGGGCATCTGCGTACTCCCGGAGGAACAAGGCAAAGGCGTGGGTAGCCGGCTCCTGGATCATCTGCTGGGTGTAGCGCGGGCGACGGGCCAGGACCGGGCCAGCTTGTGGGCTAGCGCGGACAACGACCGAGGCCAGCGTTTGTTCCAATCCCGCGGCTTTGTGCGTACCGGCCGCGTCAGAACAGACGGGCTCGGACCAGAACTCGTCCACTACCAGGCGGACCTCGGGGCGACACCTTAGCTGCTGACTCCGGCATCCAAGGCCCCGATCGCTCGATGAGTGAATCTTGGCGCCCGCTGAGGATCCGGCTACGGAACGATCGGTGAGCAATGCAGTGGCCTCGGGCCTTCTGCCCGGCCTACAGTCTCGACTGTGATCATCAGGGAGGCGCTGCATCAGGACTGGGCTCGCATCTACCCCTACTTCTCCGCCATCGTCGCCGCCGGCTGCACCTACGCCTACCCCGAGCACCTCTCGCTCGAGGAGGCCCGGTCGTTGTGGATGGAGCAGCCTCCTTGCCGTACCGTGGTGGCCGTCGACGGCGACACGATCTTGGGCTCGGCGAAGATGGGCCCGAACCGGCCGGGCCGCGGCTCGCACGTCGCCACAGCAAGCTTCATGGTCGACCCGCGGCAAGCCGGGCGCGGCGTCGGCCGTGCACTGGGCCATGACGCCTTGGCATGGGCCCGCTCAGCCGGCTACCGCAGCATGCAGTTCAACGCCGTGGTGGAAACTAATACCGCCGCGGTCCACCTGTGGCAGGCGCTGGGCTTTCAAATCCTCACGACCGTCCCGCAGACCTTCGACCACCCAGATCACGGACTGGTCGGCCTACACATCATGTTCCAGAGTCTTGCTGCCGACGTACACGTGGACCGCACACTGAAGGGGTCGCCGTCCCGTTGAGACCGAGACGCCTACCGGGACGCCGTGCCTGACTCGGTGGCCAACGCGCGAGGCGTCTCGGTCGGCGTTCGCAGAAGCCCCGGGTGCGGGCAGGCCGCCGCCGTAGCTGACCGAGTCCAGCTCATACCTAACGGACGGTAGCCTTCGTCGATGTGTCCGGCGGCAGAATTCTTCCCAGGCAGACCGGTCCTGATCTCGGTCGGTGGGCTACCCGCGACCGGCAAGACCACCGTGGCCCGAACTCTGGCTGCTGAGCTGCGCGCCGCTTACGTGCGGATCGACAGCATCGAGACCGCCATCAGCCGGGCGGAGGGCCAGTTCGTGCAGACCAACGGCTGGGACTTACCGCCCGGCTACCTGGTTGGGTACGACGTTGCCGCCGACCAGCTGCGCAACGGGTTGGATGTCGTCGCGGAATCGGTCAACCCGCTTCGTGCAAGCCGGGATGCGTGGCGCGCCACCGGCATCCGCGCTGGCGCACGCGTCATCGAGGTCGAGGTCGTCTGCTCCGACCTCAGCGAGCATCGCCGCCGTGCCGAGACGCGAGTTCTCGACGTCGCCGGACTCGCGAAGCCGACCTGGGACCAGATCACCAAGCGCGAATACGCCATCTGGGAGCGAGACCGTGTCGTCGTCGACACCGCCATCCTCGACGTGGACCAGTCCGCACAGCTGATTCGAGCCGCAATCAACTCCTGATCGCCGCCAGAACCTCGAGTCGAGGTCGCGTGGCGACCAGACACGCCTGCTCACGTCGGGATCCTCAGCGGGACAGCAGTTCCTGCTCAAGGTCGGCGGGCAGGCCGTGGCCGTCGTAATCGCTCCGTTGCCGTGGCAGGCCGTTCCGCTGCAGCCAGGCCCGAGTGCCAGTCACGGTGCCGGCGATCGGGCGGCAGCGCAGACCGGTAGCGGCCGCCCTAGTACTACAGCCGCACTAATTCTGATCTTGGTCGGCGTGTCGCCTTGTAGTTGGTGGTCGGCTGCGGATTCTGGGCGCGGTGGCTGATCATGTTGGGGTGGCGGAGGTAGCGGCCTGGGCGGCGGGCTTGGATGAGGTGCACGCGCGGATCGCGTCGCGGTTCTCGCGGTCTGAGCCGCGCGAGCGAGTAGCTGCGTATCTGCGTGGGTTGCTCGCGCCGTTGGAGCGCAAGAACGGCTGGACGCTGGCTGAGCAGGCGGGCGAGGCTAATCCGGACGGGATGCAGCGGCTGCTGGCGACCGCCGACTGGGATGCCGATCGAGTCCGTGATGATCTGCGCGATTACGTGGTGGAGCATCTGGGCGATCCGGGCGCGGTGTTGGTGGTCGACGAGGAAACTTTCCAGACAGGCAAGGGAGAAGTCGGCCTGGACCACTACCAAGTCCGCCGCTACGACGGCTGGTACCGACATATGACCCTCGCCATGTTCGCGCACGCCTTCCTCACCGTCACCCGCGCCGCCAGCGCGGGAAAGGGGGGGCATCAATACCCGACGAGGACCTCATCCCCCTCACGGTCCCGGAGGTCCGCCGACTCCTCAGCAAGCTGATCTGGAACCGCCCCGCCACCCCCACTGCGGTGCTCGGCTGGTCGCTCTGGAGACGACGTCACCAAGCCCGCGCCCGTCGATTCCACTACGCTGCCCGCGGCGCCTCACCGTAAGTGCGGCTGTAGTACTAGTGGTGTTGACCTCGAGGAAGCCGGCGAACCTGCCGTGCTCGCGCCCAGCACGGAATGTGGGTCCACGGCTAGTTGCCGCTGAGCTGACAGCTACACCGGCCGCGGCCGTCCGTCGGAGGATCGTCCTGCGGTACGTGGTCGCGCGGGTGGCAGGCTGGTCGATGTGACGATGAACGCGCCGCGGGTGATCGGGATGCTCGGTGGGATGAGCTGGGAGTCCAGCGCGCAGTATTACCGGCTTGCCAACGAGCTTGTCCGCGAGCGGCTCGGTGGTCTGCACTCCGCTCGGATTGTGTTGGCGTCGGTGGACTTCGCCGACGTGGAGCTGCTGCAGGTCGCCGGGCGGTGGGACGAGGCCGGGAAACTGCTTGCCGAGACGGCTAAGGGACTCGAGGCCGCCGGTGCGGACATGCTGCTGATCTGCACCAACACGATGCACAAGGTCGCCGACCAGGTCCAAGCCGCCGTCGGGATCCCGCTGCTGCACCTGGGTGACGCCACCGCACAGGCGGTGAGCCGGACCGGGCTGGCAACGGTTGGGCTGCTGGGTACGGCGTTCACGATGGAGCAGGACTTCTACCGCGACCGGCTCACCAGCCACGGCCTGCAAGTGCTCGTCCCGCCGCCCGACGACCGGGCCGAGGTGCACCGCATCATCTACGAGGAGCTGTGCCTGGGCGTGGTCCGCGAGGAGTCCCGGCAGGCCTACCGCGACGCCATCGTGCGCCTGGTGCAGGCCGGCGCAGAGGGCGTCGTGCTCGGCTGCACCGAGATCGAACTGCTGATCTCCGACACGGACAGCCCGGTACCCGTCTTCCCCACGACACGCCTGCACGTGGAGGCCGCCGTTGACGCTTCTTTGGCCACACGCTCGAACGTCTGACCCCGTACGCCGATCGCCTACTGGGACAGTCCGCCGTGCCGGATAGGCGGCGTTGTCTACGGCAGTCGGCGAGAGACTAGGCGGCAACATGCTGTTGAAGAAGGCACCGTTCACTCGTCCTCACCAAGGAGCCTGATGCGCCAGCGAAGTGCAGGGCTGTCGGGGCCATACGCGGCTGGTTTGGTGAAGCGTTCAACCAGCACCCCGCCGTTGCTGGTGATCACCTTCTGGGAGGCCACGTTGTCCACGTCCGTGGTGAGGTCTACGTAGGGCAGTCCCAGCCCACGAAATCTCTGGGAGCAGCCCCCGGAGTGCGGCGGTCGCAAGCCCATAGCGACGCTTCCACGGTACGACGGCATAGCCAACATGTCCGAGTACGTGTGGTGGGGGGCTCGGCTGTGCGGGGTTGCCAACGCACGCCGATTATGCCCCCGAAGTCATCGTCCCAGATCCACCTTCGGTAGCCCGGCAACCTGGGAACGACCGAACCGTCTGGGAGTGTTACCGGCTCCCCGCTGCCTTCAGGGTCGTCCTGAGCGTTCAGGAAGGTACCCGGGTCGGCGTCGATCCGATCGAGCTCGATCCGGCCGCCAGCAGCGGGATCCATCGCGTTGGGACTCCACGAACGCTCGAGCGCCGCGCGGTAGCTCGGGAGGTACTCGGCTGCGGGACGCACCAACTGCATGGCCACATTGTGGCAAGACGCGTCCAGCAAGTATCAAACGCGGATGTGTCGCGATCGGGCTTCCGCACCGATCCTGCGCCCGAGCAACGCCTGGCGGGCGCGTTTGGAAGTGCCACCGTTCCCGTCGCTGGGATGCGGCTACACGCAGTGGAGGAACCGGCGCTACCGTCGGATGTGTGCGAGATAGCGGGTCCAGGTAGGGATATGACGACGGACCTGACGTTGAGGTCTCGCGTGCTCCGGAGGATGACTGTGTCCGATGTCCCCGGTTGTGTGGAGGTTCTGCAAGAGCACGACCCGTCTCAGGACGCCCAAGAGTGTGTGGCACGCCTTGGCCGCGACGTGGCCGACCTCAACAAAGGCCCCGTAGTGGCGGTCGTGGAGAATCTCGTCGTGGGCTATGCCCGAACCTTGCCCTTCCACCACGACACCGAGTCGCCTCCGGACGCCGCCCCCGAGGGGTACTACCTGCTTGGCCTTGTCGTCGCCTTGGCTCATCGCAAACGGGGAGTCGGGCGGCTGCTGACTGCGGAACGGTTACGATGGCTGGTCGAGCGAGGCACCGCCAGCGTCTACTACTACACACACCGCCACAACGTCGCGTCACAGCTACTACATGAACAGATGGGCTTTCGCGGCCTGACGCGCAAGTTTTGGTTTCCCACGCTGCTACCAGAGCACGCTGAGGTGCTCTTCTGCCTCCACTTGCCATCCACCACGGCCAAGGCAGCCGACAGCCAAGGCGCGACGAGCTGCCCGCCGCGTTCGACGTGATCCACGGCGATGGGGAGCCCAAAGGTCGGTGAGACTTCATCGCGCGGAAGCGGCGCTGCCTCGGCCGCCGAAGTCCGAACAGGCGGCGCTATCGGCGGTTTGTGGGGCTCAGTTTGCGTCGCGCGTCGCGGTGTACCTACGGCTGGCCTTTGAATCCTCTTGAGACGGTGGCCGTGAATGACGTTGAGCTGTCGACCGCCGCCGTTCCTGTGTCGTCGTCGACGAGGTCGACAACGTCGAGCCCGGTCTCGCCGCAAAGCCTCCGGAACGACGACGACATCTGCCAGTGGATGATCCACTCCCGCTCGGCGACCTCGGTGCCGGTCGAGGTGACACGCTCATACCTGGATGAGGTAACCCGGGTCCGACCGACGGGGTCGCTCGTCTCGGACACCGGGGTGTAACGGACCTCGACGCCGAGGCCGTCGTCGTGGGAACGGGAAACGCCCAACTCCTCGGTGGGGGTCGGGTCCGGTACCCAGAGTGGAATGAGCGCCATGCCGTTGTCGGTGAGGTGCTGATGGATCGCCAGGAGTGCCCTTCGTGCGGTCTCGTCGTCGGGCAGGAGCGTGAACGTCGGACCCGCGAAGTAGATCGACGGGTAGCGCCGGGCCAGGGCCAGGTCTTCGACCCGCTGGTGGTGTAGGCGGACCTCGATGCCACGTCGCAGCGCGTTCGCGTGACACCGCTCCAGCATGTCCGATGACGAGTCGACGCCCTCGACGTCCACCCCCTCGGCGCGCAGATCCAGCAGCGGCGCGCCGTCGCCGCAGCCGATCTCCAGACCGGGCTGTCCGTGGGTGACAACGAAGTCGCGGTAGAGGCCAGCGTCGAACGACGACGACTTGAGGTGAGCGTAGGCATCGACGACGATCCCGGTATAGAAGTCCGCAGGTTCCATAGGTGCAGCGTGCCAGACCAACCCGTGCCGGTGATCCCTGCCGTTACCCGATGGTCCAGCGGGACACCGTCCCATTGACCACTGGCTGCCGTACGCCGAGCAGCGGTCAGGACAAGATCAACACCTCGAGGAGAGATCTGCTGGCGTGTGCTGCTGGTCAGCAGCGCTGCGGCGCGCGCAGGACGGCGCGGCTACTGCTGCAAGTGCCCGACCGTCAGACGTCGTCCCGGCTTTGGCGGGAGGCGAACCAGCCGGTCGCGGGCCGTTCCGGCTCCGGCGCGGGTGAGGTGTCCTGGGGCTGCCACGGCCACAGCACCTGCGCCTGCTGGCCCGCGGTGGTCCAGTCCTGCGACAGCTCGGTCCGAGTCTCAACAATGCCGACGGCCTCGAAAGCGCACACCACCGCCAACGGACCATCTGGGGGCAACGGAGACAGCCACCAACTCTGATCAACGCCGAACTCGCTGCCACCGCTGCCCTGCGGCGAGAGCCTCGGCCACTCGTCGTCGACGCTGCCGGAGTTCAAGCCATCGTGCCACCCAAGCGTGCTGGCAGTCCTGCCGTCCGCGTACTCCAGGCCGAGCAACAGACCGACCGCACGGTCAGCACCCGGACCCCAGCCGCCTATAAGCTCGTGCAGCGCGCCGTGTCGCATGCCCCGCGGCCGCACCCTGAGGCGGACCACGGTCTCTAGGGACAGTCCGGCGCTGTAAGAAGCCACTCCGACCAAGGCCACGACCGCGTCGTCGGTGCGGCCGAGGACGGCGGCGACCGGCAGCACACGCGGCACCTCGTTCTCCGGGCGCGACAAGCGACGACGAAAGCGCTCGATCTGCTCCTGGTCCGGCTCGTCGCCGCTAGCAGACCCATAGGACACCGACCTCATGGGGACAGCCTGCTGGAGTTGTCGACGCCTGTCACGCAAGAATCAGCCCGCGGTACGACCCTCGGCCGGTAGAGCGATCCCCTACCGGTTACGTGATGCCGAGTAGACCTGAACGAGTCGTCCGAGGAGGCTCATCATGGAGCTGGATGTGCCAGCTCCATGAGTCATATCGTCGATTGCCTGGAAGGGCGCGGGGCGAAGCGGCCCGTCGCATACACGGTGATGATGATCAGCATGACCAGCCCCGCCAGCACAGCCGCTGCCTCGGCTGCATGTGCGACGCCCATGGCGCCTGCCAGCAGGCCCGTTGCGCCTAGCACGCACACGAGGCCGCCGAGCCAGAAGAACATCCGCTCGCGGAAGGCCCAGGCGAACGGGATGAAGTGCAACCCCACGACGGCGGCGATCAAGGCTGGCCGCAGTTCACCGTCACCTGCCGCGGTCAGCGCCCGCGACTCCGAGGTTGATCAGGGCGAGCTCACCCGCGACGCAGGCGACGTAGGTCGCTAAGGCGAGCCGACTGGGACGCGCCATCGGGCCCAGCGCGACGGGCCACACGTAGTGCGCCGACAGAGCAGCCAGGACCAGAACCACCCCGGCCGCCCAGGCAGTTGCGGAGACGGCGGCCCCGAGCGCGGAGGAGTAGCTGCCGATGAACACCAGACCGCCGATCAGGCCGATGAGGCTGCCCCAACGTCGCGGGCCGACCGCCAGCGGAGGCTCACCGACCTGGGGGCCGTAGCGGCGGGCGGCTGCTGGCCTTGCGGACTGCTCCAGTGATGTTGGTCCTGTCATGGGTTGATTCTCCTTGCGCACAGAGTCCACAGCGTGCTCCGGGCGCCGATCGTCAGGAGGGGCGGTCAGGCTGAGCCGAGACTTCCTCCGGTCCCCGACTCCCGATCACGAAGGTGCCGCCGCACGAGGGACAGACGAGGAGTGGGCCGCGCTCGCGCCCCTGCGCCGCTCCTGGACGCGAAGAGGGATTGAGTCGGAGGTGCAGGTGGCCAGGTCCACTCGCTGACGGTAGCGAGGATCACGGGTTGCAGGCGTCCCGATCGCCGATCTTCTAACGGGCTCGGGTCGACGTCAGTCGAGGCGCCGGTCGGTGGCGAGCCCGCTCGGGGTGTCTCCGGTGCTGACGGTCACGCCTGGTTCGATGAGGACGACGGTCCGCGCCCTCAACTGACACCGGCTGGTGGTGCAGGCTGTTGCCGCTCTGGTCGAGGAAACCTTTACCAACTGGTGCAGTTGGTCGAGCACGTCCGGTAGTTCCGGCTGGGCCTGCATCGCCTGACCGAGCGCGGTTGCTCGGTGGTGGTACGCCTCGTCGTGCAGCACCCGGAGCAGGGCTTGCCGGAGCTGATCCGCTGACCGTCCGGAGACGAGCCCTGCCCCGGCCTGTGCGATGAGCCGGCCGTTCGCCGGTTGGTCGGCGAACAGCGGCACGATGATGAGCGGCACCCCCACCTCGAGCGCCCCGAACGTCGTGCCGGAACCGCCGTGGCACAGCACGACCGCCGCCAGGGCGGGACGTCGCGCTGCGGCACCCACTTCTCCGCGTGCACGTTGGCCGGCAGGGTCCCGAGCGAGGTTGCGTCGCCGTCGTGTCCGAGGGTCACCAGCACCCGCACCGCGAGCCCGTCCGAAGCGGCCAGGGCCGCCCGGTAGAGCTCTGTTGCCTCCGGGAGGGAGCCGGCGACGGTGCCCAACGTCAGGTACACCAGTGGGTCGGTGCTGCCAGCCCACCAGTCCGGTAGCGGCCGGGGCCGGTCGGGTGGGGCGGGGTCCCGGACGCGCAGCGTCGTGGGGAACGGCGACGGGTCCAGCGCAGCCGGCAGCCGGGTCAGGTACGGCGCGGCCAACAGGCGCTCGCGCAGGTCCGGGCGGAACGACCGCAACACCGGCGCCGCGAGCTCCAAGCTGGCGCGTTCGACCTCGGCCAGGCCGATCGCTACCTGGACGTGCCGCACGCCGCGCTGCTCGGCGACGACTGCCGAGGCGTACTCGCACGGCTCGCGCACCACCAGGTCCGGCCGGAACCACGCGAACGCACCCTCCAGGGTCGGGAGCATCGCGGTCGTGCACAGCCGGGCGAACAGCTCCCGGTTGGCCAGCACCGCCTGCTCGTCCGGGTCCGCGACGGCGAACCGCTCCCACAGCGACCCGAGCTCGGCCTGCGGCGGGTCTTTGCCGAGCAGGTACGGCTGGCCGGTTCCGCGCGCCGTCCCGGCCAGCGCAGGCGGCACGACCAGCAGCACCTCGTCGCCCCGCCGCACCAGCACCGACAGGACGGGCAGCAGCGGACCTACGTGCCCGGAGCCGCCAGTTGAAGCCAACAGCACCCGCACTGCACCGACGCTACGGGCCTCACGCCCCGAGGTGGGTGCTGCCCCGAGAGCCGATCGGCAGGCGGGTCTCGCCGGCGCCGTCGAGGCCATTGCCGGAGACTGTGGTCGTGGCCGTGACCCGACTGCTCACCAGCGACGATGCCCCGGCCCTCAGCGAGCTCCTACGGTAACTACTCAGCTGCTTCTGGGCGTGTGACCGGCGTGGCGTCTTGATCATCACCAGCGGATCGGCAGACTGCGTGGGGTCCGGTCGGGTGGCGACCGGGGTTGACTGCGACTTCCCCCGTAGG
>JAABUT010003166.1_pt1 | contig 14528 bp, 13 predicted proteins | sample 5559281 | NCBI WGS metagenome assembly JAABUT01 (sample SAMN10711880, study PRJNA513359) | rock metagenome | isolation source: Antarctica rocks | place: Antarctica: Victoria Land, Ricker Hills nord | collected 2016-01-04 | reverse complement strand
GCCCGTAGAGGTGGGGAAAGAGGCTTCCGCCGCGCGACGGCTCCCATTTCAGGGCGGGGCCGAGCGCCTCCGCGTCGACGGCGATCAACAGCAGGTCGGCCCGGCCGGCGAAGTGCCGGGCCGCCGTCTCGCGGACCTGGCCTGCTGTCGAGAAGTGGATGAAGCCGTCGGCAAGATCGACCGGTGCGCCATCGAAGCGGCCCGCGGCTTCGGCCTCGCGCCACAGCGCGTCGGGTGCGATCTTGTAGATGAGCGTCAAGGGCTGTCCTGTACCGGGGCCTGATCCGTGGCAGAGTAGCACGGCGCAAGCAGACCAGGGATGAAGGAAGATCCATGCAGGAAGACGATATCGTGGCCGTGTCGGCCTGGCTGGTCGAGCAAGGGCTCGCGGGGGCGTCCGAACCCGACCTGCTGCACGGCTTCTGCCAACGCTGCCGCCTGGCCGGCCTCGATCTGTCGCGGGCCATGGCGCTCGTCGACACGCTGCACCCGGTCTGGGAAGGACGGGCCTTCCATTGGCGGGACGACGGCGTCACACAGGCACCCATGACCGAATACGGCCGCACCGACCAGGGGGTGGCGGCGGAGAACTGGCGGCGCAGCGTGTTCCACCACATCCTGGCCAGCGGCGGCAGCGACCTCCGGCGCCGCCTCGGCCACGGGGATCCTTGCGATTTCCACAACCTCGCGGGTTTCCGTGACGACGGCCAAGTCGACTATCTCGCCATGGTGACCCGCTTCGCCCACGGGGGCGTGATCGGCCAGATGGACTGCGTCTATTCCCACTGGATGACGCGCCGTCCGGATGGTTTCCGCGACACGGATCTCGCCGCACTGCGCAGGCTGATGCCCGTGCTGGCCTTGGCGGTGAAGAGCGCGTCCCTGGCCCGCATCGCCGGCACGCTGGCCGACGTCTACCTCGGCCGCGACGCCGGCCGGCTGGTGCTGAGCGGGCGCATTTCGCGCGGCATCACCGAGAAGATCGCGGCCGTGCTCTGGTTTTCGGACCTGCGGGGCTTCACCACCATCACCGACACGGCACCGCCCGGCGAGATCATCCCGCTGCTCAACGACTATGCGGAAGCGGCCATCTCGGCCATCGATGGCGCGGGCGGCGACGTTCTGAAGCTGATCGGCGACGGGATCCTGGCCATCTTCAGGGCGGACGACCGGGCCGAAGCGTGCCGCTGCGCGCTGGTGGCCGAGGCGGACCTGCGGCGGCGCATCGCGGCACTGAACCTGCGCCGCGCGGCCGAACAACGGCCCGTCACCACGGTCTATCTCGGGCTGCACATCGGCGACGTGTTCTACGGCAATATCGGGGCCGACAGCCGGCTGGATTTCACGGTGGTGGGGCCGGCCGTCAACGAGGTGAGCCGCGTGGCCGCCATGTGCCGCTCCGCCGACCGGACCGTGCTGCTGTCGAGCGACTTCGTCGCCGCGGCGCCGCCCGACGCACGGCCCCATATGGTGTCGGTCGGCCGCTACGCGCTGCGCGGGGTCGGCAAGGCCCAGGAACTGTTCACACTCGACGAGACGGCGTGACTACAGGAGGTCCGCGCACGAGCAGCGCGTCACATAGGGCATGCCCACCCGTCCGCCGTCGGCGAAACCGGGCTCCCGCGCGATCAGTCGGCGAACCTCCGCCAGGACGACCGCCTGTTCGGCCGGCTGCCGAACGATGAAGTAGCTCCGCGACGCCACGAGGTCGATCAACGCCTCGGCCGTCACCGGGTCGGTCCAGCGCACGTCGTGACGCTTCACCGGGCCGAACGGCAGCCCCACGAGAGGGTTGCCGCTGTGGTCCTCCATGAAGCCGAGCGTCCGCAGGATCCGCCCGAGGTCGCGGGCCCAGCCTTCCGGCTCCTCGCGGCAGTTCCACAGAAGCCCGAGCCGGCCGCCGGGCCGCAGCACGCGTGCCACCTCCGGCACGGCCCGCGCGGGGTCGACCCAGTGCCAAGCTTGGGCCACCAGGACGGCGTCGACGGAAGCGGAGTCGAGCGGGATGGTTTCCGCCGTGCCGGCCAGCACCATGACGCCGGGCAGGCCTCGCGACAGTTGCGCCCGCATGCCGTCCGACGGTTCCGCGGCCACGACGTCGAGGCCCCGCACTGCCAGATCGCGCGTCAACTTGCCGGTGCCGGCCCCGAGGTCCAGCACGCGCTCGACGCCGGGCGGCAGCAGCCAATCGAGCGCCTCGGCCGGGTAGGATGGGCGCCCCCGCTCGTAAGCGTCGGCCGCCGCACCGAAGGAGCCGGCATGGCGGGTTTTCGCGTCCGCTTCGTCCATCGCTGACGTCCCTCGCGTTGCGATCCGACCTCTAGCGCGGCAAGGCGTTGCGGAGAAGCGGCTTCGGCCCTTTTGCCGTCTCGCACCGGCGCCGCTCCACAAATGGTTCGGCCTATGCTGGAGGACTTCACCGCATCGTGCTTGGCCCTATGTCCGTATCGGCGGGCTTCGCACGACCTGCGGCAGACCCGCCGCACCATCGAGGAGACGACCCATGAACAAGCTGAAAATCGCCGCCATGGCGGCTGCCCTTGCGCTCTCTCTGGGGGCGGTGGCTCCGGCCGAAGCCGCGCACCACAGGATGCATCACGGCATGATGATGCGGCACCACGGCATGGTGATGCGGCACCACGGCATGATGATGCATCATCGCATGCACCACCGGATGATGCATCACATGCGTCGCATGATGCGTCACGGGATGTGATCGGGACGGCGTTCCCGTCGCCACAGCGCCTCAGGCCGCAGCCGCCTCGCGCTCGCCCAGGAACGCCGCGTGCTCGGCCAGGAGTCCGCCGTCGAGCGCTTTGGCGATGAGGGCGCGCGTCTCGGCAATCCCGTAAAGGGCCGCGAAGGAGCCGAAGCGCGGCCCTCGCTCCTCGCCGAGCAGCACCTGATAGAGCGTGTTGAACCATTCGTTGGAGACGCCGGGGCGCTCCGGCGTCGCGGTCTTGGCCTTGAAGTCCTGGTAGCGCGGGATCGGACGGGCGACGTCGTAGAGCGCCGTCTGGATCTCCTCGGCACTGGCGCCCGGCGGCAGTGCCGCCAGGGCGGCGTCGAGGCGCTGCAAGGCGTCGCGCTCGACCTCGTCGGGGGCGCGGTACCGCTTCCGAGGCCGCACGAAATCGCGGTAGTACCTCACGGCGTAGCCGATCAGTTGGTCGAGACGCGGATGGGTGTCGGGCGACACGCCCGGCGCATAGCGGCGCAGGAACCCCCAGAGCACGGCCGGATCCTCGCTGTTGGCCACGGTCGCGAGGTTGAGCAGCATGGCGAACGACAGGGCCGTCGCGCCCTGCCGCTCACCGGGCGAATCCCCATCCGCTGGGGCCAGGCGCTCGGGATCGGGCGGCATCCCGGCATGGACGTGCCACACCGGGTTACCGAGCCGCTCCCTCGGCTCCTGCCGTCGATAGGTGTCGAGGGATGTGAGATAATCGTCGGCCGCGCGCGGGATGACGTCGAAATAGAGCCGCTTGGCAGCCGTCGGCTTCCCTAACATGAACAGCGACAGGCTTTCCGGGGAGGCATAACGCAGCCATTCCTCGATGGTGAGCCCGTTGCCCTTGGACTTCGAGATCTTCTGGCCGTCCTGGTCGAGGAAGAGTTCGTAGTTGAACCCCTCGGGCGGCTCCGAGCCGAGCGCGCGCGCGATCCGGCCCGACAGCTTCACCGAATCGATCAGGTCCTTGCCCGACATCTCGTAATCGACCTTGAGGGCGTGCCAGCGCATCGCCCAATCGGGCTTCCATTGCAGCTTGCAATGACCGCCCGTCACGAGGGTCTCATAGAGCGCGCCGCCGATGGGGTCGCGCCACGTGATGGTGCCGGCCTTGGCGTCGTGGCCGACCAGCGGCACCTGCATGACGATCCCGGTCTCGGGATGAATGGGCAGGAACGGCGAATAGCTGGCCCCGCGCTCCGCCCGGAGGCTCGGCAGCATGATGGCCATCACCGACTCGAGCCGCTCCAGCATCAGCAGCAGCGCCTCGTCGAACAGCCCCGACCTGTAGGCTTCGGTCGACGACATGAACTCGTAGTCGAAGCCGAACCGGTCGAGGAAGGCCCGCAATCGCGCGTTGTTGGCGTGGCCGAAGCTCACACCGGGCTCGATCGGGTCCGGCACCTCGGTCAGCGGCCGGCCGAGATGCTGGGCCAGCAGGTCCCTGTTGGGCACGTTGTCGGGCACTTTGCGCAGCCCGTCCATGTCGTCCGAGAAGGTGACGAGACGGGTCGGGATGGCGTCGCGCGTCAGCACCCGGAAGGCATGGCGGACCATCGAGGTTCGGGCCACCTCGCCGAAGGTGCCGATATGCGGCAATCCCGATGGGCCATAGCCGGTCTCGAACAGCACGCTGGCCTGCCCGGTCCGTTCCACGCGCCTCAGCAGTTTGCGGGCTTCCTCGAAAGGCCAAGCGCCAGCGGAAGCGAGGAGGTCCGAGGGGATATCGAGGGAGGGCATCAAGGGTCCTGGCGCGACGCGGGAGGAGGTAGCCGGGAGTTTGGCACGAGGCGATGAAGTCCTCCAACCCGTTGCCCGGTCCTGCGGCGGTGTCAAAGATCACCTTCTTCTTCCACTCGCGCGGTCGCCGTCAGGAGAATCGCGACCGATCGAGGTCGTCTCCGCCCCCCTTGGGGGCGGGGGACCACGCGTAGCGTGGTGGGGGGCTGCCGGCCGCGGGACAACGGGCCGAAGCTGCTGCCGCGATCCCGGCCACGACGCCCTCCAGATTGACCCGAACCTCCTCGGCCACAATCCTCAGCACCTCGATGCCCCGTCGGCGCAGCCAGGCGTCCCGTGCGAGGTCGCGCACGGGGTTGCCGCCGAGGTCGTGCGCGGCGCCGTCCACTTCGATGCCGAGCTTTGCGGCATCGCAGTAGAAGTCCAGCACGTATGGCCCGAACGGGTGCTGGCGCCGGAATTTGAAGCCGTCCGGCCGCATCCGCAGTGCGGTCCACAAGCGCAGTTCCGGGGCGTCATGGCGCGGCGTAACCGCCGGGCGCGGGCGATGGTTTGGCGTGGCGCGTCCATGATCCCTCCCTCCGCCGTTGAGGCGAGACGCCCCCACCACCGCGCTCCGCGCGGTCCCCCGCCCCCAAAGCGGGCGGAGACGCCCCCCACCACCCCGGGCTTAACCGGGGATCCGCGCGATCACCCGCCACCAGGAAGTGGAGACGGAGCGCCCTCGGTAGCATGGCCGGGGAGCATCGGGGCAGATCGAAGGCGATGGGCGCGGCCCCTTCCCGAATGACGGCGGTCTTTGACGCGGGGCCGCCCTGACGTAAGCTCCGAGGAGGGACGGGCTTTCGCGAGACCGCGGGGCCGTCCGCAACCTCCGGATCGACCAGATGGCCCACGTGTTCACGCCTCGGTCGCTCGCAGCCGGCGCCTGCGGACTGCTTGCGGCGGCTCTCGTCGCGACCGCCGCCGAAGCCGCCAAAACCTCGGTCGTGATCGGCATGAGCATCGAGCCCGCCGGCCTCGATCCCACGGTGGCGGCGCCGGTGGCGATCGGACAGGTGACCTGGCAGAACATCTATCAAGGCCTCGTCCGGCTCGACCGCACCGGCAAAATCCAACCGCAACTGGCGAAGAGCTGGACAGTGTCGCCCGATGGCCTGACCTACAGTTTTGCGCTGCAGCCGGGGGTCAAGTTCCACGATGGCGAAGCCTTCGACTCGGCCTCCGCCAGATTCACGCTCGACCGGGCGCGGGGCGCGGCGTCGACCAATCCGCAGAAGCAGTTCTACACCGTCATCGACACGATCGACACGCCCGACCCGCTGACGCTGGTGCTCCACCTGAAGCAGCCGGCCGGCGACCTGCTCTACTGGCTCGGCTGGCCGGCGTCCGTCATGGTGGCGCCCAACGCCGCCGAGGCCGACAAGACCGTGCCGGTCGGCACCGGCCCATTCAGGCTGAAGCAATGGTCGAAGGGCGACCGGGTCGACCTCGTCCGCGACCCCGGCTACTGGGACAGGAGCCGGCCCGTGGCGCTGGACGCCGCCACCTTCCGTTTCGTGGGCGACGCCCAGGCCCAGGCGGCCGGGCTGCGCTCGGGCGACCTCGACGCCGTGCCCGAACTCGAAGCGCCCGAACTTTTCGCCGCCTTCAAGGCCGATCCGAGGTTCGCGGCCGTGGCGGGCAATACCGAGCTCAAGGTCGTGGCCGGCATGAACGACACGAAGCCGCCGTTCGACGACCGGCGCGTGCGCCGGGCCCTGATGATGGCGGTCGACCGCCGTGCCGTGGTCGATGCGGTCTCGTCCGGCTTCGGTGAGCCGATCGGCAGCCACTTCACGCCGAACGACCCCGGCTTCGTCGACCTCGCGGGCGTGCTGCCCTATGACCCCGCCAAGTCCAGGGCGCTGCTGGCCGAGGCCGGCTACCCGAACGGCTTCAGCTTTTCCATCAAGGTGCCGCAGATGTCCTACGCGACGCGTTCGGCTGAGGTGCTGCAGGCGATGTTCGCCGAGGTCGGCGTGACCATGACGATCGTGCCGACTGAGTTCCCGGCCAAGTGGATCCAGGACGTGTTCAAGACCCATGACTTCGACATGACGATCGTGGCCCATGCGGAGCCGCTCGACATCGGCATCTATGCGCGCCCCGACTATTACTTCGGCTACCGCAACCCGAGCTTCGACAAGGCGATCGACGCGGCCCAGCGCGCCACCGATGCCGAGGCGCGCGCTGCCGCTTACGGGCGCGCGGAGCACATCCTGGCCGAGGACGTGCCGGCCCTCTACCTCTACGTCATCCCCAAGCTCGGCGTCTGGAATGCCAAGTTGCAGGGCCTCTGGACCGACGAGCCGATCCCCTCGAACGACCTTAGCGAGGTGCATTGGGCCGATTAGCCGGAGCAGCCTTGGCCTCCCTCCTGGCGCGGCGCGTCCTGGGCCTCGTCCTGACGTTGCTGGCGGCCTCGGTCGCCATCTTCCTCGTCATGGACGTGCTGCCGGGCGACCCCGCCGCCATCATGCTGGGCACCTCGGCCCGGCCCGACACGCTGGCGGCGCTCCATGCCGCGCTGGGCCTCGACCGGCCGGCGCTGGTCCGCTACGCGGCCTGGCTCGGTGGCGCCATCACGGGCCAACTCGGCGATTCCACGACCTATGGCGTCCCGGTCTCGGGCCTGATCCAGGAGCGGCTCGCCGTCACACTGCCGCTGACCGCCCTGGCGATCCTCATGTCGGTCGCCGTGGCGGTGCCGCTCGGCGTCGGCGCGGCGGCGCGGCGCGGCGGGATCCTCGATGGGATCGCGGCGGCCTTCTCGCAGGCTAGCGTCGCGGTGCCGAACTTCTGGATCGGGCTCCTGCTGATCCTGGTGTTCGCGGCGCGGCTCGGCTGGCTGCCGGCCAACGGCTTTCCGGGCTGGGGTAACGGAATCGGCCAGGCGCTCGACGCCCTGCTGATGCCCGCGATCGCCCTCGCCCTGCCCCAGGCCGGCATTCTGACCCGGGTGACGCGGGTCGCGGTGCTCGACGTGCTGAGCGAGGACTTCGTCCGCACGGCCCGCGCCAAGGGCCTGACGCGCAGCGCCGCCTTGTGGCGCCATGCCGTGCCCAACGCCCTGCCCGCGGTCGTCACGATCCTGGGCCTGCAGTTCTCGTTCCTGGTGGCGGGTTCGGTCCTGGTCGAGAACGTGTTCGCCCTGCCGGGCCTCGGGCGGCTCGCGCTCCAGGCCTTCACCCAGCGAGACCTCGTCGTGGTGCAGGACGTCGTCCTGTTCTTCGCCGCCCTGGTGATCGTGGTCAACTTCATGGTCGACCTCGCCTATCTGGCGCTCGACCCGCGGCTGAGGGTCTCGGCGTGAACGGCCGTCTCGGCGCGGGCCTCGCCATCACGGCCGCGATCGTGGCGCTCGCTCTCGTGTCGCTGGTCTGGACCCCCGAGCCGCCGACCAGGATGCACATCGCCCTGAAGCTCCGCCCCCCGCTCGCGGCCGGCCCCATGCCCGGATCGGGTCTCCTCGGCACCGACAATTTCGGGCGCGACGTGCTCTCGATGCTGATGGCCGGGGCCTGGAACTCCCTCGCGGTCGCGGTGCCGTCGGTGGCGCTCGGCGGCGTCCTCGGCACGCTCTTGGGCGTGACGGCGGCGGGGCGACGGGGCGTTTTCGACGCCATCGCGATGCGGGCGCTCGACGTCGTCTTCGCGTTCCCGCCGATTCTGTCCGCCATGATGCTGGGCAGCCTGCTCGGTCCCGGCCGCCTCACCGCAGTGGCGGCCATCGCCATCTTCATCGTGCCGGTCTTCGCCCGCGTGACGCGCGGCGCGGCGCTGCGGATCTGGGGGCGCGACTACATCCTGGCGGCGCGGGGTGCCGGCAAGGGCGGCCTGCGCATCGCCTCCGAACACGTGCTGCCCAACATCGTCGGCCAGATCGCCGTGCAGGTGACGGTCCAGCTCGGCCTCGCGATCCTGACCGAAGCGGGCCTGAGCTATCTCGGCCTCGGGGCGCCGCCGCCCACCCCGAGTTGGGGCCGCATGCTGGCCGACGCCCAGACCTACCTCGCCCAGGCGCCTTGGCTCGTACTGGCGCCGGGCGTCGCGGTCGCGGTGACGGTGCTGGGCTTCAATCTCCTGGGCGACGGGCTGCGCGACCGGTGGGACCGGCGGGGAACCGTCGCACCATGACCGGCGCGCCGCTCCTCGACGTGCGTGCGCTGTCGGTCGCGGCGACCCGGTCCTCCGGGCCAATGCCGATCCTCGCCGATGTGAGCTTCGCGCTCGACAAGGGCGACACGCTGGGGATCGTGGGCGAGTCGGGCTCCGGCAAGTCCACCCTGGCGCTGGCGCTGATCGGACTGCTGCCGGACGGCATGCGGGCCCGCGGCACGATCGCCTTCGAAGGCATCGACCTCCTGACCCGATCCGAGTCGGACCTGTGCCGGATCCGCGGCGCCCGCATCGGCATGATCTTCCAGGAACCCCTGACGGCCCTGAACCCCGCCATGACGGCTGGCCGCCAGATCGCCGAAGCCGCCGCCCTGCACCGAGATCTCGACCGGCGCAGCGCGCGGCGCGAAGCCCTGGCGCTGCTCGATCGCGTCCGCATCCCGGAGGCGGCGCGCCGCTTCGACAGCTACCCTCACGAACTCTCGGGCGGACAGCGGCAGAGGATCGGTATCGCCATGGCGCTGGCGCCGGGGCCGGACCTGCTGGTGGCCGACGAGCCCACGACCGCGCTCGACGTCACCGTGCAGGCCGAGGTCCTCGACCTCCTGGCCGAACTCGTGGCGGAGCGCGCCATGGCGCTGATCCTCATCGGCCACGACCTCGGAGTGGTGGCATGTTCGACAAACCGTATGCTGGTGCTCTACGCGGGCACGGGGTTCGAGGCCGGCCCGACCCGCGACGTGCTGCTGCATCCGCGCAATCCCTACACGCGCGGCCTCATCGGCGCCCTGCCCCGTCCGCGCCAAGGAACCGAACGGCTCGCCACGATCCCGGGCACAGTCCCGTCGACCGCACAAGCGTTCACGGGTTGCCGCTTCGCCCCACGCTGCGTCGAGCATCGTACGCCCTGCGACGCCGGCGAACCCGCTTGGCGCAGTTTCGGCGACGGCCGCGGGGTCCGCTGCGTGCTGGCCCCCGAGGACGCTGCTTGAGCGCCGCGCCGCTGCTCTCCGTCGAGCGCCTGACCCGCGACTACGGTGGCATCCTGGGCCGCGGTAGTCTCTTCAACCCGGCACAGGTCCGGCATCGGGCGCTCGATGGCGTGTCGTTCGCGGTTGCCGAAGGCGAGATCCTGGGCGTCGTGGGCGAGAGCGGTTGCGGCAAGTCGACCCTGGCGCGCCTCGTCGCGGCCCTCGACCGCCCGACGGCGGGCCGCGTGGTGCTGGACGGCGCCGCACTGTTCGACCTCGCGCCTCGGGTCCTGAAGGCACGGCGCCGCGACGTCCAAATGGTGTTCCAGGACCCCTATGGATCGCTCGACCCGCGCCACACCATCGGCCGCATCGTTGCGGAACCGTTGCATCTCCTCGACCCGCGACCCGGACCGCGTGAGCGCGCCATGCTGGTGGCCGAGATGCTCGGCGCCGTGGGGCTGGGGCCCGACACCGCGACGCTCTACCCGCACCAGTTCTCGGGCGGGCAACGCCAGCGCATCGCCGTCGCGCGCGCCCTTATCACGGCGCCGAAGTTGGTCGTGGCCGACGAGCCCGTGTCGGCGCTCGACCTGTCGATCCAGGCCCAGGTCCTCAACCTGATCCTCGACCTCCGGCACGACCGCGGGACCGCCTTCCTGTTCATCAGCCACAATCTCGGCGCCGTGCAGGCCATCGCGGACCGGGTCGTGGTGATGTACCGCGGCCGCGTCGTCGAGAGCGGGCCGGCCGGGCAGGTGTTCGCGGCGCCGCTCCATCCCTATTCGGCGCTGCTGGCCTCGGCCGAGCCGACGCTCGCCGATCTCGACCGCCCTCCCGTCCGACCCACCGTCGCGCGTTCCGAAGGCCCACCGGCCGACTGGGCGGCTTGCGCGTTCCGCCACCAGTGTGCTCGGGCCACCGAGCGCTGCTCGCGCGAGACACCCGCCCTCCGCAGCCTGGCCCCGGGCCGCAGCGCGGCCTGCCATCATCCCCTGACCTGAGGGACACGCCGATGCCCGAACTCACCGACATGTCGGCCGTCGACCTGCTGGCCGCTTTCGCGGCCAGGACCCTGTCGCCGAGCCAATACTGGGTCTCCGTCGAGGCCCGGATCGCGGCCTTCGAGCCCCGCATCGCGGCGCTTTACGCCTACGATCCAGAAGGCGCCCGCCGCGAGGCCGCGGCCGCCACGGACCGCTGGACGCGGAGCGCCCCGAAGGGCCGGCTCGACGGCATCCCCGTGACCGTGAAGGAATTGATCGCGACCGAAGGCGTGCCGGTGCCGCGCGGCAGCGCCGCCACGGCCCTGGTTCCGGCCGAGGCGGACGCCCCTGCCGCGGCGCGCCTGCGCCAGGACGGCGCCATCATCTTCGCCAAGACGACCTGCCCGGATTACGGGATGCTGACCTCCGGCCTGTCGAGCTTCCACGACCTGGCGCGCAACCCGTGGGATCCCCGGATGAACCCCGGCGGCTCCAGCGCCGGTGCCGCGGCGGCGGCGGCGGCCGGTTACGGTCCGCTGCATGTCGGCACCGACATCGGCGGTTCGATCCGGCTGCCGGCCGCGCTCACCGGCACGGTGGGCTTCAAGCCCAGCAACGGCCGCGTGCCGATCGACCCCTATTACCTCGGCCGCTGTGCCGGCCCCATGACCCGGACTGTTGCGGATGCGGCCCTGATGATGGGCACGCTGTCGCGCCCCGACCGGCGCGACGACAGTGCCCTGCCTCCGAACGACATCGCCTGGGACGCGCTCGCCAGCGACGTCGCGGGGCTGCGCGTCGGCCTGATGCTCGACGCCGGCTGCGGCCTCCCGGTCGATCCCGAGGTGCGGGCCGCGGTGGAGGGGGCGGCGCGGGTTTTCGCGGCCGCCGGAGCCATTGTCGAGGAGGTCGGCCCGGTGCTGACCGGCGTCATGCTGGACGGGCTCGACCTCTTCTGGCGGGCCCGCGCCTGGGCCGAACTCGTCGACATGGACGACGCTACGCGCGGCAAGGTGCTGCCCTACATCCGCGACTGGGCCGAGACGGGAGCTCGCGTTTCGGGCGTCGAGGCGGTGCGAGGCTACGACCAGACCAACGCCATGCGACGGGCCTGCGGGCAATTGTTGGCGCGAGTCGACGCGGTCCTGTCGCCCACCATCCCCGTGGTGTCCTACCCGGCCGAATGGGCCTCGCCCACCAACGACCCGGCACGACCCTTCGAGCATATCGCATTCACCGTGCCGTGGAACATGTCCGAGCAGCCGGCACTGTCGCTCAACTGCGGCTTCGCCGGCAACGGCATGCCGATCGGGCTGCAGATCGTCGGACCGCGGTTCGCGGATCTCGCCGTGCTGCGGCTGGCAACTTTCTACGAGGGTGCGCGGGGGCCGATGCGGCCTTGGCCGATGCCTCTCATTCTCTCCGCTGCCGCTGGCACAGAACCTGTATGATTGAAGATCAAACGGGTCTCGCCAACATCGAGGGACGACTGCATGGCATTGCCTCTCGATCCTCAGCCCATAGCCTATGATCTCGCCGCCTTCGGCGCCCTCGTCGGCGACGTCCCACTCGTCGGCGAACCCGCCATTCTCCGAAAGCGCTCGCGGGATTTCTTCTGGTACAGCCCGATCCTCAACGCGGAGCTCGCGGGCAAGAGTGCCGACATCATCGCGATGCCGCGCCACGAGGCCGACGTCATAGCGATCGCCAGCGCCTGCGCCAGGCTCGGCATCCCGTTGACGCCACGCGGCGCCGGCACCGGCAATTACGGGCAGGCCGTGCCACTCCACGGCGGCGTGCTGATCGACATGTCCGGGATGGCGGCGATCGCGTGGCGCAGGCCCGGGCAGGTGCGGGTCGGGCCGGGCGCCGTGATGTCGGACCTCGACGCCGCACTCCAGCCCGGCGGCTGGGAGCTGCGCATGCATCCCTCGACCAAGCGCAAGGCCACGATCGGCGGCTTCGTGGCGGGTGGCTCGGGCGGCGTCGGCTCGGTCGGCTACGGAGGGCTGCGCGAGCCCGGAAACATCCTGGCGGCCAGAATCGTCACGCTCGAACCCGAGCCCCGCATCCTCGAACTCCGGGGCGATGCCGCCCAGAAAGTCAACCGCGCCTACGGCACCACCGGCCTCATCACGGCGCTCGAAATGCCGCTCGCTCCGGCCTGGTCCTGGGTCGAACTGGTGGTCGCCTTCGACACGTTCGACACCGCCATGGCGTTCGGTCACGAGGCGGCCCTCGCCGACGGCATCGTCAAGAAGCTCCTCACTCCGATCGCGTGGCCGCTGCCACGCTATTTCCGCGAGATCGCGCCGGCCTGTCCGGACGGCATGAGCCTTCTCGTCGCCATGGTGGCCGAGCCGTCGCTGGAAAGTTTCAAGGCTCTGCTCGGCCGACGCGGCTCGATCACGCTGGAGCGGCCGTCGAGCGATGCGCCCGGTCAGGTGCCGCTCTATGAATATACCTGGAACCATACGACCCTGCAGATGCTCAAGGCCGATCGGAGCATCACCTATCTGCAGTGCCTCTACCCGCACGACCGGCTGCTCGCCTCGGTCGAGACCCTGCAGGCGCTGTTCGGCGACGAGGTGATCCCCCACTGCGAATTCATCCGATTCGGCGGCCGCGTCACGGCCAGCGCCCTGCCGGTGGTGCGCTACACGACACCGGAGCGCCTGGCCGACATCATCGGGATCCACGAGGAGCACGGCGTCATGATCGCGAACCCGCACGTCGTGACCCTGGAGGACGGCAGCCGCCACAAGCGGGCCGACGCCGACCAGCTCGGCTTCAAGCACGAGGTCGACCCGCAAGGTCTGCTCAATCCCGGCAAGATGCGCAGCTTCGTGCCCCGCACCGTCGCCGTGCCGCGATCGGTCGCCTGAACCGGTGCGTGTCCTCTACCTGTACTGCCACCCGCTGCCCGAAAGCTTTCATGCCGCGGTGCGGGCCGAAGCCCTGGCCGGACTCGCGGGGGCGGGTCACAGCGTCGACCTCCTCGACCTTTATGCCGAGGGCTTCGATCCCGTGCTGACCGCGGAGGCGCGGAGGCGCTATCACGATACGGAGCGCAATCAGGCGGGCCTCGAACCGTTCGTCGCCCGGATGCAGGCCGCGGAAGCCCTGGTAGTCCAGTTCCCGACCTGGTGCTTCGGACCGCCCGCCATGCTGAAGGGGTTTTTCGACCGGCTGCTGATGCCGGGCGTTGCCTTCGACATCTCCGATCCCACGGACGTCCGCCCCGCCTTGACCAACATCAGGCTGATCCACGGCATCGTCACCTACGGACGTCCCCGCACCATGGTGTGGTACATGGCGGACCCACCGCGCAAGCTCGTCACACGCTACATCCGCTGGCTGACCGGTGGCGCCAAGGTGCGCTATCACGCACTCTATCACATGAACGTCGCCGACGACGCGCGACGCCGACGCTTCATGGCGGAGGTGCGAACCGCGATGACGAAACTGTAACGGGCGATGCCGCGCTCGGCCGCTGTGCTTGCAGCTGTTCATCTCAGGTTCCGCGGCAAACTTCCACAGAATGCCCAACGTTGCACGCGGCACCGCCTCAAAGAACTGCTGCAATGAGACATGATCGGTCATCAAGCACCGTCGGGGAGGCGATTCTCAAGGATTCGTTAAGGTCTCGTTACGCACAATGGCGGGACCTGCTGGAGAATATCATGAGCCGCTGCACCGTCGTCGTGGTCGAGGACGAGCCTCTTGTCCGTCTCACCACCACATCCATGTTCGAAGAGGCCGGCATCAACGTCGTGGAGTTCGCGAACGGCGACGATGCGATCGACTATGTCCGCGACCATCAGCAGGATGTCGCCGCGATCTTCACCGACGTCTATCTGCCGGGCGAGACCGATGGGCTGGAATTGGCCGGCATCGTGTCGGAGGCCTGCCCCGACATCGCCGTGATGGTGACGTCCG
>JAABUT010003165.1_pt1 | contig 14530 bp, 13 predicted proteins | sample 5559281 | NCBI WGS metagenome assembly JAABUT01 (sample SAMN10711880, study PRJNA513359) | rock metagenome | isolation source: Antarctica rocks | place: Antarctica: Victoria Land, Ricker Hills nord | collected 2016-01-04 | reverse complement strand
CCTAACCCTAACCCTAACCCTAACCCTAACCCTAACCCTAACCCTAACCCTAACCCTAACCCTAACCCTAACCCTAACCCTAACCCTAACCCTAACCCTAAATGCTTAAACATTTAATTTCATTCATTCAGAAAGAATCATTCTTGATTCAAAACATAAACATCATCTTTTTTCAAGCTTTAGTAAAATGAAAAAAGAAGAATCAAACAGAGATTTTTGCTATGTTCATTGAAAACATCAATAGAAAAATCATTTATAATATTCAATGCAAACTAGATGTCATAAACATCTTTTTAATCAATGAAATGACTCAGAATTTAGAAAATATTAAAGTCAAGTTATCATCAAAATATCAGAATTTTCTAAATATTTTTGATTAAGTTTAAACAAACAAGCTATTGTCTCATCATTTGTATAATTATAAGATAAAGCTTATTAATGATGTAACATCATTTCATTGTTAAGCATATTAAATGTCTTTTTACAAGCTTCAGAAAGTAAAGAAATATTTGAACAAGAATCTTTTCAAAGAATTTATAATTTTTAACAAAACTTTGTATTTCTCATTCATTCTGTTTGCTTTAAAAGCAAATGAAGATTTACAATTTTGCATTAACTATCAAAAGCTCAATGTTATTATCAAAAGAAATTGCTATTCTTTATCATTTATAAATGAGATGATCAACAAAATAATTGATTGCAAACATCTGATTCAATTGAATATCATTTCAACTTTCAACAAACTGCAAATGCATTTTGATAGTGAAAACTACACTATTTTTATCATCACTTTAGAAGCATATAAGTCAAAAGTGTTACTCTTTGAACTTATTAATGATTTTGTCTCATTTCAGCAATATATGAATGATGTTTTTTGAGACTTTCTAAATGACTTTTATCAAGTTTATTTAAATGATATTCTAATCTACAGTAAAACTCAATGAAAACATTAACAACATGTTAAAATGATATTAAATCATTTATGAAAAGCTGATTTATAAGTAGATATTTGAAAGTGCAAATTCAACATAGAAGAAACTATTTTCTTAAAAGTCATAGTTTTAAAACAAGATCTTTGTATGAACTTTATTAAAGTGAAAGTCATAGTCAACTGAGTTACATCAATTAATTTAAAAGAAGTTCAGAACTTTATGAAATTTATTAACTTCTATTATTGTTTCATTAAAAACTTCTTAAAGTTAGTTAAATCATTTACTTAACTGACTAAAAAGAATACATCTTTTATATAAAATGAAATTTATGTTTAAGCTTTTGATGATTTAAAGAAACAAGTCAGCTCAATCTCAGTATTACGACATTTCAATTTCAAATGATAAACTATTTTAAAAATCAATGCATTTAACTATATCAAAGATAAAATTCTATCACAGTATGATGATGAGAAAGTTCTTCACTCAATAACTTTCTACAGCAAAAGCATGATTTTTGCTGAATGCAATTATCATATTTATGACAAGAAATTATTAATCATTATTCAATGTTTTAAACATTGAAGACTTAAGCTTGAATGCACAAAGCTGCTCATTTAAATGTTTATTGATCATCAGACTTTAAAAATCTTTATGAAAAACAAACAGTTAACTCAACATTAAATCAATTATTTAGACATTTTATTCAAGTTTAACTTTCAAATCATTTTTCAATCAGATAAAATGAACATTAAAGTTAATGCTTTAATCAGAATGTTTTTAATCAACGTTTTTGAATCAACTTAATGTATTGAAAATTACTATCAAATCATTTTAACACTTGATAGAATAAATATTCTAGCTATTGAATTTAAAGTTGATTTCTATCAATGAGTAAAAGATGTCAACAAGATAAATGAGCTTTGCAATAAGTATAAATAAGTTATAAGTAAAAACAAGCTTAAGTTACATAGCATTGAATTAAAGCATTGCAAGATTGTTGATGATATTTTGTTTAAAAAAAATTTACTGTGAGTTTCTGAAAATATGCATACAAAATTATTAAAGAAAATTCATGATCAATCTTTCATCTTTCATTCTGACAATCAAAAAACTATTAATTTAGTTCAATGTTTCTACTATTGATCAGATCATTGAGCAACAATTAAATGTTACATTTGAAACTATCATGCTTATCATTGAAGTAAAATATTTAAAGATAGCATCAATGAACTTCTTCATTCTTTATTAATTTTACAGAAATGCTGAAAAGATATAATTATAAACTTTATTACTGAATTATCTTTATTGAAAGATTATAACATCATTTGCACAATCATATATCATTTCATCAAAAAACATTATTATGTTTTTTATCATTGAGAAGATGAAGACATTTCAGTTGAAGAAATGATTTAATTATGCTATGAAACATTTATTGACTTCATGATTTACCTAGTTCTATTGTTTTAAACAAAGACTTTCAATTCATATCAATCATGTGACAAAGTCTTTGCAAGCAATTAAGAATCACAATTAATTTATCAACAATTTATCATTTTGAAATCAATAATTAATTGAAATAAGTTAATCAAGATGTTGAACGTGAATTAAGAATTTACTGCAATTACATGCAGAACAATTAAGCAAAATGATTATCAATGATAAAATTCAGCAAGAATTTTAATATTTTTTGATCATTTCAATAACTTCATTTTACTTCAATAAAAATTTTCACACACAAATGAGTTTCAATTCAGATACAATTAACTACAAAACTACTTGTGAATGTTTTGAAGTTAGAAAAGCAAATAATATTATCATTTGAATGAAAAAGCTTTTTATTTTTAATCATCAGCAATTGAAAAAGATGAAACAGATCATCAAAGCTCAAATCAATAAACATAAATGAAATATCATTTATGAAGTAAATGATTGAATTTAATTATTCTTTAGAAATATAAAAACAATTAAATCATGTAAGAATTTAAAAGATAAACAGTTAAAATCTTATCAAATTACTGTCAAAGTTGAAATTTTCTATCATTTTCATTTATCAATAAGCATGAAGCAGCTGCATTTGATATTCAGTTCAAAGTTATTACATTTTTATCTTAATAACTTCTTATCAGAACAGCATTCAGAATCATTTAAATCTTTCACTATCAAAAATGATGAACATTAAAAGATAAATGACATTTTAAACTTTAAATATTATCAAGATTGAATACAATATAAAGTCAAATGAATGAGATTAAATTGAAACAATAAATGATACTATGTCAACAAAGAAGAATTCAAGAAATTGAAAGAAGTTTTAATTGAATTTCATAAGTTTTATTCAGACATGTCATACTAAATTGAAAAACAATAGAAAAAAAAATTCGTTTCATTTATTCTATTTATGTAAACATGAATTTTCAAAGAAGAAAGTAATGTTACAAGCATATCAAGACTGAAGCTTTAATCAATTTACAATGTATGCTAGCAAGTATTTTGCATAATAATTAAAGTTAGTTAATGATTTAGTTGAGATTTGATCTAAATCTGACTCAGATTTAACTCAGATATGATTCAGCATCTTTTTTCTTTTTTAGCATCTTTTAATCAACTTTTATTATCTTTTTAATAAATACACTTCTTTATGTTACAAGTAGTTAACAAATTTCTATGATAAACATATTTCTTTGTATTGCAAACATCTTTCAAATCAACATCTTTCTTATGTTTCAACATGTCTTCTTTGAGACTAACATCAATCTGAGTAACTACTATATAAAGTATGTTCTTCTTGTCTTTTATATCTTCTTTCTTCTGTATTTTTAAAGTCTTAATTATAACTATCTTTATAAATTAAACATTTTAATCATGCATGCACTCTGATTAGTTTCTAGACATGATTTTAACAAATTTCATATCAGATATTCAAGAAAAGCGCACTAAGAAACAATATTCATGTAAACATGAATAGTCAAGAAAAGAAGATAATGTTATGATTTTAATCTTTATTTATTCTTCATCTAATCTTTATTTAATCTTCATCTGATTTCATTTTAATTAAGTCTAGTGAAAATCTGATCTAGAAGTGATATTATTGAAACTTTGCATCATATGTGTAAGATGTTAATTCAATCAAGTTTAATATAAAGCTAAAAAATATACATATAAGAATTAAGTTCTTTTCTATAAATACTTTTCTTTCTTAACATTTATTTATTAGTTAAATGACATTTTTATGACTTACTTTAAATTAATTTCTAACAAAAGTTTTGAATGAATTTCATAAACTATATTTAAACAAATTATGTTAAAATATTGAAATAATTATTAACAAAAGTGAGTAAATGAACTACATTCATGCAAACATGAATTTTCAAAAAGAAAAGTAATATTATGAGCATATTAAGATTGAACAAGACTGAAGTTTTAATCAATTTGCAATGCATGTTAGCAAGTTCTCTGCATAATGATTAAAATTAATCAATGATTTAGTTGAGATCTGATCTAGATCTGACTCAGATTTGACTTAAATATAACTCAACATCTTTTCTCTTTTTTAACATTTTCTAATCAGCTTCTGTTGTCTTTTAAACAAATACACTTCTTTGTATTACAAGTGATCAACAAATTTCTATGATAAACATATTTCTTTGTGTTATAAACATTTTTTGAATCAACATTTTTCTTGTGTTTCAACACGTCTTCTTTGAGACTAGCGTCAATCTGAGTAACTACTATATAAAGCATGTTCTTCTTGTCTTTTATATCTTCTTTCTTCTGTATTCTTAAAGTCTTAGTTATAACTATCTTTATAAATCAAACATTCTAGTCACGCACGCACTTTAATTAGTTTCTAGACATGATTTCAACATAAATAAAGATTATTCATACATACACATTTTAAAAATTCATAATTTCATTCTACTAGTACTTATTTCAAATAATTAAAATGTCTAGACATGTTGTTAAGTTTAAGTCAACTCGTTGAGTTGATTGAGTTGAGTCAAGAGTCTGACTCAACTCTGAAACTCAACTTGAGTTGAGTTGAGCAATTCAAACTCGACTGCAGGTTTAATCAAGGCTAGACAGTAGTTTTATTGACTTAAGATTGCAGAAGTTCACGCACACGACTGAGATGATCAAAACAGAATTGCTGAGACTAGATTAAGATGATGATGATTAGATTGATAGCTTGATTCATTGAACTGCGAAACAGGTTCAATGAATCGAGATTATCTAAGATATCGATGATCTATGTTCTAAATCGAGTTGATGATCTGACATCATGACATATATTGACTGCATCTCTCTGATTTCTGTTCTGATTATGACGCGACTGATTACGATTATGACAGATCTGCACAGTTATATGATCAGTCACATAATCAGCACGCTAGAGTCGAATATGCCAGGCCACTTCTCTGAATCATATCGAGCCTCGAGAAGTGCCTGAAGATCTCAGCCAATTTAGATGTACTATTTGCTTGGAAACTGACTTTCAAGACGACGAGCCCATCAAAGCAGTGAGCTATAAATATTAATGGGCGAAAGTAATATTCCTTCCACATACTTATGTTAGCGAGACTGCGATCGCGCGCGCTGTGAGTTTTCTTCAAGTTCGCAGTATAAGGGTCAGCTTGACTGAAGGCTATCGGCAAGCGAAGGGGGGCATGGAAAGTGGTAGAAGGGGTTGTCACCCCGTTGCCATCGATTACCAATAGATCTCGGCAGCTAGGCGGGGAACAGAGGATAAATAGACGGTCCCCCCTTCTGTTTCTGCCCTTCGTCTCTTGAGAATCAGCCAGAAACTCGCTTTCGCTCCACCCACCCACTTCATAGACTCAGATCGCTTAGATAGAGGGAGTGCTTGACACCTCAGAGCGGCTTCCGAGCAAAATTTAGCCCTGAAAACCGTCAGGAGCTGTCGGTTTTGCCCAAACAAATATAATATATATTTATAGTTCAAACGAAGTCGATGCTCGATAGAGTCACTTCGTTGATCACAAGTAGTGACATTCGATACCGGTTAGTCTTGTAGATGCAATTCATAAGTAGAACCTCGCTATTCATCTTCAGTATGTTTTAGAGACTTGTTCGACTGAAGAAGACCTTGGTGATCCTGTTCAAATCGTCCTGCTCGTACTTAAAGTATCAGTTCTCATTCAGCAGATGACGAAGCAGAGCCTGCACAGAAGTCAGAGGCTCAAAGCTTGACGTCGCAAGCGTCTCTTAGATATTCGAACGTTCAAAATTTTGAAATACGTGATAAAAAAGGACTGTGATATACTGAATCAATAAGGCTGATTAAAATTTTACATAGGGAAAGACGCGCTATTCGAACATAATCTTGAAAGAGATGCATATTTTGAATGCTCGAAAATTCAGTTCTGGCCTCTATTCCCTCTTTGAGCTGAACTCTTCTCCATTCTCTTCATTGGCAACCTGTTCAAATCAAAACATTACGCTACCACATTGCCAAACATCTCTCGAGAGTATGCACATCTTCAGTTTAGCAGTCATGCGTGCATATGGACCACTTCCTACAGCTCAGCAGAAGTCGGGGCTGTGTGCCACTATTCATATCTCACGTTGAGCGTAGCATGATATCCTGTGCTCGTGCTTCCGCACCCTGCAGTCAATCGCCTAGCGCTATTCACTTACCAGCGTTGCCAAGGCTCCCACTGACGAAAACCACGAGCACAGCAGCATAAGCAGCACAAGCTGCAAAGACTTCAGATTTCCTCGCTTTTGTCACCAGACCTACGCACATGGCAAACGCAATTGTGTACCCAGCAATCAGACCAAGTCTTTTTCGCTCGTCCGTCACGTAATACAAATTCAAAATTGCACCGAAAAGAAGTGCTGCTGCCAAGATCAAATTGATAATGGCCACAGCGATGTGAAAGCGGCGTTCGGAAATATAGGCAAGACGGCCGTCTGTCCGTTGAGTCTATTCAGCGTGAGTAACATCCTTTGAAATGATGGCTGAGATCTCGAGGCGAGGAAGCTCTTTCTTGACTCACCACGAAGAGAATTGGAGCACAATGCCGAAGAAAGCTTGTCAGCCGGTCTTCATCGATGCGAGTCCTTATTGCCATTAGATCGCCACTATCGTCTAAGATCTTCGCACTGTGACCACCAAGGGCAGAAAAGCCGCCCGTAGGATTGCTGCTATTGTTGAATACGTTTCTAAATGCCGTGAGGGTCCGTCTCGACGGCTGTCTTACAGACAGCAATGTACTCTCAAGTACGAGAGCTTCTCCTAGGCTGACTCAGTATCATCCAGGGTAATGGTGCGACGGCGGAGAAGCCGAACTATATTCCTTGATCTTCTCTCGAATCTTCAAAGCAGTTCTCAACTGCTCCTTTTCTCGCAAATTGCCAGCCTCGTTAGCCCTTGCTTTCAGTGTACGCCAATCCCGAACACTTTCCATTTCCTCCGTCGCAGCGTTCAAGTCTAGTGCATCCTTTACATCGAGCGTCTCTTGTTGCGCCTCTAACTCTACTAATTCGCTTTGCAGATACAAAAGGTTCCTAGCTGAAAGGCGATCGAAACGTCGATATATAGACGTACTCTTATCGTCATCACTAGCCATGAAAGCCGCGAGAGAAGGGTACCCATTGATGTATCGAACCTGGAGGGTATCCTTCTCCAGGTCTTTTGGCATTTTGCCCGGAGGTAGGGTCAAAGTATCAATAGCAGCACTGCATCGTACGAACTCGCAGTTCTTTCAACGCTTGAGGTTGTCCTGACACAAATGCCCTATAGGTATGGCTGAAGATTTCTGATTGGTGGATCTTACGCTAGGAGCCGACGCCAATGCATGACCACGAATGTGGGACAGAGTGAGGCTGAGCGTTCCACCTCCCGATGTCATGGCACAGAATCAGACAAGAAAGCCGTACTCTACAACTTGAGGATGCCGATCTCTAAGAGTTAAAATATTGTTAGATAACGATGGAGTCAAGATACTATGCTCCAGATGATCTACTGGTTGCAGAAAGTCCACCACTTCAGCCAGTAAGGCCAAATTTGGAACCGCTCGAGGACCTGACATGGGAGCCTTTAACCTTCGAAGAGCACAAGTACAGTTGCAGTGGCCAGTTCCCAAAGGCGGACTCTTCGCTTCAAGTTCTCTATTCGTACCCTGAGCTAGATTTGAATACTCAATCTGGAATTACACATCCTTCCGATGAACATGAGTATGAACATGATACGTCGTATGATCGAGGAGTCTTTCTGGCGAAGTCAGGTCAGCCTTTGTCTGGGTAAGTACGGGTCCCTTGCTGTCAGTCACTGGGTTCCTCTGACCCTCGCGAGTGTTCCTAGCGGCCAGAAAGATCAGGGCCCTGTGGTTCTCCCGAAGCCAACCTTTCACAAAAAATCTGGGGTAGGTCGACGCGTGGTGCTGCCGATGATTATCCAAGGAACTACGATCATATCCCGACCCGATTCAGGCTCAGAAGACAGCATCATTGCGGCAGACCTGGTCTCGCGACTACGCGTGGACATTGATAGCTCGCCCGAATCCCAGAAAGAGTTTCGGGTTGCAAATGGCAAATTTGTCAGGGCGCTTGGACGAGTCGTGCTTGAAGTCGCCTTTGCCAAAGAGCCTTCCACGCAGCTTTTCTGCACATTCTACATATTCACGCATCTGATCATACCTATGATCATGGGAATGTCCTTTCTCGATTCCACCGAGACTCTTGTCAAATACAAGCATCGACTACAAGCATACACGCCGCCCACCGCCGGACCTCTGCAGCTGTGCAGTCTCAACAGCCCAAGATGCCGCTTGTACTGCCAGGCGAACTCTGAACCGAACCTTGCAAACGTGGATACTGGCTCAGAGGTTGAACTCATGTCTCTGGCCTATGTGCAGAAGAGAGGCTTCAACATGACTACAGTCGACACACGAAGCTCTGCGGTTCAGTTCGCTGATGGAAGTACTTCTGACCTTGCGGGAAAGGTGACGATACAAATTGTCCTCGGCACTCGTGATGGCCCTAGGCTTTCGATAACATTCTACATTCTGAAAGGCCTCACATGCGATATACTCTTCGGAGAAGACTTCTTGTATGAGACGGACGCTTTTGAGACCTACCGCAATGCTTTTTCCATTACGGATGATTGCGAGGCTTGCGATGTAAACACTATTGTATGGTTCAACATGGCCGAATGGAGTCTGTCTCGTTTATGGAAAGGGCGTAAGCGAAGAGAGGAAGAGTCTGGCAAGTCTACTAACTTTGTGATTTTCCAACGACCAGATGCCATCTTGACAACCGACTGCGGTTAGCTTGGGTTGTGCTATCTAATTCAAGATCCTGCAGAGCAAAGCGCAGAGAGTTGGTTTCATGAAGGCCTAGCCTCGTTCGTTAAACGGAAGAAATGCGAGTATCCATTCAAGCATTCCCAACCGGGTACTGCACTGATCATTGAGCTATCTTTGTTCTGTCTAACGTAAAAAATTGCAGGAGAAATGCCCTCGGAGCTTTTCGATGAGTTGAGCCACTTATTAAAATCCGAGGATGCTCAAGAACTTCACCGCAGAGAAACAGCAAAAGCGGCGGTGGTGCATTCATCACATGGTGAACGGGAAGAGGCTTTGAGGTATGAGGTACTCAAAATCGAGTCTTACGAACGGATGAAGAAGCAGAAATTACAGGTTATCGCAGATGTGCGCTCGCAGAATTCAGAAGCCGTGAGACGAATTGGAGGCGAGCAGATGGAGATTGACGGAGCTGATAGTTTGCTACCGCCATTGGAATCTTTTCCCAGACAACCAACAATGGTGGAACAGTTCAGATGTCAATACGAGGGATGCACAGCACCGCCATTCCAGACGCAATATCTTCTCAAGTGAGCTTCTTACCTGAGAAATGAACGGAGTATGATTCTAACTCCATTTATCTAGCTCACACGTAAACGTGCACAAATCAGCTCGCCCACACTACTGCCCTGTGGATGGCTGCAACAGAGGACCCGGTGGGAAAGGCTTTAAGAGGAAAAATGAAATGATCAGGCATAGCTTAGTACATCAATCTCCGGGCTACATCTGTCCCTTTTGCCCGGAGAGGGAGCACAAATACCCCAGACCCGAGAATCTTCAAAGGTACAAACCTTTCAAAGTATCACGAGGAATCGCGGCTGACAGCTTACCCAGACACGTTCGTGTAAATCACACAGACAAAGACACGAACGACCCTCAGCTTCGCGATGTCCTTTCGCAGCAGTCCGTGCGCCCTCAGGGTCGCAGAATAAGGTTTAGCTTATGAAGCATCTTTCTCTTTCGCTTGACAATTGAACGAGATGATGATGATGATTGCGAAAATCAGAGAGAAAGTACGAGATTATTGCAGTAAACTGCGAATATGACTTGTACCTCCGTCGTAATCTTTTCGCCTTCTAACACTCTTGATCCTGTCTACTTCGATAACCATCCTATAACCATTCTATAATCTTCAAGATCGTCCAAGTATTCTGCAACTTTCAGCATCTCTCAAAACTGTTGGAATTTCAGGAGTGATTTGGTTGATAATCTCCGCTCCATAGGCTGGGGGCCGCTAGTAGAAATTTCACCTTCCACCTCCTACCTCCGTAGATAGTCTCCTAACAGCAACAACCAAAATATCAAAATGCCCCATATGACCTCGTATTCCAACATAAACCCCTCGGTCAAAGTATTCGTATCAATTCATAGAACTCTCAACAGTGCCTTCAGTGTTCTCGCAACCACTTCTAAATTCGATGACTTCGTTCTTTGATTCAGATTGATACAGATGTATCGATCTAGCCCTGTTGTTCTTTCACTTTCAGATAGATACGAGCTAGAGGTAATTCTTCCAATTCTTGATTCGTGACAATCAGCTGACTCGTTAGTGGTCGTCTTGCATGCACTTGCTCGGCTTATCTCTAGCAACCTCGAGATCATAACAATCGTCTAATGTTGCGTGGTTCTGACTAAGATTGAGGCATGATCTAGCGGCTCTAAGCACTTCTAGCAAATACTCAGATTCTGAACCCGGTATTCGAGTCGAAATTGCATGTCGTTCACTGCATCATGAACAGTTCTCAGAGATGAGAGGCAACCACAAGTTAAATTTGGGTTGAAATCTAGTAGACGAATAGGCAATGTCGGAAGCACTGAGACCCAGGTGTCTGCCTACAAGAAAGACCTTGAAGAACGAGTTGCATTGAACCTGGCTTTATACGTACTCAGCAATAGAAAATGTGTTAGCGTGATAATGAAAGAGAATCTTATCACACGAATCTGATGATACCACATAGGGAATATGTTAACAGATAATGAAAGAGAATTTTTATCACATGAATCTCATGATGCCACATATGAGCCCATCTAAGAACCTTCCGTCGACTTATGATTGAAACTATCTTGCTTATTCAGGTCCATACCCGGGCTTTGCTATCTCGCAGAGGTGATCTGTTGGGACAGGCAAGACCTCTTTCCTTGAGCCAGTTGCAGGTTACTCCCCCAACCACAGTATTCTCTATCATTTCCTCCAAAAGCAGAGGAACCAAACTTGAGATGCTAACTCTGCCACCCAGTAAGTGCTGCAGAGGAAGATAACGTGTGAGGATGATCGACACCTAAGATCCGGCTTCGTAGATGTATACATTCTTTCAATAGCTTGATGGCCTTTGCATTCCGGCCTTGCGCTTTCCAGGTGAAGGCCAGGTTGACCATGCTGATCAGCGTGTCTGGATGCTCCTCGCCCAGCACCCTCTTCCTTGTCTCTATCACTCCCACCCCCAGCTCCTCAGCTTCCTTCCAGCGTCCTTGCTTCCGATATGTCGAGGCCAGGTTGGCCATGCTGGTCAGCGTGTCTGGATGCTCCTCGCCTAAAACAGCTTTTTTCTGGTCCCATGTTTGTGCGTGCATACTTGCCGCTTTCTGATAGAGCCCACATTCTTCGAAGTATATCGCCGCCCATGTACTCGCATTCAGCAACGTAGCACTGCGGAGCCCGTACTGTTCTGCGAAGTCCTTCATGAATTCAATGTGGCTGATAAACTGACCACATCGAATCCAATTCCGTGGAGATCTGCGGTCACCAATCTCGACGAAAGCCTTGCAAACAATGCATATGACCATCTCAAGCCACTGCTCTCGTTCCGCAGCGGCGATTAGCTTCGACCGGAGCAGAAGCTGGACCAGGTCATGAATCCGTACAATGCCCTCGGATCCCTCCAGCGTGAAGACCGCCAAAGACAGACGCCGGATCTCTTGAATGGCTTTGGAAAGGCGTGTTGAAGACTGAAACAACCCGATGACCGCCTCAAGCTCGTTGACTGCTGACGCTATGGGTCTGTCACGCCTGTCTCCTCGGTACAGGGCGCCACATCCCTGTTTGAGGATACTGATTGGGATGTTTTCGGGGTCACAGAAGGAAAGGATCCGAAGAAGGGTCAACGCATCTGGTGCCGTCTGTGAGATTCGGTTAAGAGCCGGCATGAACGTAGCCACGACCGATTTCTCTTCATGACGGGATAGATCGTTCTCCCACGAAAGGAACTGGATCCTGGTCAGCCGGTCATCACTCCCGAATCTTTGCTATGCTTTCCAACCACCTCTATTATTTCTTCGCTCTTATTCAAATTGAGAAGCTCCTTCGTGCTGCTCCCGTAGCCCTTGATATATGATGCAGCTTGGTCGATCGCTAGTGGCAGGTTTCCCACCGACTTCACGAGACGCTCAAGATCTACATTGCTGGCTTCCTCTGTACTTTCTTCACCCATTTCAGCCCCGGCCGCGAGCATCGCGACCGCATCGTCGATTCCTGGCGGCTGTAGAGCAAGCACGAGTGATTTGCCCGGGATAGTACATGATTCCGCGATTGTGGCGGTCCGAGTGGTGAATAGAAGCCTACCTCCGCTGTTTCGTCGAGGAAGAATCTCGTCGAGAATCATCGTGGTGGTCTCTTGGGTCACATTATCCAGAACGAGAAGCCACTTCTTCGCAGCTGTCGGATCTTCTAGCCACGCTCGCGCCACGGTCAACTTCGTGACCTGATCCGAAGCGTACCGCTCAGGGAGACGGAGAAGATCCACCAGTTTGGAGAAGTCCCGAGTCAACTTCTCAACCGACCCAGCAGACACCCAAAATGTATACGTATCCTGGCTTCTTCCAGAGGCAAGAATCGCATATTGCAAAGCCAGCTGTGTCTTTCCTACTCCTGGCATGCCATGTATGATGCAGCGGGCTGAGAGGCCACCGGAGGATGCACTGAACGCGTGATCGATCTGCTGCAGCTCATCGCCTCGGCCCGTGAAATAAGAGGAGAGGATATAGTCAGGCAACTCGCAGACACTCGCAGGAAGCCTGTTGTCTGCATTTCGTCAGTGGCATTCCCAGTACACAAAAGGCTCCATGATCTGAACGCACCAGACCTGGAATCGAAGTAGATCGGTGCACCATTGGTGTTGAAGCTGTTGCCCATGAACTGCGGACCTCCATCGCTGTTGAACCGTCCCCCAAATCCTGTCTCTGCCTGCGTACTGTCGGCTCGCATGTCTATCGTGCATGTAACGTCCTCATGATGGTCGTGCTCTTGTAGGTGAATCTATGGCAGCCGAGCCTCGTCCTGATGGTTCGAGATAAAGGCACGCTGTGTGATTGGATGCCTCGGCTCATCGCAAGGCTGATCCTGCAGTCCTTTGTTCGAGGGCGGTAGTTGATCCTTTAGGAATTGACACTCTTCTACTGCCCACTGAATTGGGGTCTTCGTTCTTTGTTCCTTGTTGGTGTGACCATAATACTTCCTTGTCGTACCACCAAGCCACGCAACTTCTCTCGCAAGACCGTCATGAACGCCATCATCCACCGATCGCGGTCCCAGAAGAGCAACGTTGAGCCTCAAAACACAGGTGAAGGTCTAGCGAAGACCGGTCGGCCCGCGCCTACGTCAAATTTGGGCCTGCGAGTGGTGAACCCCTGCCGAGTCAACGCGATGATTGAGTGAAGATGTATCAATCGCGTTCTGCTTTTGAGAACTGATCACGGGCCCTAGCATAATATTCATCCATGGCCTTACGGGCGACAGAGAGTCAACGTGGACTGCAAAGGGCGCTGCAGCCTGCTGGCCAGAATTGTTTCTCGTCAATGATCTTCCCGAGGCCAGAATTATTACATACGGGTACGATGCGGACGTGGTTAACTTTTGGTCGATGGCATCGCAAAACACGGTTGGCGACCACAGTCAAAAGTTCTTGTCGTCACTCGCCAATCTGAGAGATAGCACAAATACTGTTGGTTCTGTTGGAAATGGGGTATGTTCGTACGTAACACCCCGGTGTTTAGGTATCTCCGCTCCGGCTTGGCTCTAGGGGTATATAGCTCACCTCCTACTTCTTTCTTCCTCCGTTATCTATCTACCAATAAACTAGATATATGCCTCTACTACATAGCCAATATATCTACATGCACATATTCGTTCTGACCCTCATATACCAATAGGTTCAAGAATCATTACGTGGGTTGCTCAACTGATATGATCCCCTTTTTATAGAGCACGAGACCACTAGCGTTCGTTGCGCATAGTATGGGCGGGATTGTCTGTCAAGACGTAAGATTAAATATCTT
>JAABUT010003161.1_pt1 | contig 14541 bp, 13 predicted proteins | sample 5559281 | NCBI WGS metagenome assembly JAABUT01 (sample SAMN10711880, study PRJNA513359) | rock metagenome | isolation source: Antarctica rocks | place: Antarctica: Victoria Land, Ricker Hills nord | collected 2016-01-04 | reverse complement strand
CCGAGCAAGGACACCGCCTGGGTCATCACATAACCCAGCAGCACGAGCCCCACCACGATGACCGCGAGCAAGGACAACGCCAGCTTGGTTGAGCGTGGGGTGACCGTGAAACGCCCGGCGCGAGTGCGACGAGCCCGCGAGGGGTCGCGGCCCGTGGCGGCGGCGGATGCGTGCCCATCCCCCCTGGTGGGCATGGTGCTGGTGTCCTCGGTGGGGGTGCCCACCCGTTGTAGGGCGGTGTGCACCGCGGCCGCGGTGCACACCCCACCGGTGGAGTGCAGGGCGTGGTCGATGACCTCGGAGATCTCGAGGGGCACCCCGGGGCGCACCAGGTGCGCGGCACGCACAGCACCGGTCGGTCCCCGCGCCGCCAGGGGCAGGCCCCCGACGCGCCCCTCCGTGGTGGTTGGGGTGCCGGGGGGTGGCGGCAGCGGCCAGTACCCGGTGAGCAGGGCGTAGAGGATGGCCCCCAAACCCTGTACGTCGGACTGCGGGGTCGCCGCGGCGGGCACACCGGGGAACGCGAGGACCGCCTCGCCTGCGGTGTTGATCCGGATCCGGTCGGGGTGATCCAATCCCAGGGCCGCACCCGCCCGGTGCGCGGTGTCGGCCCCCGCGGCTAGCGCGGACAGCGCCCGGGCGGCGGCCACCGGGTCCGGTGCGGTGGCGGCCACCTCGGTGAGGGAGCGCCCGGGGGTCCACTGGGCCACCACCATGCCCCCCGAACCCTGCGGCACCACATCCAGCACGGTCGCTACCGTTGGTGTGTCGATCCGGAGAAGCCACAGCGTGCGCCGCGGCACCCCTTGCGGATCCTCCACCCCACGTCGGTCCGGGGCGCTGCCCGTCCGCCCTGGAACCGACAGCACCGGCCCGGGCGGGGCGGGGTCGATGACCGTCAGGGCCACGTCACGCACGTTCACGGTGTCCTGGGCATGCCAGAACCGCTGCAGCCCCGACCCACCATGCTCGGTCAGCAACCGGTACCGGCCCCCGACCACCGACGCCCCGGGCACCAGAGGATGTGTCCGGGTCACCGGACGCCCCGCCGGATCGGAAGGATCACCCTGGGTGCGCGGCTCGTCTATGACGCACTCCGAAATCTCACCGCGTTCACCCTCACCTCGACTATCCCACTCGCCTGCCGACCAGAATACTGACCGTGCAGGCACCCCAATAGAGCAGAAACAGCCGAGTCCGGGCCACCGCGCAGCCCCAGGCCCCACCTGAAAGCGCTCCTCTGGGTGTGTGACTTCGTCAAGCGCCCACTGGTCGAGCGGGACACCATCACCAGGTGCTCGAGCGGTCAGCGCGCACAGCGGTTCGGTGACCGCTCGAGCTCGTGCCTGGCGCCGGTGCCACGTTCCGGATACGTCTGCCACCAACCACAGGGAAGGCCCGAACGGCCCGCACACCTCGAACCTGCCCTTGTGGCTCAAGACTCAAAATCGTCTGGGTAGGTTGGTCTCGGCTTGCGGTCGAGTGTGGCGGGTCGATGTTTGCGAAATGTAAGTGCAGTGTTAGGGCAGGTGGGCGAGCAGCGTTTTGGCGATGGGGACCGCACCCGTGTTGGAGTTGCCCCCGCCGTAGACGAATACCGAGAACGCGAGGTCGCCGCGGGTCCCGGCCATCCAGGAGTGGCTCCGGGGTGGATTGGCGGTGCCGTATTCCGCGGTGCCGGTCTTGCCCTGCACGGGGCCGGGTAGCCCGGAGAGGGCGCGGCCGGTGGCGCCGGGTTGGGTGACGACGTCACGCATGATTGTGTTGAGGTATGACGTCACGGTGGGTGGCCGCGCGGGGTCGGGTGTGGCTTGCTGGCCGGCGATCAACGAGGGTGCGACGGGGTGTCCGGTCGTGGCGGCCCCGGCGATTTCGGCCATGAGCAGTGGACTGACCAGTGTCTTACCTTGCCCGAAGGAGGCGGCGGCCACCGCGTTGGGAGTAGTGGGTTCGGACATTGACCCGGAGAACGCGTCCACCGGCAGCGCCCATTTCGCGCCCAGACCCAGCAATCGCGCGGTCGTGAGCAGGGCACCGGGGGGCAGGGTGAGACCGAGGTGGGCTGCGGTGGTGTTGCAGGAGAAGGCGAACGCTGCGCTGAGCGGGATGCGCCCCTTGGTGAAGGAGTTCTCGTTGGTGATGGTCTGCCCGTTCACGGTGATGGCGCCGGGGCAGTCCGCGAGGGTATCCGGGGTTAGTCCGGGGTTGGTGGTGAAAGCCGCGCTGTAGGTGACGATTTTGAACGTCGACCCGGGCGGATACTGGCCGGTCAGGGCGATGTCGCCCGGTGCTGACGCTGAGTTGGCGACGGCGAGCACCTTGCCGGTGGAGGGTTGGGTGAGCACGATCGACGCCGGCTTGCTGATGTGCGCCAGCGCGGCCGCGGCCGCCGTTTGGTCCGCATGGTTCAGTGTGAGGGTCACTGGGGGCCCCGGGGCCGGCGCACTGAGCTCAGCAAGGACTGCCCCAGTAGTGCCATCGGCGTCGTTCACTGCCTGAACGCTGAGCCCGGGGGTGCCGGCCAACTGTGTGTTCAACCCTTGCTGCAGGCCCGAGGTGCCGGTGAGGTCACCGGTGAGCACGGCACCGTGGGACTGGTCGATGAGCGTCTTGCTGGCCTGGCCCACCTGCCCGAGCAAGGGCTGCGCGAAGGTACCGGTTGACCCGCCTACCGTGTTGCGTAGCGCGAACTGGGTGCCGGGCAGGTTGTAGATCAAGGGTTTGACCCGCTCATAGGTCGCCTGATCCAAGGTGGTGACGGCCGCGGCTTGGCCGGTCGGGGTTGCCTGCACCCTGCTGGTGATGGTCGCGGCGGGGATGTTCAAGACCGCCCCCAGGCGCGTCGCCAAGGCCGGGAGGTCGGTGACGGTGGCCGGGTTGATACTCACGTCGATCAGTGTCTGCTCGGTGGACAGCGGCTGGCCTGAGCTGTCCAGCAGTGCTGCCCGGGTGGGTTGGGTCCGCAGCACCGCGAGGTGTTGCCGAGCAGTGAGCTTCGGGAAGATGACGGAAGGGTCCCATCGGACCATCCAGGATTTCACCGGCTTGATCAGGGCCAGCGTCCCGTCATAGGTCCAGGGATGCGCTGCCCCGGGAAACGCCCACGACGCGCTGTAGTGGACCGTCGCTGTGCTCGCCGTGCGCTGAGACACCGAGGTGAGTGCAAAACTCGGTTTCGCCGCCGCGCCGAGGCCGTCGAGGCTGCGCTGCAGTGCGGCCCCCGCCGCCGCGGTGTCGGACGTCGCCGCCGCCGCAGCTGCCGTGTTGCGGGCGCTGAACGCATCAAGATAGGTCTGCGCCGCTTGCTGATCCGGCTGCACAGTCGGCGAACTGGTACAGGAGGTCACTGCGATCACGGCGAGTACCACACCCACGACCGCGACCATCAACTGCCGCTTACGTCTCATGCTGGGTCAGCGTCTTCTGTGTGCGGTGGGTAACCCAGTAGGACAGGAAACGCGGCTGTCAGCGTGTGCCCTGGGTGTCAGGGAGCGCGCCGAGTCACGGTCGGTGTCAGGCGTTGGCATTACCGCCTGCCGTTGGGACCACGGAACGGTCGGCTAGGGCTGCGGGCAGCCTTCTGCGTGGTGGTGCTGTGTGGGTTCATCGGGTGTGGGTGGTGACGAAGTCGCGGCCGGAGACAGTGTTGTAGCGGGTGGCTGCGCGTTGCATGGTGGGCAGGAGGTTGCTCGCCCCGGAATGGGTGTCACTCGGTTGGTGGTAGAGCACGTAGGAGGTCCATTCGGGGTTGATGTCCAACTGCATGGCGCGGACCGCCCCGGCGTGTTGCAGCAGCACCGCCAGGGAGTGCGCGGACAGGCGCGGACCGATCACGCTGATGATTCGTCCGCTCGCGGTGACGCCGATCCCGGAGCGCCACACAAAGTTTTTGTTGCCGATGGTGGCGCCCCAGGTGTTTGGGTGTGGGTGCTGTTACCTGGTATGACCACCCTGTGGTCCACGAGCAGGGTCAGGTTCTGGCGGACCGCGGCGACGTTGGGGCTCATGTGCACGTCGCGGCCCCATTGACCGATGGTCATCGTGCCGTCGGTGTAGAACACCATTGATGCACCACCGGCGGCCAGTGGTTTGGCGTAGCGACCGTTTGCGTAGAACCCGCCGCGGGCGTCGGCCAGTTTGAACCCGGAGTTGAACGCGGACAGCAACCCCGTGGGTTGGGTGATGGTGGGGCCGACCGCCCACCCTGTTCCCCCGGGCTGGGAGCTCCCTGGGTGCAGGGCGGCGCGCACGAGGTGCGGGTCGAACGTGACCGCACCCGCGGTGTAGGAGGTGTGGGTGGCGTCGGGGCGCAGGAAGGTTTGGGCCATCGCGGGTTGACCGCGCACGGTCGCGACCGTCTGCCACTGTCCTTCCCCGGGCAGCGCTGGGAAGGCGACCGGGGTGATCGGGGCCGGCAAGGGGCTCGGCAGGGAGCCCGGGAGGGGGACCTGCGGGGGGTGTGGGGCATGCAGTAGTGGGGAGTTCGCCGCCACGGGGCCCCCGACTTTGGGTGGTTGATACGTCAGTTGTTCCAGCCCGTTGACCACCGGGCTCATCCCGTGGTTGCGGGCCCATTCCGCCAGGCGGGCGGTGCTGCTGCGGGTGCCCGGAGCGGTCAACGCGCTCACCACGGAGGGTGTGGCCACCGCGACCACGGTGACCATAAGCACCACCACAACCAGCAACGCCCGCCGCCACCGTCGGTGCGGGCCCCGGCGACGCCGACGAGGGCCCCCGGTCTGTCCCGGCGGCATTCGGTGGGCGCCCGGATCCGGGGAGGGCATTGGGGATGGTGCGACCATTAACCGTTGCGGTGCCTGATGCATGTCGCCTCCTTTTTGCGTCGCCCGCTTCGGTGAGGGGTCCCTCGTCGGTGTCAGTCATCACCGCCGGGTACTCGTGCTTGTTTGATGAACGGCCTGTGGTGTGGACCTGAGGATGCGCCGAGCTTGCTGAGGTCCCGCTGAGGATGCGTGGGGGTTTTCTCAGGAGCATTCAGCGGGACCACAGCAACGCGCGCCCACTGTGGTGGCAGACCAACCACACGGGTTGGTTTTGAGCGGAAGGACAGCTCTCATGGATGTTAAGAAGAAGATCGCCGGTTCGGCGTTCGGGGTGTTGGCGTTGGCCGGAATCGGAGCGGGTGTCGCGAACGCCGCCACCACCACTGCGCCGCCGCCGGCGGCGTCGACATCCTCGGCGGCGGATACCCCCACCCCAGGGGATGCCCCGGACGTGCCGGGCGCGGTCAACGGGGGCAACACCCAGCAGGGTGACCAGACCACCCCCGACGCCCCCGGTGCTGCTAAAGCCCCGGAGGCGGGTGAGCAAGCGGACGCCCCCGGTGGATCGCAGGCCGACGCCCCTGGTGGCGCGAACGACAACGTCCAGCAGGGTGACCAAACCACCCCCGACGTGCCCGGGGCACCGGCAGGCAACTAAGAACGACCACGGCTTGGTGCGGGACACTCCGCGCTGAGCACGGGTGGGCTGGGTGCGCAGATATGCGCCCAGCCCGCCCGGTCGTGTCGATCGACACTCGGTCGGGGGTGTCGACCGCCCGGCCCCTGGCAGCCCCGCCGGATCAGTGGAAGGTATTTGCCTGTGAGGGTTCTGGTGGTGGAGGACGAACCGCGGCTGGCGGAAATGGTGCGTCGCGGCCTGGTCGCGGAGGGTTTCGTCGTGGAGCTCGCCCACACCGGGCCCGACGGGCTGCACCAGGGCGCCGAGGGTTCCTTCGACGTCATCGTGCTCGACATCATGTTGCCCAACCTCAACGGCTACGACGTGATCCGCCAGCTGCGGAACCGCGAGGTGTGGACACCGGTGCTGATGCTCACCGCCAAGGACGGCGAGTACGACCAGGCCGATGCCTTCGACCTCGGTGCCGACGATTATCTGACCAAACCGTTCTCCTTCATCGTGCTCATCGCCCGGCTGCGGGCGTTGCTCCGCCGCGGCGCCCCTAAACGTCCGGTGATCCTCACCGCGGGCGATCTCTCGTTGGACCCGGCGCGGCGCCGCGTCACCCGCGCCGACACCCCGGTGGCGCTCACCCCCCGCGAGTACGGGGTGCTCGAGTTCCTGCTCCGCCACCACGGAACGGTGGTGTCCAAGACGGAGATCCTGCGCGGGGTATGGGACGCCCACTACGAGGGCGACGACAATGTGGTCGAGGTCTACGTCGGGTACCTGCGCCGCAAGCTCGACCTCCCCTTCCACCGCACCAGCATTGAAACCATCCGCGGGGTCGGCTACCGCATCAGCGCCGAGGACAGCTGAGTACGGCTCTGCCCCGCCACGCGCATATGCCTGATCATTGCCGATGACCGTCCACAGCCGCCCCCGTCAAGGCAAAGCCATTTCGGGGTTGCACTAGCAGCGACAGTGTCTGCAGCAAAGGCCGATCGACCACTCCGGGCCGGATGGTGGGTCCAACTGCTGGATTCGATCTTCGGGGCACGACTTTTCTGGCGGATCGTCGGGCTCCGCCAGATCCGATCAAGGGGTGCAAAGTGACCCTGGGCACTCTCAGCGCCGTCTCAGCGGTGGGGGGGAGAATGCGGTTCGTGGCGGGCGTGGGTGTGGTGGTGGTGGTGGTGTGGCCGCAGCAGCGGCCTTCGCGACGTCGTCCACCCTCAAGCACGTCAGCGCCGGACGGATCCCGCACGAGCCCCGCACCACGGCGGGCTCGGTCCGCCGGCTCGCGGCGGCCACGGTGCGGCACCCCTTCTGGCTCGCCGGTATCGCTGCCGACGTCGTGGCGCTGGCCTTGCAGGTGACCGCTCTGCGGCTGGGGCCGCTCGCGGTGGTGCAGCCCCTGCTCGTGTCCGGTCTGCTGTTCGCGCTGATTCTGCGTCAGCTCACCACCCGACGGCTGCGACCGGCGGAGATCGGCTGGGCGGCTGTGCTGGTAGCCAGTCTCACGGCATTTTTGCTGCTCTCCGGGACGAAGGCGTCGACCGGGCCGCCGGAACCGGTCGACCGCGTCTCCGCACTGCTCGTCGCACTCACCGGCCTCGGACTAGCGGCGGGTTGCGTCGTCATCGGGCGCCGCGGTGCGGGGGCCGCCCGCTCCGCGGCGCTCCTCGGGGTTGCTGTGGGAACCATTTACGCGGCGACAGCTGCACTGATTAAGGCGCTGACAAGCCTGGCCGCGCACGGTCCTGCCACGCTGCTGCTCAGCTGGCAGCTCCCGGTGCTGATCATCCTGGGTGCTGCGGGCTTGGTCCTCAACCAATTAGCCTTCCAGGCTGGGCCGCTCTCAGCGAGCCTGCCCGCGGTATCGGCGGTCGACCCGCTCGCCAGTATCGTCATTGGTGTCATCGTGTACGAGGAAGCGATCCGGCCGGGGATCCTCGCCGGTGTGGGGTCCGTCCTGCTGCTCGGTGTCCTCTCGGCTGCGGTAATCGCCCTGGCACGCGGCGGGGTCCAGCACGCACCGGCCTCCACGTGACCCGCCCTGTCGCGCCCGCCCTGGCCCGACTCGACCAACTTCGACCAGGTGTGGTTCATCGCGAATGACTAGCTGCACCGCTAGCGCACCCTCATGCCGCCACGAACGTAGGCCGTCTTTGGGGGTTGCGCATCAAAGCCATAACCACCCGGATTCGGCAGATTGCCCCGCCATTGCGGGCCACCGCAGCCGGAGAGCGCCCGGTCAATGAGTAAAGATCGGCAACGGCGCGATGGGCGGGCACCCTCGAGGGCATGACGTCAGGGCAGCACGCTGCGAACCACGATTATGGCGAGCAGAACCGCGGTGACCGCCAGATCGAGTGAAATCCCACCCATTCGCAGAGGAGGCAGCACCCGCCGCACCGGTGCCAGCACGGGCTCAGTGGCCCGGTGCACGGCGGTGCGCACACCGCTCAGCGGGGCGGCTCTACCGGAAGGGGCGGCCAGCGCACCGATCCAGTCCAGCGCCACCCGCGCGATGAGCACGAGCTCAAAGAACAAGAGCAACAACGAGACCAATGCGAGCAAACTGTTCATGACTTCCTCCTTGAGGATAGGAGTCCAGGATGGCACGGTGTTGCTGTGCTGGCGCTGAAGGACTGTCGAGGGGAGTGAGTCAGGCTGGGCAGGCGTGTGCGGCCTCTCAGCGGTTGCCAGAGGGACGGACCACACCTCAGGGTGAGGGGAGCACCGTCGTGGTCGACCCAGCCGCCTGGGTTGGTGTCGGCGAGATCACTCATGGATGTGAACAAGAAGATCGCCGGTTCGGGGTTCGAGTTTGTGGCTCCGGCGGGGGGGATCGGTGTGGGTGTGGCCAGCAGGAAACGGGGTCCTGCACAGCCAGATCAAAAACCGGCGGCTGGCCGCCGTCGGCTTCATCTGGTCCTTCTCGTCGCTGACAGCTTCGCCTGGCCCGGCGACGCCCCTTCGACGCTCGCCGCGCCGCCGGGGACTGGAATCAGCAAGCACAGCGTCATCTGTTCAACAAGATCCTCGATCAACTCCATCACTGCCTGCAGAACGGCTGTCTCTACGACGAACATCGGGCGTTTCCACCTCGTCTCACGCTTGCGGCTTGACTTTCAACTTCGTGAGATGTCTTTCGGGTTTGTGATCCGCCTGCTCTCAGGGTGCACCGCGCATGCTGACAGCGGCTGCGTATTCGCCCGACGCGGCACCTAAGTACTGCTGTTGACGCCATGCGGGTTCTTGACGCGCCGAAGGAGGGGGGTCGGCGTGGGTTGTCTCTCAGTGTTTCTTCAAGCAGGGGTGTGCAGTGTGGTGGTATCGGCGATTTCCGCCGGTGGTGGTGAGCTGCTGCGAAGGATGTGATGACGCCTACCGTGTTTGCGCATCATTCGTGGGAGTTGCGCGACCCTGCGCCTCGACCGCCGCGCCGACCTCGGCGGCATCGGATGCGGCGGCGGGTGGTGCGCGTGCTCGCCGGCGTGTTGGCGGTGTGCATCGGGTTAACGGTCCTGTCCTACGCTCGGGCGTTGACGTACCCAGGTAATGCCTCGTGGCAGTCCCGCACCACGGGGTGGGTGCGTGATCACGGGGGTGGGTTCGGTGTGAACGCTGCCGAGAACTGGTACTACACCCGCAACCCCCCGTCTGATACAACCCCGAGTCCGGTGTCGCTCCCGCAGCCGAGGGCGACGGTGCCAACCGCCGCTGTGGCGACGCTTCCGGTGTTGCCGGAGCGCCCGGGTGCTGTTGCGTTGCCCGGTGAGGGACGGTGGGTGCCGGGGCGTCTCGCCGCCGACGGGGCGCCGGCGCTGTTTACCTCGTACTTCCAACCCGATCCCACCCACGCCAGCGTCGTCGCCGGGGTGGTGTTCATCCGCGCGGGCGCCAGCCGCGCCCACCTTGTTGCGGGGACCACCCAACCGGGCGGAGCCTGGCCCACCATCGCCCAGGTCGCACCCTCGGATGTGTCCGCGTTGGCGGCCACGTTCAACTCCGGGTTCAAGTTGACCGACATTTCCGGTGGTTTCTACGCCAACGGGCGGGTCGGGAAGCCGCTGCAGGCTGGTCAGGCGTCCCTGGTCATCGACCGCCGTGGGCAGCTCAGCGTCGGGCAGTGGGGTCGTGACATCACCATGAACCCGCAGATCAGCGCGGTACGGCAAAACCTTGCGCTGATCGTGGACGGTGGGCATCGGGTACCTGGTCTGAGGGTGAATGCCGATCATCGGTGGGGCACCGCCCGAAACCAGTTGCAGTACACGTGGCGCTCGGGTATCGGCACCGACCGTGCGGGCAACGTGGTCTATGTCGCGGGGGACAAGCTGACCCTGAGCATGCTGGCCACGACCATGCGGAAAGCGGGGGTGGTGCGGGGGATGCAGCTGGACATCCACACCGGGATGGCGTTCTTCGCGTCCTGGGTGCCCGCCGGCGGTGTCCAACCGGTTCCCACGAAGGTGCTGCCCACCATGGCGGGCAGCCGGACCCGCTTCCTCACCCCCGACCAGCGCGACTTCGTCTACCTCACAGTGAAGGGGAGGGCACTGGGCTGAGGCAGCGATCCGGTGCACAGCGGGTCCTCCGCGGAGGGTGCACACGGGCACAGCACTCACCTGCTGCGAGTAGCGAAGATGATTGAATCGAGGCGAGAAGTTGTGAGCATTGGGAGTTGGCGGGTGAGCCGAAAAGCGCAGCGGTTCCGACTGCCGGTGCCTGCGCCCCGCCGCGCGGGTGGGGGCAGGGCGGACAGGGGCGGGTTGATGCCTGGGGTGCGGTGGGGGATGGCTCGTTGGGGTGTGCGGGTGCGCTCCGCGTTCGCGTCAGCGCTGGTCGTCGCGGTGGCGTTCGGGGTTGCCGCTCTGGCGTTGCTGTGGGTCTTGCAGCATTCGTTGCAGTCCGCGGCGGACGCCGCGGCCACGGCCCGGACCCAGCAGATCGCTCAACGCCTGCTGGCGGATTCGCCTGCCGAGTTGGATCGGGCGTTGCTCGCCACCGACGCGCGCACCACCATCGTGCAGGTCATCGACGGCGGCGGGCAGGTGTTGCTGTCCTCCCCGGGGGCACCCACCACACCGGTCAGCACTGTCCGCCCCGGTCCCGGGGACGTGCTGTCGCTGGGTACCGTGGACAACACCGCGGACGGCGGTAACTACCGCATCACCGCCCAGGGTGTCAGCGGGCCGAACGGGACATTCACCGTGCTCATCGGGGCGGGGCAGGACCCGATCGATGCCACTTTGGCGACGGTGGCCGCCCTGCTGGCGTTGGGGTTGCCGGTGCTGGTCCTCGTCGCCGGGGCCGCCACCTTCACTCTGGTCGGTCGTTCCCTGCGCCCGGTGGAGCACATGCGCACCCGGGTGGCCACGATCACCAGCGCTGACCTGTCCGAGCGGGTACCGGTGCCTACGGCCCGCGACGAGATCTTCCGCCTCGCGCAGACGATGAACGCCATGCTCGGCCGCATCGAGACCGCGCACACCGCGCAGCGCCGCTTCGTGGGGGACGCCTCCCACGAGCTGCGTAGCCCGCTGGCCACGGTTACCGCCGCGTTGGAACTGGCTCGAGACCGCCCGCAGGTGTGGGACCACACTCTGCTGCAGGAGACACTGCTGCCGGAGGTGGAGCGGATGCGGGCCTTGGTGGAGGACTTGCTGCTGCTGGCCACGGCCGATGAGCGGGGTGTGGCACTGCGCATCGGTGATGTCGACCTCGACGACATTATCGGGGGTGAGGCTGCGCGGCTGCGGTCGTTGGATTCCTTCACGGTGCGCGTGAACGTGCACCCGGTGCAGGTGCGTGGGGATGCAACACGGTTGGCCAGGGCGGTGCGCAACCTCGCCGACAACGCGGCCCGGCACGCCCGCTCCACCATCACACTCAGCTGCGCCGCCGAGCATGGCCACGCGGTCATCGCCGTGGCCGATGACGGACGGGGTATCCCGGCCCCGGACCGTGATCGGGTGTTCGAACGGTTCGTTCGCCTGGACACCGGCCGAGCCCGCGCCGCGGGTGGATCCGGGTTGGGTCTGGCTATCGTCACGGAGATCGTCACCGCCCACGGGGGCACCGTCACCGTCACCGACGCCGCCGAGGGCGGCGCAAAGTTCGTTCTGCGGCTCCCGCTGCATGGTCCTACGCAGCGACAACCAACGGGCGCAGCCAGCCCGGTCATCCGGGTGACCAGATCGCCGTAGGGGCGGCACCACTGTGAGGCTGTGGTTCACCACGCTGGTCCTCGTGTCGATGCGGTGCCCAACACCCGAGAAGTGCGCACAGTGATTCCTCGTCTCAGCGTCATCACAGGACTCGGCGAGCAGAGTCGCTGGCGCGGGAGTACTCCCCTGCATTCGCGGCGAGGCGGGGAGAAGAAGGGCGAACCGTAAGAACCCTTCCTAACCGGGTGCGGCGATGGTGGGGTCGCGACACCGCAGGTGTGACGGCGCGACGGTGGCGCAGGGGGCTCGCCGAGCGGTTTTTGATGTCGAGGCGAAGAAAGGTGTGGGTAGTGCAGTGGGCAGATCTCAGCAACCGGATTGGGTCAGCGACGGGAGACAGAGCACCCCGACCCCGGCGGTGCAGGATCCCCGGGCGCAGGACCCCTGGGAGCAGCGTGCCCCCGAGCAGCGGCTGGTCGGGCGACGCGTGGGTCCCGCGCGACGCAAGGATCCGGGCACGGCGCGGTTCGCTGCCCCCTCCTCCTACCCGACTGGTCCGGTGCCGGCGTTCACCGGTGAAGCGGCCATCACCGAGGTGCTGGATGTGGCGTTGCGGGTGGGTGAGGTGTTGTTGTCCAGCGGTGCAGCCACCGCCGATGTGATGACCGACATTCGAGCAGTGGCCTCCGCGTTGGGGGTGGCCCGGTGTCAGGTGGACATCACCTACACCGCCATCGCGATCAGCGCCCACCGTGGTGTATCGAATCCGCCGGTGAACACGATGCGGGTGGTGAACTCCCGGTCGCTGGATTACACCCGCTTGGCCGAGGTCGATCGGGTGGTGCGCAACGCTCAAAGCGGCACCCTGATCGCGCACGCCGCGCACCGTGAACTCGACCGGATCACCACCGCCCCGCACCCCTACCGTCGGTGGGTGGCCACCCTGGCCTGGTCGGGGATGGCCGCGAGCAGTGCCCTGTTGGTCGGCGGGGGCTGGTTGGTGTGTGCGGTGGCGCTGGTGTCCGCGATGGTCATCGACCGCACCAAACGGGCCCTGCGCCGCATCGGGCTGCCCTCGTTTTTCCAACAGGTGGTGGGCGGGGTGATCGCCACCCTGCCCGCGACACTGTTGTTCGCCGCCCGCGGTGGGCTGCACCTCACCGTGAGTCCGGCGCAGGTGGCCGCCGCGGGAGTCATCGTGTTGCTGTCGGGGTTGTCCCTGGTGGGTGGCATGCAGGACGCGATCAGCGGGGCCATGGTCACCGCTACCGCCCGGTTGCTCGACGTGGTGCTGCAGACTGCGGGCATCATCGCCGGGGTCGGGGTGGCACTGAAACTTGCCTCCGGGCTCGGGGTGGTGCTGCCAGCGCTGGACGCGTCGAGCACCGCGTTGTCCCAGCTGCCCGTGCAGGTGATCGGGGCCGCTGGTGCGGGCGCTTTCTTCGCCCTGGCCTGCTACGCGCAACGCCGGGCTGCGCTGGTCGCGGCGGGGGCAGCGGCCGCCGGGTTCGTGGTGTTCGGGGTGCTGCACCACCTTGCCGGAGACACCCTGTTGGCCTCGGCCGCCGCGGCGACCTGCGTCGGTTTCGCCGGTGGGGTGCTCTCCCGGCGCTACCGGATACCCCCGTTGGTGATCGCCGTGTCCGGGATCACCCCGCTGCTTCCCGGGCACGCCGTGTACCGCGGGCTGTCCGCGATGATCAACAGCGACCCGGTCACCGGACTCTCCGAGATGAGCACCGCACTGGGCACCGGTGCCGCCCTGGCCTCCGGGGTCGTCCTCGGCCAATGGACAGCCACCGCACTGCGAACCAAACTTGCACACCCCGACACGAGCCCACCGGATCCCGATCGGCTGGGCAGCAGATAACCCCGTCGACCCAGCAACCCGCAGTGCGGCGGCGGCCCCCCAGCTCAACCTTCACCGCCGGGCCTAACTGCGAAGCGGTCACGGATCTTTCGCCTTGGGGTTACCGCACTCAGCGTGCTCACAGGGCCGGGGGCTCATAGTCGCAGGTGTGGGAGGCCACCCGCGTCTTCCTGCAGTAACGGAGGAGACATGTGACCGTATCGGATGCAGCAACGCATATCGCGCTGATGAGCGTGGGAGCTGTTGTCCTGCTAGCGTCGGCGGCCGTTGGTTGGCGCGCGTGAGGACTGCTCGTGATGGGGGCCGGGACGGGAACCCTCGAACAGGTCAGGGGGTAGGTGACCGGTGCGTATGAGCAGCTCAGGGACGAGTTCGGACCGGAGTCCGAGGAGCTACGCAAGCCATTGGCAGAGTAGCGGCAGCTGTGGGGCTTCGACCCTCGCATCGCGACCACTACGCACCTTTTGGAGTTGAATCGCAGTCCTTCTTCGCCGGAAGTCAGTGGCCGCCGAGGTAACGACGCACCTAGCACCCCGTCCCGGCACACCAACTACTGCCCTCCGCCCAGTGGTGCGTTGGTTATCGCCTCGCCCCGCCGCCCCGCCTTGGTGGCCACCAGGTGAAGAACCGCTCGTGAGTGAGCTGTGGGCGCTGTACCGACGTAACCGTCTGGAGAGCTTTAGTGAGCGAACACAATCGGGTTGTTCCCACCGCCGGGGCGGCATCACGCGGGAAGTCGACCCGCTGGCGCAGGATCCGCCGCGTCGCTTATGCGCTGATCGCCCTGGGAGTCATCGGCCCGCTCGCAGGCCCGGAAGATGATCGGGGAGAAGACCCCGGTGACCGAGGTGGCTCAGGTTCTCGGGGTCAGCCGGGCCACTTTGTACCGCAGGGTGCCCGAGCTCGGCGAGGCACGGACCCGGTCGATGATGAACGAGCCGGATGCTGGTGTCAGCTCGTTGCCGTGACCCACCGGCTTGGCAGGGGCAGGGATCGTTTAGCCTCGATCCACCGATGAGGTTGGTGTGGTGAGCGCGTCGGAATGACGAAATGCCCTTGCGGGCTGGGAGAATTGGGCTTGTCTAAGGT
>JAABUT010003160.1_pt1 | contig 14550 bp, 16 predicted proteins | sample 5559281 | NCBI WGS metagenome assembly JAABUT01 (sample SAMN10711880, study PRJNA513359) | rock metagenome | isolation source: Antarctica rocks | place: Antarctica: Victoria Land, Ricker Hills nord | collected 2016-01-04 | reverse complement strand
TCACGCAGGAAAACCAGGTTGAGTCACCGTAGCGCAGGCAGTTCCGTAAAGTGCAAGGTAGCTTCCTAGGTTTGGGAGCTGGCTAACAAGTCAACATACCAACGAAGAAATGCAGGATTAACTGTCCGTCAGGCCTTGCCACACATAGCGCTAGCCATCAGGAGTGGTTGCTCTGCTCTTGGGATTGCAAGCGCAGCGCACAACGAGTAACCTACCTATGCCCAGTCGAGTTTCAGCTCTGCGGCGCAACAGCGCCGTCACGACAAGCTTCACAACACTGCAATTGGCCTGTTACAATGGCAGACTTGCATTCACAGACTCAATGTGGGTGAAGTGCAGGATCGCGGTGTCGGAGCTGAGATACCTTTGACTTTACCGACAGCGACTCGGCAATGGCTGAGCTGGCAAGCGAATTTGCCTATTTTGCGTAATTTTGCTTCATTGAGTGCCAGGGGCAACTGCATGCTGTGGATGCAATCTATTGCGTGAGGCGATGAGACCAGCTGGTCGAAAGGCTGTCTCATGTGCACTCGGATTGTAGCACTGCGCCAGGCTGAGCAATTTTGCTTGCTTATGTGAGTGTCTGCAAAGGAAAGTGACGAGCAATTTTGCTTGCTTATGTGAGTGTCTGCAAAGGAAAGTGACGAGCAATTTGCGAATTTCAAGCTATTCACTGCAAAATTGCATCAGCTTCCATTCTAGCTTCATGCATGACAGTTCTTGGGCGTGACGTTGATCTCTTCTTACTTCCTCAGTTCGGATGCAAACTGCTCGTAAGTAATCATACAAGTGCCTCAAAACGTGAGCGGCTGTCCATTGTGTCGGCACTGTAAGAGCGCCCCCGCACTATTCGCTTGTCGCAGACGCACTTGAAGCGATCTGTATACAGACTGTGAGGACCCAAGACCACAGCATCGCATCTCACAAGTGGCCGTTATCATGATCAACCAGCTTTCAAGTTGTCGAACTCCCCGTATGACGTCGCTGCCGGGTTGTGTGCACACGTGTCTGCCAGCGGGATCAAGAAGGACTGCTCACTGCAGGTGAGAGTCACCTCAGAGGAAATTGCTTGTTCTGATGCAGTGTCAAGTTGCGTGCAAACATGAGGATTGTACCTCAGGCCACGTCGTCTTGCTGTCAACCTGGCTGCTACACAACAAAGAGAAGCTCCTGCAGCAAACAAGCTGAAGCAACTTGGGGTGTCTCTCACGCCACTGCATAAAGACTTCGGCGTACTGGTAATATCCCAATGGCTGCTGTTGGAAACAAATCAAGAGCAATGTTAGCTCTTAACCACAATTCCTTCCAGTAGGTGGAAGGTTTGGACCTGAGACAGCCCCTCAGTGGTGAGCACCAGCAGCTCCTGTACGATCTATGGCGGGAGCATTTGCTGCTGGTCTTCAGAGCGGGCTATCTGGACCCTGGTACTCAGGAGAGAGTGCTGCGGTATCTGCCTCATGACGCTGAAGCCATAGACCAGAGACGCTTCTGCAACGCATACTTTCAGCCAAGGGTTCCCAGCAACCCAGTGGTATGGCATTCTGTGCACCAACAACTGCTATTGCTGCTCTGTCTGATGCATTGTTATCAAACTCTTTGGCATCTTGCTTCAATGCACTGACCACAGATTTTGCCGATCATCCATCTTGCTTGATTAAATGCCATTTAGTGCAGATCTGCCAGGCTGACACCAGCCATGCTGTACATGCAATTTGCCTTGAGAGAGGGAGAGAGCAATAGCAGGCAGCCTAGGTTGCCTATTCCTTTGCCATCTTTCGTACAAGCAATCATTTGTACCTTACAGCCTGGTTGTGCAAACTCACCCAACATATAGATGTTGAGGCGTCCCTGATGGCTTGCAGCTGGCAGTGCGAGGTCACAATGTGTCTTTGAAAGAACATGAGGGTCTCAACGAAGAAGCCTTGAAGAAGTGCACCCTAGGTGGGAACCCCTTTGATGAAAGCAGGCTGTGGCACATGGACATGTCAGACACACCCATGCCGTGCGAGGTCAGCGCAATGTACATGGTACAGCCTGCACCAGATGGTGGCGATGACACACTATTTACCAGGTGAGCACAGCATGCCATGAGCCACATAACTTGTGTGGAGAGGCTCCCCTTCATCTTCCCTACGTTTTGCTACATCCTGCTGAGTATTAGCATCAAACCTTACCAGGCTATGCGTGCGTTGTCAATGTTGATCTTTGCTGCTTAGCATCAAGGGTTCAAAGGTGGTAGATAAGAAGTGCCATGAACGCATTGTCTATGGTGTTTTGCCGGCATGCTGGCTGAAAGGGAGCTGTGCAGGAGTTTGTCTGCTTGCTGTACTCAAAGTCTGGCATATGGACAGGCTACGGTGGCATTTAGTACCGTGAAGATACCGCATGGGCTTGTTCTGCTTGCTAGGTTACCATCCTGCAAGCCACCACAACATAATTATACTGCTTATGGTGTTGAAGCACATGACACACCGACAAATGACATTATTGATGTTGCAGCACTGAAAAGATGTTTGAGGATTTGGATGATGCCACAAAGCAGAAAGTACTGCACCTGAAAACAGTCAACCGTAAGGCCAGTGAGATATTTGGGTTTCATATGAATTGGGAGGGAACGCGTAGGCTGGACGATTTTGAAGCCAAGTGAGGACCTGCTCTGTTGCCCAGCAGCTCCATGCTGTGCTGCCCATGTTGTGTGACTTGTCACGCCTTCTACTCCCTGCATGCTGGAGTCCGTGTATATGAGCACTGCAACATGCTTTGGAGTGCTTGTGCTTGTGCGGGTTTATGCCGCGGTGGCAGTCTTTCATTCTCGTGTTGTTCATCAAACACATGTCTTCCCAGAGTTTGGCAGGTACAGTCTGGAGTTGCTGCCAATTTGCAGCAGCTAGCATGCCAACCATAGCATGCAGTGGTGTCACAGCACGCACTTGTTAGGAAGCCTGTTGGCATTTGCAATCTGGAGTTGATCAACACACACGGCTGTCCTCTTTATAGCTTGCACTTGTTCTCGATTCTTGACCATTGTCATGCACCTCTGTCAGCTGCCCTGCAGAGTTGTATTGTATACCATATTGCTGCAGTTAGCTCTTCTAACACCACTGCTTTTGTGAGTTGTTTGATGAATTGTCAGACAGCAAAAGGATGTACGTGGCTGCAGGCTTCAGGCTGCTACAGAGAAGGGTGTCAAGATTGAGCTACAACCCAATCCTTTTGTGATCAAGGTATGAGACAGATCAATTCGCCAGACACATCAAGCAGTTTCTCCGCTGTGTGTTGCCAGTTTGTTACACGTGTCAGCTGCAATGCACATGCCTTGCGTGGCAGCAAGCAACTTTGCTGTCCTTTGCCTCCTCTTCCTTTCCTAACTGCTTCTGTTCCTTTTCATTTCCAATTCTGTGTTCAGCTGGGCAGATGAATAAGACATAAGGATTTTGTGTGATGCAAGAGCCATGAGTCACTGTCACAGAGGTTCAGCATTGCTATCAGGATGGTACAGATGTTGTCTTCCTCACAAGCAAGACTTGCTGACACGTGGGAAATGATGTGCTAATCACTCTGTCTTTTGTTGCAGGATCCTGACAATTCGAAGCCAGCTATTCTGATCAGCGCTCAACGAATTCATCACTTTGAAGGTATGAGCAGGCCTGACAGCTTGGACTTGCTAGAGGAGGTGCTTACTCATGGGACATCTGATGATATCATCTACAAGCACGAGTGGCAGCCCAATGATTTTGCCGTCTGGGCCAACAGAAGGTTGATCCATACTGCATCTCCTGCCAAAGGCTTCATCCACTCCAAGGACAAGATGCGGATGTACCATCTGGTGTTTTTGGACACAAACAAACCAATTCTGTCAGCTGCAGACAGCTGAAAGGATCGACGCTTGTCCAGATCATGAAATCAGGGTGATGCTGATGAGTACAGGTTAATTATTGCTGGAATACATGTTTGATGTACAACTAGTGTACCATGGACTCTCAAAGACTGTGTTTGTCACTCTTGGTCAGATGTGTTGATGGGCACTGCAGTGCAGGTGATACAAGTCTTTGTGCATACCATATGTTTGTTTGGACAGATTTTGTGGCGCTAGTACAGATTCGCGCTTGATTTGCTCATCTGCAACCTGATCAACATGTCATTTGTAGGTCATCTGCTGGCATCGATGTGGGTAGGTAGGGTGACAACCAGGTTCATTTTGGCCGATGACGCAGATTGTTAGTCACTCAGAACAGACGTGCAATACATCTGCTTTTGTCAAACAACACGTTTAGCCAGCAGCTTGCTTCTTTAGTCAGTACCCATAGAGACGTCTGCTTGATTGTATACTGCCACAAAATTTGCTTGCAAAAGTGTTCACAGCTGTAGTTCTTGAATCATCCTTGACATAGGCAAAGCTTCAACCATATCAAGGGCTATGCCAGCATGCTAAAAGTTCGGCAGGTGGGTCAATTGGTCATGGATTTGACAGCATGCGCCACTGCGACATTGGCTTGTGCAGATCAGAAAAGTGATGTTGCGAACTGACATGGCCATCCTCCCAGCGCCTAAATTGAGAGTCATAAAACGTTCTGACCTTTTCCTCAACAGCTTTTGTGTTTGAGAGGGCAAGAATTTCACCCAGCTGCATTCCATCTAGCAAGGCATGATTGCCACCTTCACCAGCAACTATGGGCATGGCATGCGCAGCATCACCAATGAGAACAATGCCACTGTCAACTGAGTCCTGCAGCTCACTGCAGGGGATCTGCACACTACGGATGAGCCAGTTGTACTTGGCACTCCTTCGTGCAGCATCTGGAGTCAGTATGGACCTGAATGGTTCAGCTAAAGGACCTAGCTCGCAAAGCCTGTCAAAGAAGTTCTCAGGTATTTTGCATGCATCATTGATCGACTTTCTGCTTGATATGTCATGGTCACCTGCTTCAGGTTGCCATGTAAATGTCCAGCTGAGAAGGACATTGCTATCTGTGTGGTTGCTGACAGCCAGATGCACAGCAGTTCTGTCAGCCGCCCCAAGCATGGTTTGTGAGCCATTCAAATACTTTCCTACTTCAGCCAGAAAATGTGATCTCGCCAAGGACACACGCCCATTTATAGCCATGGCAGGCATGACTGTGGGCGTCACTGCTGGCAATAAGCCTTTGCGCGCTGCATCATGAAAATAGAGTACTCCACTGAAGCAGTGGTGTGAGATGCGCTGCAATCAAAGCGTATTAATTTGGGATACACAGACCAAAGCTCACCAACAGAGTGAATGCCATCAGCTGCCACAATCAAGCTGCCTTCTGCTGTCTTTCCTCCCTCAAAATGCAGTTGCATGCCTGAGGCCTTCTGTTCTACCCTGTCAAGCTTGCAGCCAAACTCGATGTCTAGTCCTTGAGCCAGCAACTGTCCGAGCTTGGAGCGGCTGCAACGATACGACTGTGGAGCTTTGGGCTCTCTGGGTGGGTCTGAGAGGAGGGTGGCTCCTGTGTACGCATCCTTCACCTGGGCAGAGATTAACCCAGAACCTCCGACTTGTGCATCTGTGGCTGTGGCTGCTTTGAGTTCCTCTACGCTGCCAAGCTTCAATGTGCTGGCAAGAGGCTGATACGCCCACGATAACAGGGTAATTCCATAGCTGTATTTACGTATTTCAGGTGACGCCTCGAAAATGCGAACAGGGACTCGATGGCTTGACAGGGTCCGAGCCAAAGAGAGGCCGGCAAGCCCAGCACCGACAATCAACACAGGTTGTGCCATCTCATGACATGCGTTGCGCAGCTCAAGCAGTGCCCTCACAAGGTCATGGACTACGATTGTAAACCTGAGAGGCTCACCGTCTGGCCAGTTAGTCATATAGTTTCTTAGGAAAGATGACTGTACTGTCTGGTATTCCACGTGATCCGCGTTCCAATTGGAAGAATGGCACAAATTATCAATCATCCAATCAATCAATCACAACCAATCAATCAAGCACAAATTACGATAGTTTTGAAATGTCAGATTTACGAAACTCAGTCAGAGAGCTGACACTGGTGCTATTGAGGCTTGTTAGGAACAGCAGTCCAATGTTAGAGACAGCGGTCCAGCCTATCGTGAAGCAGCTTTGCTCCCAGGAAAGCCAGTACAAGGTCACTGCAAGAGAGTGCCAACGATCTCAGTAGCTTTGACCATTGGTGGCTATGTGAGAAGTATCACACTTGCAACTGTCTTCGCACCCGAATGTCCGATTGCTGTCTATGCTTACCTTACGTCATAGATCAACAGATAACACCAGTACTGTTTTGAGCATAGCAATTCATTGCAGCTGTTTGCAGTGAGTGTCCATGCCATGCAAGCATTGTATTGTCTGCTTTGTGCTTGTTGAACTTGTATTGCTGGTTGAACAAGTTGAACCAGCAATACAAGTGTGGCGCTGAGTGTTGACATGCATGGCAACACTGCGCAGCGGCTTCTACAAGCATTTGACTAGCATACAAGCAGCACTGACATCTAGCTATTCACGAACGTTGTTTACACAAGGTGTCATACCTTAGCTTGCTGTCGTGGTAATTGTCTATGAAGGTGCCTTTTTCTGTTACAGGCAAGTACTGGCTGAGCAGCATGTGCATACACACAGCGCTCTGACCAACCCTTCCAAATTGGTGGGGTTGAGACAATTTTTGACCCCCAAGTGGAAGCAATGATGCATTCATCCTTGCATCTCGCAGCTTTGTCATCTGCACGGTTCAACCTCACAGGCCTCCATAGAATAGAACGAGAAAGCAGGTGGAGGTGGAGGCTAGACTACAATAGTGCATCCTTTCACTCCAATCATGGCTGGACAGATGGTCAGAAGCTACTACTCACAGCAGAGATCGACCAACCTGGATGATATCACGGATGCTAGGATGCGGCTGGACACTGCGGGGCATTGCTCACGGCTTCACAATTGTTAGCTGCAGGTGGACATGACACCAACCACAACCTTTGTGATTTGAGAGCCCCATGTCTGTTGTCTTCTGGAAGCTCAACAAACACATACCTGTACAGCAGCCATGATAGCCTTGATACATGTACATGTCCCTGAATCAGGTTGCACTTGAGTGAGCTGTCAAAGCATTGAAACAGATGCAGACCTAGATTGAACTTCAGCCAAGGTCTGCCAAGTACTATGCATCAGGGTCTAGTCTTTACCAGTATGCATGAGCATATTGCAATGATTGTTTGTGACTCAGAGCATCTTTTGTCTTCTTTTTGTAGCTTTCACAGCTTCAAGGGCCTCTGAGGTTGTGATCGAAGCTGACATGCAATGTATGACTCACATGCCCGGGAGAGTTTGCAAGCATGTTCCCCTAGTGAGCTTTGCATGACGCGCAAATAGACCGATCACCGTGCTTGCCGCAGGCTTTTATGTTGCAACTCGCGCTCATCAAGCTTGTGAGCATCCCGCCTGCGACATGCCTTCAGGCTGCATCAGTTCACAGGTCTCAAGAATAAACAGCCTGCAAGGCCCCAGTCTGGTGCGCCCGAGAGCGCCAGCCTCCCGCAACAAGAGTCAAATGGGCTTCGTTAGAAGCCGATCAAGACCCGATCTCCTCCCTCCACAATCAACAGCGAGGCGTCCGGTATTTCCAGCTGGAGAAGAGGTAAGCCAGATCAGCTCGGCTTGCAGGCCAGCCATTGACCTCGAATTTATGTGAACATGGGTTGAATTGGCAGGTAAGCCCTCAGACGCGGTGGGCCCGTCCACAAAGTCGTTGGATTCCATTTCATTACCGAGAGACCCTTACAACTGCAAAGATCCGCAGAGCAGACGAGTCATCAGCCTTGGACTACGCTACCCACCAGCTGCAAGCAGACGATATTGGTCGGGTCCGCGACCTGCTGACCCGTGGAGACACAGGTAGTTTGAAATCGGCTTGCCGGTGCAGTCAGCTGAATAGCAGGAAGCTATAATCCTTCAAAGTGCTGATGCACCGACCAATCACTGACTCTCACCATTCTCACTAAGTGTCTGCTGCAACAGTACCCACCGCATGTGGGTAGTGTTGCAGTCTTCATCAGACCGCAGCCTTCACTGAGAAGCATTGCAATACTCTGTGATTTTGGCGCCTGCTGCCATCTGCTTGAGCACAGCCCTCAAAAGACAGCCATGTTGCAATGTATTCCTCTTTGCCAAATCTAGTGAGTGCAATGCAGATGGCTTACTGGTGATGCATCATGGCAAGGTTGTCTATGAATACCTAGTGAACGGCGTGCCTGCTTGGCAGACGCACGGCCTTAACTCTGCCTCCAAGGTGTTCACTGGATGTGTAGCAGCAATCCTGGCAGATCAGGGCAATCTCAGCTGGGACAAGCCCCTGCATGACTATGCACCTCAGCTGAAAGGCACAGGTGATGGAATAACTGTTGTAAGCAGACCACATAGGTCAGATACATGCTGCACTGGTGTGCAGCTTCCTTTGTGTCTTGAACTGCATCAGTGTATGCTGAACACGCTTTTGACAGTGCTGTTGCTTGGGAGGCTTCCATGCTCAGCATGAGCACGGATTTTTCCAGTACAATACATGAAAGTAAACACAGCAGCTGCCCTGGTGCAAATTTACATGACTGACAGCAGTTGCTCCAGGAGCCAGTTGCATACCAGCACAACAAGTCCTCAAACAACATCTGCTCTAGCTGCTCACCTATGGATTTCAAACACAGCTTCATCTTTAGGTGCTCAACAAAGTCTTTCTACTTCAAAAAGCTTATATGCCGGTGCCATCCTGGATCTTGCTCATTTGACAAGATACGCTATGTCCCAATCACATGCTGTGACAGGCTATGAAGGGGTGATGATGCAAGCAGCCTTGGACATGCAGTCAGGGATTGTGCTTGATCCCATGGCTGAGTTCAAAGCCCTGGGCCAGCATCCAGACCAAGGCAGTGAGCCAGCAATTGGCGTTGCAGGACTGACACTGTCTGTGAAACAGGGCAACGGCAAGGCTGCTTATGCGCCTGCCTGCACTGACACAGATGCCGTGGGCATGGCATGTGAGCAAGTGACAGGTTTGTGCCTTCTGTGTCACTTGTCATGCAGAACTGTGATGTTGCAAATTGCCATGCTGGGAGGTGATGGTCAGTGTACACGCATGCATACCAATTTTACGCAGCCTTTGTTATCCTATCAGAATGGTGGCTGCTGTTGAACATGCAGACTGACATCCAGCATTTGACTCAGCCCAAGGCATTGAGAGTTAAGACTCACGGTCAAGTCTGGTCTTGAAGCTGGGTACTGAGCATAAGTTTTGCAGCAGGCAACTGCACATGGCTAAGATAGGAGTGGTAGTCAATTTATACATTGATAGCCAAGATGTATGTCCAGCATATAGCAAGCGTTCAAATGCCCTGAATGGACACATTGTCTGAGCATCTTACGATCATGCAGGTAAATCCATGCCTGAGCTTATATCTGAACTGATATGGGTGCCAATTGGTGCAAAGGAGGATGCTGACATGACACTGGACCACTTCCGCACCCCGATCTACAATGGGGGCATGTGTGCAACTTTGCAAGGTACACTGGGGCATAATCTGTCTTTCTATGCATATCAGCAATGCCATCAATGACTGAGCTATTTGATTCTGCCAGTTGTCTCGAATTCTCTGGTGATGCTTCTGAGGTCAGGATACAACAAGACCAGTTGGCACTTCATGCACACCTGATAGACCTCCCTATTGCCACAGCATCATTTCATGGCCGCTACACATGTTCACTCAGCTGAGCAAAGTACAGAGTGCCAAGTGCCATCTCGAATACACATGCCTGGCATGTTCAATTTACCTCAGAAACCGTTGGGAATTATTATTCTGTGCAATGCAGATTTGGGCCGCTTCACCAACATGCTGCTCAACAAGGGCAAAGTGGGCAACAAACAGGTAGTGCCAGCAGCGTATATAGAGGACTCGATAGTCTCTACCTCGTGCTTGCGTGAAGCAATGAATGGCAACTTTTACAACATGCCTTGGCCTGGCGCAGCTTTTCACAACACTTTTTTCCTGGATCCTGACCGTAAAGCTACGTACAACTATGGGGCTTTTGGCAACCTTCTATATGTGGATCACGATGCCTCTGCGTGCTGTGTGCTGTTGTCTGCCTGGGAGAAGCCCAACGAACAGATCCAGGAGTGGATAAATGCTTTGCAAGAGCTGGTCAAGTCACTGTGATTTGGATGTTTCTGAGCAAAGGCTTCTTGAGTGACACACACAGACAATTTGCAACAGACAAACACTGCTGCTTGTAACTAAACAAAACCACTGCTGCAGTGTTTATGAATATGTATGTTGTGGCGAGATAGTGATGCAGGTTGTATTTGTCCACAATGGCACGCAGTCTGCTGCTGTATGTCATATCGTCTGACTAACTTCACTCTGTCTGTTGGCCCCCACTTGGTTTCTAGGACAATAAGAATAAAGCTGGATAGGTGCAACACCTAACTGTGGAGTCTCAGCTGCAAGGCAAAAGACTCAGGTGGCTACGTCATGTTTTCCGGATGCCTAATGATAGATTGCCTAAGAAGCTTTTGTTTGGTGAAGTCAAGGGGGTTCGCCCACCTGGCCGCCCTAGGTCTAGTTTCAATTGATTGTCAAAACTGTCGAACCAGTAGGCCTTACAGGGATGCACAAGACAGGCTGCTCTGGAGAGACAAGCACGTACCTAGCTCATCATTATTATTATTATTGTAGAGCCAGCTTCTGCAGAGCCGTAACGCCAGTATGCAGTGCAGAAGCTGGTGAACTTTATAGACTTCAGAGCCGGTCTACAGCTTGGGCTTGCTCAGTATATGGTGAAAGAGGCTGGAAAAGGCGACGACACTGCCCCTTCGTCGGGCAGCCCGGCGACCAGTAAAGGGCAAAATAAGTTGGCGTCAGTTCTATCAGGTGACCTGAGCACCCTTGGCAATACAGAGCGGACACCCATCTGAGCAAGCTTCGTGTTGTACATGACAATACGCACCCATGAGTTTACTGAGCGTGCACGACGCACGACTCAGACAAGAATCGTGCACGCGCAGGTTCCTTCTCGGGCGCTGTTGTCAGTGTTTGCGTCCAGCCACTTGACGTGGTTCGAACTAGGCTGCAAGCTGACGCTGCTAAGGGCATCTCAAGAAGCACTGCAGGTGCTTTTCGAGTGCTTGTAAAGGAACAGGGTGTTAGGTACAGTTTGCAGTGCCAAGGCTCCTGATAGTCACATAAAGACCTGGCATAATCACTCACTCAGGCCCCGGTGCACAGGGGACTTTGGAGAGGCACTTCACCTACTGTTGCACGGCTAGCTATTGGCGTTGGGGTGCACTTTCTGGCCTTGGAGTTCATCAAAGATGCCATCTATAACTTTGGTTCCAAGGGTGCTGGGCGTTCACACGGTCAGCTGTCAGCAGCGCAAGCATTCTTTTCCGGTGGGCTTTCCAGAGGTGTTGCAGCTGCGGTGACATGTCCTGTCACAGTGGTCAAGACAAGGATGGAGTATGTCGGCACATCAGGTGTCCAGTACAGGGTGTGTTCTTTTCGCTGACTCCTTATGCAGCATCTTGAAAAGATACACACCATGCGTCTGCTTTTGAGACCAAGATGCCCTCAACAGCAGGTGCACCCAGTGACATAGTCTGCGTGATTGACAGTCATGTAGAAGCATGTGCTTGTCTATACTGTGTACATACACAAGTCTCATCACAGGCATGCTTTGCCTTTCCGGCAGCGCACCCAGCCATGTTACAGAGTGACATGGCATTGTAGTGACTCACAGGTCTTGACGATGTGCAACAATGCATGCAGGGTACTGTGCATGCGTTGAGGACAATAGCTGCGACAGAGGGTGCTTCTGGTCTGATGCGAGGCATCTGGCCCACTGTGTTGAGCAATGCACCATTTTCAGCCCTGTACTACATGCTGTACTCTGACCTCAGAAGGCGCTTCCAAAAGGTCCGCATAACTCAGCTTGGCGCATCTGCCTGCAGCATGCTCCTATGTGGTCACAGATCGAGAGCTATTATGTGGGATGATGTGGTGCACTGTTTGCTCTGGACCAAAGTTCACTTCTGAAGTATCTGTACCAGCCTAGGACAGGCAAGCCGGCTAAACGGATTGATCCTCTGCAGGAAGGCCGATCAAGCACTGGTGTGAATTTTGTTTCTGGTACAGTTGCAGCGATTGCAGCAACTTTGGCCACCCAGCCGGCAGACGTTATCAGAACGCGCATGCAGTTGGTGGCTCACAATGGGGTGCACATGAGCCCTCTGCAGACACTTAAGATTGCAACGAAGACAGGAGGAGCCAAAGCCCTGCTGGTTGGTACCGTGCCTAGGGTAAGTCCTGTGCTGTCTCAAAGCCAATTCATGCTTACCATGAGTTCACCACGTGGGGGTTGACTGCAAAAGCTTTCAGCAGATCAAGAGACTTGCATGCATACATCTTCTGTGACCTGTTTATGTTTTATTGTGCAGGTGATGAAACGCACAATACAAACAGCAGTGGTATGGACACTGTATGAGGAGCTAGTCCCTCGTGTTACTATGCTGGCTGAAGCTTTGACTGGCTCATTCAAATCGTCCAGCTAATGCTGTAGCTGCATGAAGCCCCTGCAAACGTGTCATTGATTGCTGGTCCACAGTACAGTGGCAGGTTTCGAAGGCAGTCCTTCAAAATCTCACTGCAATGTGCCTGGTATACTTCGCTGGCTTCTCCAGCTCCCAAGCAAGCTTCGTTAGTAGTATTCAGCTCGACAACGGCCCCTGAACAATTAACGCACCGCAGTCATCTTTGACACATAGTGCATCAGTCTGCAGTGCAGTGCAGACTCTGCACATGTAATTTTACAGTCTCTACATTTAGCTTGCATGTACAGAGCGCAGAGTTGTTTCTTCCGACTGTCACAGTTGCATCAGTCGGTTTGCAAAAGGTAGTTTACATCAGCTCTTAGCCCTTCGGTGTCATCGCAGCAGCAGATGGCACAAATTTCGTGGATGCTGGCCTATAGAAGAAGAGGCAAACGGCAGCGCATGCAGAGAGCATTGATCGGGGGACACTCACAGCTCCGCATGCCTGTTCTCGCGGCCGGGTTTGGCACACCATTTGCTCAGGATAATCCTGTTTTGTGGCGAATCAGTTAAGTTGTCGTGACAGCCTTGACCTCATCATAATGGCAGATTAGCGCTAGGCGCGCAGGCAGCATCTTAGTTCAACGGAGTCCCGCTGAAATGGCGTTGCGGAGAGCAGCGCTGGTTGTCTTGCTCTGTCTGAGTGCATGTTGTCAGGCGTTTTATCTACCTGGAGTTGCGCCGCAAGATTATGCAAAGGTATGAGGAACTTATGCCGCTGCCTGTCTTGGAAGGGTAACAGCATCTGTACTGTTCGCGGTGTGGCAGGGTGATAAGCTATTTTTGAAAGTCAACAAGTTGAGTTCTACCAAGACACAGCTGCCTTACGAATACTACAGCATTCCATACTGTCGGCCAAGCAAAATTGTCCCCAACGCCGAAAATCTTGGGGAGGTATTGCGTGGAGACAGAATCGAAAACTCCCCGTATGAGGTTGGTATCTGGCGCTGTCGATATTGCGACTGTACCAGTTGCATTCACCAAGCATATATGGTTGCGCCGACTGTCGTATTGCCTCCAGATCGAGATCAGAGTGGACCAGCAGTGCAAGTTCTTATGTAGAATTCCTGCTCTTTCCAGCACTCAGGCTGAAGCTTTTGGATCCAAGCTGGAGGATGAATACAGGGTGAACATGTAAGTGATACATTGCGTCTCTGGTCACACGCAAATTTGCAAAATAGCTGCGGATGCACAGGATGTACAAGGTTGTGCTTATATGTTTATTTGCCAAGGCACTCATGCATGCAGGATTCTTGACAACTTGCCTGTAGCCATCCCTCAAATCAGGGACGACAGCGGTTCAAATGTGAAAAGATATGAGAGAGGATTCCCAATTGGCCGCATTGAGGTATGCAAGCCTCCTTCAGCGTTCAGCTGTGACTGCGCTGTTTTGCGAAGCTGCAGTAGCAAAGCATCTGTGGCATGCAGGATGATGGCAAGCTGTCTCTGCACAACCATTTGAGGTTCACCATCTTGTATCACCGTGACGTTGAGACTGACTTGTCTCGAATTGTTGGCTTTGAAGTCAAGCCTTTCAGCATTCAGCACAAGTATGATGGAACGTGGAATGAAGACAAAGCAGACTTGAGCACTTGCAACCCAGGCAGCATGAAGTACGTCAGCGATAAGGACGATCCTCAGGAAATGAAGGAGGGCAAGGAAGTCATTTTCACCTATGACGTCGTGTATGAGGTAAGCTACAAACACTTGAGGTGTTGGCACCTGCTGCTCTCATGGCCTCATGGCCTTTTCATGCTTTGCTCAAAGGCTTACCACATGCCACAAGTTTGTCTTGTCAACCCAAGGGACTCCCATGTGCAAGACCCTCTGCAGGAAAGCTGCTGCCTCAACCAGCATGTGTTTCTTTTGCATCCTATGCCTTCACTGCTGTTGACACTTGGGCAACTTCATTGCAGCCCAGCCAGATCAGGTGGGCGTCGCGGTG
>JAABUT010003159.1_pt1 | contig 14553 bp, 11 predicted proteins | sample 5559281 | NCBI WGS metagenome assembly JAABUT01 (sample SAMN10711880, study PRJNA513359) | rock metagenome | isolation source: Antarctica rocks | place: Antarctica: Victoria Land, Ricker Hills nord | collected 2016-01-04 | reverse complement strand
CGGTTTCCCGGCGGCGGATGGGAGGGCGAGCAGCCCCTCGGGTGCGATCGCCAGCAGACGGCAGAGCGGGCGCAGGATGCGGCCGGCTTCCGGGGCGGCGGCCAGCAGCGCCGCCATCTGCGGGTCGGCGAGCAGAGCCTGAAGCTGGCAGCCGTAGGAGGCCGCCTCCCCCGGCAGCAGGCGGATCAGCCAGGCCTGGCCGCGCGGCAGGCGCAGGCCGGCGGCCGGTGCCTTGCGGGCGGGGCGGGTGCGCTGGCGGCGTGGGGCGGCGGGGCGTCCGGCTGTGAGGCAGGCCACCAGGGCGTCGAAGCGGGCGGTGAGGCGGGCGAGGCGGGTCCAGAGCAGCATGACGAGGGGTGCCACCGCGTGGTCGCGGCCGGCGCGGGCGGCGGCAGCCTTCTGCAGCCCGCCGACGATGAGCGTCAGCCAGTGCGCCAGGGGGGGTGAAGGAGAGGAGTAAATTCATGACGCTAAGAAACCATATCTATTGCGGTGCTGCAAGGAGTAATTTCTTATGACGTTCAGAGGTCTGGCTTGCTTCACGCGATCGCCTTGGGGCCGGTTGCGCGCAACCCAGTATTGCGCCACCGTTGAACCTTCGATTTGTGAAACGGAGGGGAGGCCGATGAAATCATTCGCGGAGTTCGTGCGCCTGGGCAGGTTGGCGGCGGCGATGGCGGTGATGTTCGCCGGGCAGGCCTGCGCGCAGATGGGCGCGGCCCCGGGTCCGACCGTCGAGGCGATGCGCAAGCGCGGCAACCTGAACTGCGGCGTGGACACCGGCATTCCCGGCTTCGCCTACCAGGACAACGCCGGCAGGTGGAAGGGCTTCGACATCGGCTATTGCCGCGCCATCGCCGCCGCCGTGCTGGGGGACCCGGACAAGGTCAGATATGTTCCGCTGACCGCCGCCGCCCGCTTCACGGTGCTGCAGGCCGGCGAGATCGACGTGCTGATCCGCGACAGCACGCTGACCTTCTCGCGCAGCGCCTCGCTGGGCCTGGATCTGGTGGCGGTCAACTTCTACGCCGGGCAGGCCTTCGTGGTCAGCAAGGCGCTGGGCGTGGCCAAGGCCGCCGACCTGAACGGCGCCACCATCTGCACCATCACCGGCGCCACCCTGGAGCTGAACATCGCCGATTTCGCGCGCAGCACCGGCGCGAAGATCGGCACGCTGCTGTTCGAGAAGACCGAGGAAGCCATCGCCGCCATGGAGGCCGGGCGCTGCGACGGCTACACCGACGACAGCGGCAGCGTGGCGGCACTGCGCTCGACGCTGAAGGTGCCGGCGAACTGGGTGATCCTGCCCGACCTGATCAGCAAGGAGCCGCTGGGCATCCTGGCCAAGTCCGGCGACGTGTGGTTCACGAAAATCCTGTTCTGGATCGACGCCGGCCTGAAGACCGCCGAGGAATACGGCGTCACCGCGGCCAACGCCGACCAGCTGAAGGCCACCACCAAGGACCCGTTCATCCTGCGCCTGCTCGGCTCGGAAGGCGGCTTCGGCAAGATGCTCGGGCTGGACGAGCTGTGGGGGCTGCGGATGGTGAAGGCCGGCGGCAACTACGGCGAGCTGTACGAGGAGCATTTCGGGTCGAAGTCGCTCGGCCTGCCGCGCGGGCTGAACAACCTTTATTCCAAGGGCGGGCTGCAGTACCCGCTGCCGTTCCGGTGATGCTCCCGGAGGCACAGGGTTGACCACCCGCCGGCGCGGCCTGATCGGGCAGGCGCTGGCGGGGCTGGCGGCGCTCGGCCTGCTGGCCTGGATGCTGCACAACATCCAGGCCAACATGGCCAGCCGCAACATCGGCTTCGGCTATGCGTTCCTGGGCGCCACCGCCGGCTTCGACATCCCGTTCCGGCTGCTCGACTGGTCGGTGACGGACACCTATGGCCGCGCGCTGCTGGTGTCGGGCGTCAACACGCTGTTCGCCGCCGCCATCTGCATCGTCGCCGCGACGGCCCTGGGGCTGCTGCTGGCGCTGATGCGGCTGTCGGGCAACCCGCTGGCGGCGGGCACCGCGCGGGCGGTGGTGGAGGCGGTGCGCAACACGCCGCAGCTTTTGCAGATCGTCTTTTTCTACCTTGCGGTGTTGCAGGTGCTGCCGGGGCTGCGGACCAGCATCGTCATCGCCGACTCGGCGTTCCTGAACGTGCGCGGGCTTTATCTGCCGGCGCCGGTCGGTGGTCCGTGGGGCTGGATCGTCGCGGCCGGCGCCTTGACGGTGATTTTGGCGGCATTGCTTTGGCGGCGCATGGGCCTGCTGATCCCGCGCGCCTGGGTGCTGCCGCCGGCCTTCCTGGCCTGGCTGGTGCTGGCCGGGTGCTTCGCCCGCTGGGAGTTTCCGTCGCTGCAAGGCTTCAACTTCACCGGCGGGGTGCGGGTGGTGCCGGAGCTGCTGGCGCTGGTGCTGGGCATCACGGTCTACACCAGCGCCTTCATTTCAGAGATCATCCGGGCCGCCATCCAGGGCGTCCACCGGACGCAGACCGAGGCGGCGCGCTCGCTGGGCCTGTCGGCCGGGCGGACGATGTTCCTGGTGGTGCTGCCGCAGGCGCTGCGCATCCTGATCCCGCCGCTGACCAGCCAGTACCTGAACGTCATCAAGTCCACCACGCTGGGCGCGGCCATCGCCTATCCCGAGGTGCTGCAGGTATTCGCCCGCACGGTGCTGAACCAGTCCGGCCGCGCGATCGAGGTGATGACGCTGCTTCTTGGCGTGTTCCTGGCGGTGAACCTGCTGGTTTCAGGGGCGATGAACGCCTGGAACCGCGCGTTGCAGTTGAAGGGCCGCTAATGCTTCTGCTGCGCGCGCTGTTCGGCACCAGGACGAACGCGGCGTTGTCGCTGCTGATGCTCGGCTTCTTCGCGCTTACCCTGCCGCCGCTGTTCCGCTGGGCGGTGCAGGCCGCGGTGTGGGACGGCGCCAGCAAGGCCGCCTGCGCCGGCGGCGGCGCCTGCTGGGCGTTCATCCGGGCGCGCCTGGCGTTGTTCTTCTTCGGCACCTACCCCGCCGACGAGCGCTGGCGGCCGATTTTGGCGCTGTTGCTGATGCTGATGGTCCTGGTCGGCACGCTGTCCGCCAGGCGTCGCCGCGGGCTTTGGCTGGCGGTGTTGGCCTTCGCGGTGCCTCCGGTGGCCGGCGTGCTGCTGGCCGGCGGCCTGTTCGGGCTGCGGCCGGTCGAGACGGCGAACTGGGGCGGGCTGATGCTGAACGTCACGCTGTCGTTCGTGGCGCTGGGCGGCGCGCTGCCGCTGGGCATCGCACTCGCGTTCGGCCGGCGCTCACGCTATCCGCTGACGCGCTGGTCGTGCACCGCGGTCATCGAGTTCTGGCGCGGGGTGCCGCTGCTGTCGGTGCTGTTCATGGGCCTGGTGCTGCTGCCGCTGGTGCTGCCGAACGGCGTCACGGTGGACAACCTCCTACGCGCCATGGTGGTGCTGACGCTGTTCACGTCGGCCTACATGGCCGAAACCGTCCGCGGCGGGCTGCAGGGCGTCGACCGCGGCCAGGCGGAGGCGGCGCTGGCGCTGGGCATGCATCCGGCGCAGGTGCAGGTTCTGGTGCTGCTGCCGCAGGCGATGCGGCTGTCGATCCCCGGCATCGTCAACATCGCCGTGGACCTGTTCAAGGACACCACGCTGGTGTCGATCGTCGGGCTGTTCGACCTCATGGGCGTGGTCAACCAGTCCGTGAAGGACACCGCCTGGCTGGGCCTGGCCGCCGAGGGCTACACCTTCGCCGCCCTGGTCTTCTTTTTCTGCTGCCTGGTCATCTCGGTTGCGGGATCGTTGCTGGAACGCCGCTACGGGGCGGCGCGGCGGGCCTGAACGCTTCCGGAGCGGATGGCCGATGTCATCGTTCTGAAACATCCCTGTCATCGGCGCGACCTGGAGCGGACGGTAAATCCGCTGGCATGACGGGGGACCGAATGACGCACCGCAACGTGCTGCTGATCGTGGTCGATCAGTGGCGGGCCGACTGCATGCCGCATCTGGGCACCGCGCATCTGCGCACGCCGAACCTGGACCGGCTGTGCCGCGCCGGCGTGACCTTCCGAAATCACGTCACCACCACGGTGCCCTGCGGCCCGGCGCGGGCCAGCCTGCATACCGGGCTGTATCTGATGAACCACCGGCAGGTGCAGAACTGGGTGCCGCTGGACCGGCGCCACGTCACCCTGCCGCAGGCGCTGCGTGCCACCGGCGTCGATCCGGCGCTGATCGGCTACACCACCACGACGCCCGACCCGCGCGAAACCTCGGGCCGCGACCCGGCGTTCAGCGTGCTGGGCGACATGATGGCGGGCTGGCGGCCGGTGGGCGCGTTCGGGCCGCACCACGAGGGTTATTTCGGCTGGCTGGCGCAGAAGGGTTTCCCGATGCCGGCGAACCGCGACGACATCTGGCTGCCGCAAGGCGAGGACGCGATCCCCGGCGCCACCGACCGTCCGGCGCGGGTGCCGGCCGAACTGTCCGACAGCGCCTATTTCACCGAATGCGCGCTGACCTATCTGAAGGGTTGCGACGGGCGGCCGTTCTTCCTGCATCTGGGCTATTACCGCCCACATCCGCCGTTCGTGGCCAGCGCGCCGTATCACGCGATGTATCGCCCGCAGGACATGCCGGCCCCGGTGCGCGCCGCGACGCCGGACGCCGAGGCCGAACAGCACCCGCTGCTGCGCTTCTATCTGGACAGCGGCAAACAGGCGAACTTCTTCCAGGGCGGCCAGGGCATGTCGGCCGCCATGGACGCGGCCACCGTGGCGCAGATGCGCGCCACCTATTACGGCATGATGACCGAGGTGGACGACTGCCTCGGCCAGGTCTTCGACCACCTGGACCGGACCGGGCAGTGGGAGGACACGCTGATCGTGTTCACGTCCGACCACGGCGAACAGCTCGGCGACCATCACCTGCTCGGCAAGATCGGCTACCACGACGAAAGCTTCCGCATTCCGCTGGTGGTCAAGGACCCCGACGCCGGCGCCACGCGCGGGCACGTCGAGGACGCCTTCACCGAGAGCGTGGACGTGATGCCGACGCTGCTGGACTGGCTCGGGGCCGATGTTCCGCCGGCCTGCGACGGGCGCAGCCTGCTTGCGCTGGTGCACGGCGAGACGCCTGTGGACTGGCGCACCGAGCTGCATTACGAGTTCGATTTTCGGGATGTCGGCGGCACCAGCCCGGAGACGGCGCTGGGCCTGCACCGCGACGACTGCGCGCTGTGCGTGACCCAGGACGCCGCCTTCAAATACGTCCACTTCACCCGGCTGCCGCCGCTGCTGTTCGATCTGAAGCGCGACCCCGGCCAGTTCGACAACGTGGCCGGGCATCCCGACTACGCCGCGGTGGCGCGCGACTACGCCCAGAAGGCGCTGTCCTGGCGGATGCGCCACGCCGACCGCACGCTGACCCATTTCCGTGCCACGCCGCAGGGCCTGGAAGACCGCACCCGCACCGGAGACCACGCATGAGCAAGATCAGCCGCCGCGCCGCCCTGGCCCTGGGCGCCGGCGCCGCCAGCCTGCCGCGCTTCGCCATCGGCCAGTCGGACACCCGGCCGACCATCACGGTCGCGGTGCAGAAGATAAGCAACTCCAATACGTTGGACTGCATCCGCGAGCAGTCCAACGTCGGCACCCGCATGGCCGCGATGTTCACCGAGCGGCTGATCGACCTCAACTACCAGGGCAGGCTGGAGCAGAAGCCCGGTTTGGCGACGGAATGGCGCCGCATCGACGACAAGACCGTCGAGTTCAAGCTGCGGCCGGGGGTGAAGCTGCACAACGGCGACAGCTTCAACGCCGAGGACGTGGCCACCAGCTTCTCGGCCGCCCGCATGTTCGGCGCCACCCGCCCGGTGGTGGACGGCAAGACCCTGCCGCTGTCCGGCCAGGTCATCACCATGTCGTCGAGCCGCGAGCTGCCCAGCGAGATCCCGCCGGTGGCGCGCCGCCTGTGGCCGTCCTTCGATCGCGTCGAGATCGTCGACAGCCATACCGTGCGTATCGTCAACGGCTCGCCCGACGTGACCATCGAGGGCCGCATCTCCACCCGCGGCAGCGACATCGTGTCCGGCCGGGCGTTTAGCGAGGCAGCCACCTGGCTGGAGTATGCCCGCAAGCCGGTCGGCAGCGGGCCGTACCGCATCCGCGAGTACAAGCCCGACACCAGCCTGGTTCTGGATGCGCACGACGAGTACTGGGGCGGCCGGCCGCCGATCAAGACCTTGCGGCTGGTGGAGGTGCCGGAGGTGTCGAGCCGGGTGAACGGCCTGCTGTCGGGCGAGTACCAGTTCGCCTGCGACATCCCGCCCGACCAGATCGCCGACATCGAGCGCAACCCCGCCTTCGAGGTGCAGGGCGGCACCATCCCGAACCACCGCATCACCGCGTTCGACAAGAACCACGCGCCGATCCGCGACCCGCGGGTGCGCCAGGCGATGACGCACGCCATCGACCGCCAGCTGATCGTGGACAGCCTTTGGGCCGGCCGCACCCGGGTGCCGGCCGGGCTGCAGTGGGAATTCTACGACCAGATGTTCATCGAAGGCTGGACGGTGCCGGAGTTCGACCTGAAGAAAGCCCGCGAGCTGGTGCGCGCCAGCGGCTACAAGGGCGACCCGATCACCTACCGCCTGATCGGCAACTACTACACCAACCAGACCGCCACGGCGCAGACCCTGGTGGAGATGTGGAAGCAGGCCGGGCTGAACGTGCAGATCGCCATGAAGGAGAACTGGGCGCAGATCTTCGAGCGCGGCCCGGAGCGTGGCATCCGCGACTGGTCCAACTCCGGGAGCTTCAACGACCCGGTGTCGTCCATCGTCGCCCAGCACGGGCCAAACGGCGAGCAGCAGCAGTACGGCGAGTGGACCAACCCGGAGATGAACGCGCTGTCGGTGGAGATGCTGACCAGCACCGACCGCCCGAAGCGCCGGCAGATGTTCGCCCGCATGCTGCAGATCTGCGAGCGCGAGGACCCCGCCTACACCGTGCTGCACCAGAACGCGACCTTCACCGCCAAGCGCCGCGACATCAAGTGGCGTGCGGCGCCGACCTTCGCGATGGACTTCCGCGCCGGGAATTGGGGCGCCTGATGCGCCTGGGTCGACGCGCGGCGCTGGCGGGGGCCGCCGCCGCCCTGCCGCGGTTTGCCATAGGTCAAACGGACACCCGCCCGGTGGTGACCATCGCGGTGCAGCGCATCGCCAACTCCAACACGCTGGACAGCCTGCGCGAGCAGTCCAACGTCGGCGAACGCACCAGCCTGCTGTTCAACGAGCGTGTGATCGACCTCGACTATCGCGGCGATCTGGCGCAGGTGCCCGGTTTGGCGGCGTCATGGCGGCGGATCGACGATCGGGTGGTGGAGGTTTCGCTGCGCCCGGGCGTGGTATTCCACAACGGCGACACCATGACCGCCGAGGACGTGGCTGCCCGCTTCAGCCCGGCGGCGATGTTCGGCGCCACCCGCCCGGTGGTGGATGGCCGCACCTTGCCGCACGCGTTTTCCGCCATCGTCGGCCAGGGGTCGAAGGCGCTGCCGGACGAGATCTCGCCGGTGGCGCGCCGGCTGTGGCCGGGGCTGGACCGGGTGGAGGTGGTGGACGCGCTGACGGTGCGCTTCGTCAACGCCACGCCGGACGTGACCCTGGAAGGCCGACTGGCAGCATCGGGCAGCGAGATCGTGTCCCGCCGCGGCGTGGACGAGGCGGCGTCCTGGCTGGAATACGCCCGCAAGCCGGTTGGCACCGGGCCGTACCGCATCCGCGAGTTCAAACCCGACACCTCGCTTGTTCTGGATGCGCACGACCAGTACTGGGGCGGGCGGCCACCGGTCCGCACCCTGCGCTTCCTTGAGGTACCGGAGGTATCGAGCAGGATAAACGGGCTGCTGGCCGGCGAGTACCAGTTCGCCTGCGACATCCCGCCCGACCAGATCGCCGACATCGAGCGCAACCCGGGGTTCGAGGTGCAGGGCGGCACCATCCTGAACCACCGCATCACCAGCTTCGACCGGCTGAACCCCACCCTGCGCGACCCGCGCGTCCGCCAGGCGATGTCCCACGCCATCGACCGCGCCGCCATCGTCGAGGCGCTGTGGGGCGGGCGCACCCGCATTCCCGCCGGCATGCAGTGGGAGTTCTTCGGGGACATGTATCTGGCCGACTGGCGGGTGCCGGAATACAACCCGGCCCTGGCCCGCGACCTGCTGCGCGCCGCCGGCTACAAGGGCGACGCGATCCCGTATCGGCTGCTCAACAACTACTATACCAACCAGGTCGCCACCTCGCAGATCCTGGTGGAGATGTGGCGACAGGCGGGTATCAACGTGCAGATCGAGATGAAGGAGAACTGGACGCAGATACGCGACCGGTCCACCGCGCGGGGCGTGCGCGACTGGTCGGCGGGCGCCACGTTCAACGATCCGGTGGGGTCGCTGGTGTCCGGCTTTGGGCCGAACGGTGCCGCCCAGCAGGCGCGCGAATACGAGAATGCCGAGTTCAGCCAGCTTTGCGTGCTGCTGGAGACCAGTGCGGACCGCGCCCTGCGCCGCCGCAGCTTCCGCCGCGCGCTGGAGATCGCCGAGCGCGAGGACCCGGCCTATACCCTGCTGCACCAGAACGCCGCCTTCACCGCGAAACGGCGTGACATCAGATGGAAGGCGGCGCCATCCTTCGCGATGGACTTCCGCGCCGGGAACTTCAGCTTTTGAACGCCCGTGCCGGGACGATGGTGCAAACGGGGACAGGACAGCGGATGTCGGACGGCCTGCCCCTGGTGTCGATCCGCAACCTGGCGGCCAGCTTCGGGGGCGTGCCGGCGCTGCGCGGCGTGGACATGGACATCGCGCCCGGCGAGGCGGTCGGGCTGGTCGGCGAGTCCGGCTGCGGCAAGTCGGTCACCTGGCTGGCGGCGCTCGGGCTGCTGCCGGGCACCGCGCGCACCACCGGCAGCGTGACCCTGGCCGGGACGGAGCTGCTGGGCGCGGCGCCCCAGGTGCTCGACCGGGTACGCGGCGGGCGGGTGGCGATGATCTTCCAGGACCCCGCCAGCGCGCTGAACCCGGTGCGCAAGGTCGGCCGCCAAGTCACCGAGGCGTTGCGGCTGCACCGCGGCATGAACGGCGCCGCGGCCCGCGCCGAGGCGTTGCGGCTGTTCGAGCAGGTTGGCATTCCCGGTGCGGCGCGGCGCCTGGACACCTACCCGCACGAGATGTCCGGCGGGCAGAACCAGCGGGTGATGATCGCCATGGCCCTGGCCGGGCAGCCGGAGCTGCTGGTGGCGGACGAGCCGACCACCGCGCTGGACGCCACCATCCAGGCGCAGATCCTCGACCTGCTGCGGCGGTTGCAGCGCGAGACCGGCATGGCGCTGGTGCTGATCAGCCACGACCTGGGCGTGGTGGCGGAGATGTGCTCCCGCGTGGGCGTGATGTATGCCGGGCGCATCGTCGAGCAGGCGGCATCCGACGAGCTGTTTGCCCGCCCGGCGCATCCCTACACGCGCGGGCTGCTGGGCGCGCTGCCGGACATGGCCGGGCCGCGGCGCCGGCTGGACGCCATTCCCGGCGGCGTGCCGGAGCCGTGGAACCTGCCGCCGGGCTGCGCCTTCGCGCCGCGCTGCACCGAGGCCGTGGTCGCCTGTGACGCCCGGGTGCCGGACCTGCACGACGCCGGTTCGCACCACCGGGCGGCCTGCATCCGCGTCGGCGCGCCCGTCCTGCAACCGGCATGAACCTGCTGGAGTTGCGCGGGGTTTCGCGCGTCTACTCCACCCGTCGCGGTTTTCTCGGGGCCGCGGTTCCGGTGCGCGCGGTGGACGATGTCAGCCTGTCGGTGGCGCCCGGGCGAACCCTGGGCATCGTCGGCGAGTCCGGTTGCGGCAAGTCCACCACCGGGCGGCTGGCGCTGGGGCTGGAACGGCCGAACCAGGGCAGCGTCGCCTTTGAAGGCCAGCCGATGCCGGCCTTGCGCAGCGATGCGTGGCGGGCGCTGCGGGCGCGGATGCAGCTGGTCTACCAGGACCCGCTCGGCGCCATGGACCGCCGCTTGACGATCGCGGCCCAGGTGGGCGAGCCGCTGCTGATCCACGGCATCGGCGACGCGCGCGAACGCGCCGACCGGGTTGCGGCACTGCTGCGCGACGTGGGCCTGCGCCCCGACCACGGCCGGCGCCACCCGCACGAGCTGTCCGGCGGCCAGCGCCAGCGCGCGGTGCTGGCGCGTGCGCTCGCCACCGATCCGGCGCTGCTGGTGTGCGACGAGCCGGTGAGCGCGCTGGACGTGTCGATCCAGGCGCAGGTCATCAACATGCTGACCGACCTGCAGGCGGCGCGCGGCATCGCCATGCTGTTCATCAGCCACGACCTGAAGGTGGTGCGCCAGGTCAGCCACGAGCTGGCGGTGATGTATCTCGGCCGCATCGTCGAACGCGGCGACCCGGACGCGATCTTTGCCGGGCCGGCGCATCCGTACACCCGTGCGCTGGTGTCCGCGGTGCCGGTGCCCGGGCCGCGGCGGCACGAGCGCATCGTGCTGGCCGGCGACCCGCCCAGCCCCGCCGACCGCCCGACCGGCTGCGCTTTCCATCCGCGCTGCCCGTCGGCCGTCACCCGTTGCGCGACCGAGACGCCGGTTCTGCTGCCGACGGATGACGGCCGCGACGTGGCGTGCCATCTGGTGCCTGCCACGACGAGGATCGCCGCATGACGCGACTGAAAAGGCGGGCGCTGATTGCGGGCGCCGCCGCCGCCGCCCTGCCCCGCTTCGCCATCGGGCAGGGCGACACTCGCCCGGTGATCACCGTGGCGGTGCAGAAGATATCCAACACCAACACGCTCGACCCGATGCGCGAACAGTCGTCCAACGCGTCCGAGCGCTGGATGGGCCTGCTGCTGGAAAACCTGATCGGGCGGGACCAGCAGTCGCGGCTGGAGCGCGTGCCGGCGCTGGCCACCGCCTGGCGCCGCATCGACGACACCACGGTGGAGCTGTCGCTGCGCCCGGACGTGAGACTGCACAACGGCGACGTGCTGACCGCGGAGGACGTGGCGTTCAGCTTCGGGCCGGACCGCATGACCGGACCCGACCTGCCCGGCGATGTCCGCGCGGTGGCGAAGCGCTACTGGCCGGCGCTGGCCCGGGTCGAGGTGGTGGACGGGCTGACGGTCCGCTTCGTCAACGCCGCGCCCGACGTGACCATGGAAGGGCGGCTGTCGGCCGGCGGGAGCCAGGTGGTGTCGCGCCGCGCCTGGAAGGAGACCGGGACCTGGCAGGCGAATTCTCGGACGGCAGTGGGCAGCGGCCCATACCGGTTGCAGTCGTTCCGGCCCGACGTGTCGATGGTGCTGGAGGCGCATGACGAATACTGGGGCGGCCGGCCGCCGATCAAGACCTTGCGCATCCTGGAAGTGCCGGAAGCCAGCAGCCGGGTGGACGGATTGCTGGCCGGCGAATACCAGTTCGCCGCCGACATCGCGCCCGACCAGATCGCCACGGTCGAGAAGGACGAGCGTTTCGAGGTGCAGGGCGGACCGGTGCTGAACCACCGTATCCTCGCGTTCGACAAGCAGCATCCGGCGCTGCGCGACCCGCGGGTGCGGCTGGCCATGGCGCATGCCATCGACGGCCAGGCGATCGTGGACGCGCTATGGGCCGGGCGCGCCCAGGTGCCGGCCGGCTTGCAGTGGGACTTCTACGGCGACATGCGCGTGCCCGGCTGGACGGTGCCGAAATACGACCCCGGCCTCGCCCGCAGCCTTTTGAAGCAGGCCGGCTACGGTGGGGAGAAGATCACCTACCGGGTGCGCAACAACTACTACACCGCGGAGATCGCCACCGCGCAGGTGGTCGCCGAGTTCTGGAACCAGGTCGGGCTGAACGTGCAGATCGAGGTGAAGGAGAACTGGGGCCAGGTGCTGGACCGCGCTGGGCCGCGCGGCGTGCGCGACTGGTCCAACTCCGCCACCTTTGACGACCCGATCAGCTCCATCGTGAACCAGCATGGCCCGAACGGCGCCCAGCAGACCAACGGCGAGTGGTCGAACGCGGAGATGAACACGCTGTCGGTCGAGCTGGAGCGCAGCACCGACCGTGCCCACCGGCAGGCGATCTTCGCGCGCATGCTGGCGATCTGCGAGCGCGAGGACCCGGCCTATGTGGTGCTGCACCAGAACGCGGTGTTCACCGCCAAGCGCCGCGACCTGCCCTGGCGCCAGCCGCCGTCGTTCTTCCTGGATTTCGGCCCGCGGAACTGGAGCGGCTGATGCTGCGCTTCCTCGCCCTGCGGCTGGCCCGCGCGGGCCTGACCATCGTGCTGGTGGTGACCTTCGCCTTCGTGGTGCTGCGCATGTCCGGCGACCCCGCCATCATGATCATGTCGCCCGAGGCGCCGGTCGAGGCGCTGGAGGCGTTCCGCCGCGCCTGGGGCCTGGACCTGCCGATCTGGCAGCAGTACCTGCGCTATTTCGGCGCCATCGCGCAGGGCGAGCTCGGCCAGTCGATGCGCGACGGCCGGCCGGCGATCCAGCTGGTGGTGGAGCGCATTCCCGCCACCCTGGCGATCACCCTGCCCGCTTTGGCGCTGAAGATCGGCCTGGGCATCCCGTCCGGCGTGTATGCCGCGCTGCACCGCAACTCCATCATCGACCGCGCGGTGATGGCGCTGGCGGTGGCCGGCTTCACCGTGCCCAGTTTCGTGCTCGGGCTTATTCTGGTGCTGATCTTCGCGGTCCAGCTCGGCTGGCTGCCGTCGGGCGGGCAGGACAGCTGGCGCAGCGTCATCCTGCCGGTGGTCACCCTCGGCCTCGGCGGCGCCGGGGTGCTGGCGCGCTTCACCCGCTCGGCCATGCTGGAGGTGCTGGGCCAGCCCTATATCCGCACCGCCTCGGCCAAGGGCGTGCCATGGGGGGCGGTGATCCGCGGCCACGCGCTGCCGAACGCCGCGGTGCCGACGGTGACGGTGGTCGGCTTCATGGTCGGCACGCTGATGGCCGGCGCGGTGGTGGTGGAAAGCGTGTTCAGCTGGCCCGGCGTCGGGCGGCTGCTGGTGGTGGCGGTGTCGAACCGCGACCTGGCGGTGGTGCAGTGCATTCTTCTTCTTGTGGCGATCACGATGGTGGCGTCCAACCTGATCGTTGATTTTCTGTATGGCGTGCTCGATCCGCGGCTGCGGGCGCTTCCGGCGGGAGCGCATTGAGATGGGCGAGATCGCGCTGCCCGCCGTGGCCGCCCCGCCGCGCATCCGGGTGCGGGTGCCGTCCGGCGTGGTCGCGGCGATGCTGTGGCTCGGGCTTGTCTTGGCGGTGGCGCTGCTGGCCGACGTGATCCGGCCGTACGGCATCACCCAGATGGACCTGCGCGCCCGGCTGCGCCCGCCGGCGGGGTTCGGCGGCACCTGGACGCATGCGCTCGGCACCGACGAACTGGGGCGGGACGTGCTGTCGCGGCTGACCGTGTCTGTGCGCATCTCGCTGATGATCGCTTTCGGCGCCACGATGATCGCCGCCGTGTTCGGCACCGTGATGGGCTTCCTGGCGGCGCATTTCCGCGGCTGGGTGGAACAGCTCGTGCTGATGCTGATCGACTTCCAGGCCAGCATGCCGTTCCTGATCCTCGCATTGTCGGTGCTGGCGTTCTTTGGCAACTCTCTCCTGCTGTTCGTCTGCCTGATGGGGATGTATGGATGGGAGCGCCACGCGCGCATCGCCCGCGGCCTGGCCATCGCCGCCACCGCGCAGGGCTATGCCGGCGCCGTGCTGCAGCTGGGCGCGCGGCCGCTGCGCATCTACTGGCACCACGTGCTGCCGAACATCGCCTCCACCCTGATCGTGGCGGCGACGCTGTCGTTCCCCGAGGTGGTGCTGCTGGAAAGCGGGCTGTCGTTTTTGGGACTCGGGGTGCAGCCGCCGATGACCAGCCTGGGCAACATGGTCGGCTACGGGCGCGAGTATCTGACCCGGGCGCCGTGGATACTGCTGGCGCCGAGCGTCACCATCGTGCTGACCACGCTGTCGGTCAGCCTGCTGGGCGACTGGCTGCGCGACCGGCTGGACCCGACGCTGTGACCTTGATCGCATCGCACCGCGGCGGCGCCCTGCAGTGGCCGGAGAACAGCCCGACCGCCTTCCGCAACACCGCGGCTCTGCCGGTGGACCAGGTCGAGTTCGACATCCACCCGACCGCGGACGGGGAAATCGTGGTGATCCACGACGCCACGCTGAACCGCACCACGTCAGGCACCGGCCCGGTCGCCGCCCGCAGCCTGGCCGAGCTGCGGGCGCTTACGCTGACTGGCACCGTTGACGACCGCATCATGACGCTGGCCGAGTTCTGTGCGCTGTTCGCGCCCACCGGCATCACCCTGCGCATGGAGGTCAAGCCCGACTACGACCACCGGCCTTATCCCGGCCTGCTGGTGCAGGCTTTGGGCGTGCTGGATGCGGCGGGACTGCGCGCCCGCACCGTCGTCACCGGCTTCCAGGTCGCCACAGTGGCCGAAGCGGCGGTCCTTCCGGGCCTCGCCGGGGCGATCTGGCTGGTGGCG
>JAABUT010003156.1_pt1 | contig 14561 bp, 27 predicted proteins | sample 5559281 | NCBI WGS metagenome assembly JAABUT01 (sample SAMN10711880, study PRJNA513359) | rock metagenome | isolation source: Antarctica rocks | place: Antarctica: Victoria Land, Ricker Hills nord | collected 2016-01-04 | reverse complement strand
TCGTCCGCGCTCGCGAAGTGCGTCATGCAGCGGATCTCGTCGGGCAACTCCCACTGCTCCTCATCGCCGCCGATCTGGCATTCCTCGGCGTCCCACACATAGCGGATGATCTGCTCGCGGTGGCCGTCCTCGTCCGCGCCCACCGCCACGTAATACAGGGACTCGATGCAGATATCCCACCACCGCCCGCCCGCCTCGCGCCGGAGCGTGATCGCCACGAGGTCCGCGACGCTCGTCAGCGCTTCGAGTGCGGTCGCCGTGTCGAGGCGCTGGATCGCGGCGTCGATCGCGGCGAGGGTCGCGCTCGGCAACACGGCCAGGGGATCCTTCGTCGGGAACGCGCTCACGGTGCCCATCTACGCCACCTCCTTTGGCTCGTCGTCCACTGCCACCAGACCCGCCTGGGCCTTCTGAATCGCCCGCCAGTCGCGCAGCAGGACCGCCGTGGCCGCGCTGGTATCCCCGGCGGCCTGCTGGCGCTCCAGGCCGCTGATCTCGCCCGCGATGGTGGCCGGACTGTTGAGCCACGCCAGCGCCTCGGCGAGGCTGTCGCCCACGCGCCCGAGGTCGGGGGCGCTTTGGGGACGCTTGGGGTACAGCGCCATCAGTGCGCCCCGAGCGCGTCGTTCTCGTAGCCCTCGCCGGAATGGGCACAGGCGTGGCAGTAGCGCTCGCCGCGCCGCTCGACGCGGTTCGTGCAGCCGCGCGCCATGCAACGGGGCAACGCACCGACCGCGACCGGTACGACCGGCAGGGGTGGCGGTGTCGTCGGTGCCTCACGCTTCGGGGGGCCGACGCGCACCCCACCGAGAATGATTGCTGCCCCAACCGGCGCGGTAGGAGAGGCGGTAGTAGTTGCGGTATCTGTGCTACGTGTTGCAGATGACCGATGCTGCCAGCAGCAGCGCTTGCCCAGCGCGGGATCGATGCGCGCGGTGCATTGCTGGCCGCGGTGGTCGAGGTGGTTGCACTGGTAGGGATCCCAGTCGTCGGCCCCGTCGTCTTCGGCGGCCTCATGCGCGCGCGGAGTGTCGGGTTTAGGTGCGGTGGGGACACGCGTGTAGGCGACATCTCCGGAGGGGTATGTCGCCTCTGCCTCCGGCACGATCACCGGGGTGGGCGGGACGCTGGCGGGTTCCTCCTCGCGCTCGGGAACGTGCGCCACGGTGTCCGGTTCGGGCGCGGGCTCGTCCACCTTGTTGCTGAACTCCAGGGCGCAGTCGGCGCAGATGACGACGATGCGGCGTCGCTGCGAGCCGCAGCGCGGGCAGGGCTCGCGCTTGCCGCCGTGATTACGCGCCTCGGGGCGCTGGGCGGCGCTGAACGTCTCCAGGATGTCCACCACGGTCGTCCCCTGCGTGACGATGATGGTGTCGGAGACGGGCTTCGTCACCTCGTGGCCGGTGATCGGGTCGGTGTAGGTCGCACGCCCGCCGCTGCGCGTCTCCTTCTCGATGATCCCCATCGCGGCGAAGTTGTTGACGTGCTTGCGGCAGGTGTCGACCGATTGGGCGGTCTTCTGCGCGAGCTGGTAGGCACGAATAATCGCCCCGCCTCGCTCGTCCAACTTCCCGGCCGTTGCTCGATTCGCCACCTCGGAGGCGAGCGCGATCGCGGTGAGGCGCTCGGAGGCCGAGAGTTGCACCAGTTTTAGTGTCGCCATGACCTGGAGGTGGACCGCTTTCTCGCCAGCGCGCGCCTGACGCTCCTCGATTAGCGCCGCGCGCAGCTGCGCGTTCTCCTCCACCAATGCCGCCTCACGCGCGCTCAGAGCCGCCTTGTCGGGGATAGGAGCGCCCGCTTCGGGCGCGGAGATCGTGAACGTCGGGGCCACCTTCGGGAGGGGTCGCCAGCCTCCCTGTCGTGCGAGATAGACGATCGTGCCGATGCTGGCCGGGCCGCGCACGCCGCGATAATTGCCGAAGCTCTTGAACTTGTCCTCAACGGAATTGCGCGCATCGCCCGGGCTCCATTCCTCGGCAATCGCGATCCCTTCCGGGCCGGGATAGGCGCTGTGGATAGCGGCCAGTACGCGCACCCAATCGGCATAGCCGGGTTGTGCGTTGACATGGCGCAGCATCTCGCGCAGTTCGTCGGCAGAGGCGTCGTCGTGCGACTGGGGGGTATAGGGACGGCGGGGGGCCGGGGTCGGAGCCGGGAAGAGGGCGGCGAACTCATCGAAGGTATAGCGCGCGTCGGGATCGTGGTGGCGCACCACCACCTCGGGGGCATCGGGATACTTGTGGTTGTGCGAGCCAGGAAGGCGGAAGACCCGCCCGATATCCTGCACCGCATCCAAGCCACCCAGGGCCGCGTAGAAACGCGACTGCATGCCCTCGAAGGCGGCGATCTGCGGGTCATCCGGCCCACTCAGCACGAGCGGCTCAATCGCCCAAAGCACCTGATGTCCGCCCCCGGTGCGAACCACCCAGGTCGGCGGGAGCGGGAACGCGGCCAGCGCGGCCACCGCTCCGGCGGCACCATCGGGGAAATGCTTGTTGTCGAGGTCCACATAGACGCGGCAGAGGCGAGCGACGTCCGATTTCTTCCCGGTCTGCGCGATCGCATTGGCGGCCTGGCGGCGGGGATTGATGCCGTAATACTGATCCAGGCCCCCGGGGAACCGTGACACGGCGGAGAGACAGGTAGCGGGATCGGTGCCAAACCAGCGCGGGCCAGGCTTGCCATCCTGCGGCCCACCCCGGTAGAAGGTCCGCAGCTCCTGCACCTCGCCGGGGAGAAGACCGCCACATAGCTCGGCGACGAACGTCTGCATAGCACTCATCGCAGCGCCCCAAACGCTGTGCCGCACCACACCGCGGCCTCCGCCGCGACGAGCGCCTGCCGCAGCACCTTCAGCTGCTTCGCCAGTTCGCCCCCCTGCTCATAGCGGGGATTCCCCGTGCTATGAACCTTCAGACCCGGCCAGAAGAGCCGCGCGAGGGCCTCGGTTCGCGGACCATACTCCCAGTGCGTCCACATCGCGCCGGGGTTGACGCTGTTGTCCTGTTCGTAGTCGACCATCTCGACGGGGAGATTCAGCGCGATCACGCGGCGGAACGAGCGCACCAGCTCGGTGCCACCGACCGGGTCGCCGGGGAAATCGAGGTAGAAATCGCCATCTTCTTTGTAGCGCCCGGGCGGGAGGCCACCATCGGCGCGGGTACGGAAATAGGCGATCTGGGCGCGCTGGGCGCGGTCTCCAAGGCGAGGGGGAGGCTGCTGCTGCGTGGTTGCCATAACCGGTTTGCTCCATCGGGCGTCCTGGGACTTTACGGCGAAGGCCGGAAAGTGCTAAGATCGCCTCAGCAGATGAACGGCGAGGCCCTCCCCCGCCAGGGGCATAAAGGTCGAACTGCTCAGTCACAACAGCGCTTGATGTTGATGGGGGCCTGACGGCCAATCGAGACCCCACAACACCGGGCGCTGTTGGCGTTTATATCAAGCCGCAGCGGTCGCTTCCTCGGCGCGCTGCGCCAGAGGCGGTACGCTCTGCGACGGGATATCGCCAAACAAGGGCGTGGTAGCCTGACGGATGAGGAAGCGCACTACACCAGCCTCGGTACGACTCGTCTGCTCGGCCAATGCACGCAAGCGAGCGCGATCCTCCTCGGATATCCGCAACTCGAAACGCTCGACACTCACCACGCTTACCTCCTTCCGTATGCCGCACGTACATTCTAAATTACTGACGGAAGAATGTCAATCACCGTCAATCATCCTTCATGATCAGCTTTTATCAAGAAGATATCCGGCAAGCGATCCTCGCCCTCCACCGAAGGCGACAACCCAACCGCGACCTGCACATCACTCCCATCTGCACGGTGCAGCACGAGCGTCATACGCTCCACCGGCGAACTAGCTTGCGTGCTATAGCGCTCGGCATAAGCCCATAACGTTCGCTGAAGGCCGCGTGGGATACGCGGAGCAGCAAGCCTAACAGGCAAGCCATCCTCACCTAACTGGATGAAAAGGCTGTCAGAAAGATATTCCTCCTGCGCTCGCCGAATGAGTTGCGGTGCCATCAATTTCAAATCGGCGATGGTAGCGCCCTTCTCGGTCGCCACAACTAAACCGAGGATCACATGGAGCATCCAGCGCGGGTAGAGGGCGCGTGCTTTTCCTTTGCCCCCTTCGATCGCCCGACGCTCAGGGAGAGGGATAACGCCATACGACGCCCACGAGCGCAACTGTCGTTCGGTGACCCCCAGATGAAGTACTGAGCGAAGCGTCTCGACCAACTCGGTGCGCGAGATCGCCGGGGCAAATGCATCAGCCGCCCACGCCTGAAGCACATCGCCTGCATTGTCCTGGCTTGACGCAACAGCCTCTTTTGCAATCACCTTGTCGCCACTCTCACTCACAACGCCTCGCTAAAAAGGGCAGTAGCACTCGACGCACTGGCGGCGCAGCTGCATATCCGAAAGATTGAACAGCCCGCCGTCGTCGTCCACCAGCCGTCCGCAGACCGTGCACACAGGCACCACCCGACGTGCGCGCCAGATAGCCAGGATCCGCGCGTCGCACGCCAGTTGGGTGCGCTGCCGCTCGGCGTCCGCCAGCGGGCGGCGGACCTCGGCGGGGCGGCGCTGGCCGCGCAGGAAGTCGGCGATCGCGGCGTGCAACTCGTCCACGCTCCTACCTCCCCCTCACGCCGCCACGAGCCGGGTATCGACAGCCAACTGGCCCGCATGCGCGACCGGGCGCAGCGACAGGCCCCAGCGGCCCGCCTCGACGGCCTCGGACGGCACGAAGGCGATCCCGCTGACCTCCCAGCGCGCGTCGGTCCCCTCGACACGCAGCGCGAGCCCAATGCGCGGCTCACCGGCGTAGACCTGCACCGCCACGATCGTGCGCCCCGCGACCGCGCTCGCCTCGAGGACCACGAAGTTCGCCGGCGCGGTGGCGAGGCCGCGCGGCACGGCCTGCTGCGCGCGTAAGAGGTGCCTATCGCGGAGAAAGTCCCTCATACCGCCTCATCCACACGAAGAACGCTCGCTCCAGACGCTCGATATCACTGCTCGGCCAGCCCCAGCGCTGGGCACACGCGACCAACCGGTACTGCGTCTCCATCTCCAAGAACGGGATATCCTCGCTGAGATCCCGCCAGTCGGAAGCCCAATGCTGACCGATATGCGCCAACTCCTCCATGACCTCGGCACAGGTGGGCCGTTCCCCCAGCACCAGCACCCCCGGCGTGTCCGCCTCGGGAATGTAGAGAGCCGCCGCGCCGAGCGCCCGCGCCAGGCGCTGCCCCTCCTCGTCGGCCTTCACCGCGATCCCGAGCGCCTCCAGTCGCCGGATCAGACGGGCGAGCCGCGCCGCCGGGTACGGCGTGTCGCCGGTCGGGCAATGGCCGCGCACCATCAGCCACGCCCGCGCCCAAGGTAGCTGCTCGATGTGGCATAGCCCGTTGGCTCAGCCTCCCCAGCCTGGGCTGGTAACCACTCGTCGCGTAGTACGGCTTGGGAGTCTACCTCGACCGCATAGACCTCTGCCTCATACTCGCTGGGGAATGGGGCATGGACAACAAGTAAGACCCGATACCACGGACTATCGATTGCTGTGGCAACATATTCCCCGACTATGGGGATACGGGCGAAGTCTCGCGGCATGTTCTGCCCACGATAATCACTTGCCGAGCGTACATGCAAGAAGACTCGCGTCATAGCCGCTACTCCCTACGTGCCATGATAAACTGCGTCCCACTCGCCGGTGTGTCAGAGCCCGGTGAGCCTACGGGTGGCCTGCTAGTTCAGGCCACCCTTTTTGATTCCTGCTCGTCGCGGCGGCTGATCGGGACCGGCTGGCGCAATGCCTCGAAATCGCTGCGCCTAATGAACGAGCGGCGATTCCCCGCCACCTTGAACCGTTGAATGTCGCGCTCTCGGAGCACGCGCCACAAGGTTGCACGACTCATTTTCAGCTCGTCTGCTGCATCATACGTGTCTATGAAATCCTCGCTCATGTAACCTCCTTCCGCACCTACGATCACCCGATACGGTTATTGTATAGGATAGCCTCATAAAAAGTCAATTACGATAAAAACTATCTTATATACTTGATAAACTGTCTCATTTGTGTTACTATGATTGTGTCAGGGGGAACAGTCCCCCGGACGCAAAAGGGCCTCACCGCTACGCCCTGGTAAGCAAACGGTGAGGCCGCAACACCAGGGGGGGTACCCCCGGAAAGGCAAGTATCCCATGAGCGCTGCGACCGTCGCCACCGCGCCGCCCGCCACCCCGAAGAGTGCGCTGCTCCACACCCCCGCCGAGCTGCGCTTCGTCACCCTGGACGACGCCGGCGAGATCGCCTACTTCCGCAGCGCGAGCAAGAGCCACCCCGACCGCCCCAACGTCACCGCGATCGAGATCATGACGCTCGACACCTTCTGCTTCTGCAAGGCCGCCGAAACCAATCGCCCCTGCTGGCACACCGCCCACGTCGCCGCCGCCTGGCGCGCGGTCGCCTACCGGGTCCGCTGCGAGCGCATGGACCTCGCCGACCTGGAGGCCCACGGCCACAGCCTCGCGAAGTACGTCATGCAGGCCGAGGCGGCACACCAGCCCTACATCGCCGCCCAGCTACGCGAGGGGCTCGACACGACGCGGCGGGTGTGGCGGGAACGGGTGGCGCGCGTCACCCTTCTGCCCTTCCCGTGCGACGCCGCGCCGTTGCTCGCCGCCTAAAGATTTCGGGCAGGCAACTTGCCTACCCGAAACACCCCGACTACTCGGACAAGCAAGATGCCGATCCGAGTGTCGGACCTGCTCTTATAGCCCCCAACTGGAGATACGTACTTAAGGCAGGCAACTTGCCCACCCGAAAACTGCCTATCGCGTCGGGTTTGCATCTTGCTTGTCCGAGGGGACACCCCCAAGGAGCCACCTACGATGACCACCGCGATCGCCGCCCCTGTGACTGCCGCGCTGACCGCGCTCTACGCCGAGCTGGCCGAGGAGATCCCCGCCGTGCTGACCGAGACCTTCACCTTCGCCGGGTTGTGGGCCGACCTCGCCCGGATCGCCGGGGAGCCACTGCCGCGCGACGTGGCCGCCGTGCTCGCCGCCCCGCTCGACCTAGTGCCGGTCGCGGTGCCGCTTCCCCCAATTGGGGAATACATGCCCGTCTACGCCGACTGATCGGCCCCGTGCGCGGCGTGGCCCCGCCAGCGGCCCGCCGCGCGCCTGACCCGCCGCATGATTGAGGAAGGGAGCTGCACCGATGAGGATCAAAGAGATACAGCGCGGTTGCGGGCTGCTCGTGGAGCTGATGCCCGACGACTGCTACACCCTGGCCATCGCTTGCCGCGAGTCCGCGAACGACCGCTCCGAGGCGAGCAAGGGGCACGATAGCGCCGCCGTCCAGGCCCAGTTGCTCGACACGTTCGCCTGTTTGTTCGAGGCGTGCGCGCTGGCCGGTGCCGCGCCCGGGCTGCTCGGGAGCACGGAGGCGCAGGCCTACACGCTCGACGGTATCCGCGCGCTCTGGGAGGTGGGGTCGTGAAGATCGTCCCCGGTCCGCACCTGGACGCCCTCGGCTCCGCGCTGCTCCTGGCGCTGCTCGCGATCGGGGATCGCGACATGGATAAAGAGGAGTTGACGATCGCGCAGCTGTGGCGGGTGTGGGCACCCGTTGTCTACACCGGCAACCGCCAGTATGGTCGCTTGCCGGTGCCACAGGAGTACGAGCACTGATCCTCGGCATGTTCTCAGCAGCCGGGGGTGTGGCGATCGCGCACACCCCCGGCGATCGCCACATTGCGTGTATGGTGAGGATCGTGTAAACCGGGCGGACCACCCTGACCGTGGCGGGGAGGCTGTCTCGCGAAGGAGTACCACCGTGTTGAGTTGTTATCAGGGTGGCCACCCGATAGCGGAAGAAGAAGTTGCGGCAACGCTGTGGCTCGACGGCAGCGCCCTGCATCTCTGTCGAGCACACGCTGGCGTACCCGCCTGTGCTGCGGATTTTTTCAACAGGGCACAGACCCCAGGCGCGTGGCTCGATCCGCCCGACTGGCGGCCCGGCACCGCCGCGAAGGTCGCGCCACCGCGTGACTAATGGCCGGGCCGCATGTCTACGGGACACGCGCCGTCTCAGCGCCAATCACCCACGGCCAGGGGTGCACCAGCCGTGCGCAGCTGGCCGTGGGCGCGTGAAGGCAAGATAAGGGCGTGTGCACCGGCCCGCCGATCCCGGCGCCGCCACTGGTCACCACAGGTACACCCACACCCCTACGCATGCCGAGGCGACAGGTGCACGGAAGCGGCATTTTCCCAGGCGGCATGCGGGCACCACACGACCCCCACACCGGGGCAACACCCCTTCAGTGCCGGAGCGCGAGCAGGATCAATGCGCCGAGTGCCGCGCAGAGCGGCGAGAAGAGCGCGGTGTCCCACCGCGCGAAGGGGGTGCCGCGCACGCGCTTCGTGAAGCCGACCAGCCTAAAGTCGCCGAGCGCGCGCAGCAGGAAGACCACGGCGACCGCCAGCGCCCCCCGGCGATAGACCCACCCCGGGAATGGCGCGGACCAGTCGGCGACGGCCCCGACGACGAGCAGCGCCGCGACGAAGAGGAGCAGGGCCACCACGAGGGTCGCCGCCTTCGAGGGGGTGAAAAGCGTGCGGCCGTCGCGCTGCGGGAGCGCCAGTGCCAAGCCACGCTGTCCCCCGCCGACCCAGTAGAGATGGAGCACCCCAAGCACACCGAGCGCGATCGCGGGTACCAGGCCTATGTAGCCCATGCTCGCACCTCCGTATCCGCACATAGTCCGTCAATCGTATGAAGAAGCGTGCCGCATTCTATCGCACACCAAGGCTGGTGAGGCTCCTCTTTATGCGTCTTGTGCTATCCTGCCCGCCCACCGGCACTGGAGGGATATGGTCAGGAAGCGTCAGGAGCGGCCATCATGAGCGGTTCCAGGCGGCCAGAGACGGACAATGACGATCTCCTCACACCGGACAAGGTCGCGGCACTCCTGTCCGTTTCTGTCCGCTCGATACGCCGCTACGCTGCCGAGGGGCAGCTCGCACCCGTCCACCTTGGTCGCAATGTCCGCTATCGCCGGGCTGATGTGGAGCGGCTAATCGCGAGTGGGACGGTCAGGAGCAGCCACGATACCGGCCACAGTGGACCGCAGCCAGCAGACACGGCCAGGGGCGGGCAGAGGCGGGCAGAGGCAGACATGTCCGGTGTGTCCGCTCACGAACCGATCGAGGCCGCCTATCGAGTGACGCCCGCCGAGATCGAGCAGGCGGTGAGTCGCACGAGCGCGCAGTACATGGGCGATCTGCGGACGATGCTCGCCGAGGTGGGTAAGGTTTACGAAGGTCAACTGGCAGCGAAGGATGCCGCGCTAGAGGCGAAAGATCAGGCGCTTGCGATACAGACGGCGGTGCTCGGGGCGAAGGACGAGACGATCGCGGAGCTGCGCCGCCGGGCCGAGGTGGCCGAGGCGGAGGTGACACGGCGGGCCGAGGGAGCGGCGCAGGCGGCGCAGCATGCCCCGAGCGCCACAGTTGCCTTCGTCGAGGCCCAGGAAGATACCGTCGGGTTGTGGGGGCGTCTGGCGCGCCTGTTGGGGCGCTGAGGCGGGGGCTGGGGAGCGAGGGGTTTGCGGACGCGCTGGCGCGACAACTCGCGGAAGCGGCGGCGCTGGCACAGCAGCAGAACCAGCCGGCGTATGTCCTCGCCGCCGAGGAGGAGGGCGAGAAGATCGCGGTGGTGTTGCTCTGGGCCGAGCTGAACGTCGCGGACTGGTCGCGGATCGTGGCGATCATCCTCCCGGATGGGACACGCTTCGCGCGGTCGAGCACCGGCACGGCATAAGGTAGGCCGCGCGAGGGTGCCACGATACACCACAGGGAGAGGCGGGGCAACGGTGAGCAAGAACACGCTCGTGGCGCTCGGCGTGCTGCTGGTCGCCGTGCTGCTCGGGCTGCTGTGGATCTTCCTGGCCGCGAACTACAGCGGGTAGTAGGCAGGCGGTAGGTCAACCCACGCCTACACTTACTGGCGTGCGTTGAGATTGGCGTCGTTGCTGGGTTTGCCGCGCGTCGTATCGATCACACGACATAACCACGCCCGCATTCCGCTATCGCGGTCGTCGGCGCGACAGAACCGCGCGGAGACGCGCGAGGGCATACCGCGCCAGCGTCGCGGGCAATAGCGCCGCGATCAGCGCGAGCGCGACGATAACCTGTGCCGGGTGTTCGTGCCGAGATGGGCGGTAGGTGTTGTCCATCGATGTTCCTCCGTTTCTCGTGCAAGGCGGAGTCGCTCGACTTCCCCGAGAGGCAGGGGGGCGCCGCTGTGGCCAATCCGGGAGACGTGCTCGCCCACACGCCTGCGACCGGACAGGGGCAGTGTGGCGGTGGTCGGTGGTCTTTCGGTTGAGGCGCGCACCAGCAACACGCTACTTTGCGGCTGGTGACAGCTTCCGTCACTCACCCCCTACCGGGGCGGGACGCGCCAGCGCTGGTTGCGATAGTCCCAGACGCTGACATACGCCGGGCGCTGTGGTGCGCCCCACAACGCCAGCGCCGTGGCGAGTACCAGGTCGTCGTGCGCGCCGTCGCGGTGGCTGTAGGTGGCGTTAGCGCTCTGGGTGATCTGCACCTCGAACGTCCGTAGCTCCCCGGTCAGCGTCTCCGCCTCGGGCAGCTCGGCCGCCACCTTCAGCTTCTGCCGCTGGAGGGCCATCTGCGCCGCGCCCACCAGATCCTTCTTCGGCACATGGAAGGTGCGGTGCCGTCCCTCGTAGCCGCGTGTCGTCTCGTGCCCGGCGGTGATCGTCACGGCGGCCAGCCCCGAGCCGAGCGCCGCGATCGTCGGCTCCGCCGCGAGGGTCTCGATGACCGCCGCGCCGACGCCGGTCGCGTCTACGAAGAGCGTCACTGCGGCGGCGGGGCGGGCCACCAGCGCGGCGACGAGCTTCCCGACCGCCACGGCGATCGCGTGGTACGGGGTGCCGAGCGGCCACCGTTGGAGCCACGGCACGGTGTAGTCGGGATCGGTCGCCCAGACCGGATCGATGGTGGCCTGGCCGAAGTGCTCGACCACGCGCTCGGGGCGCTCCTCGGCGATCGCCAGCGCGGTGTAGTCGGCCAGCTTCCCTAAATCCAAGCCCAGCGTGTAGCGGACGGGTAGGGGCACCATACAGCCCGTGTCGGCGAGGTCATGGGTGTACCCGCGCATCGTCATATCGGACCTCCTCTACGTATTCATCGTCATCAAGGGGAACAACGGGGCCACCTCGTCGGAGAGCATCGCGTCGATGTCTGCCGAGTAGAACAGGGCATTCGTCGTGTCGAGGAATTGGCAGCCGAACTCTTGATCGTAGAAGATCCCCAACTTCCGGCGCTCCTCGGCCAGGTACTCGGCGGGGATGCGGGGGCAGTCCTCCGCCTTGACCGTGTAGCGTTCCCAGGCCGCGCCGCCCTCCGTCCATTCGCGGTAGAAGAAGCCGCGCTTGCCGAACGGCGTCGAGAGGAGCACCAGGCGACCGCCGGAGACCGCCAGCATCGGGGAGATACTCGCCATCAGGTCGTCGTGGATGAACGCCGCCTCGTCCACCACGGCCAACCTGACGCCGCTGTAGCCGCGCACCGTCTCCGCCGAGCCGGGCAGGGCGAAGATCTCGCTCCCGTTCGACAGGCGCACCGAGAGGGCGTTGTCGGTCTCGGGCTCGGCGAAGTCCTTCCCCAGCGTGCGGAGTACCCACTTCACGCGCCGGAAAAGCAAGGACGACTGCCGCAGCGTGGGCGAGATCAGCAGGATGGGGTCGCCGGGCGTGTAAATGGCGGTGTGCGCGGCCAGCGTGGCCGTGGTGGCGCTCTTGCCCACCTGCCTGCTGCAATTCAGCATGATCTGCCGGGTCTCGGAGCGGAGCATCGCCGCTTGCCAGCTATCCGGCGCGATGCCGATGCGCCGACTGAGCCGCGCCCGGTCGAGCGCGCAGGCGATGTCCATCGCCACCTTCGTCGTGGGGACAGCGTGCATCCGCCGCCGTGCGCTGTAGGGCAGCGGCGGCGGGGTATAGCGCTGAACCATCGCGGGCAGGGTGTCAGCTACCGTCAGCATCGCCCTCATCCAGCGTGGCGGCGAGCGCCAGGCGTGCCGCCGGGAAGGCGGCCAGGGCGACGAGCATCCGACTCCGCAACGCCACCCACTCCGGGGAGAGGAGGAAGGTCGTCGTGCCCTGCGTCTGCACCTTCCCCGCGATCTCGGCCACGAGGCGCAGGTGGCTCTCCAGCGTCTTGGTGGTGTCGAGGAGGAGCTTGCGGGGATCCGCCGCCTTGTGCTCGATCATGGTGACGTTCAGCCCCTCGTGCACGGCCTGGACGCGCGGCAGGAGGTCGGACAGGCGGGCCTTGCGCCGGGCGACGACGGGCCGCCCGCCCGGTCCGCGCTCCGTCACCTCGTAGTGGACCAGCAGCTCGTATGCCCGCGGCCGGAGGTCGTACCGAGTGTGGTCGTCGGGGTCCGTGAGCCACTCGTCGCAGGCGCGCAGCATCTTGCCGATCGTGGTCATCCAGCCGCGCACCTCGCCCGCCAGTTCGAGGCCGTTGCCCTGGCGTTCCACCTGCCACGCCGCGACGATCTCGGCGAGCAGGTGGTCGGCCTTATGCCGCAGCAGGGCGTCCTTGGAGAGCCCGTACTGGCGCGCTATGTCGCGGTAAGGGTTCTGGACCGCCACGAGGGCCTTGTCGATCGTGGCCCGCTCAGGATGGCTACAGACGGTGCAGGTGCGGGTCACGCGGCCCTCCGTGGCTGTGGCCGCGTGTAGCCGCCCCTGCCCGCGCCCTGCCGCGCCAGGCGGTCGGCACGCTCCACCGCCTGGCGTTCCTCCTCATCGCAGGGTCGCGCGTCCGGGCAGTGCAGCGCGCGGGCGCTGAAACGGTCCAGTGCGTCCCGCTCCGCCGGCGTCAGCCGCGCCAGGAGCGTGGGCAGGTAGGCAGTATCGGCCGGCGTGCAGGTCCGCATGGCGCTGTGCCCTCCCTCCGTGGCTCACAGGCTCGCGTAGCGCCCGGTGGCGAGCAGCTCCCGCGTCAGGCGCTCCTTCGTGCCGTCCACGTCGCCGATGCGCTCCCGGAGGCCCTGCTGGAAGCGGCGGGCGGCGGCGATGCGCTGCGTCGCCTGGCTCTTCGTCAGCGCCGGGGTCGCGCCCACGACCACCTCCAGGTCGGTGATCGCGTCGGTCAGGCGCTCCAGTTGGGCGCGGGTCGTCGGGTCGAGCGGGCGTCCGCGCTCCTCGCGCTTCGCCTGCTCGGCGACGATGCGCTGGCGGGCGTAGCGGCTCCACAGGTACGCGTCGACCTTCTCCTTCCCGGACGCGCTGACGCCGGTGAGACGGCGCGTGAGGTCCGGCAGGGCGAGGAGCAGCGCGTCCTCGCGCACGAACGTGGCGCGGGCGCTGGCCTGCTGCTGCTCGGCGAGGGTGAGGTTCCCGATCGGGTCGGTGTGCTCGCTTTCCTGCAAGCGGTTCACCGCCACGATCTGCGCCTCGGCCTGGCCGCCGACGCGGTCGGCGGTGGCGTGCAATTCGGCGGTGATGGCCGCCAGCTTCTCCCGGTAGACCTGGTCGGCGTAGACCGCCGAACCATCGGCACGGAAGAGCGCCGCTTTCCCTTGCGCGAACTTCTCGATGGCGCGGTCGATCTCGGTGGTGCCGCGCTCATACGTCGCCTCGGCCTCGCCGAGGATGCTGGTCATGGCGTTGATCGTCTGGGTCATAATCGCCGTCCTTTCATCGTTGCCCGCATGGGCCGTATACGCCTGCTCATCGTCAACAACAAACGCCCCCCGATCCGGCGAGGGGCGCTGTCGCGGCGCTCGCGGTTCAGGGGGCGGGATCCCGAAGGATGCGGCCTATTCCGTTGCTTCCAGTGTACCGGTTACGTCAAGCATCCCGGGCAACTACTGCTGACGCTTGCGACTTTCTTGATAGGTGCGCCAAAGCACACCATAGTCGCGAGCGAAGAACATGGTATAGCCACAGGCCCCACAGACCGTCGCGCGCAGTTCAGACTTCACCTTCCCTGGGCTGAAAATCGCGGTCGGCTTCTCGACAACCTCAACCTGGTGCTCGTGTGAGCGGTAGCCCTGCCCATCGCCATCATGGAACGCGAGATCGGGGATCAGGTCCGCCGAGCCGCAGACCGGACAGTGCAATGCCATCGTGCCCTCCTTCAGGCGGCCTCGTCTTCCGGCGCGTCCGGGTCGAGGCCGCAGCGGCGCGCGATCTCGCGCGCCTCCATCAGCAGCCCCCGCCGCCGGATCAGCAATATCTCGCGCAGCGCCTCGTCCTGGACCTGCACGACCGGCTCGGCGACCACCTCGGGCCGCCAGGTGCGCGTGCCGAAACGTCGGGGATCACGCCGCCCATCGCTCATGGCTACTGCCCTGCCTGCCGCCGCGCCAGATCCGCCAGCGCGTCGGCGAGCGCCTCGTCCGCGCTCGCGAAGTGCGTCATGCAGCGGATCTCGTCGGGCAACTCCCACTGCTCCTCATCGCCGCCGATCTGGCATTCCTCGGCGTCCCACACATAGCGGATGATC
>JAABUT010003155.1_pt1 | contig 14569 bp, 14 predicted proteins | sample 5559281 | NCBI WGS metagenome assembly JAABUT01 (sample SAMN10711880, study PRJNA513359) | rock metagenome | isolation source: Antarctica rocks | place: Antarctica: Victoria Land, Ricker Hills nord | collected 2016-01-04 | reverse complement strand
GCAGGTGCCCGGCATCTCGGCCTTCCGCACGCCGACCGCTGACTTCTACCGCGTCGACACGAACCTCACCGTGCCGAAGGTCTCCAAGGACTCCTGGAAGCTCGAGGTCGGCGGCGACGTCAAGAAGCCCTTCTCCCTCACCTTCGACGAGCTCGCAGCGATGCCGCTGATCGAGCGCAACATCACCATGACGTGCGTCTCGAACGAGGTCGGCGGCGGGTACATCGGTGCCGCGACGTGGCTCGGGGTGCGCCTCACCGACATCCTCGACCGCGCTGGAGTCGGGACCTCGTCCGACCAACTGCTCAGCACTGCCGTCGACGGCTTCACCATCAGCACGCCGCTGGCCGCAGCCCGTGACGGCCGTGACGCCATGGTCGCGATCGGCATGAACGGGCAGGCGCTGACCGACGTCCACGGCTTCCCCGCACGGCTGATCACTCCCGGGCTCTACGGGTTCGTCGGGGCGACCAAGTGGCTCACCAAGCTGACCCTGACGACGTATGCCGCGCAGCAGTCCTACTGGACCAAGCGCCAGTGGGCGACGGACGCCCCGATCAAGACCTCCGCCCGCATCGACACCCCGGCTCCGCTCACGACGATCAAGCCGGGCCGGACGGCCATCGGCGGGGTCGCCTGGGCGCAGCACCGGGGGGTCGGTCAGGTTGAGGTCCGCATCGACGGAGGCGCCTGGCAGTCCGCCATGCTGGGCCCGGACGCCGGGGTCGACTACTGGCGTCAGTGGTACCTCCCGTGGGACGCCACCAGCGGCCAGCACACCGTCGCGGTCCGGGCGGTCGACCTCACCGGCGCGGTCCAGATCGAGCAGCGTGCCGCGCCCTTCCCCAGCGGGTCGAGCGGCATCCAGGAAGTCGTCGTCCTCGTCTCCTGACCCGGCACGCCTCTCAGCACGACCGGGTCACATCGCGCCCGGGCCGTGCTGCCGGCGCTGCTGCCCAGGCACCGACGCGAAGTCCGGAAAGCCGTTGAGCCGCCGTCCAATCCGGCCGCCTTGCCGCACCGAATCACCGATGACAGTTCACCGTCCCAAAGATTCCAAGGAGCTACATCCCATGAACATCCGTCGCAACACCGCACTGGTGGCCTTCGCCGCTGCACTGCCCATCGGCCTGGCCGCTTGTGGCTCCAGCGGCAGTGGCACTGCTGCCCCCGCCGCGCCGGCCGCACCCTCCTCCGCCTCATCCTCATCCTCCGCCCCCTCATCCTCATCCTCGGCCCCCTCGTCGTCGTCCTCCTCGACGACTCCGACGGACACGGCCACCAGCTCCTCGGGGTCCTCCGGAAGCGGTGGCACGGCCAAGCCGTTCGGCGCCGGTTGCGCGTCCGTCCCGACCGAGGGCTCGGGCTCGTTCCAGGGCATGGCCACCGACCCGGTCGCCACTGCCGCGAGCCACAACCCGCTCCTCAAGACCCTCGTCGCCGCGGTGGGTGCTGCCGGTCTCGGCGACACGCTGAACTCCGCTCCGGCCATCACGGTCTTCGCGCCGGTGGACTCCGCGTTCGCGAAGATCCCGAAGGCCGACCTCGCCAAGGTCCTGGCCGACAAGCCGACCCTGACCAAGATCCTCACCGGTCACGTCATCGCCGGCAAGATCGCTCCGGACAAGCTTGCGGGCGACCACAAGACCCTGGCCGGCAACACGGTCACCGTCGCCGGTTCGGGCGAGGCGTTCACCGTGGGCAAGGACAAGGCCAAAGTCATCTGCGGCAACGTGCAGACCGCAAACGCCACCGTCTACATCATCGACTCGGTCCTCATGCCCTGATCGGCTGACGCCGATTCGGACAGCCACGTGACGAAAGGGCAGAATGCCCAGCATGGCTGACTTGCACTCAGTTCCCTCCGGCGACATCTCGCCGGAGGGAGCTGCGCCCTCCGAACGACTCGCCGCCCTGCTGCGGGAGTCGTCCTGGGGCGACGAGGGAGCGTTCGCCCAGCTCTATGACGCCGTCGCCCCGAGACTCTTCGGTCTCATCCTGCGAGTGGTGCGCGACCCCGCACAGTCCGAGGAGGTCTCCCAGGAGGCCTTTCTGGAGATCTGGAAGACGGCTTCCCGTTTCGATGAGAACCGGGGCAGTGCCCTCGGGTGGATCATGACCATCGCCCACCGCAAGGCCGTGGACCGGGTGAGATCCGCAGAGGCCGCCGGCCGGCGGGACAACAGCTATCACGAAGCGAACCAGGACGTGGACTACGACAGCACAGCCGACGCCGCGCACTCGTCCCTCGAGGCCGAGCGCGTTCGACGGGCGCTGATGACCCTGACTCCCGCCCAACGAGGGGCTCTCGAGCTGGCGTACTTCGGCGGCTACACACACTCGGAGGTTGCGACGATGCTCGGCCTCCCCCTCGGCACGGCCAAGACCCGGATCCGTGACGGCTTGATCAGACTGCGTGACACGTTGGGACTCCAGCCATGAATGATGACATCCACACCCTCTCCGGCGCCTACGCGGTCGACGCGGTGGACGACATGGAGCGAGCCCGTTTCGAGCAGCACCTCGCGGTCTGCCCCGAGTGCCGGGACGAGGTCGAGAGCCTGCGCGCCGCCGCCACAGAGCTCTCCCTCCTGCCCCCGTCGTTGCCGCCCGCGCGACTGCGCGAGCAGGTCCTGCGCGACATCACCGCGGTCCGTCCGCTGCCTCCACGGATGGTCCGGCAGGTCTCCGAGCGGATCGAGCAGACCACCCGGACGCGGCAGACCGCTGCCGCGGCCAAGGCCCGGACCCGCCGGTCATCACGCTGGGTCGCCGCGGCCGCCGCGGTGGTCCTCCTGGGTGGCGGCGCCGTCGCCGTCACCCACCCCTGGGAGCGACAGAGCCAGGCGCAGCTGACCGTCGCGGAGCGCGTCCTGTCGGCATCCGACAAGCAGAGCAGCGACAAGACCTTCCCCGGCGGCGCCTCGGCGACGCTGGTCCGCTCCAAGGAGGTCGGTCGGGCCGTGCTCGTGACCCACGGCATGCCGAGTGCACCGAGCGGCAAGGTCTACCAGCTGTGGCTCCAGACGCCCGCAGGCACCATGTCACCAGCCGGCCTCATGCCACCGAAGAGCGACCAGACGGTCGTCCTCGAGGGTGACGCCGCCGCGGCGGCCGGGGCCGGCATCACGGTGGAGCCGGAGGGCGGCTCACGGACCCCCACGTCGGAGCCGATCGCGCTCTTCAGCTTCGCCTGACGGGGCCACCCGAGGCAATCCGTCGGGAGGCTGGGAACGAACCACTGACGTGTCACCAGCCCCGACCGAAGGACGTCCAGTGTCAAGCCATTCCAGCCGCTCAGCCCTGCCCCGCCCTCGGCGGGTCGCGGTCATCGGCAGCGGTGTTGCCGGGCTGACGGCGGCGCACGTCCTGGGCGGCCAGTGCCACGTCACCCTCTACGAGGCCGACGGCCGGCTGGGCGGACACGCCGACACGCATGAGGTCGTCGTCGGCGAGCGAACCATCTGCGTGGACACCGGGTTCATCGTCCACAACGACCGGACCTACCCCACGCTCCTCCGGCTGTTCGAGGAGCTCGGTGTCGCCACGCAGGAGTCCGACATGAGCATGTCCGTCCGGTGCGACGAGCAGGGCCTGGAGTATGCCGGGGCCAAGGGTCTCGTGGGCCTCTTCGCCCAGCCGCGCAACCTCCGCAACCCGGCATACCTGCGCATGCTCGGCGAGGTGCGGCGCTTTCACCGCCTGGCCCGCGGTGTGCTCACGGACCCTAAGGGCGGGGCCCACCACGCCGAGACGCTCGGGGACTTCGCTGCCCGGGGCGGCTTCAGTCCCTACTTCACGGCGTACTTCCTGCAGCCGGTCGTCGCGGCCGTCTGGTCCTGCGACCCGTCGGCCGCGCTGGACTACCCGGCTCGCTACCTCTTCTCCTTCCTCGACCACCACGGCATGCTGAGCGTTCTCGGCTCGCCGACGTGGCGCACCGTCGTGGGGGGCTCCTCCCGCTACGTCGAGAAGGTCGCAGCCGGCCTGGACGAGATCCGGACCGCCACCCCCGTGCGGGCAGTGCGAGAGAGCTCCCACGGCGTGGTCATCATCGGCACGGACGGCCAGAGCGACCACTTCGACTCCGCGGTCATCGCCACCCACCCGCACCAGGCGCTGCGCATCCTCGGCGACCCGAGCGACCTCCAGCGCGAGGTGCTCTCCGCGATGCCATACTCCAGCAACGTCGCCCAGCTGCACACCGACGAGTCGGTCCTTCCCCGCCGCTCCGCCGCGAGGGCCTCCTGGAACTACTGGCGCCGCCCTGCCGGCCAGGAGGCCGGCCACGTCCTCGTCACCTACGACATGACGCGGCTCCAGCGCCTGGACGGGACGGACCAGCGCTTCCTCGTCACCCTCGGCGGCGACGACCTGGTCGACCCCGCTCTCGTGATCGAGACCATGCACTACGAGCACCCGCTCTACACCCCGGGCTCCGTTGCGGCACAGGCACAGCTGCCCCTGATCAACACCGACCGGATAGCCTTCGCCGGCGCCTACCACGGGTGGGGCTTCCACGAGGACGGTGCTGCCTCGGGAGTCCGGGCGGCAGCACACCTGGGTGTGGCCTGGGGGACTCCTGCACCACACGTGGCCCCTGCCGGTCTCGGCGTCGCTGCCCGGGAGCGCCCCGGTGCCGGCCTGGCGGACCTCGAGCCTGCCTCATGAGCGCGGCAACGGCCCCACGCCTCTACGCCACCTCGATCCGGCACGTCCGCAGCGAGCCGGTGCACAGCGACTTCGAGCACCGCAGCTACTCGTGGCTCGTCGACCTCGACGCGCTGCCGCAGCTCGGACTTCTCGGGGGACTGGCCCGGTTCGAGGGCCGGGACCACCTCGGTGCAGCCGAGCGCAGCCTGCGCGAGAACCTCGACGCGTTCCTCTCGACCCACGGTGTCGACCTGGCCGGGGGGCGAATCCTCATGCTGGCCAACGCCCGCGTCCTCGGCTACGTCTTCAACCCGATCAGTGTCTTCTGGTGCCATCGGGCCGACGGAGGGCTCGAGTGTGTCGTCGTCGAGGTGCACAACACCTATGGTGAGCGGCACGCCTACCTCGTGCACACCGACGAGCTGGGCCACGCCAGGACGGAGAAGTCGCTCTACGTCAGCCCCTTCAACGATGTCGACGGCTCCTACGACCTGCTCCTTCCCGAGCCCGACGACCAGGTGCGGGTCAGCGTCGTCCTGCGGCGCGAAGGTCGGCCGCCGTTCGTCGCGGTCCTGACCGGTCGCGCCCGGGCGGCCAGCCCGGCATACGTGCTCCGCCTTGCTGTGACCCAACCCCTCGAACCCCTCGCCGTCATGGCGAAGATCCGCTGGCACGGCATCCGTCTGTGGCTTCGCCGGTTGCCGATCCGCCCTCGCCCCACCCATTCCCCGCAGGAGACAGTGCAATGAGCACCTTGACGCCGCAACAGTTCCCGCTGCCGCAGGTCGACATGAGCCGCTGGCCCGACCTCGTCCGGCTTCCGAGCGGAGTCAAGCGTCGCGTCCACGCGCGGGTCGCCGACCGGCTCTTCCGTCAGGTCGTGCAACGGCTCGCGATCCGGGTCGAGTATCCCGACGGGGTCGTCCGCGGCGGCGCGGCCGACGCGCCGGGCGCGCCGGTCATGGTCCTGCACCGCCCCGACGTCTTCCTCAGCCGCCTCGGCAGCGGTGGCCTCATCGGCTTCGGTGAGTCCTACATGGCCGGCGACTGGAGCGCGCCCGACCTCGGCACACTGCTCGCCGTCTTCGCCGCGCGGATGGGCACTCTCGTCCCGGAGCCGCTGCAGAAGCTGCGAGCGGTCTACGTCGCCCGCCACCCCCGGTCCGAGGAGAACACGACGACGAACACCCGCTCGAACATCTCGCGGCACTACGACCTGTCGAACGACCTCTTCGAACGCTTCCTCGACCCGACGATGAGCTACTCGTCGGCCCTCTTCGAGGCCCCGCACCTGCCGGCTGCTCCGGTCTGCACCGAGCACGTCCAGGTGGCCGGGTCCCCGGCGCAGTCCCCGGACTGGGCCTCGTTCGCGACGGCCCAGCGGCGCAAGATCGAGCGGCTGCTCGACCTCGCAGGCGTCGGGGCGGGGTCGCGCGTGCTGGAGATCGGCACCGGGTGGGGAGAGCTGGCCCTGCGGGCCGCGGAGCGGGGGGCCACGGTGCGCACCGTCACCCTCTCCACCGAGCAGCAGGCGCTGGCGCGTGACCGGATCGAGGCGGCCGGCCACGGCGACGCCGTGAGCGTCGAGCTGCTCGACTACCGGGCGGTCGAGGGGGAGTACGACGCCATCATCTCCGTCGAGATGATCGAGGCCGTCGGCCACGCCTACTGGCAGACCTACTTCGAGACGCTCGACAAGCTGCTCGCGCCCGGCGGCAAGGTCGCCATCCAGGCGATCACGATGCCGCACGACCGGATGCTCGCGACGAAGGGCACCTACACCTGGGTGCACAAGTACATCTTCCCCGGTGGCTTCCTGCCGTCGACCCAGGCGATCCACGACATCACCGAGCGGCACACGTCGCTGCGCGTCGTCGACCGGCTCTCCATGGGCGAGCACTACGCCGAGACGCTGCGGCTCTGGGACGAGCGGTTCGCCGGTCATGCCGAGGAGATCACCCAACTCGGCTTCGACACCGTCTTTCAGCGGATGTGGCACTTCTACCTCGAGTACTCGCGCGCGGGGTTCCTCTCCGGCTACATCGACGTCCAACAGATCCTCCTCGACCGGAGAGCGGTGGCCTCATGACCGTCCTCGACCGCGCCGACGCCGACCTGTCGACCACCGACTCAGGGGTCGCCCTCGCACTGGCCCGGGCGCTGGGCTCCGTGGCCGGCGGCGAGCTGCCCGTGCGCCTCATCGCCTGGGACGGTAGCGTCGCGGGGCCGACGGACGCGCCCACGGTCCTCCTGCGCTCCCCGGCCGCCCTGCGCCGGTTGCTGCGGCACCCGGGCGAGCTCGGCGCCGCGCAGGCCTACGTCACCGGCGAGCTCGACGTCGAGGGCGAGCTCGACGCGGCGCTCACCCACGTGTGGGCGGTCGCCCGCGAACGCGGCTTGAGCGGCATCCGCCCCACCCCCGGCGGCATCGCCACGCTCCTGCGGACGGCTCGCGAGGTCGGCGCCATCGGCAGGCCGCCACCGGCGCCCGCGAGCCAGGCCCGCCTGCGCGGGCGGCTGCACACCGCACGCCGCGACCAGCAGGCGATCTCCCACCACTACGACCTGTCCAACGAGTTCTACTCCCTCATCCTCGACCCGCAGATGGCCTACTCGTGCGGCTACTGGACGTCGGACTCGCCCGACTACACCGTCGAGGACGCGCAGCGGGACAAGCTCGACCTCGTCTGCCGCAAGGTGGGGCTCGGCGAGCCGGGGATGCGCTTCCTCGACGTCGGCTGCGGCTGGGGGTCGCTCAGCCTGTATGCCGCAGAGCACTTCGGCGCGCAGGTCACCGGGGTGACCATCGCTAAGGAGCAGAAGCGCTTTATCGACGAGCGGGTCCGCGAGCGCGGGCTGCAGGACCGGGTCGAGATCCGGCTCCAGGACTACCGCGAGGTCGCGGACGGGCACTATGACGCCGTCGCGTCCCTCGAGATGGGCGAGCACGTCGGTCAGCGCAACTACCCGACCTACGTCAAGGCGTTGCGCGACAACGTTCGTGCCGGGGGAAGGGTGCTCATCCAGCAGATGTCCCGCCGCGGCCGGTTCCCCGGGGGCGGACCCTTCATCGAGTCGTTCATCGCGCCGGACATGCACATGCGGCCGGTCGGCGAGACCGTCAGCCTCATCGAGGACGGCGGCCTCGAGGTCCGCGACGTCCAGGCGTTGCGGGAGCACTACGTGCGCACCGTCGCCGCGTGGCACGAGACCTTCGAGAGCAACTGGGACACCGCGGTCGCTCTCGTCGGGGAGGAGGTCGCCCGGGTGTGGCGCCTCTACCTCGTCGGCGGCGCGATGGCCTTCCGGGAGGGCAGGATGGGCGTCGACCAGATCCTCGCCGTCCGCCCGGATGCGCAGGGCCGGTCCGGGTTCGACGCGGTCCGTCCGACCTCCTGGTCATGACCGGCTTCTCGACCGGCAGCTTCCTCGCCGTGAGCGGCCTCTCACTGCTCGCGGTGGTCGTGCTGATGCTCGTCACCGCCGTCCTCGGGCGGCGGGCCGGCCGGGTGAGCGTCGTCGACACCGCGTGGGGACTGGGATTCGTAGTCGTGGCCCTGACGGCCGCGCTGGCCGGGCAGGGTTCGGCCGCAAGGCGGTTCGTGCTGCTCGCGATGGTGGCGTCCTGGGGACTGCGGCTCGCGTGGCACATGCACCGACGCAACGCCGGGAAGGGGGAGGACCCGCGCTACACGAAGATGCTCGAGGGCGAGAAGGGCGACCCCTTTCTGGTGGCCGTCCGCAAGGTCTACCTCGTGCAGGGCGCAGCCATCTGGTTCGTCTCCCTGCCGATCCAGGTGTCGGCGGCCACGGGCGGCGGCGTGGTCGTCGTGGCCGCTCTGGGCCTGCTCCTCTGGCTCGTCGGCCTGGTCTTCGAGGCCGTGGGTGACGCGCAGCTCGCCGCGTTCAAGGCCGACCCAGCCACCAAGGGACAGGTGATGGACCGCGGCCTGTGGGGGTGGACCCGCCACCCGAACTACTTCGGCGACTCCGCCGTCTGGTGGGGCATCTTCCTCGTCGCCGCGAGCGCCTCGCCCGGCGTGCTCACGGTCCTCTCGCCGGCCGTGATGACGTACTTCCTCGTCTTTGCCACGGGTGCCCGGCTGCTCGAGCAGCACATGGCCGAGCGACCTGGCTACCCGGCATACCAGGAGCGGACGAGCTCCTTCTTGCCGCGACCCCCGCGCCAGCGCTGACTGAGCCGCTCGGCGCCTCCCCTACCGAGGAGCTCTGAGCCGGGCGAGGAGCGCCCGGGCGTAGGCCCGCTCGGCATCGATGTCGACGAAGCGGCCCTCGACCCCGCCTGCGGAGGTCGCGGTCACGGCATACCCTCCCGTCACCTGCTCGAGCCGCACGAAGGCTGCCCCGAGCAGCTCGCGGAGCTGGCCCTCGCGGGGCAGCCAGACGACGGCCTCCTGCTCGATGCTGTCGAGGGCCCACTCGGTCGTGCCGTTGAAGCCGATGACATCCCCCGAGGTGAACCGGTGGATGTCGGCCGTGATGTCACTGAGGACGAAGACCTGCTCCTCCATGTCGGACACCGGTACGACGAACCGGTCACCGGAGGCAGGCGTCCACCCCAGTCCGGACGACTTCAGCAGCTGGGCGAGCTCGAGGGTGAGCATGGTCCATCCTCACACCGACCGTCCCGGGCGCCATAGCGGGTGGCGCTCCCCTGCCCCGGTGCGGCAGCATGGAGGCATCATGAGGTTCTGAGACATCGGCCGACCCGCGCCCGAGGCACTGCCCGGCGGGTTTCCTGCTTGCACCGAGGATTCTCGATGTCACCGCCCACCGACCTCACGGTCGCTCCCTTGGTCGCCCGCGACATCTCCCGTTCCTTCGGCGACCGCACCGTCCTCGACGGCGTCGACCTCGTCGCCAACCCCGGCGAGCCGGTCGGCCTCGTCGGTGAGAACGGCGTCGGCAAGTCCACCTTGCTGCGCCTGCTCGCTGGCATCGACGAGCCCGACACGGGAAGCGTTCTGCGTCCGGGCGACGTCGCCCACCTCGGACAGGAGGCCCACTTCACCCCCGGCGCGACGATCGGCGAGGTCCTCGCCGAGGTCCTCGCCCCGCTCCACGACGCCGTGGCTCGCCTCGAGCAGCTCGCTGCCGGGCTGGGCTCGGGTGACCCCGCCGTGGGGCAGGAGTATGCCGGCCAGCTCGCCTGGGCCGAGGCCCACGACGCCTGGGGAGCCGACCGCCGGGCCGACCTCGCTGCCGCCCACCTCGGGCTGCGCCACCTCTACCGCGGACGACCGGTCGACACGCTCTCCGGCGGGGAGCGGACCCGTCTCGCCCTGGCTGCGATCATCACCCGGCGACCGGACTGCGTGCTGCTCGACGAGCCGACGAACCACCTCGACGACGTGGCGCTCGGCTTTGTCGAGGAGTTCGTCACGAGCTCTACCGGAGTCGTCGTCGTCGCGAGCCACGACCGGGTCTTCCTCGACAACACCGCCGCCGTGATCGTCGACCTCGACCCCTCGCACTTCGGGATCGACGGCGAAGGTGGGACGAGGTTCGCCGGCGACTTCACGGCATACCTCGCGGAGCGGCGTCGTGCCCGACGGCGTTGGGAGGAGGCCTTCCTCGCCCAGCGCGACGAGCTCAAGGCCCTGCGGCTCGCCGAGAAGACCACCGCCCGGACGGTGGCGCACGACCGGGGACCACGCGACAACGACAAGTACATCTATGGCTTCAAGGGGGCGAACGTCGCGCGGACTGTGGCCCGCCGGGTCCACAACGTCGAGCGGCGGGTCGAGGCGATCGAGCGGGTCGAGATCCCCAAGCCTCCGCGTCCGCTCAGCTTCGGCGGGACACTCGCTGCCGGATCGGCGACGGTCTGGGTGCGCGATCTGGTGGTGCCCGGCCGGGTCAGCGTCGAGCGGCTCACCGTCGCCAGCGGGCAGCACCTGCTTGTCACCGGCGCCAACGGCAGCGGCAAGTCGTCCCTCCTCGCGGTGCTCGCCGGAGAGCTGCGCCCGGCCCGTGGCGAGGTCCAGGTGCACGCGCGGCGGGTCGGCTACCTCCCGCAGGATGTGACGTTCGCGCGCCCCGACCTCTCCGCGCACGAGGTGTATGCCGTGGCTGCGGGCGAGTCGGCCGTCCCACCGCTGGGGGAGCTGGGCCTGGTCCACCCGCGCGAGCTCGGGAAACCGGTGGGCGTGCTCAGCGTCGGGCAGCAGCGCCGGCTCGCCCTCGCGGTCGTTCTCGCCGGGAGTCCGGACCTGCTGCTGCTCGACGAGCCGACGAACCACATCTCCCTCGCGCTCGCCGCGGAGCTCGAGGAGGCGCTCGGCCGGTCGTCGGGCACTGTCGTCGTCACCAGTCACGACCGCTGGCTGCGCCGACGTTGGACGGGTGGGGTGCACGCGCTGGCGTGAGGGCCGCACCGGGTCGGGGTCCGGCCGCCGGTCCGGGGTGACGCCGTCGCCGGTCCGGGGTTGACGCTGAGTCGAGCGGGTTGACGCTGTCGCCGGTCCGGGGTTGACGCTGTCGCCGGTCCGGGGTTGACGCAGAGTCGAGTGGGTTGACGCCCTTTGCACCGAGCGTCAACCCACTCGACGCAGCGTCAAGCCGCCTATGCGGCCCTGCGGACTCGGCCACGTCTCGTGGGACGTCAGCTGGCAACGAGGCGCAGCACGGCGGCGAGGCCGTGGACCGGCCCGTCGGTGCGGGGCAGGATGAGCGTGCGCATCCCGAGGGCCGCTGCAGCCCCGTCGTCCTGCCAGCTGTCGCCGACCATCAGCGCGTCCGCGGCGGCCACGTCGAGCACGCCGAGGGCGTGCTGGAAGATCGCCGGATGCGGCTTGACGACGCCGACCTCGTAGGACATGACGAGGCCGTCAACCAGAGGCTCGATGCCGCCACGCGCCAGGACAGGCCGCAGGTCGAAGCCGACATTGGACAGCACCACGACGCGAATCCCGCGCTCGCGCAACGCCCTCAACACCGGCAGGGTGTCGTCGTAGGGCTCCCACCGGTGCGGCATGGCGATGTAGAGGGCACCGGCGAGCTCCGGGTCGACACCCGGCGCCAGCTCGATGGTCGCGTCGAACACCTGACGGTGCCGTTCGGGGCTGAGGTCCCGGCCGTTGTCGGGATCGATGTCACGGGCATGGTCCCAGATGCGGTCCAGGAAGCCGGCGGCCCGGGTGAGGGTCTCGGCGCCGAGGGCCGTCTCGATCGAGCCGGGTCGGCCGAGAGATCGCCAGGCGGTGTCGAGCCACCGGAACGGGTCGCCACCGCTGACGAGCGTCGAGTGGAAGTCGAAGACGACCGCCGCGATCGGTCGAACCGTCCCAGCACTCGCCATTCGCCGACCCTACCCAGCGGCAAGGCGACCCTCGACGGGGCGGCTCGCCGCCGGCATACCGAGCGTGTCCGGAGGCGCCGGTCGGTGTGTCGGCTAGCTCGAGATCCCCGGGAGCATGGACTCGCCACGACGCAGGGCCTCGAGCGCCTCGGGATTGGTCCGTTGGAGATGGCCGAGGGTCCGCTGACGGTGGCGCCAGACCTGGACGCCGCCGAAGCCCCAGAAGAGGAACTGGACGGACATCGCCAGGCGGAAGTCGTCGAGGGTGTAGTCCTGCGGCCCGCCCGGAGCCAGCCGGTCGAGGAGGAACCCGATCAGGGCCATCGTCAGCAGCGAGGCGACGAACCCGCCGATGTTGACCACGCCGAGCGCGCTGCCGATGCGGTGCTGGGGGTTGAAGGTGCGCGCGAGGTCGAAACCGACCATCGCGCCCGGGCTGCCGAAGGCTGTGACGACGACGAGGAGGACGAGCAGCGGCAGGGGTGCTCGTCCGGGCCAGAGAAGGACCACGGCCCACACCGACGCCATCGAACCGACGATGCCGAGGACCAGGCGGGAACGGTGGTACGGAAAGCGGCCGACGAGGCCGCCGAGGACAGGGCCGCTGATCATCGCGGCGAGCGTCATGACGACAAGGAGGGCGCTCGCCGTCCCATCGCTGAGCCCCTGTCCGCGGACGAGGAACGGAAAGCCCCAGAGCAGCGTGAAGACGGTCATCGCGAACTGGCTGGTGAAGTGCGACCACAGGCCGAGCCGGGTGCCGGGAGTGCCCCACGTCGAACGCAGGGTGGCTGCGACCGCCCGGACCCGGATCGGTTCCTGCGGCGTGCCCCCGGAACGGCGAGTCCTTGAGCAGAAAGAGCAGGCCGACGGCGAGTACGACTCCGACTCCGGAGGCGAGAAGGAAGGACGGCGTCCAGCCGAAGCGGTGCAGGGCAGCAGACAGCGGGAAGGAGGCGCCGATGGCGCCCAGCTGTCCGAGCTGACCCGTGAGCTGGGTCAGCAGAGGTGTCTGGCGGACGCGGAACCACAGGGCCACGATCCGGATGACGCTGACGAACACCATCGCGTCCCCGCCGCCGACGAGAATGCGGGCCGCAAGCCCGATGGCGAACGTCCCGGCGAAGGCGAACCAGAACTGGCCGGCCGTCATGAGGAGCAGACCGGTGATCAGCAGCCGGCGCGAGCCGAACCGGTCGAGCAGCACCCCGACGGGGACCTGCATGACGGCGTAGACCAGCAGCTGGACCACGGTGAAGGTGGCCAGCTGGGCGGCCGTGATGTGGAAGCGCTCCGCGGCGATGAGACCGGCGACGCCCAGTGAGGTGCGGTGGAAGACCCCGAGGATGTAGACCGCCATCGCGGCGCCCCACACGGCATACGCCCGGCGACCGCCGATGTTGTGCAGCTGGCCCACGGTCGGCGTGCTGCTCAAGAGTGACCCTGCAACCGGGCCAGTGCGCTCTCGACGTGCGAGCGCGTCGCCTTGACGAAGGCCGCCTTGGTCCCGGCCATGAGCAGGCCGAGCAGCTCGGTGTGGCCGCGGACCGCGGCGTCGACGCGGGCGTCGGACATCCGCAGCTGAGTCGCGATGATCGTCAGCTGCCGGTCGCGCAGACCTTCGTAGGTGCGGCTCAGCACGGCGTTGCCGGCGGCCGCGACGATGACCTCGTGGAAGTGCCGGTCCTGCCCGACGAAGGCATTGATGTCCCCGGCAGCCCGAGCGGCCTTCATCCCGAGCAGCAGCCCGCCCAGCTGCGGGATCACGTCGGCACGGCGGGTCCACATCGCGGCGGCGGCCCACTCCTCGATGACGACGCGGGCCTCGAGGACGTCCCGGGCCTCGTCAGCGGTGACGGGCACGACGAGAGCACCCTTCTTGGGATAGAGCCGGACCAGCCCCTCGGTCTCGAGCCGCAGCAGGGCCTCGCGGACCGGGGTCCGTGAGACTCCCGTGATGTTCGCGACCTCGCCCTCGGTGAGGAACGACCCACCGGGGCGGCGCCCTTCGAGGATGTCCTGCTTCAGCTCGGCATACACCCGGGCAGAGGCCGGTGGGGCGGCAGCCGACGTGGGATTCATAATGCATCCAAGATAGATGCAACCGAGCCGGGGCGGCAAGTCCGGGCGCATCTCCCGAGCCCTCCGCCGCCGCCTTCACAGCCGAGCCACAGGCCGGTGCCAGCCGGGGCGGAGCCGTGGTGCTTACGTTCGGGTGGCCGCGTGGGAGGGACCCGCGCCGAGACCCTACAAGAGGTGCCATGGCTGACAGGCGTCGGTGGCAGGGAAGATCCATCGTCATTGTGGTCGCTGCCGTGCTGGTCATGGTCGGAGGCGTGGGTGTCTGGGTCGCCACCCGGCGCACCGCTGACGCTGCGACGAGCACCACGTCGACGGTCGCGGCGAGCGTCCAGACGCTCAAGCAGACCGTGTCGGCGACGGGCGCGATCGCGCCGAAGACACGGGCCGACCTCGGCTTCGCGTCGGCGGGCACGGTGACCGCTGTCAACGTCGCCGTCGGCGACCAGGTCACCGCCGGACAGGTGCTGGCGTCGATCGACCCGACCGAGCTGCGGGGCGCCCTGACCGTTGCCC
>JAABUT010003153.1_pt1 | contig 14575 bp, 11 predicted proteins | sample 5559281 | NCBI WGS metagenome assembly JAABUT01 (sample SAMN10711880, study PRJNA513359) | rock metagenome | isolation source: Antarctica rocks | place: Antarctica: Victoria Land, Ricker Hills nord | collected 2016-01-04 | reverse complement strand
CGCGACACCCGCTACTACACTGGCCGAAAGCGTTGCGCCGACCCCCTGAACCCAAGGCAGCGTACTTCGCCCAGGATCCCCGGTGAGCGAGAAGTACGAGTTCGTCGACACCACGCTCACCGAACCGAACTGCCCGTTCCCGGTCATCTTGATGTGCCGCTGACTGGACGTCTCCACGTCCGGGTTCTCTTCGTGGCGGGCCCGCCCGGACTCCGCCACCGCCCAGCGGCGCAACGTCGTCAAAGCGCTGATGAGTGAGGAGTTCACCCGTTCCGACGAGACCTACGGCTACCGCCGGCTGCACGCCGCACTGGCCCGCCGCGGGGTCGCCGCGGGCCGAGAGCTGGTCCGCCACCTAGCCCGTGAGCTGGGACTCCTACCCTGTCAGCCCCGTCCCAGCCGCACCGGGCTGACCCGCGCCGACGCCGCGGCCGGTCCAATCCCGGACCTGGTCGGCCGCGATTTCACCGCCGACGCGCCCGGTCACAAACTCGTCAGCGCTCATCACCTACATCCCTACCTGGGAAGGGTGGCTGTACCTGGCGACGGTGATCGACTGCTACTCCAAGAAGGTCATGGCCCACGCCATGGACGACCACTACCGCACGTCGTTGATCACCACCGCGATCCGGCGGGCCGCAGCGACCGGACTGGCCGACCAAGCGATCTTCCACACCGACCGCGGGAGCAACTACACCTCCGCGGAGTTCCACACCGCCCTCACCGACCTCGGCCTGCGCCATTCAACCGGGAGGACCGGGATCTGCTACGATAACGCGATGGCCGAATCCTTCTTCGCGGCCCTCAAGAATGAGCGTGTCCACCGCACCGTCTACCCGACCCGTGCGCACGCGATCCGCGACACCACCAGGTACATCGACAGCTGGTACAACACGACGAGGTTGCACTCCGGCCTGGGCTACCAGACCCCCAGCGAAACCCACGCCGGCTACCAAAAAGCGGCATAAGAGCGCAAACGACCGTGTCCGATAAACGCGGGGCAGATCAGCCCGGGTGGCCGGTGCGCACGCCGTAGCGGGTAAGGGCCGCTTTGCGGGGACCGGAGCTGCGATCAACGGGCCCGCGGGGTTGACGAAAGTGGGGGTTGCGGGCTGGTTCCGGCGAACGCGGGATGTGCTTACACGGTGGGCATGGCGCCACCGTCGATCGTGACTTGCGTGCCGGAGATGTAGGCGGCAGCAGGAGAGACGAGGAACACGATCAGCTGGGCGGCCTCGTCGGCCGTCCCGGCTCGGCCGAGGGGGATGTCCATCGCGTTGACGATGTCCCCGACGAGCTCGTCGACGTCTCGGCCAGCTGCCACGGCGAAGTGCTCCACGGCCTCAGTGCGGATTACGCCCGGCGACACGAGGTTGACCCGCACTCCCCGGGGCCCGGCCTCGCGAGCCAGACCGTTGCTGTAGGCGACGAGCGCTGCCTTGGCCGCCGAGTAGGGCAGCGACGCCGGACGGGCGACGCGGGACGCACCGGACCCAACGTGGACGATCGCTCCCTGCCCGGTCTCAGCGAGGGCCGGCAGGAGGGCCCGGTCGAGGCGTACCGCGGCCATGAGGTTGAGGTCGAGGTCGCGCTGCCAGTCCTCGTCGGAGAATCCCAGCGCTCCCTCCGGGCGGTGGGTCTGACCGCCGGCGTTGGAGACCAGGATGTCCAGGCCCCCGAGCAGCTCCAGAGTTCGCCGGGACACGGTGGCCACGCCCTCGGCGGTCGACAGATCGGCGGCGATGCCGCGGGGACCACCGCCGGCCGCGACGGTGCGCGCGGCGACGACGACCTCGGCGCCGGCGTCGGCCAGCCGCCGGGCCGTGGCGGCCCCGATACCGCGGGTCCCGCCGGTGACCAGCGCGCGTCGGCCGGTCAGATCAGGTGAGGCGGAGGTGAGAGCCATTCCCGGACGGTAGGCCATCACCGATGATGATCGATCATCGATGCCTGGGTACTGTCCGGTCGTGCGCTCACTCGACCACTGCCTCCCCGAGGAGATCGAGCTCTCCGGCGTCCTGTACGCCCTCGCCGACCCGATCCGGCTGCGCATCGTCCGTGTGCTCAGCGACGGCCAAGAACACGTCCAGGCCGATTTCCCCGCCGACGTCGCGCAGTCGACGCTCAGCCATCACATGAAGCGGCTGCGCCAGGCCGGGGTCGCGTGGAGCCGCCCGGAGGGCACCCGCTGCTTCGTGACACTGCGACCCGAGCTCGAGCAGCGACTGCCGGGGCTGCTCGCCTCGGTGCTCGCCGCCGCCGCGCGGGAGGGACATCGACCAGAGGCGGTCACCCGCCAAGCCTGATCACAGCGATAGCGCCGGCTACGGGACGTCTACTCCGCGAGTCAGCTGTCGCCCGCCGTCCTTCGCCGACTGGCGATCCAGCGCGATGTTCGGCGAGGGGTCCCGGAGCCCCGGAGGGCTGCTGGTCAGCGGGACGGCCCGGCGTCAGGGGAGTGGGCGGGGCCCCGCGGTACCAGCTGGTTGCCCGGGCAAGGACTCGGTGATGGCCGTGTCGTGGGCCACCGCGAGCCGCGGTGGCCGGGAGGTGAACTGCCCAGTGCGGAGGTGCCGCTCTTCAGGGCGGTCAGTGCGGGCGAGAACGGCGTGCGCGCGGAAGACGTCGGCAGCGGTCCGTGCGGCGGCGGCGGTGTCGGACTCTGCGCCGACCGGCCCGGCGAGTGTCGTTGTCAGGATCGCAGTCCGCTCCACCCGCCACCTGCACCAACGGGGCCGGGTGTAGTCGGGGGCGCCGGGTGCCGGGGTGCGGACGGCTCGCTCCGCGGCGTCCGCGGCCTCGGTGACCGCGGTGAGCGGGCCCGGCCGTCGGGTGGTGCTACCACAGCCCGACCGTGGCGGCAGGGCCGAGGACGTCCATCGACCCGGGATTCCTATGCACGGCCAGTTCGGTCTCGGCGAGCTGTTGGGCGGCGTGCTTCATCGCCGCGACCCGCCCGGCGGCCTCCCGCCCGACCGTGCCGGCCACCCGCAGCCGCTCCCGGGGGTCCAGCCCGGCCAGGGTCCCGGCCGGGCGGACAGGTACGCGCTGCAGGGGGGTTCGTACCAGGTCACCGCGGCCGGGCGTGCCCCTGCCCATCAGGCGGTGAGCTTCGGCCAGGTTAGGTCGCGATGCACCCGGTTCCGCTGCATCGGGTTTTCGTAGTACGGTCATCACGTGTGGAGGTCCTTCGGTCGGCTCTCCGTCACGCCATCGACCCGGGGGACATCGACCACGCTGTAACTCACGCTCTGGTGGTCGAGGAGGTCGGGGAGGACCCGACGCGGTACCTCGTCCTAGGGCCGGACCGGACCGGGAACCTCCTCGAGGTGGTCGTCCTGGACCGACCACAGGGACCGGCCGTGATGCACGCCATGGTCATGCGCGCCAGGTACCGGCGCCTACTACGCGGAGGGGGAAGCAGATGACAGCCGCCGTTCACGGCCACACCGCCGACGGCACAGCGGTCACCGACGCCACGATCGAGGAGCTCGCCGCGGAAGCCGAAGGCGGCTATGCCGTCGAGGACATCCTCCGCCGCCGCCGCCCCGGACGTCCGGCAATCGGTAGTGGTGCGTCATCAGTGGAGTCCGTCCGCCTCGACCCGGACCTCAAGCGGGACCTGCTGCTCCGGGCTGCCGCCGAGCACACCAGCGTCTCCGAAGTCATCCGCACCGCCGTCCGCCAATACCTCCTCGTCAGCTGACGGCACGCCGCGGTGGGCTGATCTTCGGAAGGTACACAGGGCGACCGGCGCGGCCGCGATGACAGCTCTGGAGGCAGCCTCGGCCCACCCCCGAGCCCACCTCCGGGGTCCTCGTCGACGCGATGGCGTCCTCGTTGTCCAGCACGGTCGTGTCACCGACCGGTGGGGTCGCCACTGGGTCGGACAACCGGTCCGACCCCGTCCTGTTCGGCGGTGGCGCTGCAGAGCTGCTCGGTGGGTGCCGGTGACGGCGCTCTGGCCGTCCGACGCCGTCGCTGCGCCGGCTGATCCTCGGCTCGTCGTCCCGTGTCGGGTCGGACGGCCCGACCGCCGCCCGCGGGATCATGTCCGGTATCGGTCGGTTTGGCACCACGGGCGAGGTGCTCGCCACCTTCGTAGACTCCTAGGCGTGACGACTCGGGCACTGTTGGACCCGGGTCTTGTCCAGTTCGTCGACGCATTTCCCCGGCTTGACCTTTCGCCGTCGGGTCGCACCGCTTGGCGGGCGGCGAGCCGGCCGGCGGCGTCGTCTCCGTCACGGCCGGACGTCGACACCAGCGAGGTTCTCGTGCCCCGTGCCGGTGACGAGGGGCCGGTGCGCGTCCTGGTGAGCCGTCCAGTCAAGCTCCCCGGACCGCCGCTCCCGGCAATCGTGTGGCTGCACGGCGGCGGGTTCGTCATCGGCAGCCCGGAGCAGGACCAGCGCCTGCTCGAGCGGATCGCCGGCGATGTGGGCTGCGTCGTGGCTGCCCCCGACTACCGGCTCGCGCCGGAAACGCCCTATCCCGGCGCCCTGCGGGACTGCTCCGCTGTTCTGCGCTGGTTACATGAGCAGCCCGATCGTCTCGGCGTGGACCCCACGCGGCTTGCAGTCGGGGGTCATAGCGCCGGCGGCGGCTTGGCGGCGGCTGTGGCGCTCGAGGCCCGAGAGCGCGGCGGCCCCGTGCTGGCGCTGCAGGCGTTGGTCTACCCCATGCTTGACGATCGGACGGCCAGCCAGGCACCGCAGGAGCGGCCGTTCGCCGGCGAGTTCGTCTGGGACCACCCCACCAATGCAGCCGCGTGGGGCGCTCTGCTCGGGGAATCTGTCGGAACACCGGGCGTGAGCCCGCTTGCCGCTCCGGCCCGCGCCGCCGACCTTTCCAAGGTGGCGCCAGCCCTGGTGGTCGTTGGCGCCTTGGACCTACTCGTGGACGAGGCGGTGGTCTATGCCTCCCGTCTGGTGCGCGCCGGAGTGCCCACGACCCTGCACCTGTACGCCGGTGCGGTCCACGGCACGCTAGACGCTTCGGGCACTGCGCCCGGTGAGGCCATGCGAATCGAGCTGGTGACCGCGCTGCAGGTCGCGCTGCTGGGTGAGGTTCACCACCGTGCTCCGCGAAATGGGTCAGCTGAGGTGCACCAACCAGCCCACCGAGAGCCACGAATTCGTAGACTGTCTTGATTTTAAAACCTGCTCCGGCCGATGCAGTGGTACCGCTGGGCTGGGCGGGGCTGCCGCGCGCATCTCGGGTCGCGACCCGGGCGTTCGGTCACCGGCACCGCCACCTCTCCGGGCGGCCGCTGCCGGTCCGCGCCGTCCACGGGGCCGCTGACATGCTGATGCTGCTGGCCGGGGCGGTCACGTACCCGCTGCTGCTGGTCGGGTACCGGCTGGCCCCCGGGCACCGGGTGTACGCGACCGGCGACGGTCGGGCCGTCGCGCACGTCGGAACCTGGCGGACCCGGCGGCGATGGGTTGTCACTGACGTCGCGGCCTGGCCCTACAGGAGCGGCGCCGGCGCGGACCTGGTCCGTGGGCTGTAGAAGGTCGCCGCCATGGAGGGGGCGTCGTTGCACCTCAAGGCCGCCCACTCTCGGCTGGTCACGCAGTTCTACGGCCCGCTCGGGTTCACTCCCACTCGGCGGCGGCACTGGCTCGTCTGGCACCCGGCCGGGACTCCGCCCGCTCTCCTCGGTGCATACGCCGAGCCCGTCAGCTGACCTCGCGCGGGACCCGGGGCCACGGGCACGGCGGCCAACGCTTCCGATGATCTCCGAAGTTGTTTCCCGCACCTGTCACACATGGCGCGGGCCGGCACCCGTTCTGTGGGCGTGAGGATCTCCCGGGCCGCCGCGCGGCGGCACAGCAGTGCCTCTACCCAGTCGAGCTGCCGTCGGGGACCGGCGGTCCGGCGTGTTGACGGGATCGAGACATGCCAGATCGTTATGGTCCGGATCACCTGCACCGTGACGGCCGCACCAGGAGGGAACCCATGGACAGCCCCCGTAAGCGCCTCACTCACCACAACGGCGGCCGGCCACACCTGGGCGACCGCGTCACCGCGACGGTCAGGTTGCCGCGCAAGATGCGCGAGCAGCTCAACGATGAGGCCGACGCCCGGAGCATCACGCTCACGGACCTCATCAACGAGATCGTCGCGAGGCACTTTGACAGCGTCCCGTCCTCTTCGTCGTTGGCTCAATCTGAACCGAAATCCCCTGGACAGCGCGCTGGGTACCCCGGACAGCAGGAGTTCCTCGTGGCGTAGACAGCAAAGCGCCCTCCCGGTATCGCCGGAAGGGCGTTGCTCATGCGTGTGTCGCTAGGAACGGTTACCAGCCGTACCGATCGGCAGTTCTCCAACTCCCTAGCCGGGGAGTCAGCCTCACGTCTCAGTCCCGAGAGTGGAGCAGCTCTGTGAGTGTAGCTACGCGTCCCGTCGCGCGCGCAAGCGCGACACGACCCGCTGTGTGCCGTCCCGGCGCCGGTGGGTCGGACGCGACCCTCACCGATCTCGCGTACCTCCCGGATCTGCGGACGGGGCGGGCAGGCTCCGGGTGACCGCGGCGCACACGGGCGGGTCCGCGTACCCGTCGCTGGACCGGGTCTATGACGCGCTGCTGCGCAGTGGGCACCGGCCGAAGCTGACCCGCGGGACCCACATCCAGGCGCGGTGCCCCTGCCATTAGGACCGGACCGCGAGCCTGTCGGTGGACTGGCGGCCGGACCGCGACGGGATGACGGTCATCCACTGCTTCGCGTGCGACGCGTCGATGACCGTGCAGGACTTCGCGGCGGCGGTCGGCCTGGAGATGACCGACCTGTTCGACGCGGAGCCCAAGGCCCGGGGGACCGGGCGCGCTCCCGGCGGGTCCGAGCGGGCGAAGAAGAACCGGCTCGGACCCCGGCCGGCGCGGATCGCCGCGCCGGCCGCGCCACGGGCCGCGGCCGGGGCGTGGGAGCAGGTCGCTGCGTACGACTACGCCACCGTGGAGGGCGAGCTCGTCGGCCAGGTCGTCCGGGAAGAACGGGGCGGCGGGGACGCCCGGGAGAAGCGGTTCCGGCAGCGCCGGCCCGACGGGCAGGGCTGGGCGTGGGAGAAGCCCCAGACCGTGGTGCTCTACCGGGCCCCGGAGGTCGCCGCGGCGATCGCGCAGGGCCGCACCGTGTGGCTGTGCGAGGGGGAGAAGGACGCCGACGCGCTCACCGCGACCGGTGCGTGCGCGACCACCAACGCCGGCGGTGCGGGGTCGTTCACCGCGACCTACGCCGCGCAGCTGCGCGGGGCCCGGGTGGTGTGCGTGCTGGACCGCGACGGCGCCGGGTACCGGCGGGCGGCCACCGTCGCGCAGCTGACCCAGGGCATCGCGGCGGCCGTGCAGTTCCGGCTGCCGGCGGTCCTCGCCGAGCACGCGGACCTCACCGACCATCTGCAGGCCGGGCTGGGACTGGACGAACTGGTCCTGCTGGGCCCGGCCGAGGCGGCGCTGCGGGCGGCGCTGGCCGGGATCGAGGAGCTGCGCCGCTCGGTCGCCGTGGCCAAGGCCGAGGCGGGCGCGCAGCTGCAGGTCGCCGAGCGCGCGCAGGAACGGGACGCGGGCCGGGACGCGGAGCGGCGGGAGGGCCTGGCCCGGCGGTGGGCGGTCGAGGCGGTCCGCGACGCGCAGAAGGCCATCGACCAGGCCGCCGCGGTCGATGCGGCGGTGACCCTGCCGGAGCGGGCCGGGCTGGACGAACTGGTCGCCGAGGTGCACCGGGCCGCGCAGACGGTGGCCGCGGCGGCGGTCGACCTGTCCCGGCGGGTTGGGCAGGAGCCGCCGGCGGACCTGACCCGCCGGGCGCTGGGGGAGCGGCCCACCGCCGCACCGGCGACCGCCGCCGCGGCCGGAGGGGCCGCGGCTCAGCCGGCCCCCGTGGACGGGGCGGCTGGGGCTGCCGGTGGTGGGCGTGGCGGGCGGGGGGTTGGGCGGGTCGTCCAGTTCCCGGGTGGGGACGACGGCCGCGGCTCCGGTGGTGGGACCGGTCCCTCGGTGCGGGTCACCCAGCGCCGGTTCGAGCTGCTCGACGGACAGATCGTGCGGTGGGAGACCAGTAACGGCGCCGACCGGGCCCGGCTGGTGCTGTCCCCTCCGGTGACGGTGGTCTGCGTCCAGCGCCCGGCCGGCCCGTCGACCCTTGGCGCGTCCGAGTCGGCCCGGCGGGCCGCTGCTGGCGCGGACCGCAGCGTCACCCACTACGTCCTGGGCTACGGGGACCCGGTCAGCGGGGAGGAGCTGACCCACCGGGTAGAGGCGAAGGACTTCGACAGCGGCCGGTTCCTGGCCGCGTTCCCCATCCCGCTGACGTTCGACTCCCGGTCCAGCGGCCGCGCGGAGGTGTGCGACGCGATCAAGGCGGTCACCGTCGGGCAGCGTGGGGCGATCCCGATCGAGCGGATCTTCACCGAGACCGGGTGGGCGGAACTGCCCGGCGGGCAGGGCGGGTTCATCCACGCCGGTGGTGCGGTCACCGCTGAGGGGACCGTGCCGGTGTCCGCGCAGCTTCCCGGGCCGCTGAGCTTCTATGACCTGCCCGACCCGACCTCGGATCCCACGGTGATCGGGGCGGCGTGGCGGGCGCACGTGGCGCCGTTGCTGCGCCGGTTGCCCGGGCACGTCGGGGCGATGATCGTCGGCGCCGCGCTGCGGGCGGTGCTGGGCCGGACCCAGTCCACGACCGCGGTGGTGGGCCGGCACCAGACCTACAAGTCGGTGATCGCCTCCCAGGCGATGAACTTCTTCGGCCCCGACTGGTCCCGGAACCGGCCGACGCTGTCGATGAGCCGGACCGCGACCACGCTGAACGCGACCCGCAACGTGTTCGCGGCCGCGAGGAACGTGCTCGTGTTCTGCGACGACTTCGCCCCGGACCACGGGTACGCGGAGGCCGCCAAGCGGCAGGGCGAAGTCGCCCGGATGCTCTACAACGCCGAGACCAAGGTCGCCAACGACCGCAACAACACCACCCACACCGGCTCCTCCCCGAACAGTTCGGTGATCACCACCGCGGAGATGCCGCCGCCGCCCGGGTCAGCGCGGGACCGGGTCGCGATCGTGGACGTCACCCCCGGCGACATGGACCTGGACACCGTGTTCGCACTCGACACCCGGGAGTCCCGGGAAGCCCGGGCGCTGCTCGGGGCGTCGCTGATCAGCTGGGTCGCCGGTCGGCTCGAGGAGCGGCTGGCCTGGGCCGGGGAGCAGAAGCACCTCAACTTCCTCAAACTGCGCCGCGCGCACCCGACCGCGACCGGGCGGGCACTGGAACCGGCCGCGGACATCGAGGTCGGCTGGCAGCTGTTCGGGGAGTTCCTGCTCAGCACCGGCGCGGCCGAGCCCGCCGAGGTCGACCAGATGCTCACCGAGGCCCACACCGCGCTCGGGGACAACGCCGAACGCCAGGAGGACCCGGACCAGCCCAGCGACGTCAACGAGCGGATCCGCCGGCTGCTGGTCGCTGCGTTCACTGAGTTGGCGGTCCACGTCACCCAGATCGGTGGGCGGACCCCGCCGCTCCCGGATGCGCTGCTGCTGGGCTGGCGGCGTCTGGAGCTGTCCGGCCCCCCCCCACCCGGTGGGTACGAGGAGAAGTTCCGTCTCGACGCCCGCGGCACCCAGGTCGGGGTCGTCAACGACACCGGGACCCGGCTCTACCTGCACCCGGGGACCCTGACCTCGGCGCTGAAGTCGTTGCTGGCCCGGTCCGGGGAGGGCTGGGACGTCGACGAGGCTCACGTCCAGCTGGCGCTCGTCGACGGCGGACTGCTCGCGTCCGCGGTCGAGGGTGCCGCGCAGCCTCGGGTCCGGTACCAGCTGAAGCGGACCACCGCCGCCGGGCACGGGCACAAACAGCGGATGTGGGATGTGAACCTGCGCGGGCTGTTCGACGAGCCCGCCCAGCCCGGGGACACCGCAGGTCCCGACGGGCCGGGACACAGCGCACCGGTGGGTCCGGCGGGGCTGTTCGGTGCCGCGCACCCCGGCCGGCCCCAGCCCCTCGACGACGACGAGACCCCCGGGGACCAGGGCGGGGACGGGGACACCGGAACCGGGGACAGCCCGGCGGAGCTGCCCGCCGCAGCCAGGGCCACCGCCCCGCTGCTGGTCCCCGCTGCCGACGCGCTCCCCGACCGCCGGGCCGCCGATCCCGCGTCGGATCCGGCGTGGGTGTCGGACCCGGCGGGTAGGCCGGACACCGACAGCCGACCGGACACCGACAGCAGGATCGATCGGCGCCCGGTCATCACCGAGAAGGAGGCCCTCGTGCTCGAGGACCGCGAGCGGGTCCTGCGCCATCTCGACATCGAGCCCCGCCAGTTCCGGGCCGCGTCAGGGGACCTGGTCACCTGGGGTGTCGGGGACACCGACCGGGAGCCGTGCGAGGTCTGTGACCAGATCACCGGGACTGTCGTGGTCACCGCGATCAACCTGCCGGTGTTCGTCCACCCCCGCTGCTACGCCAAGCTCAACCCGACCTACCAGCAGGGCCCCGAACTCGTCGTCCCCGACCTCCGAGCCACCCCAGCAGCCACCACCCAGACAGCCGACACGCAGGCAGCGGCCACCGCACCGACGCCACCGGCCCAGGCGCCGGCCCCTTGGGTGGGAGCTGGGGACTCGCCGACGCCGACGGCCACCCCGGCCGCGTCGGTCCCGGCGGCCACCACCCGCCCCGCGGCGCCCACGCCCAAGCCCTCGACGTTGGCGGTCCCGGCTGGAGGGGGGGACCGGGCGACCCGACGGGCCGCGCCTGAGTTCACCGCGGCCGTCGCGGTCGCCGACGTCGACGGGCTCCACCTGCCCGACGGGCAGATCCGGCCGCTGCCCAGCCCGCTGGAGCACGCCGGGCAGCTCGCGGCCGTCGCGACCGAGCTCCGGCTCGGCAACACCCTCTACGCCGGGAAGACCGCCCGGGGCAGTGAGGCCGGGCAGATCTGGCTCACCGCCGCGCTGTGCGCGCAGCTCGGGCTGCCCACCGGGCTGCCCGAGGAGACCCGAGCGCGGACCCGGGCGTTGCCGGTGTGGGCCAAGGCCAGCAGCTGGCTGACCGCCGCCGCGGACGCCGGGTGGCGCTACACCGGCAACGCCCAGGGCGACATCGAAGACTCGCCGCTGGTGCCCTGGCAGAAGACGTGGATCCCCGGGTCGTCCAAGGTCAACGCGGTCGAGCTGGTCTACCAGCCCCTCGTCACCTTCGACCGGGTCCAGGCGCTGCTGGTCACCGACCCCGACGACCCGGCCGCGGAACCGGGCTGGCCGGCGCCGGCGGGGCTGGCCCGCCGGCTGCAGGCGTTCGCCGACGCGGCACCGGTGATGTTCCGCCGGACCCCCGGAGTGACCGGACACGAGGCGGTCAAGCAGCGCAGCCGCGGCAAGAAAATCAGCGTGTTCGACACCGAGTTCCCCGCGTTCCCCGACGTCGCCGCCGCCGCCGGGGTGGAAGGGGTGTTCCTCTGGGGCCGGGAGCTCACCGGCGCCGAACAGCGGATGCCGGTGATCCACGGGTATGACGCCCGCGCCTGCTACGTCGCGGCGTGTTCCAGCCTCGAGCTGGGGGTCGGGCAGGCCGAGCACCGGGTCGGACCGGACGCGGCCGCCGCGTGGGACCCCAACGGCCGGGTCCCCGGGTACTGGCGGGTGCCGGCCCCGGTGTGGGAGCAGTGGGGCCTGCCGGACCCGGTCGACCCCGGCGCCGCCGGCCGCCGGGCCGGGCAGTGGCAGTGGGTGGCCAGCCCCACGCTGCGGCTGATGCGCGGCGAGCTCGGCTGGGACGTCCCAGTCGCGGAGGCCTGGGTGTGGCCGACCCACACCCGGCACCTGGACACCTGGTACGAGGGGTGGCGGGACGCCACCGCGACCCTGCGGGCCGCTGAGGACGGCGGGGACCCCGACGCCGGCGCCGCGCGTCGGCTGGTCAAGGCCTGCTACGCGGCGAGCTTCGGGAAGTTCGCCGCCGAGGACCTCGCCGACCGGCAATCCCGGCTGTACCGGCCGGACTGGGCGCACACGATCCGCGCGCAGGCCCGGGCCAACCTCTACCGCCAGCTGCTCCGGGCGGGGGAGACCACCGGCCGGTGGCCGGTCGCGGTGGACCGCGACGCCGTCTACTACGCCGCCGACGACCTCGACCCGGTCACCGCCGCCCCCGAGGGACTGAACATGACCGGCCGGTTCGGGCACCTCAAGCCCGAACGGTCCTACCCGGTGCCGCAGTGGCTGACCCGCGCCGACCCCGGGCTGCCGTCGATCGCCGGAAGGGTCGTGGCCCCCCCGGCCGCCGCGGTCGCCGAGCGCCGAGCTGCGCAGCACGCCGCTGACCAGGCCCGGAACCTGGCCCGCGCCCGCGCGGCTGGCTGACCGTGGCCGAAGGCGAGGAACGGCTCCTCGACGCGATCACCGCCGGCCGGTACAGCCAGGCATCCGGCCAGGGCACCCAGACCCTGGCCAACCGGATGCTCGGCTACTACGCCGGCAACCGCCGCCAAGCCGCCGCGGACCTCGGGGTGTCCGAACGCACGTTCCGGCGGTGGCGGGCCGGACAGGGCAACGCAACCCGGCTCAACCGGGAACTGCTCGTGCGCCGGGCCGCGCTGTCCCCGACCCGGGAACGCGCCCTGGGCACCGAACGCGGACTGCGGCTGCGCGGCACCGTGATCGCCGGACCCGGGCCCGCCCAGGCACAGCCCACCCCGGTCCCGCCCCGCCAGGCCGGGACCCGCCGCGCACCCGCCGCCCCCCCATCGGCACCCGGGGACCTCACCCCAACCCGCGATGTCCCACCGGTTCCCCGACGCGGCCAACCCACCCCTCCACCCCGGTCGCCGGCGGCCCCGAGGGCCGGCACGGCCCCGCCAGCACCGCCCGGGATCAGCTACCACAACCTGCGCCGCTGGTACGGCAACGCCTACGTCCTCGGTGACAACGCCCAGACCCTGCTCGCCGCCTACCGCGGCGGGGCCAGCGCCAACCAGCTCCACCAGATCCTCGAGCAGGGACTCAGCGCCGACTACATGGGCGGCCAACAGTCCGGGGTCACCCGCTACGACGAGGTCGACATGGCCCCCAGCACCCCCGGCCAGTCCCTGCCCAGCGGCCGCGGCCGGACCCGCCGCCGCTGACCCCCGGCCCCCACCCGGGGCCACCCACCCGCCGTCGACGAACCCGACGCGGCCCAGTCGACGGACCCGCACGCGCCCCAGCGGCACCGAGATTCTATCCAACCACCCGGCCATCCCCAGCGACCCGCACGGCGGTCACTGTGCGTGAGAACTCGGCCGTCCAGTGCCTTGTCGACCAGGCAAGTGCCACCCACCCACAGTCCGATCCGCGCGAATCCGACCGTCGGCACCCGATCCGGCCCGACGCTGTGACCTGTGCCGATACAAACCGACCAGCACCCTGCCGCGTGATCAACCCGGTTCGACCGGGGGTGGGGGACCGAGATGGGGGACCGGCCCGCAGCGTCCTGAGCAGTAGGAACAGGTGTTGTGAGGGTCCGGTCCCCCGGTCCCCCAGGCCCGCGCGGTCGGTGTGTGTAGAGCCGACCAGCCACCTGCCGTCGCACCCGGGCACAGCGCGTCACGAGAACCCGGCGGGAGCTGGCTTCGTCGGACGGCCGCGGTAGGACTGGCAGCCCGTACACCAAGGTCAGGAGGTGCCAACCAGTGACCGATGCCACCCCCGGAACAGGCAGCGAAGCGGGACGCGGTGAGCCGGACCCGGCGCCGCTCGGGCGGTACGGGGAGGCCTTCACCGCCGACGAGCCCGACCGCTGCTGGCGGTACATCACCCACGACGGTTTCCGGCTCTCACCCAGCCGCTGCCCCCACCTCGTCAACTGGGCCGGCTACTACGACACCCTCGACCGCACCCGACATCGGGTCTGGTCCTGCGACGGACACCTTGACGGCGGACATACCTGGATCCAGCGCCCACCGACCAGAACCAGGCCTCGACCCCGATGATCAGCGCGGCAAGGGGGCGACGCTGCACCGGATGCTGCGATCGTTGGTCGCATGGTCTGGACGCTTCAGCGGGACGACACCCTGGCCCTCCCCGTCGACCAACTCGGCTTGCGGGTTCTCCGCGACTACCGAGACGGTGGCGCCTGGAACTGGCAGAACTGGATGCGCGGGTCGGAGCAGTCAGGCACTGCCAACTGAGGTGCCCCGCGTTTCTCGGACAGTGGATACAATCACTCCACTCAGATGAGAGGCAAACAGGTGAGTCGAGCAAAGAGGGTGTTCAGTCCGGAGTTCCGTGAGGACGCTGTCCGGTTGGTCATCGAATCGTCACGGCCCATCGCCTCAGTGGCCCGGGAGCTGCAGATCGGTGAGGGGACCTTGGGAAACTGGGTGAACATCTACCGCCGCGAGCACGTCGGGGAGGAACCGGGGCTGAACGTGAGCGACCAAGCCCGGCTCCGTGAACTCGAACGCAAATACCGGGAGGTGAAGCTGGAGAACGAGTTCCTGAAAAAAGCCGCCTTGGGTTCAGGGGGTCGGCGCAACGCTTTCGGCCAGTGTAGTAGCGGGTGTCGCGTAGCCCAGGGTTTTCCGGGGGCGGGTA
>JAABUT010003152.1_pt1 | contig 14580 bp, 14 predicted proteins | sample 5559281 | NCBI WGS metagenome assembly JAABUT01 (sample SAMN10711880, study PRJNA513359) | rock metagenome | isolation source: Antarctica rocks | place: Antarctica: Victoria Land, Ricker Hills nord | collected 2016-01-04 | reverse complement strand
CACTGACCCCACCGCGCTGGCGAGGTGGTCGAGGCTGGCGCCTCCGGCAACCGCAGCTTCGATCTGAGAGCGGGGCCACTCGGTCGTTCCCGTAAGAGCCACCATCACCAACACTATTTGCGTCGCCAACAAGCCCGTGACCAGGGCTGTTGCAGATGACCTGTCCGGAGCCTTTTTTGATAGGGGGGCGTTTTCTGGCACACTGGTTAAAGTGGAGCAGCGCAGGATCGGTTAGCTCATCGGATCCGCATCCGGCGGGGCCGGCACCCTTCAGGCGCTGGCTGTCAAAACCAACACGCGGATGCGGCCAAGATTGAACACGGTCGTCGCGAGGACCCGTTTGTTCAGTTTCGGCCGCAGGGCCGTGAACAATCTTCACCGCATCCCGACAGAGATGCAGCCAAAATGAGCCAACGAGCCCTTGTATTTAATATAAGGCGACCCTAACTCGGTTGCGGGGGCCATTTGGTGGCAGCGCTCCTGCCGTGAACAGCTCGTTCACGACCAATGCGAGGTGCCGCGCGAGGCCGGCGTGTTCGGGCAGGTAACCGATGGATGCGATTGCGCGGGACCGCAACGTGGATCTGGTCGAGCTCCACCCGCCGTTTCCTCTCGGCCCCCCTGAAGTCGCCGTACCGCCACCCCGCCCACGGCCGACGGTCCCCAGGTGCGGGCCGTTGACGGCGGCACGTCCGTTCAGATAGTGGTCGGCCGGCTGCTGGGCCCGGAGAGACACTCGCGGTAGCTCGTCGGCGAGCATCGGAGCAACTTGTCTGTCCCGGGTACGGACGCCCGGCCGTTGTATCCGTGCAGGCCGAACCGGGGTGTAAGACACCGTGCAAGAGGGTGCGCTCGAACGCTGGAGGTCGGAGGATTCTCAAGTTGCTAGGGCATCTACAGCTGTGTCGCTTGGGGACCCGCCTACGGGACGGTCGGCGGCGCTACCTCCCTGCAACAGTGGTGGACTGATCGAACGGTTGCCGCCCGCACGCCCCCCGAGCTTGCCCCCTCAAGCAACGTCCACGGTGGCAGCGTTTGCGAGTACGGCCCTCACCACCCACGCATAGCGGCCACCACCTGCGCCTGCGGCGGATTGACCACGGCTCGGCCGCGCCGAGCGACGCACATTTGCGGTGCGGGGTTGGCTGCACGCACGCCCGCTGACGGTCACGGTTGCGATAGCTGCGACACCCGGCGAGCCGGTGCGTCGATCGACATGCCGCTTGAGACTTGAGGTTGCTCATGTCGTGAATCTCTCCGGATACTGCAGCTTCCGTGGCGGTGGTCAACGGAAGTAGGAGCCGTCGTCGAGGTCCTCGATCAGGGTCGGGCCACGGGGGGTCCAGTCGAGCAGTGCCCGTGTTGCCTCGCTGCTGGCGGCGACGTCGAGTCCGAAGAACATGGTGAGCCATCCGAAGTGCTCCTGCGCGGCGGCAGCGGGTACGGAGGCGACGGGTAGGTCGAGGCCGCGGCCGATGGCCTCGGCGATCTCGCGGGTGGGCACTGCGGTCTCAGCGGCGGCGTGCAGGGTGCTGCCCGTCCGGACCCTTTCAGGGTCTGGCACAGCGTTTGGACGGCGTTGCGCTCGGCGACGTTCGACGCGGCCAGATCACTGAAGTCGTGCTTGAAGGCCAGGTGCACCACCGCGCCGGACGCCTGCGCGCCGCTGCGCAGTGTGTCGAGGTCCTCCAGTTCCCCGCGGTGGACTGTGGCGCCCTTGGCGGCCAACGCGGCGGCCGAAGCATCCGAGCGGGCCAAGCCGGTCACCTCGTGCCCGGTGGCCACGAGCTGGTCCACCACGCCCGACCCGATCCCCCCGGTGGGTCCGGTGACGAACACGTGCATGGCTGTTCTCCTGGCGGTCGGCTGAGATCGTTCGCGGGCTCAGGCGGAGGGGGTGAGCGTGACGACGACCTTGGCGGCCGAGACGCCGCGGCGCTGCACGTCGAGTGCGTGTTGGAGGTGCTCGAGGCCGTTGCCGACGACCTTGGGGTGTGGGACGGCGGCGTAGCGGCCCTCGGCCAATGCGGAAGGCAGGAAGTCACGGTAGATGGCCGTGCTGACATCGTTGTTCTTCAGCGTTGATCCGAAGATGAACTTCGTGCCCACCCGGTGGGAGCGGGACCTCACCTGCAGCGACACGGTGGAGCTGATGAGCCGGCGCATCAGGCGCGGAAGCTCAAACCGGCCGCGATTTTCATCGCCGAGGGCGGCGAAGGAGACCGGCGGGCTGGCCATGGACACGAACTTGTTGCCCTGGCAGGAATCCACGATCTGCACGCACGACTCGGCCGAGGTGGTGCCGAAGGCGATCGCACCGGCCAGCGTGCGACCCGCGAAGGCGGCAATGATGTCCGGCACGACGCTGGGGCTGTGGTAGTCGAAGACCTGCGCGGCGCCAAGGGAAGTGACGTAATCGAAGTTGCGCGGCGACGCCGTGGTGATGACCTCGTAACCGGCAGCCACCGCCAGCTGAATGGCGTTACTACCCACGCTGGTCGACCCGCCCCACACCAGGACCGTCTGCCCGGTCGGCTCGGCGTCCACCGACGGCAGGCGCAGCCCCAGCTGATCGGTTTGGAACAGACCGCATGCGGCGGTGGACACGGCCAGCGGGAGCACGGCGGCGTCGGCGAACGGCATCGTGTCCGGGATCGGGCAGGTCATCCGCTCCAGCACGACGGTGTACTGCTGGAAGCCGCCCTCGGCGGCGCGGTTGCTGTCCTTGTCGGTGCCGACCGCGTGCGCGAGGACCCGATCACCTACCCGGAACCGGGTAACCGCGCTGCCGACCTCGACGACCTCACCGGCGACGTCGGAACCCAACACCGTCGGATAGGTCAACCAGCGGTAGGTCACGCTGGGCGCGACTTGGATGATCCAGTCCAGCGGGTTGACCGCGACCGCGCCGTTGCCGACGACGATCTGGTCGTCCCCGGGCGGTGCGTAGGGCGCCTGGCCCACGTCGAGCTGAGTGCTTCTGGCGTTGATCCAGGCGGCGGTGTTCATCGGCATTAACGCGACTCCTCGAGTCTAGGTGATTACACCAAGTGCATGCTCTGACCGTAGCACGCTATTACACCGAGTGCAGTCGCCAAGTACACTGCGCCCATGGCACGGTGGGAACCTGACGCGGCGGGGCGGCTGCAGCAGGCAGCTATGGCGCTGTTTGTTGAGCGTGGCTACGCGGAGGTGACCGTCGCCGAGATCGCCGTCCGGGCTGGGCTGACCAAGCGCACGTTCTTCAACCACTTCCCCGACAAGCGGGAAGTCCTTTTCGCCGGAGCGACATCGTTCGTAGCCAGCGTCATCGAGCACCTGACCGCGGCCGGCGACGACCTAGCCCCCATCGACGCCGCCGTCGGTGCGTTGACACTCAGCGGGCGTGAGCTCGCGCACTACAGCGCGTTCGCACATGCCCGTCGGGAGCTCATCGCCTCCTCACCGGAACTCCAAGAACGCGATCTGATCAAGATGGCCTCGCTTGCCGCCGCCATCGCCCAGGCCCTGGGTCAACGGCGCGTCTCGCCCAGAACCGCCACCCTCACCGCACAAGCAGCGATAGCCGTCTTCGACACCGCCTACCTCGACTGGGTCGACGACCCCGCCGCCGACCTCGACACCTTGATGCAACGCGCACTCGCCGACCTGCGCCAGGCAATCGCTGCCACCGTGGTATCCACGACCACCAGAAGCTGACGCCTCTAGCCACGCCATACGCTTCCAGTGATTCCATCGCTATCGAGGGACAATCATGATCATTATTACCGGAGCCACCGGCGCACTCAACGGCGCGACCGTCGACCACCTGCTGGACCGGATGCCTGCGCCCGAGATCGTCGTCGCCGTACGCGACACGGCCAGGGCTCAGCGCTTCGCGGATCGCGGCGTGGCCGTGCGGCGGGGTGACTACGCCGACCCGGACTCCCTGCCAGGCGCTTTCCAGGGCGCCGACCAGCTGCTTCTGGTGTCCTCGAGCGACCCGACTGCCGACGCGGTGAGTCTGCACCGCACCGCGATCGAGGCGGCCCTCACGGCAGGAGTCGGGCGGATCCTGTACACGAGCCATCAGGGAGCCGCACCCGACACCCCGTTCGGCCCGGGCCGCGACCACGCCGCCACCGAGCAGCTCCTCGCCGAGTCCGGCATCGCCTGGACGTCGCTGCGCAACGGCTTCTACATGCACAGCCTCAACTGGCTGATGGGCCCGTGGCGAGAGACGGGCCTGATAGCCGTGCCCGCCGACGGGCCGGTGTCGTGGACCGCCCGCGAGGACGCCGCCGAAGCGGCCGCCGTCATCCTCGCCTCGGACGACGCCTACGACGGCCCCACGACTCTCACGGCCAGCACCGCGCCGACGTTCGAAGACATCGCCGTGATCGCTACGGAGATCACCGGCCGGGACATCAAGCGCGTGGTCATGGGCCAGGACGAATGGGTTGCCGCGCAGGTCGCCGCAGGGCAGCAAGACTTCGTGGCCCGCTTCCTCCTCGGCATGTACCAGGCCGCCCACGAGGGCTACTTCGCCGGAGTCGACCCGCTGCTCGGCAATCTCCTCGGCCGCGGACCGCGCACCGTGCGCGACCTGCTCACGCAACCCGTCGACCAGTAGACGCATCACATCCCGCCGGAGCGCCAGGCAAACAGGTGGCGCCCTGCGCATCGCACAGAACAGCACCCCATCTCCCCGCGGGAACATCTGTCCCGAGATGCACACCCATACGGAACACGCCAAGGCTGAACCCTGGCCGAGCGACTCAGGCGTCACCGTTCGCAGCGCGATCAGGCTCGTCCCCCCGCACGATTCGCGTGCGGGACCACCGGCGCCGACGTTCGGGGTCACCGGGCACCGCCCGGGTACCGGACGACCAGCGTCATGCACATGTCGGCGACCGGGCCGCCATCACCGCCGCCGGCGTCGACTCGATGCTGCTGATCGCGGCGGTGACCTTCGGGTTCATCCGGGCGGTCACGGAGAACCAGGCGCCGTGACGTTGCGCGGTGCCGACGAACGCGTGCCCGTAGTAGGCGGAGTCGGCGCGGGCCAGGACCTGTCCGGTCACCCCGGCGGCGCGGGCCGTGCCGATCGCCTGGGCCAGCATCCGCCCGGCGCCGGTAGCTGAGGCGGTGTTCCCCCGTCGCAGTCGTGCCCGGGCGATCACCGGGGCGGCGGTCGGGGTGCTGATCGTCGCCGAGCCGCACGTTGAGGCCGCGCACCCCGGTGTAGCCGAACCCGGCCGCCTGCGTGGCGTAGCCGTGGACCCCACGAATGGTGTCGTCGACATCGATGAACGCGATCCCCTCACCACCACCACCACCGCCGGTGAGCAGGCCAGGCACCCGAGCGGTGAGACCGGCCAGCAGCCCAGCGTTGACCCGGTCGAGCTGCTGGACGTGGCCATGGGTGAACGACCGCAGGAACGTCCCGAGCGTCAAGGGTGCCCGCACCCCGGCGAACAACCGGCCCATCCCGCCGTGGCGCAGCAGGTCGAGGTCATCGATGCTGTCGGCTCCCGCGAGCATCCCCGCGGTCTTGGCGCCGCGATTCGGCGAGGGCACCGACAGCCCGCCGAGCAGGTCGTCGAAGGCCGCCGACTCCGCCAACCGCAGCATGGGGACCAGCCCCGCCGCCGACACCAGATTCGGGTCATCGAAAACAGGGCGGATCGTACGAGACGATTTCACCTACGAGGTGCCTCTCGTGAACAGGTGGGTTTCGACGTCGCAATCGACATCTTCCCTGCTCACAGAGGCACCTCGTACTACGCCACGCCCATCACACCCAACCCGGCGGTGGATCAGGGTTCAGAGACAAGCTCTACTCTCCCGCCCAGAACCACCCGTGTCGCGACGTTCACTGGAATCCGCCCCGCCACAGTGGGGCCAAGTCGGGTTGACACACTCACCCGTCGCTCCTCCGACGTCACAGAGGATCAGGTCAACGGCCGGCCGCACGACGGGGTGCATGGAACACGGCAAGGAGCGTGAGGACCGCTGCCACCGTGAGCGCGGCGATGACGCCGCTCATGGGAAGCGCGGTGCCGGCTCCGCCGACACCGGCGAGGGGTGCGAGGAGGCCGCCGAGCAGGAACTGGCCGCACCCGAGGATCGCTGAAGCGGAGCCGGCGTTCGCACCGTGCTGGTCGAGTGCCAGGGCCGCGGCGTTGGGCAGGACCAGCCCGACGCTGGAGACGACGACGAACAGCGCGGTCAGCGTCGGCCACAGGCCTGCGCCTGCGCCCGTGGCCAGGAGCAGGGCCACGCCGCCGACGCACGCCCCGATCACGCCCGCCGTCAGCAGCGCTTGCGGCAGCAGCCGCTCCACGAGCCGGCCGCTCACCTGGGCCGCGGCAACCAGGCCGACGGCGTTGACGGCGAAGACGAGGGCGTACTGCTGGGGCGAGAGGCCGAAGAGGTGCTGGAGCACGAAGGGGGATCCGGAGATATAGACGAACATCGCCGCGAAGACCAGAGCGTTCACGAGCGCGTAGCCGAGCAGTGCCCGATCCCGCAGGAGGTGGGCGTACACCGAGGCGGCCGATCGTGAACCACCCACCGCCCGCCTCGAGGGGGGCAGGCTCTCGGGCAGTGCTGCCGCTGACGCGACGAGCACTGTCGCGCTGAGCACGGCGAGGGCCACGAAGATTCCCCGCCAGCCGACGATCGCGAGCAGCCCTCCGCCCGCCAGCGGCGCGAGCACCGGGGCCAGGCCGGTGACCAGCAAGAGCGCGGAAAAGGTGCGGGCCGCGGCCGGGCCGGCGGCCGAGTCCCGGACGTAGGCGTAGGCGACGACCAGGGCGAACGCGCCACCGAGACCCTGGAGGCCGCGCAGGAGATCCAGCACCGCCACGTCGGGTGCGATCGCGCAGAAGATCCCGGCTCCGGCGTACACGGCGACCCCGGCAAGGAGTGGGCGGCGGCGCCCGAGCGCGTCGCTGAGCGGTCCCGCCACGAGCTGCCCGGTGGCAAGGCCGATCAAGCAGGTCGTCACCGAGAGCTGAGCAGCCGACGCGGACGCGTGCAGGTCGTTGGCGAGTCGCGGCAGGCCGGGCACGTAGGCGTCGGTGGACAGCGGCCCGAGCGCGACGAGTGCTCCTAGCACCACGAGCACGACGATCGGGAGCGGGCGCGGCCGTTGCTTGCCGCTCTCTTCGCGCGCGAGCGAGGGTGGCGTGCCTCCGCTGGCCGGGTGCTCAATCGACATGGTGCGCACCTCGGACCGCGTCCTGGAAGCCGGTGGGGGCTCGGCCGGTGAGGTCGGCGACCGCGGTGCTCACGCCCGCGAGGAAGCCGCCACGGCCGGCGGCGCCAAGGGTAGTGACGAGCTCGACGGTGTCCGCCGGCATCCCGGCGTCGCGAAGGCCGCCGGCGAAGGAGGCGTCGTCGACCGGCACGATGTCGACCTCGTGGTCGCCGAGCTCGGCGGCGAGGGTGGCAAGATCGGTGGCGCGGATCGCCGCGTTTCCGGTGATGTCGTAGATCGCCGCTTCGTGGCCGCTCCCAGTGAGGACCGCTGCGGCCACCGCCGCGCAGTCCTCCCGGGTGACGTAGGCGGTCCCGGCGGTCCCGGTGTTGGTGACCAGACGGCCGGATGCAGCGGCCTGCTCGACGACCGGGATCTGCATGTGCGTGTAGAGGTTGTTGCGCAACATCGTCCAGCGCATTCCCGACGTGCGCAGGGCCTGCTCGGTGGCAGCGTGGTCGGGGACTACCGAGCCCGGGTTCTCTGGTGTTGGCTCCGGGATCGAGGTGTAGACGACGTGTCCGACGCCGGCTCGTAGCGCGGCGGCGATCGCCGCGCGGTGCTGGTCGAGGCGCATAGCGCCCGCTTCCGTGGAGACCAGCAACAGACGATCCACGCCGGTGAAGGCAGCGTCCAGGCTCAGCGGGTCCGTGAAGTCGGCTCGGCGCACGAGCGCTCCGAGTGCGGCGAGATCCTCGAGTTGGTCCGGGTGTCGGGTGGTGAGCACGACGTCACGCGGGTCGACGGTCGACAGGACGGCCTGCGCTGTGGCCCGGCCGAGGGCTCCGGATGCTCCGGTGATGGCGATCGTCACGATGCTCCTTCTCGTAGTCACGGTGATTGCGGTTCAAAACTGTAACCGTGACGACTACTGTATGACAAACTACGAGCATGGCCAGGTCAACGAACACGCAGTTCGCGGTCGCCGTGCACGTGCTCACCTACCTCGGCGGCACCCCCGAACGCTCGGTGAGCTCAGACGAGCTGGCCGAAAGCACGCGCGCGCACCCCGTCTACGTACGCCGGGTCCTCGGACCCCTGCGGGAAGCAGGTCTGGTGCGGTCCCGCCCCGGAGCGCACGGAGGCTGGGAGCTGGGTGAGAGTCCGGAGCGCCTCACGCTCGCGCGCGTGTGGCGGCTGCTGCAAGGGTCGGAGCCCGTGCTCGGGCTGCACGGGCCCAACCCGGACTGCACCGTCGGGCGCAGCGTGCAGCACGTGCTGACTTCGCTGGACCAGGCCGTCGCCACCGCGGTCGCCTCAGAGCTCGAGCGCGTCACGCTGCACGACGTGATGACAGGCTCACCAGGACCTGAGCACCGCTGACGGCTCAGGTCCGGAGCCCGGTCCTAGAGCGTGTCTCTGAAGCTGCGGGCCCAGCGGATCACGGTGTGGAGCATGACCGCGGATCGGTAGATGACGTTGAGCTTGATGCCCCTATGGTCGTCAAGCTGGTGATTGAGCTGGTTGCGGCGCTACAAGGCAGCGGGTGAGGAATAGTCAAGACCTGTGGATCGGCGTGTCACGCGACTTGCTGGTCATCTCCTGATTCCTGGCTCGTCTGCTTGGGTCGCTCGACCAGGACACCCTTCTCGAAGACCGCGCCGGCTCGGACGAGCGCGACCAGGTGGGGTGCGTTGACGGCCCGCCGCCGGTGCTGGGCGGACTCGATGAGCTTGAACGCCATCGCCACCCCCGGCGGCTCGCGAGCCGGGGCCCTTGGTGACCCGCTGGCGCAGCCGCACGGTGGCGAAGGTGGACTCGGGATTCGTTGTGCGCAGATGCACCCATGCTCGTCCGGGTAGTCATAAATAGGCGAGCAGCACGTCGAGGTCGTCGGTGATCCTCGCGGTCGCCTTGGGCCACTTCGCGCCGTAGGTCCGGGTGAAGTGCTTGGCCGCGGCCTCGGCGTGCTCGCGGTCCTCGGCGTTCCAGATCTCGGCCAGAGCGGCCTTCCCGCCCGGCTGCGCGGACTTGGGCAGCGCGTTGAGAATGTTGTCGATCTTGTGGAACCAGCAGCGCTGCTCCCGGGTCTCGAGGAACACCTCGCGCAGCGCACCCCAGAACCCCAGCGCCCCATCACCGACCGCGAGCACCGGTGCAGCCATCCCGCGGCGCTTGGCGCTGCGCAACAGGTCGGCCCAGGACTCGGTGGACTCCCGCTCTTATCTGGTGTTGTCCACGTCAGGGTAGGGGTCAGCGTGCGGGTGCAGCGGGTCGTCCTTCCCGACGAGCAGGGCATTTTGTGGACGGTCCTGGGATCAGACCATGAACCTCTGGAGCCGGTGGAGGCGTGGCTGGCTCACCTCATGGCACTTGACTTCCCGAACGATCGGTCCGGTAGTGTGACGGTCATCACGACCACGATCGCTACCTGCCGGAGGCACGCCAAATGACGGTCACCGCGCCGAAGCGTGCGAGCCTCTCGTTCGACGAGTGGGAGCACCAGATCTGCAGCACCTTCGTGCCACTGCAGGCACGCCAGCCCAACGGCAGTGCCACCGCCTTCCGGGGCTGGGTCACTTCGGAGAACCTGGGCGCGGTGACCATGGCCGAGGTGTCCGCGTCCCACGCCGTCGTCGAGCGGACCCCACGCCTGATCCGCAAGGACGACCCCGAGCTGTACAAGTTCGGGCTGCAGATCTCCGGGAGCTGCACCATCGAGCAGGACGCCCGCGAGGCCTGCCTGCACCCCGGCGACTTCGCCATCTACGACACCTCGCGGCCCTACCGCATCAACTTCAGCGACGACTTCCGGATGACCGTCGCCATGTTCCCGCGCACCCTGATCCAGCTCCCCGCAGCGCACATGGCGTCCATCACCGCGGTCCGGCTCGCCGGTGACCAAGGCCTGGCCTCGCTGCTCACCCCGCTGATGCGCGGGCTCAGCGCCGAGCTCTCCCCCGCCGGAGGGGTCATCGCGGCGTACCTGGGCGACGCCGTGGTGGACCTGGTGACGGCCGCCTTCGCCCAGCAGCTCGCGCTCAGCCAGCCGGAGAGCTCCTCGTCCGGCCACCGCGCGCTGGTGGCGCAGGTCTTCCGCTTCATCGACGAGAACCTGCACGACCCCGACCTGAGCTCGCGCGCCATCGCCGCCGCGCACTTCGTCTCGATCCGCCAGCTGCAGAAGGTCTTCGAGGCCGAGGGCGAGTCGGTCAGCACGATCGTGCGGCACCGTCGCCTCGAGCGGTGCCGCCGCGACCTGGCCGACACCCACCTGCGCGACGAGCCCATCGCCACCATCGGTGCCCGGTGGGGCTTCCTCGACGCCGCCCACTTCTCCCGGTTGTTCCGCACCACCTACGGGGCGTCGCCACGGCAGTACCGGGAGCTGCGCCGAGCGTCCTGACACACCGACCCTGCGCATCGCGCGCTCACAGGACGATCGTGACCACCTTCTCCTCGGTGTTGGCCAGGATCCCCGACCAGCCGAGCTCACGGCCGATGCCCGAGGCCTTCATGCCACCCCACGGGAGCGCGGGGTCGATCGCGGCCCAGCCGTTGACCCACACCGTCCCCGCACGGATCTTCGACGCCAGCGTGTGCGCGGCGCTGACGTTCTGCGTCCAGATGGTGGCGGCCAGGCCGTAACTGGTGTTGTTCGCCATTTCGACGGCCTCCTCGAGGGTGTCGAAGGCGATGATCAGTCCGACCGGGCCGAAGATCTCCTCCTGGGCCAGGGTAGAGTCGGAGTCGAGGTCGGCGAAGATGGTGGGCTCGACGAAGAAGCCGCCCCCCTCGGGCTTGCCGCCGCCGGCCACCACGCGCCCGCCCTCGGCGCGCCCCTTCTCGATGTAGTCGAGGACCCGCTGCTGCTGCTTGGCGTTCACCAGCGCCCCCATGGTGGTGGACTCGGCGAACGGGTCGCCCAGCACCTGGGCCGCCGCCGCGCCGGCGAGCGCCTTCACGACGGTCTCGTAGTGCGAGCGGTGCACCAGGACGCGGGTACCGGCGGCGCACACCTGCCCGGAGTTGAACAGCAGCCCCATGGCGATGCCGTTGATCGCCGCGTCGACGTTCGCGTCCTCGGCGACGATCTGCGGGCTCTTGCCGCCCAGCTCGAGGGTGACGCGCTTGAAGGTGTCGGCCGCCGACTTCTGGATCTGCCGGCCGACCTCCGGCGAGCCGGTGAAGGAGATCTTGTCGACGTCCGGGTGGGCGACGAGCGCGACACCCGCCACGCCACCGAGCCCGGGGACGATGTTGACCACCCCGGCGGGGAAGCCGGCCTCCTCGATCAGCGTGCCCAGGTGCAGGATCGACAGCGGGGCGTCCTCGGCCGGCTTGACCACCAGGGTGTTGCCCGCGGCGAGGGCGGGAGCGAGCTTCCACGCCGCGATCATCAGCGGGGTGTTCCACGGGACGATGGCGCCGATGACGCCGACGGGCTCGCGCACGGTGTAGGAGTGTGTCGCCGCCATCCCCATGTAGCCGGCGGTCGGGATGGTCTGGCCCTGGATCTTGTCGGCCCACCCGGCGAAGTGCCGGAACGTGGCGATGGCGTTCGGGACGTCGAGCATGGCCGGCTGCGCGGCGGGCTTGCCGATGTCGAGGGACTCCAGGCGGGCGAGCTCGGCTGCGTCGCGCTCGACGAGGTCGGCGAGCTTGTTCAGCAGCACGCCCCGGGCTGCGCCGGGCGTCGCCCCCCACACCCCCTCGAGCGCGGCCCGGGCGGCCTTCACGGCCCGGTCGATGTCCTGGGCGGACCCGTTGGCGACCGCCGTGAGGAGCTCTCCCGTGGCGGGGTTGAGGTCGTCGAAGGTCTCCGCGGCGCCGGACCAGGTGCCGTCGATGAATAGGGCGGTTCGAAAGCCGGTCGTCGGCTCCGCAGTAGTGGTCATGGCGAGTCCTTCTGTCGGGGTGCGGGTTCGACCACCAGCGTGGGCGTGGCAGACGGGCACAACTTGACCGTGACCGCACCGCGCTTGTCCGGGGACGCGGGCCTGTGGCGGACTCGTGCACCAGTGCGCACGTCGGCAACTACGGGACGCCTGCGGGCAACCGACGGCAGGAGACCGGCACCACACTCGAACAAAACAGACTGGAACGGAGCAGCGATGCCCATCTACCACCGGCACCCACTCTCGCCACCCGCACAGCTCTCCGCGTCGGGCGAGAAACACCGTTAGATCCGCAGCCCCAGGGGTGCAGATGCTCGACAGCGCAGAGGGCGAGCAGCGTTCGCAGTAACCGCCAGCAAGATCGTTGCCGTCGGAACCTCTGACGAGATCTCCGCAATAGCCAGCCCGGTGACGACCGTGGAGCGGCTGGATGGCCGTTTCGTGCTGAATATGCTGGCAGCGCGCAACGCCGTGACCCCTTCACAAGTTTTGAACCTTTAACAGTCCAAAGGCTATGCAGGACACGGCGTTGTGCCCCAAATCCCGAGGTCAACGACCCACTACAACGTCACAAGTGCCCCTCCGCACGAAGGAGTCCCATGTCCGTCTCGTTCTCCCTTTCCCCTGAGCAGGAGCAGCTCAAGCACGGCGCCCGCCAGTTCGCCGAGGCGAACCTGCGTGACCTCGCCGACGCTGTGCGCGCCGAGCCCGATCCCCTCCGCCGCGCGGGCCTCGCCCGGCCCGTGTTCGAGAAGGCGGTCGAGGCGGGCTTCTTGAAGGGTTTCATCCCCGTGCCGTTCGGAGGCGCCGCGTCGAACGGGGTCGACGCGGCGATCCTCATCGAGGAGTGGGCGGCCCATAGCCCCGACTTCGTCATCTCGATGGCCGGTCCCCTCATCGCGCTGGCCCCGGTCTACGAAGTCGGGACGCCGGAACAGATCGAGCGCTTCGTCGCGCCCTTCCTCACCGACCATGGGGCGCCGGTGGCGGTCATGGCCTACTCGGAGCCTGGCGGTAGCGCGAACTTCGACGCACCGGCACCCGCCGAAGGCACCCGGACCACCGCCGTTCCCGACGGCGACCACTGGATCATCAACGGTCGCAAGGCCTGGGCGTCGCACCTGCCGGGCTGGGACGGTAACGGTCCGGACATCATGACGATCGTCTGCCGCACCCCGGGTGGCGTCTCGCTCGTCGTCGCCGAGCGTGAGCACCTCACGGGGCACATCGACGTGGAACACCACTACGACCTCCCCGGCCTGGCGGGATGCCTGACCTCCCGTATCCGGTTGGTGGACGTGCGGGTGCCCCGGGCCAACCTGCTGGGCGAGGAGGGTCAGGGCGTCGCGCTGACGCGCAACGCGTTCATTGGCAGCGGCGCCTCGATCGGCACCTTCGCCGTCGCGGCGATGCGCCAGGCTTTCGATGTCGCCTACCGCTTCGCGCTGACCGAGAAGCGGGGCGGCCCGGTACCCGTCATCGACCACCAGGCCGTGTCCGACGTCCTCGCCGACGCGAAGAGCAAGATCGAAGCCGTCCGCCTGCTGTCATGGCGTGCCCTGGACGCCGCACTGGCCCAGCACACGTCGGCGCTCGAGTGGGCACTGCACGCCAAGGTGTTCGGCTCCGAGACCGCAGTCGAGGTCATCACGAGCCTGATGAAGCTCGTCGGTGTGTCGGCCTACGACAAAAACTTCCCCCTCCTCCGCTACCTTAACGAGGCGCTCGCCTACCCCGTCATCGAAGGCAGCAATATCGGGGTCCGCCGCCGGCAGATGCACGACCTACTCCAAACCGAGCGCTTCGACCCACTGACAGCCTCAGGCATGGCCTGAAACCCCCCCCAACAGCTACGGCAACGGTGAGCGGCAACTCAACGAGGGACGAGCACATGTAGGACGGAAAGCAGTTCGTCGGGACCGATCTGCACCGGCTGCGGTCGGTGATCGTGCGCCACACCGACAACGGTGACGAGCTCGCGCAGGTGCGGATCGTGAACGATCCGGTGGCGTTGAGCCCTGATCCACCGAGTGCGGTGGCGGGGCATTGATGTTCGGTCTGGGAATGATCGATGTGGCATGAGGCCGTGGCGGGTCTGACGATCCAGGTCGGTTTGTCCACTATGGTCTTTGGGTTGCGCCTCTGGGGCTGGGTGGTCAGGTCGTAGAGGTGGCCGGTGGCCCCGGTCGCGGTGGACCACAGCAGCTTCCAGCTCGTTGACCATGGCCAGTGGGTTGGTAGGTGCAGGATGAGTCGGCGACCGGTGGCAGCGATCCGGGCGGGGATGTTGATGATCCTGGTGCGCAGCGTCGCCCAGCGGGCACGTATCTGGCCGGCGGCGATAGCGGCGGCGCGGGGCGATGTTGAACGCGATCACCGCGCAGGAGACCCAGGCGGCGTTGGCGGCGTATCTGCCCGGGCCCCACCCGTGCGTGCGGTGAGGGTGTTGTAGTCGTTGATCGGGAGTTCGGTGGCCCCGTCGCGGCGGGTGATGGTCTC
>JAABUT010003151.1_pt1 | contig 14581 bp, 16 predicted proteins | sample 5559281 | NCBI WGS metagenome assembly JAABUT01 (sample SAMN10711880, study PRJNA513359) | rock metagenome | isolation source: Antarctica rocks | place: Antarctica: Victoria Land, Ricker Hills nord | collected 2016-01-04 | reverse complement strand
AGAACGTTGAAGCCACTGTCGCCTCGGCAGAAGCCTTCCTCTACGCCGCTTCGGCTATCTTGCTTCTACGACGACTGGGCCGTTGATGAAGCGATTCGAAACAGCCTCTTACTCCAGATGGACAGGCTCAAATCGGCGGCGTGATGTGGGACTCAGCCGGTCGCAACATCACCCGCGGCCAGGTAGCCTCGATCGAAGGCGCCGTTCCGACAGTGACGATCGGTTCACCTCCACTGCCGGCCTCATCACTGCAGACCGCAGCAAAGCCCGAGGCAGCGCCCGCGGAAAGCGCGCTGAAAATTGCTAGGGGAACGATCTTCGGCACGGCTGGCCCATCAAGCGCACCTCGCCTGTACATGTTCATCGACCCGCTATGCAGCTTTTCAGTGAGGGCCATGGATCAACTGCGTCCCTACGTCGCGGCTGGAAAGCTGCAGGTCGCGGTGATCCCGCTTTCCGTGCTGGACTACGAAGACCAGGGCAGAAGCACAGTGGCGGCCAAGGCGCTGCTGAGCCTGCCTACCGACAAGATGGCGGCCGCCTGGCGCGACCAGCAGACGATACCGCTGCCTCCAGAGGGACCTGATGCCTCTGCCCATCTGAGCCAGAACATGGCCGCTGCGGGAGCCCTGAAGCTGCGAGGGACACCGACCATCGTGTGGCACAAAGCCGATGGTAGCGAAAGGCAGGCTACGGGGCTGCCTGACAACATAGACGCCCTCCTCGCCTCGATGGCGAACTGACCATGAATGCGAAAGCCTTCACGCCGCAAGGCAGGCGACGCGGTCTCTGGGGCACCCTCGGGACCTTGCTACGGGGTCCCGTTGATGCCTTCAACCCTCGGCAGGTAGCCGAGGGAGCGCAGACGATCCGTCAGCTGGCGCGAACCATCCGGCGCGGGCCCCAGCCAGACTGGCGCGTGCGGGCGGATGGTGACGACCGGCTGGATCTTCCGGCAATCGCCTTTGTGGCAAACGTTTCCAGAGCGGACATCACCCGGCAGCTGGCTAACAGGCGAAGACAAACGGCCATAGCAGCATATAGCTACCTGATTGGCGGTACCGGCTTCTTTTTGGCGTGGATCTACGAGGCGCTGCTACAGCCTGGATACGTCAGTCTCTTCTACGTTCTCGGTCTAGTACCTCGTCACGGAAGATTTGACGGTTTGGTTGTGTCTGGATAGGCACGGGCGAGCTTGTTGCGCGCCTTCTGTGTCGTGAACTTCCATTGGATGCGAGCGCCTGCTTCGTTGCGGGCCCGCTGCCACGCTGTGATGTCTGTCTCCAGCACAGTGCGCTCGCCGATGCGACGGTCTAGGCACTGACCGCGTAGCACACCGATCTCGATCTCGACCATGTTGAGCCAGCTGGCATGCTTGGGGGTGTGATGAAACTCCAGGCGTTGCAGGATGCGATGCGCCTCGGGCGCGGTGAAGGTTTCGTAGAGTGCCCCAGCGGTGTGGGTCGAAAGATTGTCGAGCACGACGCGTACTCGGTCCGCGTTGGGATAATGGGTGTCGACCAAATCACGCATACAGCTGGCGAAGTCTTTGGCGGTCCGGTGATCGGTCACCTTCACATGGCGCCAGGATTTATGCGCGTCGAGAAACACGAACAGATTGGCCGTGCCATTGCGGCGGTATTCACAGTCGAAGCGTTCGGGCTGGCCGGGTTCTGCCGGGATCGGCTGACGCACCTCGCCGATCAGTTGCGTCGGACTTTCATCAAAGCAAACCACCGGACGCGCTGGATCCGGCGCTTCGGCATAGAGGTCAAGCACATCCTCCATCCGCGCGACATAGGTGCCGTCCACTTGCGGAATGCACCACATGTCGCGTTGCCACGGTTTCAGATCATCCTCGGCCAAGCGGCGGCGCACCGCCTCGTGCGACAACTCCTCATGCCCAGTCAGCCGGACCATTTCGCCGGCCAGCAGTCTCAGGGTCCAGCGCTTGCGACCGGCGGGCGGGTTGGAACAGGCTGTCGCGACCAGTAACGCCGTCTGCTTGCCGGACAGCTTGCGGGCAGCGCCCGGACGGGTTTCTTCGCTCAGCGCCAGTTCCAGATTGCCTTCGACGAAACGCCGCTTGGTCCGATACACGGTCGATGCGCCAACACAAACGGCGCAGGCGATATTGTCGTCGCTGACGCCGTCGTACGCCGCCAGAAGGATTTGCGCCCGCTTGACCTTGCGGGCAGCGTGCTTGCCTCCCTTTAGAAGGCTGTGCAATTCCGCCTGCTCCGTCTCGTTCAGTTCAACCCGATAGCGTATGTTCATGCCATGCCCCATCAATGCTGGGACAAATCATGAATCGAATGGCGGATGCGGCTCGACCCCTCTTCACGCCTCTACAGGGTCAATATCTCGCGTTTATCCATGCCTATACGCTCGTCAACGGACAACCGCCGGCAGAACACGAGATGATGCGGTTCTTCCGGGTCACGCCACCGACCGTGCACCGCATGGTTGTCACGTTGGAACAGGCGAGCCTGATCTCACGACAGCCAGGAACGCCAAGAAGCATCGTCGTCTTGGTGCATGAAAATCACTTGCCCAGGTTGAAACCGGGCTTCGCTCAAACTGTCAAAACCTCTGTGACGAGGTACTAGCACCTTGCACTGCGCGAACCTACGCCAGCCCTCAAACCCGCTCGCTCACCGCGATCGCCACCTTGCACCCCGCCTTGATGACCCGGCTCAGCAGCAGATACGCCGGCGCCTGCTCGGCCTCGTTGGCCAGGCCGATGTCGCGGTGCTCCAGCTCGTCGGCGCGGAACCGCTCGATAGTGGAACGCAGTTCAGCCTCGTCATCACTCAGTTCCTCGGTCTGGGCGCGGTAATGCTCGTCGATCGCCTCCTCAACCGCCACCGTGCAGGCCATGGCGGCCCGGCTGCCCAGCGCCGCCGTCGTCACTCCCAGCATGAAGCCGGCGATGTTCCACAGCGGCAGCAACGCCGTCGGACGCACCCGGCGGCTGCCGATCAGGCCGGTGAAGGTGTCCAGGTGCTCCTGCTCCTGCTCCTGCATGTGGCGGATGGTGTCGCCGTGCGGACCGCGACCGAGCACAACCAACTGACCCTGGTAGATCCGCTTGGCACCGAACTCGCCGGCATGGTCGACGCGGATCATCCGCTCCAGCACCTGCCGCGGCGTGCGGTCGCCGGGAAGGCGGACAGCAGGCCCGGCCGGGTCGATCACGGGATCGGGCATCGGGGCATCAGGCATGGAGGCGTCGTTCATGTTCCACTCCGGCGGGTGTGCCACAGGAAGGTGGCAAGGCTGGCGGCAAATGCCAGGGCCGCCGCCAGGTTCATCGCCGCCATCGACACCGGCAACCCCGGGATCAGGAACGTCGGGTCGTCGCACGGCTTGGACGGCAGCAGCGGCATGCGCGCCAGGCGCTCGGCCACGGTGCCGCCGCCGAAGCTGGGGGCGGCGCACTCCGGCAGCGGGCTGGGCCACCAGGTCTGCTCCACGCCCACGTGCACCGCGGCAGCCGCGGCGGCGGCCAGGCCGATCGGCACCAGCAGCCAGACGCAGACCCGCGCCGGCCGCCGCGGCAGCACCAATCCAACCAGCCCGACGGCGATGATCGCCCAATATGGCCGGCGCTCCACCAGGCACAGCGCGCACGGCACCAGGCCATACGCCTCCGAAACCATCGCTATGCCGAGGGCCGAGGCTGCAAGCAGCACCGAAAACAGCAGGATCACGCGCGTGCGGGGAACGATCATCCCGGCCATATGACGCCGGGCCGATGCGCCGGCAAGCCTCGCCGCTTCCGCAACGGCCATCCCCGGGCTAGGCTTCCTGGCCAACGGGAGAAAGACGGATGATCAAGCTGTGGGGCCGGGCCAATTCCAGCAACGTCATGAAGGTGATCCTCACCCTGGAGGAACTCGGCCTGCCCTACGAACGGCTGGACGCGGGCGGCCCGTTCGGCGGCACCGACACGGCCGGATACCGCGCCATGAACCCGCTGGGGCTGGTGCCCAGCCTGGAGGACGGCAACCTGGCGCTGTTCGAAAGCAACGCCATCGCCCGCTACATCTGCAACGCCCATGCTCCGGACAGCCCGCTGTACCCGCAGGCCCCTGCCCGCCGCGCGATCGTCGAGGCATGGATGGAGTTCCAGCAGACCGCACAGAACCGCCCGATGAGCGTGGTGTTCCAGGGCCTGGTCCGCACCCCGCCCGGGCAGCGCGACAACGCCGCCATCGCCGCCGCCGTCACCGATGTCGCAAAGATCTGGGGCATCCTGGACGCACGCCTGGCAACCCGGGAATGGCTGGCCGGCGACCACCTCACCCTGGCCGACATCGCCTTCGCCCCGCACGTGCACCGCTGGTTCAACCTGCCGATCCCGGGCCGCCCGGACGCCCCGAACCTGCGATCCTGGTATGACCGCCTGCTCGCCCGCCCGGCCTACGCCAAACACGGCGCCATCCCCATCACCTGACTGCGAGCGGCGCCTTCAGAACGCCCGCCGCCCGCGCAGGGCGGCGGCGAGAGTGCCGTCATCGAGCACGTCCAGCGCGCCGCCGATCGGGACACCCTGCCCAACCCGGCTGACCACCACGCCCGACGGTCGCAGGCGATCGGTCAGCCAGTGCATGGTGGTGGCGCCGTCCACGGTGGCGCCGAGGGCGAGGATGACCTCGCGGGTCTCGCCCTCGGCCACCCGGGCCAGCAGACGGTCGATGTTCAGGTCGTCCGGCCCGACGCCGGACAGGGCGGACAGCGTGCCGCCCAGCACGTGGTAGCGGCCGCGGTGGACGTGGGCGCGTTCAAGCGCCCACAGGTCGCCCACCCCCTCGACCACGCAGATCAGCTGGTGGTCGCGGTGCGGGTCGGCGCAGATGCTGCACGGATCGGTGCTGTCGAGGTTGGCGCATTCGCGGCAGGACTTCACCGCGCGGGCGGCGGACGCCATAGCGGCGGCCAGCGGCAGCATGCGGGTTTCAGGCTGTTGCAGCAGGCGCAGCACGGCGCGTCTGGCGCTGCGCGGCCCCAGGCCCGGCAGCCTGGACATCAGCCCGATCAACCGGTCGATCTCCGGACCGCCCACCGGTTCAATCCAGCCGGGTCAGAACGGCAGCTTCATGCCCGGGGGCAGTTCCAGGCCGCCGGTGGCCTTCTTCATCTCCTCGGCGGCGACGGCCTCGGTCTTGCGCTTGGCGTCGGCGTGGGCGGCCAGCAACAGGTCCTGCAGCATCTCGACCTCGGCCGGGTCGGCCAGCTTGGGATCGATGTGGATGGCGCGCAGCTCGCCCTTGCCGTTCATCGTCACCTTGACCATGCCGGCGCCGGCATTGCCCTCCACGCTGGCGGCTTCCAGGGCGGTCTGGATCTCGGCCATCTTCTGCTGCATCTGCGAGGCCTGCTTCATCAGGCCAGCCAGGTTCTTCATGGTTCCAGGTTCTTCATGGTTCAGGTGTCCCAGGGTTCGGCGGAGTCGCCGGCGAAACCGGCGTCCGGGGGTGCGAAATCAGGCATTCCCAGACCTTCGTCGTCTTCGGGACGGTCGTCGGGATCGACCGGCCGCAGCGGTGCCGCCTCGCCGGCCAGCGACTCACCGGCCAGCGCGGATGACGGCAGCCCGTAGGCGTCCAGCTTGGCGTCGTTGACGTTGGCGATGCGCGCGCCGGGGAAGGTTTCCATGATGGCGCGCACCAGCGGGTGCTGGGCGGCGGCATCGTGGCGCACCGCGCGGGCGGCATCGCCCTGCTCGGCCAGGGTCGGCTCGCCGGCGGCGGCGGAAAGGGCGATGGTCCAGCGCGTGCCGGTGGCCTCCTGCAGCAGGGCCGACAGCTTCGCCGCCAGGTCGCGCGGGGCGTCCGGATGCTGCCGCAGCTCGATGATGCCGGGGGCGAAGCGCACCAGGTTCACCGAATGCAGCAGATGCGCGTGCAGCATCGGCTCCCGCCGCTCGGCCACCAGCATCGCCACGTCGCGGAAGCTGGACAGCCGGGGCGCGGCAGGCTGCGGCGGCGCCGGCTCGGCCACGGGCTGCGGGCGCAGGCCTGGCGCGCCGTTGGCCACCGCCCGCGTGCCCGCCGACGGCGCGCCCACCGATGGCGCGACCGTGGGCAAAGGGGGCGGCGCGGGCTGCTGTGACGGCGGCGCGTCCATCAGCCGGCGCACCAGGTCGCCCGGCGGCGGCAGGTCGGCGACATGGCACAGCCGGATCAGCACCATCTCGGCGGCGGCCCGGCGGTCCGGCGCGGTCTCCACCTCGGCGACGCCCTTCAGCAGCATCTGCCAGGCGCGGCCCAGCAGCGGGATGGTCAGCCGGTCGGCCAGGACGCCGCCGCGGACCCGCTCGGCCTCCGGCATCTCGGCGGACGAACGCAGCGCGGGCACCGATTTCAGCCGGGTCAGCGTGTGCACCAGGTCCAGCATGTCGGCCAGCATCACGCCCAGGTCGGCGCCGCGCTCGTGCGCCCGGTCGGTGATCGCCAGCGCCTCGGCGGGCTTGCCGGCAAGTGCGGCCTCGAACAGGTCGAACACCGCCTCGCGGTCCGACAGCCCCAGCATGTCCGCCACATCGGCGGGCTGGATAATCTGGCCGGCCTGGTTCTGCGCGATCGCCTGGTCCAGCAGCGACAGCCCGTCGCGCGCCGAGCCGTCGGCCGCCCGCGCGATCATGGTCAGCGCGTCGGGCGCGACGGCCACGCCCTCCTTGGCGGCGATGCGGGCGAAGTGGGCGGCGAGCTCGGACACCGCGATGCGGCGCAGGTCGAAACGCTGGCAGCGCGACAGCACGGTGACCGGGACCTTGCGGATCTCGGTGGTGGCGAAGATGAACTTCACGTGCGGCGGCGGTTCCTCCAGGGTCTTCAGCAGGGCGTTGAACGCCGGCTTGGACAGCATGTGGACCTCGTCCAGCACGAACACCTTGGTGCGCGCCTGCATCGGGCGGAAGCGCACCGCCTCGATGATCTCGCGCACCTCGTCGATGCCGTTGTTGGACGCGGCGTCCATCTCCACCACGTCGGGGTGGCGATCGGCCAGGATGGCGCGGCAGTTGTCGCACACGCCGCAGGGGTCCACCGTCGGGCCGCCGGTCCCGTCCGGCCCGATGCAGTTCAGCGCGCGGGCGATGATGCGCGCGGTGGTGGTCTTGCCCACGCCGCGCACGCCGGTCAGCATGAAGGCATGCGCCACCCGGCCGAGGGCGAACGCGTTGCGCAGGGTGCGCACCATCGTTTCCTGGCCGATCATGTCGCCGAAGTCTACCGGCCGGTATTTGCGTGCCAGCACCCGGTACGGCATCGCGGCAGGCGCCGCCTTTGCCGGCGTGTCGCCGAACAGCCCGGGGCCCTCGGGCGCCGGCACCGGCAGCCCGGCCTCGTCGGCGGGCGGATCATCCTGGAACAAGCCGGACATTGGATGCCGCCGGGATGGCCCGGCCAACATGGCCCGAGCGGGTTGCAAGGTGGGAGGCCGAACGAACGACCCGTGCGGAAACTCGCTGCGGCTGCTTCCTTCCGGACCTGACCGGGTTGGCAAGGCGCCCGTCCGCCGCCGACCCCCCGCGCTGATATCGGCCATCGCACGGCCGATGGCAAGGCTGCCCGCACCACATGGTGATCGGCCTGGGAGCTTCCGCCTCGCCGCCGCCGGCCGTTTCGCGTAGATTGGGATCGGCGTCCCTGTAGAGGACGGAATCGGGAGGTTGGGATGATAGGTCGTCGTCGCTTGTTGCGAACGTCTGCGGGTGTGCTGGCCGTGCCTGCCCTGGTCGAGAAGGTCGGCGCGCAGGGCGCCTTCGACTGGAAGCAGTTCAAGGGTTCCAAGATCGAGGTGAACTTCGCCAAGTCGCCGCGCCCCGACGTGCTGGCGGCGCACCAGAAGGAATTCGAGGAGCTGACCGGCATCCGTGTCGGCTTCGAGCAGATCCCCGAGCAGCAGCAGCGTCCGAAGGTGGCGTTGGAGCTGGGGTCCGGGCGTCCGAGCTTCGACGTGGTGAACGTGGCGCTGCACGTGCAGAAGCGGCTGATCGAGAAGGGGCGTTGGCTGGAGGACCTGCGTCCGCTGCTGAAGGACGCGGCGATGACGGCGCCGGATTACGACTTCGCCGATTTCGGTGGCCCGGGCATCCAGGCGGCGACGGCGGGTGACGGGATGCTGCACTCGATCCCGCTCAACCAGGACCTGTTCATCCTGTTCTGGAACAAGGCGTTGTTCGCCGAGAAGGGCCTTGGCCTGCCCAAGACCTATGACGAGATGATGGCGACGGCGTTGAAGCTGACCGACAAGTCCAAGGGCGTGTACGGCTTCGTCGGCCGCGGCCTGAAGAACGCCAACGTGGCGCTGTTCGACACGTTTCTGCTCGGCGAGGACCAGGAAACCATCTCGGCGGACGCCAAGACCCTGCTGATGGACTCGCCGGCGACGATCAAGACCGCCGAGTGGTATGGCAAGCTGATGCGGGAAGCGGCACCTCCCGGCGTGGTCGGCTTCAACTGGAGCGAAAGCCAGACGACCTTCGCCCAGGGGCGCGCGGCGATGTGGCTGGACGGCGTGGGGTTCTCGGCGCCGCTGGTCGACAGGACCAAATCGAAGGTGGCCGACACGGTGGGCTTCGCCGTCGTGCCGCGCGGCGCCAAGGCGCACAACACCGCCACCTATGTCGACGGCATCGGCATCGCCCGCGGCAGCAGGAACAAGGGCGCGGCCTGGCTGTACGTGCAGTGGGCCAGCAGCAAGGCGATGTGCCTGGAATATCTGCGCACCGGCTCGGGCACGCCGGCTCGCGCCAGCGTCTACAACGACGCGGCGGCGCAGAAGGCCAGCCCGTTCCCGCAGGACTGGTTCGACGCCGTGAAGGCGTCGCTGAAGATCGCCCGCTCGGGCCTGCCGGTGATCGGCGGCGTGACCGAGTTCCGCGACAACTACGGCATCGCCCTGACCAACATCATCGGCGGTGCTGATGCGGCATCAGAACTTAGAAAGGCGACCGAGGCGTTCAAGCCGATCTTGGCGAAGGAGCTGAGCTGACGGGCTGACCTGCAGGAATTTTTGACGAGGGCGGCACATCCCGGTGCCGCCCTTCCCATATCCTGCCGCATCGCACCTATTCGTCGTCCTGCCGGAACGGCGCGTACTCCGCCAGCGCCTCCATCTGCGACAGCTTTTCCGCGCGCTCGTGCTCCAGGTAGTCCGCGATCGCCCGCCGCAGGCCGGAATGGGCGATCCAATGCGCCGAGTAGGTCGCGGAGGGTAGATACCCGCGCTGGATCTTGTGCTCGCCCTGCGCCCCGGCCTCGACCCGCTTCAGGCCGTTGGCGACGGCGAAGTCGATGGCGCGGTAGTAGCACAGCTCGAAATGCAGGAACGGCCAGTCGCCGCGGCAGCCCCAGTTGCGGCCGTACAGCGTGTCCGCACCGGCCAGGTTCAGCGCGCCGGCCACCGGGGTGCCGCGGTTCAGCGCCAGCATCAGCACCACCGCATCGCCCAGCCGCTCCGACAGCAGGCCGAAGAAGCGGCGCGTCAGGTAGGCGCTGCCCCATTTGCGGTCCACGGTGGAGGTGTAGAAGGCGTAGAACGCATCCCAGTACTTCTTGGTGATCTCGGGTCCGCGCAACGTCACGAAGTCCAGGCCGCACGCGTTGGCGTCGCGGCGTTCGCGGCGGATGGTCTTGCGCTTGCGCGACGACAGGGCACCGAGGAAATCGTCGAAGCTGCCGTAACCCTCGTTGGTCCAATGGAACTGCGCGCCCAGCCGTTGCAGCCAGCCGGCCTCGCCCAGCGCGTCGTATTCCGCCTCGGTGCAGAAGGTGACATGAACGGAGGAGGTGTCGAGCTCCTCGCAGGCCTGCACCAGCGCGCCGGCCAGGGCGGTTGCCGGCAGGCCGGTGCCGGGCCGCATCAGCAGCCGAGGGCCGGGCACCGGGCTGAACGGGGCAGCCACCTGCAACTTCGGATAATAACGCCCGCCGGCACGCTCCATCGCCTGCGCCCAGCCATGGTCAAACACGTATTCGCCATAACTATGTGACTTGGCGTACATCGGCGCCGCGCCGACCACGACACCCGACGGGTCGCGCAACACCGCGTGCTGCGGCAGCCAGCCGGTGCGGGCGCTGGCCGATGCGCTGTCCTCCAACGCCGACAAAAATGCGTGCGACACGAACGGGTTGTCCACGCCGGCGCAAGCGTTCCAGTCGGCGGGCGAAATCTCGGCGATCGCCCTGTGCAGGGTCAGCGTGAGTTGCAGCGCGGCATTGGCCATGGTGCAGCAGGTGGGGCTGGTTGTCGCTCAGGCAATGCGGAACATACCTTCAACCTCGACAGCGGCGTCCGCGGGCAGCGACGGCACGCCGATGGTGGTGCGAGCGTGGCGACCGGCGTCGCCGAACACCGCCACAGCGAGGTCGGACGCGCCGTTCATCACCACCGCGTGCTGGGTGAACGACGCCGGCGACGCGATGAAGCCGCCCAGGCGCACGACCTTGCGCACCCGGTCCAGGTCGCCGCCGCAGGCCGCCTTCAGGTGCACCAGCAGGTTGACGAAGCACAGCCGCGCCGCCGCCGTGCCCTGTTCCAGGCCGACGCCCTCACCGACCTTGCCGGTGAAGGCAACCTTGCCGTCCTGCGCCGGAAGCTGGCCGGAGATCACCACCAGCCCGTCCACCACGTTGAAGGCGACGTAGTTGGCGATCGGCGCCATCGGCGTGGGCAGCACGATGCCGAGTTCGGCAAGCTTCGCGTCGACGGTACCGGCCATGTTCCGTGTCTTCCTATCTTGCCACCAGCCGCAGCGCGACGCGGCGCGGCTCGGCGCCATCATGGCCTGAACCATGCTGGTTTGGCCAGCCCAGCGGCAGCAGCGGCGCGCGGTCGCTGGAGGCGTCGCCGGCCTGGCCGCCCTCGACATCCGCCTCGGGGACGGCGGCGCCGGGCAGGTAGTTCGTCGCCAGGTTGCGGAAGATGTAGTCCAGCAGCGACGTGGCACGCGCCACGCCGGCATCGCCTTCCACCGCGCCGGCGGGTCCGAAGCGGGTCATGGTGAAGGCGTCGACGAACGCCTCCAGCGGCACGCCGTGCTGCAGGCCGAGGCTGACGGCATTGGCGAAACTGTCCATCAGGCCGCGGAAGGCCGGGCCCTCCTTGTGCAGGCCGACGGCGATCTCGCCCAGCCGGCCGTCGGCGTATTCGCCGGCGCGCAGGTACAGCCGGTGCCCGCCGACCGTGGCGCGCTGGGTGTAGCCACCGTGGCGGGTCGGCAGGACGGTGCGGACGGCGGCAGCCACGGCGACCAGCAGCGCCGGACGCGGCGGCATGGCGTGCACGTGCGGCGCCACCGCGTCGTGCATCGCGGCGTGGGCGGCCGACGTCGCCGGCGGAAACATCGCCTGCCCGGCCAGCGTCGCGGCCAGCGCGGCCTCGGCCGTCATGCTTCTGGCATCCAGCATGGCGCGGGCGGTGCGCGACAGCCCGCCCGCATCGGTCAACGGCGAGAACGCCGGGGCGATGCCGCCGGTCTCCACGCCGAGAAGGGCCTCCGGCTCGGCCGCCGCGGTGATGGCGGTGGTCGCCAGATGGCGGCGGTCCGGGCGGGCGGCAGCCTGGGCATGGGCGGCATGCGCGGCCTCGGCCAGGCCGAGCAGGACGGTTGCGATCGGTGGCACGGGCGCCGCTGCCGCCTGACAAACGGTGCCGGAACGCCCTGCCAGATCGGCCGACGCCAGTTCGGTGCGCGCCCGCAGCAGCGCGGCCAGCCCGGCGCCGACGTCGCGGGCGGCGTCGCTGTCGTAGTCCAGGCCGAGCTGTGCCAGCAGCAGGGCCAGATCGGCCATGCCGACCGCCAGCCGTCGCGCCCCCGGGTTCGCCAGCGCCAGGGTCAACGCGGCAAGGCCGGCGGCGTCTGCGAAGCCGGCCAGGTCGAAGCCGTGTCCGGGATCGTGGAAGGCCGGCAGGTTCAGCACGAAGCCGGACGGCTGGATGACACCCTGCCAGACCGCAGCCGTCGGGGCACCGCGGCGTTGCAGCAGCAAGGCGTGCAGCGCCTCGGCCAGCGGGCGCTCGATCCCGCATTCGAATGCACGGCGGGCGACCGGTTCGATCCATGCCTCGGCGGCGGCGGCGCCGCTCAGCGGGCCGATGCCGGGTGCCAGCGCCAGCAGCGCGTCACCGGCGGAGTCCTCCCAGGCTGCCGGAACGGCGAGCCGGCGCGGAAGCCCGTCAGGGTCGGCGCCCGAAAGCCGACGCAGCCGGATGCCCTGCCAGGCGCGGGAGGTGCCGATGGTTTTGCTCATGGGCCTGATTCTATGCGCCCGACCGCGACTCGGAAAGCACATTTTGCGGTCGGCCGGCTGTCGGACCACAAAATCCTGTAGCCGAGGGTCCGCCACACGGCCCATGGACCGATGTGGAAGGTGCGACTATATTGCCGCGATGAGCATCGGCACCCGTCTTTTCACCTGGCTGCGCGGCCGCGTCGTCGGTACCGATGCGGACGGCAACGTTTACTACACCGAGAAGCCGCGCTCCGGTTTGCGGGCGCGCCGCTGGGTGATGTACAAGGGCGAGGCCGAGGCCTCCGCGGTGCCGGCGGAATGGCACTCCTGGCTGCATTACCTCAGCGATCAGCCGCTGCCCACGCAGGGCCGGCGGTCGTGGCAGAAGCCGCATCTGGCGAACGCCACCGGCACCGCCACCAGCTACCGTCCGGCCGGACACGACTACCAGGGCGGCCAGCGCGCGACCGCCCACAGCGACTACGAATCCTGGACCCCTGGCGCCTGATCGGATCGCGCGGATGGCGTCACGCAACTTGACCGAGATCGTTGTCGGCGCCGCGGTGCTGCTGGTGGCCGGCGGCTTCCTGGTCTACGCCGTGGCCAACACCGGCCGCGGCACCGTGTCCGGCACCCGGCTGACGGCGAAATTCGACCGCATCGACGGCCTGACCGTCGGGTCCGACGTGCGTGTCGCCGGCGTGAAGGTCGGCAGCATCTCGGGAACCAGCGTCGACCCCAAGACCTTTCAGGCGACGGTTGCCTTCACCGTTCAGCCCGACCTGAAAATTCCGCGCGACAGCTCCGCCGAAGTGACGGGCGACGGGCTGCTGGGCGGCAAGTTCGTCGCCGTGGTGCCGGGCGGCGACGAAAAGGTGCTGGGCGACGGCGGCGAGATCACCATCACCCAGTCGGCGGCCAGCCTGGAACAGCTGCTCGGCAAGTTCATCTTCAGCGTTTCGGACCTGACCGGCGCGGTCCAGAAGCAGATGAAGGAAAACGGCCAGGACGCGCCCGCGCCACGCCGATGAACGCGCCGCCGCCAACCTGGCCGCAAGCCGACGGCGCACCGGTGTCCTGCCGCGAGAAGCTGCGCACCCTGCAGGAAAACCATGCCGAGCTCGCCCAGGTGATGCAGGATGCCTTCGAGGACGCGATCCTGATCGGCGTGGACGAAGTCGCCATGCGCCATATCCTGGCCCAGATGGTCGAACGCCTGCACAGTCCGCATCGCCCGGCATGAAGGCCGCCATCGCCTTTCTGTTGCTCGCTGCGCCGGCCTTTCTGTTGCTCGCTCTGCCGGCGGCGGGCCAGCTGCCCGCCGTGCAGTCGCCCACCCAGCCGGGCCAGTTCCTGCCGGGGATGCCGCCGCCCTTCGTCCAGTCCGTGCCGCCCGTCGCCTACCCCGGCCTTTTCGTCGCACCGGTCACGCCGGTCACGCCAGCCTGGCTTCCGCAATCCACCGCCGACCTGCGCGCGCTGGACAAGGTGACGGCGCGGGCTGCCGCCGTCACCGGCCGCCTTGGCGACACCATCCGCTTCGGCAGCTTGTCCGTGATCGTGCGGCAATGCATCGTGCGCCCGCCCGACCACGCGCCCGACGCCGCCGCCTGGGTCGAGATCACCGATGCCAACGGCGGCCCCGGCTTCAGAGGCTGGATGCTGGCCTCCGCGCCGTCGCTGTCGATGCTGGAACACCCCGTCTACGACATCCGCGTCGCCGGCTGCCGGCCGTGACGCCTACCCTTCCCAGCAACGCCGCGCTGCTGCTGGACCTGGACGGCACGCTGATCGACCTGGCCCCCACGCCCGACGCGGTGATCGTCCCGCCCGACCTGATTTCCACCCTGCACCGGCTGCGCGCCCTTCTTGGCAACGCCCTGGCAGTGGTGACCGGACGCCCGTTGGCCCAGGTCGACCTGCTGCTCGGCGACGCCCCCTACGCGGTGGCCGGCGAGCACGGCGCCGCCATCCGCCACGCACCCGGCCTGCCGATACAACGCGCCGACCTACCCCTGCCGTCGCCCGACTGGCTGACCCGCGCGTCAGCACTGATCGCAGCCCACCCCGGCACCCTGCTGGAACCGAAAGCTAGCGGCCTCGTACTGCACTACCGCCAAGCCCCCGACAAGGCATCCCACCTTCGCCAAGCCGCCGAAACCTTCGCCGCCGAACGCCCCGGCTTCAAAGTCCTGGCCGCCAAGATGGCCTGGGAAATCAAACCCGCCACCGTCGACAAAGGCATCGCCGTCACCACCCTGATGGCCCACCCCCCCTTCCGCGGCCGCATACCAATCTACATCGGCGACGACATCACCGACGAAGACGGCATCCGC
>JAABUT010003149.1_pt1 | contig 14588 bp, 9 predicted proteins | sample 5559281 | NCBI WGS metagenome assembly JAABUT01 (sample SAMN10711880, study PRJNA513359) | rock metagenome | isolation source: Antarctica rocks | place: Antarctica: Victoria Land, Ricker Hills nord | collected 2016-01-04 | reverse complement strand
ACCACACGTGCCTGCGCTGATCCTCCAGCTGACCAGGGTGGGATTTCTGATCCTGCTGTGTCTGTTCGTCTGGGCTGCCATCCGGGTGATCAGGGCAGATCTGCGCACCGCCACCGATGTGAAGGCCATGAAGTATGCCGCGCCGTCCAGGCGCGATGCGCGCCGGATCGCCAGGGAAGACCGGGATCGGGCCCGTCCGGACGCCATGGGTCCGATGATGCCGACGATGTTGGTCGTCACCGCAGGGTCGCTGGCCGGCACCCGGCTCCGGCTCGGGGACGGGCCCATCCTGATCGGCCGTGCCGAGGACTCGACCCTGGTTGTGGACGACGATTACGCCTCCACCCGGCACGCGAGGCTGCTCCGCGACGGCGACGCCTACTACCTGGAGGATCTGGGCTCGACCAACGGCACCTACCTCGACCGCGCGCGCATCCAGTCACCGACCGCGGTGCCCGTGGGGGTGCCGATCAGGATCGGCCGCACCGTGATCGAGTTGCGTCCATGAGCGACGCCCGCCGGCGGCCCGTCGTTCCGCGCGGCGCCCGCACGCCGGAGCCGGCAACGGACATCGGGCCTTCATGACGCATCAGCTGCGATTCGTAGCGCGCAGCGACCGGGGACTGTTGCGCTCGAACAATCAGGATTCGGTCTACGCGGGTGAGCGGCTGCTGATCGTCGCCGACGGGATGGGCGGGCACGCCGCCGGCGACCTGGCATCCAGGGTGGTGGTGGCCGCGTTCGCCCCGCTGGATGCCGCACCGCCGGACGCGGATCTGCGGGTCCCGCTCAAGCGGGCCCTGCTGGACGGCAACGACGCCATCGCCGAGATGGTGCAGGACGATCCCGACCTGGAGGGGATGGGCACCACGGCCACGGCGATGCTGTTCGACGGCGACCGGATGGGCATGGTCCATATCGGCGATTCCCGCGCCTACCTGTACCGCAACGGGGTGCTGCACCAGCTCTCCCGCGACGACACCTTCGTGCAGTCGCTGGTCGACGACGGCCGGATCACGGAGGACGAAGCTGCCCACCACCCCCAGCGGAACCTGTTGCTACGGGCCCTGAACGGAACCGAGCCAGAGCCGATGCTCATCGTCCGGGAGATCTCCACCGGCGACCGGTTCCTGCTCTGCTCGGACGGGTTGTCGTCGGTGGTGGGCGCTGAGGCGATCGCGGACACGCTCGGCGACCCGGACCCGGAGTCGGCCGCCGACCGGTTGATCGAGCTGGCGCTGGTGGCCGGCGGGCCGGACAACGTCACGGTCATCGTCGCCGACGTCATCGACGTCGGTGCCAGGTCCGCCACTTCTCTACCGGCCGGCCCGGTCGATCCTGAGGCCACCGGACCGATCAGGCCGATCCATGCCACCCAGCGGATGCCGCGGATACCGCTGCCGGCGATCCCCGACGACGTCCCGGCCCGCCCCGATTACCTGGACGGCCCTCCGGTGGGCGCGAGCGGTCCGGTCAAGCAGGACGGCCGACGATTCACCGGCGCGCCCCTCAATGACCGTCACGATGACGCCGACGCCGACGATGACGATGACGATGACGAGATCGATGACGAGATCGACGATGACCCGGACTTCGCAGACGGGCGGGTCCCCCGGCGAATCCCGGGCGACCGCACCGTCCCGGGGCGCCGCACTCACCGCCGACGGCTGGCGGCCACGATCGTGTCGGCGATCGTTGTGCTGGCGCTGGCCGCCGCCGGTTCGCTGGTCTGGACCCGATCCCAGTACTACGTCGGCGCGTCCGACGGCCGGGTGGTCGTGTTCCGCGGGGTACCGGGATCGGTGCTCGGCATTTCGCTGGCATCGGTCCAGGAGGACTCGTGCGTTGGTGTCCCGGCACCGTGCGCACCGATCAAGGTCGACGAGCTGATGCCGGCCGCCAGGGACCTGGTCAACCAGGGCATCGAGGGTCCCAGCCTGCAGAACGCCCGTGGCGTGATGGCCCGGCTACCCGACCAGCTGCTGCCCTGCGGCGCGGCGAGTTCGCCGGCGAGGCCGGGTCAGCCCACCGGATCGGGAACCGGGATCAGTGGGGGCAGTGCATCGGCTGCCGGAACGTCGTCTGCGAGCGCCTCCGGTACTCCCATCACTGTGGCGCCGCTCTCGTCATCCACCGTCCCCTCTGCCGCCGTCCCCTCGTCCCCGGCATCGTCGGCGCGACCGGGTCGGAGCCTTTCGTCGCCGCCCCCCCGAACCGTGACGAACAGCAGCAAGCCGGCGCCGGCGAGCACCGCCCCGCAGAAGACTGCCGCGCCGTCCCGCCCGGCGGCGTCCCGCCCGGCGGCGTCCCGCCCGGCGACCCGCGCGGTGTCCCGCGCGGCGACAGCCAACAGCGCGGCGGCCACCAGCAGCCCGGCGACCACCAGTAAACCGATCACCCGGACAAACCCGACCGACCTGGCCACCGCGCCGTCCAAGGCTGTCGGCCGCGTCGACCCCCGTCCCGGCGATCAGTTCCAGCGCCACCTGATCGCACCCGAGGAGCTGCCGGGCGCAGTCGCGCCGGACCGAACGGCCGGCTCCCAGCGCACCCCGGCCACCATCTCGACCGCCCCACCCAGCAGCACCCCGCCCAGCAGCACCCCACCCAGCAGCGCCCCACCCAGCAGCCCCCAGGCAAGCACCCCACAGGCCAGCACCCCACAGGCCAGCACCACCCCACAGGCCAGCGCCCCACCCAGCAGCACCCCACAGGTCAGCACCCCACCCAGCAGCGCCCCACCCAGCGGCGGAGCCCAGCAGAACTGCCGGGAGGTCGGGTGAGCGCGGCTCGCAAGACCCCGAACGGCGGCGCGGGTCCGATCACCGCACCGCTCAGGACCGGGCGGGCCGCGGAGATCGGGCTGCTGGTGTTCGCGGCGGTGATCGTCACCTCGGCACTGGTGATCGTCGAGCTGAACCAGAACCGCGCGCTCAGCTGGCAGCTGGCCTGGTATGGCGGTGGCTACCTGGTGGCACTGGCCGTCACCCACCTACTGGTCCGTCATTTCGCGCCGTACGCCGACCCGGTGCTGATGCCGGTCGCCGCGCTGCTCAACGGCCTGGGCCTGGTGATGATCCATCGGCTGGACTTCGCCGCGGTGGCCAACGCCGCGGCCGAGGGGAACAAGGGGCCGTCCCTGCAGGCGCCGCTGCAACTGATGTGGACGGCCGTGGCACTGGTGCTGTTCCTGGTTGTGCTGCTGGTGGTTCGCGACCACACCAAGCTGCAGTCGTACGCCTACACCATCGCCCTGGTCGGCATCGTCTTCCTGGCGGTGCCCGCCGTGCTGCCGGCCCGGCTGTCGGAGGTGAACGGCGCGAAGATCTGGATCAAGATCCCCGGCCTGCTGTCCATTCAACCCGCCGAGTTCGCGAAGATCGCGCTGATCATCTTCGCGGCAGCGTTCCTGAGCAGCAAGGCCGGCCTGCTGAATTCCGCCGGCAAGAAGTTCCTCGGCCTGGTGCTGCCCAGGGTCCGCGACCTCGGCCCGCTGGTGGTGGCGCTGATCGCGGCGCTGGGCATCCTGGTGCGCGGCAAGGACCTCGGCACCTCGCTACTGCTGTTCGGCACTCTGCTGGTGATGATCTACCTGGCCACCTCACGGGTCAGCTGGCTGATCATCGGGCTGATCGGCTTCGCCGGCGGAGCGGTCCTGATGTATTACGCGTTCGGTCACGTGCAGGACAGGGTGAACATCTGGCTGCACCCCTTCGCCGATCCGCAAGGCGCCTCCTACCAGTTGGTGCAGTCGCTGTTCGGGCTGGGTACCGGCGGCATCTTCGGCACCGGGCTGGGCGCCGGCCGGCCGGACATCGTGCCGTACGCCTCCACCGACTTCATCACCGCGGCACTCGGCGAGGAACTCGGCCTGGTCGGGCTCACCGCGATCATCGTGCTCTACATGATCCTGACCACCCGCGGGCTGCGCACCGCCATCGCCGTCAAGGACACCTTCGGATCGCTGCTGGCCGGCGGGCTGGCGTTCTCGCTGGCCCTGCAGGTGTTCATCATCATCGGCGGCGTCACCCGGCTGATCCCGCTGACCGGCCTCACCACCCCGTTCCTGTCCTACGGCGGGTCATCGCTGCTGGCCAACTACGTGATCCTGGCATTGCTGATCCGGATCTCGGACTCGTCGAGGCGGCCCGCTGCTCCCCCGCCGCCCAAGCCGGCGCCGTTGGGCGAGGCACACACCGAGATGGTGACGGCTACCCGGAGCCCGGCGGCCGGCCGATGAACACCCGTGCCCCGTACTCGGTGAACCGGCCGTTGCGCCGGTTGGGCACCGCCGTGGTCGTGTTGCTGTCCGCCCTGCTGCTGAACGTGGGCTTCATCCAGGTGGTCAAGTCCGATGACTACCGCGGCAATCCGAACAACAAGCGGACGGCGCTGGATGACATCAACCGGCAGCGAGGCCTGATCATCGCCGCCGGCGGCGCCGTACTGGCCCGCAGCGTCCCGTCCAACGACCAGTACCGCTACCAGCGCAGTTACCCGGGCGGCGCCGCCTTCGCCAACGTCACCGGTTACCTCTCGCTGCGGTACGGCAGCACCGGCCTGGAGAACACCTACGGCGGTGTGCTGTCCGGCAACGACCCGAACCTGATCGTGGACAACATGTCCGCCCTGGTCACCGGCCGGGACCCGCAAGGCGGCAACGTCGAGCTCACGTTGGTGCCCAAGGTGCAGCAAGCGGCATACCAGGCGCTCGCCGACAAGGGGTTCACCGGTGCCGTCGTCGCGTTGCAACCCAAGACCGGCCAGGTGCTGGCGCTGGCCACCTCGCCCTCCTTCAACCCGAATCCATTCGCCTCCCACCTGGTCACCACCCAGCGCAGCGCCTACAACGCGCTGGTCGACGCGGCCAACAGCGCGGCCCCCGACCAGGACGTCAACCGCGGGATCGTCTCGGTCTATCCGCCGGGGTCGACCTTCAAGCTGGTCGTGGCGGCCGCCGCGCTGCAGGACGGGTTCACCCCCACCTCCGCCGTCACCGGGGTGCCCAAGATCCGGTTGCCTGCCGCGGGCGGCGCGACACTGTCCAACTTCGGTGGTGAGACCTGCGCAAACCAGGGCGGCTCCGACGTCTCGCTGACCGACGCGCTGGCGCACTCCTGCAACACCGCCTTCGCCCAGGTGGCGATGAAGGTCGGCGCGGACCGGTTGAAAGCACAGGCCGCGGCGTTCGGCGTCGGCGAGGCCAGCACCCTCGGCGGTCTGCAGGTCGCCCCGTCCAGGGTCGGCGATCTGCCGGACGCGGCGTCGGTGGCCCAGTCCGGGATCGGGCAGCGGGACGTCGCCTTCACCCCGCTGCAGGACGCGGTGGTGACAGCGACCATCGCCAACGGCGGCCAGCGGATGAAGCCCTACCTGGTGTCCAGGGTGACCAAGCCTGACCTGTCGCTGCTGCAGCCGGCAGCACAGCCGGCGTCGGCGGGCCAGGTGGTGCCCGCGACGGTCGCCGGGCAGATCAAGGACATGATGCTGCAGTCCGAACAGGCGATGGTCACCAAGTCCGACCCGGCGCTCAAGATCGCCTCGAAGACCGGCACCGCCGAGCACGGCGCGAATCCGAAGACCACGCCGCCGCACAGCTGGTACGTGGCGTTCGCCCCGGCCGACGACCCCAAGATCGCCGTCGCGGTGTTCGTCGCCGACGGCGGGGACCGAGGGCTGACCGCCACCGGCGCGACGGTGGCCGCCCCGATCGGCCACGCGGTGATCCAGGCAGCGTTGACGGCGGGCGGCTGACACGTGGCGCTTACCCCAGGACTGCTGCTGTCCGAGCGTTACCGGCTCAGCGCCCGCATCGCGGTGGGCGGGATGGGCGAGGTGTGGTCGGCGGACGACACCAGGCTGAGCCGCCATGTCGCGGTGAAGATCCTGCGCCCCGAGCTGACCAGCGACCCCGAATTCGTCGACCGGTTCCGTACGGAGGCCAGGATCACGGCGTCGCTGAACCATTCCGGGATCGCCGCTGTGTACGACTACGGCGAAGTTGCCTCCATCGCCGGCGGCCCGGAGGACACCGCATTCCTGGTGATGGAGCTGGTGATCGGTGAGCCGTTGTCGGCGGTCTTGGCCCGGCAGGAGCGGATCGCGGTACCCAGAGTGCTCGACCTGCTGGAGCAGTCCGGCCGGGCGCTGCAGGCGGCACACAACCGCGCGCTCGTGCATCGCGACATCAAGCCGGGAAACATCCTGATCACCCCGGCCGGCCAGGTGAAGATCACCGACTTCGGGATCGCCAAGGTCGCCTTCCAGGTGCCGATCACCAAGGGCGGCTTGGTGATGGGCACCGCCCAGTACCTGTCGCCGGAGCAGGCCGCCGGCCACCCCGCCGTCCCCGCTTCCGACATCTACGCGCTCGGCGTCGTCGCCTTCGAATGTCTGGCCGGGCAGCGCCCGTTCAACGGCGAGAACGCGGTAGCAGTGGCGATGGCGCAGGTCAACAACCCGCCGCCGCCACTGCCACCGGACATCCCACCGCCGGTGACGGCACTGGTGATGCGGATGCTGGCAAAGGATCCGCGGCAACGCTTCGACGACGGCGCGTCGGTGGCGGCGGCCATCGCAGAGGTGCGGGCGGGTCGGGCGGTCGCGGCGCGCAGCGTTCATCTCGGCCCGGCCAGCAGCCCGGCGGCGGCCCGGGCAGCGCACGCCGCCGAGGCGGTGCATGAGGCGCAGCTCCGAACCGTCGGCGGTGACGCACCCGGCCGGCTGGTGGCCGGTCGGGCAACCGGGCAGCTGGTGGCGCAGCGCAGCGTCGCGGGCCGGCCGGTGCGGCACACGGGCCTGTCCTGGCTGATCGGGCTGCTGGTCCTGCTGCTGGCGCTACTGGCCGGCTGGTATCTGTCCCGTCTGGCAGCCGGCAGCAGCACCGGGGCGGGGACGGCGCCGTCGCCGCAACCGGCGACCGCAACCGTTACCACTTCGATGACCGCCTCGCTGGCCGATGTGGCTCCGACCGGTCCGGTGCAGCTGGGACAATGGGCAGCCGTGCCTGCCGCCGCCGGGACGGATCTGGCCGGCGGGACGACGGGGCAGGCGGCAGCTGGCGCAGTAACGGGCGAAGGACGGCGATGACGGGACAACTGTTCGGCGACCGCTATCAGGTCGGCGACACGCTCGGCTTCGGCGGCATGTCCGAGGTGCACAGGGGACGCGACCTGCGGCTGGGCCGGGATGTGGCGATCAAGGTGCTGCGCGCGGACCTGGCCCGTGATCCGGCATTCCAGGCCAGGTTCCGGCGGGAGGCGCAGAATGCCGCCTCGCTGAACCATCCGGCGATCGTCGCGGTCTACGACACCGGTGAAGCCGCACCCGCCGCCGCCGACGGCAGCAGGGTTCCGTACATCGTCATGGAGTACGTGGACGGTGAGACGCTTCGCGACCTGCTCAAGCGGGAGGGCCCGCTGGATCCGAAACGGGCGATGGAGATCGTCGCGGATGTCTGTGCGGCACTGGACTTCTCCCATCGGCACGGCATCGTGCACCGGGACATCAAGCCTGCCAACGTGATGCTCACCAGGGCCGGCGCGGTGAAGGTGATGGACTTCGGGATCGCCCGCGCGGTGGCCGACGGCCAGTCGTCGATGACGGCGACCGCGGCGGTGATCGGCACTGCCCAGTACCTCTCCCCGGAACAGGCCCGCGGCGAGTCGGTGGACGCCAGATCCGATGTCTACTCGACCGGTTGCGTGCTGTTCGAGCTGCTCACCGGGGCGCCGCCGTTCACCGGCGACTCACCGGTCGCGGTGGCCTACCAGCACGTCCGGGAAGATCCGAAGGCGCCGTCGGCGACCCGGCCGGGACTCCCCCGCGATCTGGATGCGATCGTCCTCAAGGCCCTCAACAAGAACCCGCTGAACCGATACCAGACCGCCGCCGAGATGCGGGCGGACCTGGTCAGATCGTTGTCCGGGCAGGCAGTGCTGGCTCCCCGGGTGATGGACGACGCCGAACGCACCGCGATCATGGGCTCCCGTCCCACCCCGCCGGCCGCTCACCAGGCCTCCGCACCGGCGGGCACTCCGCCGATCCTGGCGCCCCCGCAGCGGATCATGCCCGATCACCGCTGGGAGCCGGAGGACGAGCACAGCCGGGCCAAGAAGGTCTGGGGATACGTCGGCATCGGGGCCATCGTGCTGGCGTTGCTGGCCGGCGCGATCTTCCTGACGATCAAGTTCACCTCAGCGCCTCCGCCGACACCCGACGTCGCGGTGCCCGACCTGGGAAACAAGACTCAGGAACAGGCCGCTCAGCTGCTCAACGACGTGCGGCTCAAGCTGGGCGAGGTGACGAAGGTGCAATCCGGTGACGACCAGAAGGGTCGGGTGGTCTATCAGAATCCGTCCAAGGGCACTCCGCGCCAGCCCGGTAGCTCGGTGACCATCCAGATCGGGACCGGTATCACTCAGGTACCGGTTCCCGACCTGATGGACATGTCGGAGGCCGACGCCAAGGCCGCGGTGGACAAGGTGAACCTGCAGTTCACGGTGCAGCGGGTGAAGTCCACCGATGCGCAGAACGGAAAGGTGTTCAAACAGGACCCGCCGCCGGGTGGCTCGGTGAAGCCGGGAACCGTCGTCACCGTCCAGGTCGGCACCGGCCCCGCACAGACCACCGTCCCGGACAGCCTGGTGGGGATGCAGTTCGATGCGGCCAAGAAGACGCTCGAGGGCGCCGGGTTCCACGCGGTGCCGCGGGCGCAGGCGTCCACGCTGCCGGCGAACCAGGTGCTGGCGGTGATCGGGGCCAAGGCCGGGCAGAAGCTCAAGGAAGGCACCGTCATCACCCTGACGGTGTCCGACCAATCCCAGTTCCTGATGCCGGATCTCCAGAACCTGACCGCCGATCAGGCGGTGGAAAAGCTGCGCCAGGCGACCTGGACGGGCGACATCACCTCACTGGACAAGCAGCCCTTCGAGACCACGGATTTCACTCAGCTCGACAAGATCCAGGAGCAGAACCCTGCGCCCCAGCAACCCCTGTCCCGCATCGGGAAGCCGGTGGTGAAGATCGGCACCATCAAGACCTTCGTGATGCCGCACCTGGTCGGCGAGCAGGAAGGCAACGCGCTGGCGGTACTGCGGGCGAACGGCTACCTGGTCGACACCGCGCTCACCATCGAGCTGCTCGACAACAACAACCCGGCTCTCACCGGCAGGGTGGTCAACCAGACCATTCCCGACAACATGCGGACGCCGATCAACCAGCCGATGACGATCCAGGTCCTGAAGCCACCACCACCGCCGCCGCCACCACCGTCGATCCCCCTGACGCAGTCGACCACTGCGCAGACCACTGCGCAGACCACCGCGCAGACCAGCACCGCGCCGCCCACCAACCAGACCAGCTCGGCCCCGCCCACCACCCCCACCAGCAGCTCGGCGCCGCCCACCCAGTCCAGCACCTCGGCGCCGCCCACCCAATCCAGCACCCGGTCCAGCAGCTCGGCGCCGCCCACCCAGTCCAGCACCCGGTCCAGCAGCTCCGCGCCGCCGTCCAGCAGCTCCTCGGCGCCGCCCGCTTCCTCGGCCGGACAGAGCGGCGCGAACCAAGCAGGAAGGGTGAAGGACAAGCGCCGCGGCAAGAACGGCGGTGGCTGACCCGGGGGTGAATCCAAGCGGCGTGGCCGGAGTTGACAGCGCTGACAGCGGCGACGCGTTGACAGCGCTGACAGCGGCGACGCGTTGACAGCGGCGACAGCGGCGACAGCGGCGACAGCGGCGACAGCGGCGACAGCGGCGACAGCGGCGACAGCGTTGAGGGCCGCGACAGCGTTGAGGACCCGCGACAGGCGGTCCAGGCCGGCTCGATGGGATTCACTCGATGGGATTCAACGGACCGGCTCAGCACACACTCAGGCGGTTCTCACGATCGACGCGCAGGTTGGAGTCATGACCGAGCACCCGACATCTCCCGACGGCGGCAACGCACCCGTCGGCGACGCGCATCCATCCTCACCCGACCGGTCCGCCGGTTCGTCGCCGAGCAACGGGCCCGGCTCGTTGTCCGCCCGGCCGCCGGGGCAGCATCTCCCGCCGGACCAGGACTGGTGGGCGCGGCCCAGCGGCGCCCTGTCCCGCCCCGGCTGGGTGACATCGAACCCAGAGACATCGCCGCACGGCGCAGCCGTGGGCGCAGAAGGGTCCGTGGGGGGGCATGGTCCCCGCATCACCGGCGCCGGTACCACCCCGCCGGCCGGCGGGCCGGATCCGTCCACCCAGGTGTTCGGGCCGGGCGGCTACCCAGGCCAGACGTCGCAGCCGACCGACAGAACGTACGCCGACGGCGCGTACGGGCCGCCCGGCTTCCGGACTGCCGGTTACCCGGCGGCTGGATACGGCGCGGCGGAGCACGGCACGACCGCCTACGGTGCCGCGGGTTCCGGTGCTGTGGGTTATGCCGCCGCGGGTTATGGTGCCGCAGGTTCCGGTGGGGACCGCGGCGCTGGTTACGGCACCGCGACCGCCGCCGGGCCCCGCCCTTCCGGGCGCAGACGATCGACCGGTCTCATCGGCGGCGCCACCGTGCTGGCACTGGCGTCGGCGTTCGGCGCCGGATACCTCGGTTCACAGGTCGGGACGTCGCCGACCACAGCCGCCACCTCCGACAGCTCCGTCGTCCGGTCGTCGGTGTCCGCTCCGGCCGTCGCGCAGGTCATTCCGAGTAACGGCGCGCAGACGGTAGCCCAGTCGGTGTTGCCGTCGGTGGTGTCGGTGGTCGCGGTCAGCGGCCAGGGGGTCGCGGAGGGATCGGGCGTCATCCTGTCGGCTGACGGGAAGATCCTCACCAACAACCACGTGATCTCCGGCTCGCAACAGCTCACCGTACGACTCAACGACGGCACCACGGCCAGAGCGGACGTGGTGGGCGGCGACGCGACCGACGACCTCGCGGTGATCCAGGCAAAGGGGTTGTCCGGTCTGAAGCCGGCCACCATCGGCTCATCCGGCGGCCTGTCCGTCGGACAGGAAGTGGTCGCCATCGGCTCCCCACTCGGCCTGTCCTCGACGGTGACCAGCGGCATCGTCTCCGCCCTGAACCGGCCGGTCCGCACGGCCGACGCCCAGGGCCAGCAGAATCCCTACAACCAGAATCCCCAGCAGGGCCCGCAGGGCAACCAGGATCCGAACCAGACCATCCCCGCGGGGCAGGACACCGTTCTGAACGCCATCCAGACGGACGCCGCCATCAATCACGGCAACTCCGGCGGCGCGCTGGTCGATATGACCGGCAAGGTGATCGGCATCAACTCGGCGATCGCCTCGGCGTCCAGCGGCGACCCGAGCGGCAGTGGGGGCGGCAACATCGGCATCGGCTTCGCCATCCCGATCGATCAGGCGAAGCGGATCGCCGACGAGATCATCGCCAGCGGCTACGCCACTCACGCGGTCCTCGGGGCCACTGTCGGCAGTGCCTCCACCGCCGAGCAGGTGATGTCGTCCGGCGCCACCATTGCCTCCGTCACGTCCGGTGGAGCTGCCGAGAAGGCCGGCCTGCAGAAGGGTGATGTGGTGACCAAGGTCGGCAGCCAGCAGGTGGAGTCCTCGGACGCCCTGGTCGCCGCGGTCAGGTCGCAAAAGCCCGGTGGCACGGTCGACATCACCTACGTCCGAGACAAGAAGGCGCACACCGTCTCGGTGACCCTCGGTTCGGCCAAGTCCCAGTAGTTCGCCCGACCGTCAGCCGGCGGCGACCCGCAACCGCTCCACCTCGGTGGCCAACGGCGGTACGAGGGTCGCCGCCGCGTCGTCGCCGCAGATCCTGAGCCAGTTTGCCAGCAGCTGGTGACCGCCCTGGGTGAGCACCGACTCGGGGTGGAACTGCACCCCCTCGATCAAGTACTCCCGGTGCCGCAGCCCCATGATGACGCCGCCGCCCAGCTGCCCATCGCCCGGCTGGCCATCGGCAGGCTGCCCACCGCCCGGCTGCCCACCGCCCGGCTGCCCACCGCCCGGCTGGCCACCGGCAGGCTGGCTGTCGGCAGGCTGGCCCTCGGCAGGCAGCCCATCGCCCGCCGGGACGCCGTCCGGCGAAACGGTGCGGGCAGTCACTACCAGCTCGGCGGACACCGTGCCGTCGACGACGGCCAGCGAGTGGTAGCGGGTCCCGGTGACGGGATCGGGCAGACCCTCGAAAACTCCGCCGTTGTCGTGCCGCACCAACGACGTGCGGCCGTGCAGCAGCTCATCGGCCCGGTCGACCACCCCGCCGTACACCTCGGCGATCGCCTGATGCCCCAGGCACACCCCGAGAACAGGAATCCGCCCGGCAGCCCACCGGATCAACGGCTCGGAGATCCCGGCGTCGGCCGGGACACCCGGCCCGGGTGACAGCAGGATTCCTTGCACGTCAAGGGGTTCCACATCCTCGACGGTGATCGCATCGTTGCGCCGGACGACGCAATCCGCGCCGAGTTGCTCCAGGTACTGGACCAGGTTGTAGACGAACGAGTCGTAGTTGTCGAGGACGAGGATCCTGGCCACCTGCGCATCCTCCCATCCCGGCTGTCCGGTGCCGCCGGCGAGCTACCGCCCGCCCTGCCATCGACCGAACGATCGGCCCCTACCGACTTCAAGGGCGCCAACACTCTGGCCCACATAAAAGACAGCGCCACCGTCGGGCGGCCGGTCGCCCGTACGCAACCGCCCGAGTTGGGCACATATGCGCCACCGGCAACCCCTACAGCGCCCGCAACCGCCCGAGTTGGGCACATCTACGCCACCAGCAACCCCACAGCGCCCGCAACCGCCCGAGTTGGGCACATCTACGCCACCAGCGACCCCTGCAGCACCCGTAACCGCCCGAGTTGGGCACATCTACGCCACCAGCGACTCCTGCAGCGCCCGCAACCGCCCGACTCGGGCACATCCCCGCCCCCCAGCGACCCCGCGGGCCCCTAACCGCCCGATTCGGGCACAACCCCGCCACCAGCGGTCCCGGCAGCACCCGGAACTGCCCGACTCGGGCACATCCCCGCCTACAAGCGTCCCCGCCAGCACTCGTAACCGCCCAAGTTGGGCACATCCCCGCCCCCCAGCGACCCCTGCGGCACCCGTACCGCCCGACTCGGGCACATCCCCGCCACAAGCGACGCCTGCACCACCCGGAAACCGCCCAATTCGGGCACATACCCGCCACCAGCCGCTGCGGCGGGTCGCCTGTCAGCGGATCCCGTGCTGCGCCGAGGCCTTTCGCATCAGGCCGTCGTAGCCCGGCAAGGTCACGTCGTCCAGAATCCGGACGGCGAATCCCAGCTGGTACCTCTGCACGTACTGCTGGAGCAGCTGCACCCCAGGCTGCCGGTCGAGCGCGGCGCGCATGATCGCCGGGTTGCCGATCGCAGTGATCACGAGCGGCGGCGAGTAGGTGCGGGGCTGCAGCAGGGTGTTGCCAATGCAGCGAACGGCCGAGGTCGTCAGCACCCGCTGGCCATGATCGTCATTGCTTCGGCGCCGCCGGCAGATCGCTACCACGGCGCCGGGCCACACGGCCGGTGGCCGCCGACAACCCGCTTGCTGCGCCCATTGCTTCCTCACCTCCACCACCAACCCACCACCAACGGTGGGTGGACGCCGGCAGCGCGCCGCCGGGGCGGCCGGATGTAGCGCCTGTTCCGGCCCGATGATGCTGGAGCAGGCTCCACGTTCAGTACGCTGGTGACGACAGGTCGGTTCTTCGACAGCGCGGTTCTACCGGAACCGGGTTGGCGACGCCGACCGTGCTGATCGTCATGAACGGCGCGGGTCGAAGAACGCACACTTTCTGCACGACTCTGGAGGAACGCGGTGCCCAAGTCCAAGGTGCGCAAGAAGCCGAGCACAGTGACCGCCGGCCGAGCGGCGTCGCAGACATCGGCATCAGCATCGGCGTCGGCATCCGCGGCGAGGGTCAAGGTCGCCGGACCGTCCAGCCCCGTCTACATCGGTGTGATGATCGGCCTGATGGTGCTCGGCCTGCTCTGGCTGGTCGTCAACTACCTGTGGGGCCAGCCCGGACCCAACGGCACCGGCGGAATTCCGGTCATGCGTGACCTCGGAAGTTGGAACTTCGCGATCGGTTTCGCCCTGATGATCGCCGGCCTGCTGATGACGATGCGGTGGCGCTGAGCTGGCCCACTCAGGTCGCTGTTGCGACCCGCGGTAGCCGTGGCCACATTGGCGGCACCGCGATGCCCATCGGACACGGGGGCGTCGAGCGTCGAGGCATCGCAATCCGCCGGCTACGCGCCAGGCGGCATCGGATGTTCAGCCGTTGTGCGCACTCGGGCCACCGGCCGGACACCGAACGACACCCTTGTCATTTATCCCCATTGTGGACAACTCCGGTGGATGGATCGTTCTTGGCACTCTGCCGCGGGCCAGACCGCCTCGACCATTTGCGGGCGCCTCGACCATTTGCGGACGCCGACCATTTGCGACGCCCCGATCATTTGCGACACTCCGACCACTGCGACACTCCGACCACTGCGACACTCCGACCACTGCGACACTCCGACCATTGCCACACTCCGACCCTTGCGACAGTCCGACGCGGTCCTGCGCCCAAGACTCAAGCCCTGCCGGCGCAACGAGCAA